>VYLS01000029.1_pt1 | contig 28854 bp, 18 predicted proteins | sample 5114231 | NCBI WGS metagenome assembly VYLS01 (sample SAMN12291800, study PRJNA351875) | freshwater metagenome | isolation source: freshwater lake | place: USA: Michigan, Lansing Lake | collected 2013-08-14 | reverse complement strand
TCGTTGATAATTTCAACGATTCCTATTTCATCGATAATTCCGGCTACTAATCCCAGATGGTCTAGATTTTTGACTTCAATTTCTGTTGATTGATTCATGGTCGAACAGTCCACTGCCTAAGTTTTCCAACAATTCCTATTTTTTCATAATTAGGGGTCTCAAGACCGCCCTAGCGGCCACCGAGAAAACCTTCACCAGCTAAGTATTTTTACTCAAGTCTCTGGAGGGGGACAGCTTATGTGACAGTTGAGGGTGCGGAATGTGGGATGGATTGTTTCTCCCTGCTCCCCGCTCCCCGCTCCCCACTATCCTATACTTTTTCAACAGGATTTGGTATCAGACCCCTGCCTAATATTATCTCAGGACTAAAAGGTTTTCTGGTGGAGAAATCGACCTAATTGACACTCCCATCGCTAAATATTCCTTGTCTTGCTACTGAGGTGGTGTTTTAGCGATTTCTGCTTGCTGTTTTGGCTTTTCTTTCTCCTGTACAACCTGGCTGAAATACCCTTCCACATCGCGCTGGATAATGTTTTCTACTCGTTGAGCAAAATCGGGATAGACTTCGGCGTGATTTTGGGCATGGCGATAAGAACCACTCAACTGGAGAAATTGCCAGCCCTCAATTTTCATCGCCTCTGCCGTGTTGCGATAGTGGCGATAGCGTTCGCCATAATGAAAGAACTCTTCAACGGCAGCACTGATAGCAACCACCTGACTTAAGCCAAAGGCGAGCCAACCGACTACTACTTGAACGTCATTGGCGTTGATATTAAGACTGACCAAGGCCGGAACAATCACCCCCCCGATAATTGTGAGCAGTCGGAGAAAATAGTATTGGTTGCGGGTTGTCTGGGCCCTGCCTTCTAGCCACAGTAATTGCTCGAGCCAGCGGGCTTTCATAAACTGCTTCTGCAAATCTGACAAGTCAATCTGCTCGATCAAGGTACAGATTTCTTGCTTGAACTGATCGCGATAAGGTTTAGAGGTTTTCTCTAAGTTTTTTATTTCTAAAGCGTTCTCTGGCATGGTTGTCTTGCTCCGTTAGTAGAAAAAAATTTCGGCTCTGGTTTCTCAAGTTTCCCGATTTCCGATTCCCGCTCCTTGAGCTTTCCAATAATCAAACTTAGTTGTGTCTAGATGCTCGACGATCCCCCCCAATTGACGCACTTGCTTGACCATATCACCAGTCCCGCCACGTCCATCACCGCCTTTGCCATCCCAGAGGACAATCAACCGCACCCGATCGATTCCGTAGATCAAACCGGAATAGAGAGCCCAACGATTGTTACGCTCAAAGGAATTGCTTCCTTTCGGGACCGGTCCGATTCGTTCCGGTTGTAGGTTGAGCGCGACCTGGGGATGATTCTTAATTCTATAGAAACGCTCTACCCAATCATCGCCCGCAAAGCTGACTGACTCTTCAATAAATTGAGCCGACTCGAAGGGCAGATAGACCTCGACTTTCATCTGGCGCTCTAAACAGACTTCTAGAAACAGGATATCGCCCCCACAAGCGAGTCCCGGCACGATCGCCAGATCTCCGGCATCAGCTTTTAGATTATCGAGTACCTCCTTAATTTTTTGTTGCGCCTCGGTTTCCATATCCGAGGGAAACCGAGGCCTCGGGCGGTCTGGCTTGTCAATCATGTGGCCGGAGAAGAGGAAAACTTGCGGAGGTTCCTTCACCGTTGGGGAGGAGATCGCGGCTTCTTGATGTTCTATTCTCTCCAATTCTGCTTCGAGGACATCGAGGCCCGACTTGACATATTCAAGGCGGAAATTCAGGGATTCTAAGAGTTTCAATTGTTCTAGGGTTGAAAGTAAAGCAAATTTATTGTTCCAGAGCCGGTTGAGCGCCCTTTTATAGGCTCTGGCCACCTGTTGCGGGTTGCGGGCGGTACAGATGGCCAGATCGCCGAGGGAGAGGAAGACCCAAACATCGTTGTTATCCTTGAGAGCAGCACTGTCCAAGCTAAATTTAACGGCTCCAGACAGCACCGGCAACTCCTCTTTGATCGCTTTCTCTTCTGGATCGCTATCCTTGCCAGCCGGTGGCGCTAAATGCTTCAGCAGAGATGATAAGATCAGGGCGTTGATGCCGGAATAGTAATGATTCTGATCGAGGCGGTAGGCTTGCAGGTAAGTCTCAATCGCTTTTTGTAGTAAGTGGGCCGATGCGTAAGCTATTTGGCGGCGCTCCGCTTCATTGGAGATGCCGACCCATCGCTCCTTCCACATTTCCTTGTAAATGCGAGCTAAGTAGGAAATGGCATCTATATTGGCCGGTTCATCCCGCAGCAGCGACTCTAACTGTACGACTGCCTCATCATATCGCTTCAGTCGGCTCAGGTGAAAGGCTTCCTCGCGCCGGAATTCGGCATTTTTCGGCTGCATTGTCAGTCCGTTGCGATATTGCTGCAGCGCAAGTTGATAATTTCCTAGATTTCTTAAGGCTTTCCCCGCTTCGGCGATCGCCTCGCATTTGATTAGGGGGTTGCTCACTTCTTCGATCAACAGCAAAACGTCACCAATGCGATCTTGGCGTTGGGCGATCACAACCCTTTTCCGCCAATTATTGTACTCATCCCAGTAGCCAATGGCTAGGGGGGTTTGCAGCGACCGGCGATCGGGTTCTTCCAAGCCGTCGAGTAAATTGAAAATGGGGCTGTGAATGCGATGATGGTCTGATTCCCCGGTAGCGCGAGCCATTTTAGCGATCGCCTGTTTGTCTTTTTCCAGGTATTGGCGATCGGGCTGGCCATTCTCGTCACAATGGTAGGGGAGAGTGCGGACGTTAAAAATATCGAAGGGCAGATAACCTCGGCCCGACTGGATATGAATTAGTCCCCGCTTGCGTAGGGCGTGGCGTACTCCTAACTCATAAAAAACGTTGGCATTATCAATGCTGAGGTCAGCAATTACCAGATCCGCCAGCAATAGTTCCTGAAACATATCGGTGAGGATATCGCCGCTGACGCTTTCTTCATCGGCTCGAAACGGCTCAAATCCAGCTTCGATTAAGGCTGGTTTAATTAAATCTTGATAGATGCTATTAAAATCTATCCAGCGGTCGTCTGGCCCTTTTTTCTTACCAAAGGGCATGACGACGAAGGCATGGGGCAATCCCTGGGGGCTGGCAGCGGTATCATGCTCTTGTTTCGGTTGGGGAACTAGCTCTAGGTTGGACTCAGAAACTTGTTCGGCGTTGGCGGTAGAATTTTTCTGGTTAATAATCTCTTGACTGGGCATCTTAATCTCCCTGACTCCAGCAAAATTTATCATAACTTATTTTAGTGAGATTGAATCCCCAGCCATTTTTTGTTAAAAAAGGGTTCTTCTCAACCTAGTATGTAAAAAGGGAAGAGCCTAAAAAACTAACATAGTTACCAACAGTAACAGTGCCAGATTAGTCGGCCAATAAAGTAGCTTTGGGATTAAGTTATTTTTATAATCAATCCAATCAATTTTGATATTAGAAGCAAAAAGTATGGCATTAATTGCGACTAAAAGAATCATTATATAGCGTTTCTGATTCACAAGAGGTACATTCCCGATCCTGAACAGCTTAATCAGCAAAGGTTTAAGTGTGCCGCACAGATGCGAGAACCGCTATATATAGTATAAAGTAGAAATAATCAAGATAAATAATACCTGCCGTGATAATTTTTTGTCTGAGATTAATCTGATCGATAATGACAATGAAAAGAAAAGCCCCACAAGCGGAAACGATCTCTAAAGCGGTAAAATCTTGATTTTCACCGCTCTCTTTATGTTTGATGATCAGTATTTGAATACAAAAAAGCAGTAATAGGACAACAATAATTATCATCATATTACTAATCAGTACATTGATAAAATTTCGTTGGAGAACAACCGTAAAATAGAGTTCGGGAAAATTGTCCTGGCCGATATAGCTGTTAATGCCAAAATTGGTATTATAGTTATTGAGTTTGTACTGGAAAAAACTACTCTTAATATCCCAACCAGGTAAAACAAAATCCTCTGCTAAACCGGGTAGGGAAGTAGGAACCATCAAATCGTAGGCATCAAAATCTGGGGTGAGGATGATATTTTTGTAGAAGTCTTTAGGCCAGAGGCGAATCCAGACATCCTTAACATCAAAGGGATATTTAGAATAATCAAAGTTTTCTCGGAGTTTAGCTTCAAAATACCAGACGATCACTTCAAAATTTTGGTCTTGATGACGATGAATCTCGGTTACATTGGGATCAACTGCTTCGGGAAGGATAAAACCCCGACTGACGGTTTGAGGGATGTTCTTATCATATTTTTGCCAAATATAGCCCGTGACAAACACATCATTAGCATCTTCAAATTCTAGAGACTGCACAAAAACTCCTGTGGGAATATAAAGAGGGGAGTCTTGAGGATTTTCGGATTTACGAGATTGCAAGAATTTATTTAAACCCGCTTTTTTCAGAAGCACTATATTGTTTTTCTGTTCGATTTTATGTTCAGAGATTTGGAGATACCAGATAAATCCGATTCCCGCCAGCAAGACAACAGAAGTGGAAGAAGAGACGGACCAAAGACTGCGAACACTGCCTTTGTAAGCGCGAAAGATTAGGATAAATAGAAAAAAGAAAAAGCTAATTATTTGTAAGTTAATCAGCAGCAGTTTGTGATGTAAGCTCTTGGTGTTTAATAAAATTTCATCTTGAATGAAGACAGCACTTAATGTCCAACCCGTAGTAGGAATAGGTTCAAAAAATATCCAGCTAGATTGTCCCGTTAAGGGATCGTTAAAATCCATTTCAATCTTAGAGCCTTTGAGAGCTTTTTGGGCTGGAACTCGCAATTTTTCTGGTTTATACGCTTGAGAAATTATTTGAAAGATGGTTTTTTGCTCTTTAACCCAATCTTCTCTATGACTATAGATAAAAGTTCCTTTTTTAGATAGGATAAATCCGTAGCCAGTCTTACCTAGTTTGAGGGAGTTCATTAAGTTTTTTAACCCATCTAGAGAATAGTTGGCGAAGACTACCCCAGAAGGAATATTTTTTTTGGTTTTTGGATTAAGGCGATAAAAAGGAGTGCTAAATTCTGCGAGTAAAGTGTTAGTTGCCGCTCCAAAATGAGGTTCTAACCAAACTGAACCGGAGGCTAAGGACTGGATATACCAATCACCCTTTCCGGGTTGAGTATAATCGTAAAAAGATTCCAGTTGCAGTAATTGCAGTTTACCCTGTTTTCTGATGTAGTAGGGAGCATAGAGACGAATCTGGGATTTGTAAGTATAGGGAGCATAAGCTACACCTAATCCGAACCAATTGGAATTTTGCTCTAGCGTGCCTTTTAATCGCTCAAGCAACTGTTGATCTTTAAGTTTACCCTGACTGATATCGTGGGCGATAGAATTGACACCATCCTGGAGTTTACGAAGCTGGTTATCGATTTCTTTAGCGGCGCGGATAGCTTCTTGTCGAGCATTATTTTTCGCTGTTTCTCTGGTTTGATTTTTCTCCCGCCAGTAAGCATAAATGGTGAAGGTGGCCGACAAGAAACTGATAACGCAGAGAGTCAGGGACAGTCTAAAGATTCGTTGTTGCCAAGGATTGGTTTGAGTTTGCATTTTTAGTAACGTTTGTAACAAATTATGAAATTGTATCTTAGGATACGAAATATTGGCGGGGTGGTGTAATAGAGTCTTTGGGTAACTGATTCTAAGGATCAAGAACAAATAAGACTTTAAGGTTCCGGCGTAGATATCGAACTGACCTAGTTTTTCAGAATGTGTTTCAGTCTCACTTTTCAGACTAAATTCCGAATGGGTTACTGCCTAACCTTGATCGGGATTTAGCTAGTTCAGAACTTCTCAAAAGCCATCAACAAACTTCTTAAGTCTTTTGGTCAGTCTACTAAAGGAAGATGATAAACAATGAGTGATGCCGATCAAGGAAAATCGTTAAACAGCAAAGAAAAAGTCCGTGAATTTCCATTAGCTTCAGTCTTACAAGCAGACATACCTCCTAGATGGAAGCCGTTAGGTATTGCCCGTTTAATTGTCTTGTTAGTTATTTTTGTAATCGGGATAACTTACCTGGCTTTTCCCGCTGCTGCTACAGCACAACCTAAGCCGATTTTAGTTTCTCTGGTTTCCCCTTCAGGTAAAGCGGCGCTCTTAAATCCCACATTTGATAAGAAAAAAGTCTCCCTGGGAATTACACCCACAGGTTGGAGCAATGGTGATGACCCTAGTATTGATCTGAATCCTCCAATTAGATACCAGCAAATTCTCAGTGAAATGGCATTAGCTGGTTTTCAAGGTTCGCAAATGTCAGGTAAATTTCCCCAAGAAATCTCAGAATTAAAAAGTGAGTTAAAACTTCGTAATTTGACGATTTCTGAACCTTGGGTAGGAACCAAATTCACGGAGGGGAAAGAATCTGAAACCTTGCAGGAATTCGAAAAACAAATGGATTTCATGAAGCAAATCGGCGGTACACAGATTGTGGTTGCTGAATTGGGCTATGCCGTTCACCAAGATAAGAGCAAAAATCCTTTAAAAGATCGACCAGAGTTTACGGATGAGCAATGGCAGCAAATGACTAAAGGATTAAACCAACTTGGTTCAATAGCTAAGGCAAATGGGATGCAGTTGTGCTACCACCCCCATGTGGGGACGGGAGTACAAGACCTCAAAGATATCGATAAGTTAATGGCCAATACCACTCCAGAAAATGTCAAATTGCTTCTTGATACGGGTCATTTATACTATGCGGGAGTTGATCCTTTAGCTGTTACCAGGGAATATGCTAACCGGATCAAGCACGTTCACCTAAAAAATATTCGCCAATCTGTTTTAAAGGAATCCAAAAAAGATGGTATTAGCTTTCTAGATTCGATCCAGAAGGGGGTGTTTACCGTTCCGGGAGACCCCAAAGGTGACATTGAGTTTGCTCCCATCTTACAAGAGCTTGCTAAAGCCCATTATCAAGGATGGCTAGTGGTCGAGGCAGAACAAGATCCTAACAAAACAAATCCTTTGGAAAACGCGGTAATTGCTCGCACTTATCTGCGCGAACTGACGGGTTTATAAACCCCATCCACAGGGAAAACCGTAGTTTTGTTTTTGCGGCTAGGATGCCTGCCTAGCAATACTTTTAAAGCTTAGGGACTTGCCTGTGAAATTCCAGTTCTCTGGACTGGTTACGGTTTGACTTGGCCATTGCGGGTTCTTCTGGTTTCTGTGTGGAAACGAAATCTATACTAATAGTTTCTTCCGCAAAATGGTCTTAAAAGTCTTGTCCGGTAAGCATTTTGCTTTCCATAAGCCAAAATTATCCCACAAAGTCGAGAAGAGACCATTGCGGGGGAGATGATCAAAAGATGATCAAAGGGAGCATCCCATTTTCACCATTGCCTTTTACAGATGGAAAGGTTTCTCCTAAAACTCTCTCATGCAGACTCTTCCCCTATCCAAAATCCAAAATGGGATGCTCTCTCATGAAATCTAGTGATTGCGAAAAAATCAGAAGCGTATTTGAAGAAGTCTATCCCACCAATGTTAGGAAGAGAGATCTATCTGCTTACGCCAATATGTACACAAAAGATGCCCTTTGGATGGCACCAGGAGTCCCCGATCGATCGGGAATTGCTGACATAGTTGAAGGGTTTGCCGAACAGATTGCACAGAACGATATCGATCCTATTTTCACTGCTGAAGAAATCAAGGTTATGGGTGATTTCGGTTATGTCATAGGAATTTCTCTGGCCATAATTCGCCCGAAAGATGGCAGCCCATCACGATCCGTTAAGTTTCGGGCATTATGGTTAATGAAAAAAGAGCAAGATGTTTGGAAAATTAGTCGCCAGATCTGGAATAATAAACCCCAATAATTTTGTGAAACTTTCATTTTTGCAAGCAAACAGCTAAATTGGAGACAGCTAAAATGGATAAGGAAGAATATCGCCACATTATTGACAACTATTTCCGTGCCTTCGGCACTGGCGATTTCTCTGAGGTGCAGTTCTCTTCTAAGATACAGTTTCTTAGCCCGATCAGTGAGAGAACTATCAACGGGACGAAAGATGTGTCGCACTTTGTGAGCGGTGTTGCTACTCGCGTCTCAGAGGTAAATGTCCTGTCAATTACCATTGAATACCCGAGGGCAAGTGGGGTCTGGCAGATGAAAACAACAAAAGGCACTCTATACACCCTGCACAATTTCTTCCGTCTTGACGAAGAAGGACTTGTCTATATTTGGCCGATGTTCGATCCCAAAGCGGTCATCGATAATCCGGCGGGATTGATTCAATGGCTTACGGGCAACGGCTATTAATTCGTTTTTCAATTCACACTGACTTTTGAATCAAAAAAAATCATCATCGGGAATAGCAAAAATGAGCAAATCTTCCTCCTTGTCTCAGCCTGATATTTACCTAAGCTTTTTCATGTTTACTACCGATCTAAAGCCCGATAACTCAGAATATCGAAAAACGGTTGTTGAACATATCAAAAAACTGCAAAATTTTGGTTACACTGGTTTCGAGTTTCCCATTGCACCTCCGCCTCCAGGAACTAAAAATTATGCTCAGGATGATCTTAAAAACTATACTGAACTAAGGTCATATCTAGACAGCGAAGGATTGACAGAGGTAAAAATTTCTACTAATGTGGGGGCTACCCCTAGCTTCGATCCCAGTTCTCCCGACCCTGACATAAGAAAAGAAGCTCTAGATTATCTTAAGTCACGGGTTGATATCACCGCCGCTTTAAGGGGTAATATCATGATGGGTCCAATTGTTATCCCTTACGGTCTTTTTCCAGTTACAGAATCCACCAAACAGCCTATCTGGAGTGATCAACTTCAGGATTATTTAAAAGGTCGCTATGAGAACGCTCAACCGATTCTTAATCAGTTAGGTGAATATGCAAAGGGCAAGAATGTCAAATTAGCGATCGAACCGATCACCCACTGGGAAACATCTGGACCGAACAAATTATCGCAATTAATTGAGTTTTTGGAGGAGGTTCCTAGTAAACAAGTAGGAGTGGTAATCGATAGCGCCCATGAAACTCTCGATGGCGAAGGTCCTGAGATTTTTGAGCAACAAGTTAAGTATCTTGCTGAACAGGAAAGACTCCACTATATCCAGGTGTCTCCTCCAGATCGCGGTGCCATTCATACCAGTTGGCTACCTTGGCAATCTTTTTTAAAACCAATTCTCAAGGTTTATCATGGGCCAATGGCGGTTGAGATTTTCAATGCTATTCCTGCTTTTACTAACTCATTGCGCCTGACTCGACGCAAGTTTTGGATTCCGGGAGAAGATGCAGCCAATGAATATCCCAGTGCCTATGATATTGCTGATCTTGCTATTAAAGCGACACGCCAAAAAATTCTTGAAACAATCAACAGCTATCGTTAAACTTAAGAGGTAATATGGGCTTTAGTTTATCTGATCAAAAAGCTAAAATTATCTCAGTCTTTCTGGTATTTGTTTTAGCATTAGGAATTGCCATTTGTGGCTTGGGAAATGCGATTGCCGCTCCCTTAAAAGGAAACCCAGAAATCATGGGAATGTGGGAAACCTTACCCATGCCACCGCCAGAAAATCGAATGCAGTCTGTCCATACTATAGTCTTACCCAATGGTAAGGTTTTGATGGTCAATGGCAGTAGTTTTCGCAGTCTGCTAGTTAAAGAAAATGGAGAAGATCAATTTACGCAATTTACCGAGGGAGTGGATGTCAAAAACTACGACGTAGTCAATAATACAGGGCTGCTCGATCCCGAAACAGGTAAAGTTGAACGCATTCCCTCACCCCCAGCCATACAACACGGGACAACTAACGATCTCTTTTGTGTGGGTCATGTACAGTTAGCGAACGGAAACGTTTTATTTGTGGGGGGAACAGGACGTTATTATCCTGGCGGTGCATTTACGGGAACAAAACAACTCAATTTATATGATTGGAAAACCAGGAAATGGAAAGACTTAGGGGAAATGAAAGAAGGACGCTGGTATCCGAGTTTAATTTCCTTGAATGATGGTAAAGTAGTGATTCTTTCCGGTTTAAAATGGGGAGGTCCTAATCAAATCAATCCCAGTATCGAAATTTACGATCCCAAAACCGAAAACCTCTCTTATTTTGATCCTACAACTATCAAAAACAGTCCCTTTAATACTAAAGTAGAAAATGGAGATGTTTATGATAGTATAGACCTCTATCCCCGGGTTTTTCCTCTAGCCGATGGACGGCTGTTGCTCACAGGAGATGAAGCTGGTATTGCCGGAGTTTTAGTGCCACATTCCAGCAAAAAAAGCTATTTGATGAGCATTAAAGAAGACGCAACTGGAAAATTATCTATTAGTTTTGAAGTAGGGCCAGACCGGGCAGAAACCAGCAAGGCTTACGGGACCGCCCTACAAGTGCCTAACTCCGAAGATGTCTTGTTACTAGGAGGCATCATTGGTACTAATAGTATTGCCTTTGGCCGAGGAGGTAATACTTCGGGTTTTCCAGGCGCTAAAGTCGTCGCTAGTTTACAACATTGGGTTTCTCCGGCAAACAGTCGCGAAAAGAATGGTAAATGGGAAATATTCCCCGATTTCCTCAAGACCCCCAGAGCTAACTTACAAGCGGTGATTTTACCCACTAAAGAAATTTTAGTGGTTAATGGAGGTCAATATCCCGAATACCTACCCGTTTACGAACCTTTATTGATGACTCCCGATGCAACCGCAGCAGCCGGGTATAAAACCCAGCGCTTGGAGCGGGCGAAATTGCCCAGGTTATATCATAATGGCGCAGTTTTATTACCTGATGCCCGTGTCCTAGTATTAGGTGGCAATGCTAACCGCGCTGCTAGGGAAAAAGACGGCACGGTTCATGTAGACGTTATAGGGGATCAGACTAGCTTTTTTAAATTTGCCAAGCTGCATAATAAATTAGGACAGCCTGAAGAATTTGACCTCAATACTTTTTATCAAGATCCTCAGCATTATTTCGCTGAAAATGATCAAGAACCTTTTGTTCCAGCCGAAATTTGGCAAGGAGAGATATTCAGTCCTCCTTATTTATTTAAGTCTGGTTCCCGCCCAGAAATTGTCAAAGCTACTGAAAAGCTTAACTACGGCCAATCTGGTAGTATTTCTGTAAAGAACGCCACGGAAAAAGGCTCTCTAGTTCTAGTTAAACTCGGTTCAGTCACTCATTCTTTTGATTTTGGGCAAAGATTAGCTGATTTGGCGGTAGAAAAGGTCACTTTGGGGGATGAGTCTGCCATTGACTTTAAAGTGTCAATCAGTCCCAATCTTTACCCACCGGGCTACTACATGATGTTCTACCTTAATGATGTGGGTAAGCCATCTCACGCCAAAATGGTCAAGCTTGGGGCTTGAGGTGCTAAAAATCGGCAATCCAAGGCACAATAATCAAGGAAAGTTTTCGATTAAAAAAAATACTCTTTTTGATCAATTGGGAGAAATTCTGCTGATGAAATATCTATCTGATAGCTTAGAAGTAGTGGCAGAATTGCCCTTTGCTCCAGGTAACATAACCCTAACCCCAGATGGCCGGCTTATTCTTAGCCTGCACCAATTTTATAACCCTGAAATGCGGGTAGCGGAATTAACTAAAGAGGGTTTAATCCCCTTTCCCAATCAGTCGGGTGGGACAATCATTACCTTTGATACCGTGTTAGGTATCAAGTCAGATGCTAAGGGAACTGTGTGGATGTTAGATAATGGCAATCAAAGCCAGTCAACCCCTAAACTAGTTGCTTGGGATACCCAAAATAATCAATTAGATCGGGTAGTTTATTTGCCTCCACCAATCACTCTCAATAATTCTTTTGTTAATGATTTGGTCATAGATTTGACCCGTAATTTCGTCTATATTTCCGATCCGGCTCCAGAAAAATTAGCGGCTTTGATTAGGGTTGATTTGAAAACGGGCTTAGCTTCTCGTATTTTGCAAGGATACCCCGGTATTATACCAGAAGATATCGATCTGGTGATTGATGGAACACCGGTACAAATTAAACAATCTGATGGAAGTTTGATTCGTCCTCATTTGGGTGTCAATGGCATTGTTTTAGATGCAGCCAATGAATGGGTTTATTTAAGCCCAATGCACCATACCAGTATGTATCGTATTCGGAGTGAGGATCTGAGCAACCCCAATTTAAGTGAAGCTGAACTGGGCAGTAAAATTGAACGATATAGCGATAAGCCAATTTGTGACGGTATTACTATTGACCAAGACAACAATATTTATCTGGGAGACTTAGCAGCTAATGGCATCGGGGTGATTACACCAGATCGCCGCTACCAACTGCTAGTAAATGATGAAAGATTGTCTTGGACTGATTGTTTAACCTTGGGATCCGATGGTTATTTATATGTGGATTGTAATCAATTAAATCGTTCACCACCTCTCAACGCAGGGGAAGATTCTTCCCATCCACCTTATTATATTTTTCGTCTAAAACTTTCGCAATCGTGAGGTATAAATCGGTAAAAATATTTAGTTTCAACTTGTCAAAACTGTAACCTAAATAGAGGAGTTAATCGATGGCACTTACAGAAGCAGACTTAAACACCTTACCCGAAAATGGCATTGATCCTGAAGAGCTTGGTAAATACCAGATTTTACTGGAAGATTTACAAGGCAATATTCTTCGGGGACATGGACGAGACTATAGCACCCATCTGTTTTTACAATTCAAACCAGATCTGACTAATCCAGTCAGAACGTGGATTCAAACTTTTGCCCAACAATATCTAAAATCTGCCAAAGAACAGTCAGATGAGGCTCATCTATACCGAACCCAACAAGTATCGGGTGGCTTGTTTGCCAATTTCTTTTTATCTCGTAAGGGTTATGAATACCTAAAAATCGAACCCTACCAAATTCCCTCAGATCAGCCATTTCGCATGGGGATGAAAAATGATGACATCAGAAGTTTTTTAGGAGATCCACCAGTTGACCAGTGGGAAAACGGCTTTCAAACTCAAATTGACGCTTTAATACTGGTGGCCGATGACAGTATCCTCGATTTATCGGAAGCCGTCAAGAAAATAGAGGCACAATTGTGCCAAATAGCTGAAATTGTTCATCGAGATAATGGCTTTATCTTAAGAAATCAAGCCGGACAAATCATCGAGCATTTTGGCTTTGTTGATGGTGTGAGTCAGCCTTTATTTTTGAAGCGAGATATTGACAACTCACTACGCGATGACCGGGATTTTAAACAATGGGATCCGCGGGCATCTCTAGATGTTGTTTTAGTCAGGGATCCTAATGGACGAACTGAAGATAGTTATGGTAGTTATTTGGTTTATCGAAAACTTGAACAAAATGTGAAAGCATTTCGCCAGGATCAGCACCAACTAGCTCAAACTCTAAACATCAACGATGACTTAGCAGGAGCCCTGATTGTGGGCCGTTTCCAGGACGGAACTCCAGTTACTCTCTCGGATATGCCAACTTCTCCAGTTACACCCACTAACAACTTCAATTACGATCAGGATCAAACGGCGACAAAGTGCCCATTTCACGCCCACATTCGCAAAACAAACCCTCGGGGAGATACGGGGATAGTGGAGTCTTCTCCCGGTTTTAACGAAGCCTTAAAGATCGAAAAAAACCACCGAATTACCCGCCGGGCAGTTAGTTATGGAGAAAATGATGCCACAAAAGAACCCGAAAAGGACTCAGGATTACTGTTCATTTGCTTTCAATCTAGTATTGAAAATCAATTTAATTTTATGCAAGCAAGATGGGCTAATCCGAAAAACTTTGTCCAAGTCAATGTTGGTCCCGATCCCTTGATCGGTCAACCCGAAGGCACTCAGAAATGGCCGAAAAAATGGGGCGAATCAGAAACAGAAGAATACAAGTTCAAACTTTGGGTTAACATGAAAGGCGGCGAATATTTCTTTGCCCCTAGCCTGAGTTTTTTGAAAGAATTACAGCCTTTGCCCGAAGGGTGAAGCCACGAGTAATCATTGCTAATCAAGTATTGCGGATGCGAGAGCAAACCTCATCTATCGGAGCAACGTTGTAGATCCGAAACTTCCACCCTTGAACCGCAAAAATACCTTGAACATTACCCAGTCAATTTGATTTAACCCCATCTACGATTACTCCCATGAACCTGAAACGTTGTTTATTAGTTAGCTTAATTGCCCTTTGCTCTGTTCTCTTCTTAGGAACAAACCTTGCTTGGGCAGTTGGCGGAGGGGTAGCACCTGGCGCACCTGGTGTTTCCTCGGTTTGGTCTTATGCGGTAAAGCAAGGCATTGGCACTTCCTATGAGCAGTATGTAAACAGCAGCTATGAAGATGATGGACCGACGAATGCCATCTCCAAGGTTTGGTTTTCCATCGCTCAAGGCATTGTCACGGAAACTGCCTATGGAGAAATTGATCGCGCTCAGATCAACGACTTACAATTCTTGGTGACGGGCAACGGTTTTTTCAATCAAGAAAAAACTGATACTAACAGCAAGGTTGACTATCTCGATAAGGATAGCGGCGGTCGGCCTCTTTCTCCCGCCTATCGTGTCGTCAATACTGCTAAAAATGGCAAATACACCATTGAAAAGCACATCTTTACCGACCCCGATCGCCAAACTTTGTTTACGAAAGTGATCTTGACCGCCAATGAGGATAATATTACTCCCTATATTCTCATTAATCCCCACCTGAATAATACCGGGAGTCAAGATGTGGCTTTTGTCAGAAGCGATAGCCTCAATGCTCGCGAAGGTGAGACTGTTTACCTGAGTTTAAAAAGTTCATCTCCTTTTGTTAAAACCTCGGCTGGATATGTTGGCAACAGTGATGGCTATCAAGATTTAATGAAAGATGGAGTCATGGACTGGACCTATGATTATACCAATCAGAATCAGCCAGGCAATGTGGCGATGATGGCCCAATTGCCCACCCTCAATCAAGGTCAAACCTCCACTTTTAATCTTGTCGTAGGCTTTGGCAGCAATTACGATGAAGCAACAGCACAAGCAGACGCTTCTTTAACTGAGGGTTACGACAGCTTATTGGCGAAATACAATGGCAAAGGTAGTGCCGTAGGATGGGAAGATTATCTAGCCAGCCTTAGCAATATGCCCGCTATGATTGCCAACACTGGCGACAACGGTAAACAGCTTTATGCTAGTGCTTTTACCCTGAAAACAATGGAAGACAAAGAAAATGCTGGGGCATTAATTGCTTCTTTATCTATTCCTTGGGGAGATACCGTTAATGCTGATGGCTTTGCCACTGGCTATCGGGCAGTTTGGCCGAGAGACTTTTATCAGGCGGCTATGGCTTTGTTAGCTTTAGGAGATCGAGAAACCCCCTTAGCGGCTTTTAAATATCTGCCAAAAGTCCAAGTAAAATCAGACACTCCGGGTAACTCTGGTGCTACCGGTTGGTTTTTACAAAAAACCCACGTTGATGGCGAATTAGAGTGGGTAGGAGTCCAGATGGATCAAACGGCGATGCCCATTATGTTAGGTTGGAAATTATGGAAAGCCGGAATTCTCTCGGATAGTCAAATCAGTAACTGGTATCCCACGATGTTGAAACCCGCCGCCGAATTTCTCGCTAATGGCGGCCAGGTAAATATTAGTATCAATACCAGCAGTGGTTATCAATCAAATCAGCGCCAGATTAATCCACCCCAAACCCATCAAGAACGCTGGGAAGAACAATCGGGCTATTCCCCTTCCACTATAGCCGCAGAGATTACTGGGTTAGTGGCAGCGGCTGATATTGCTCAAAATGCAGCTAATGATCCCAGTGCGGCCGCATTCTATTTGAAACAAGCAGATGAATATCAAAAGAATGTGGATAACTTTATGTTTACCACCACTGGACGGGCTACCCCCTGTCAAGAATCTGGTCAATATCTGCTCAGAGTTAGCCCTGACGCCAATCCTAACAATGGCAGTGTCATCCACGACAATAATAGTCTTCTTAAAGCTGATGAACGCCAAATCTTAGATGGCGGTTTCTTGGAACTGGTGCGTTATGGTGTCCGAAAAGGAGATGATCTGCACATTGCTGAAACTGTTTGTGCCTTGGATAATGCTAATCTCGAAGAGAGTTTAAAGGTTAAGTACAACTTCACTTTTGATGGTAAGGAGTATCCAGGATTCCGACGCTATGGCAATGACGGCTATGGCGAACAAACCAACGATGGTAGCAATTTTCGTGATGTTAACGATGGTCTAAAAAATCTTCGTCGCGGACGGGTTTGGCCTTTCTTTACCGGCGAACGAGGACATTATGAACTTGAGTTAGCCAAAGCCCAAAATGGAGGCAACCTTAGCGATCAAGATGTTGCCAAAATTCGTGATACTTATGTTCGAGCTATGGAATATTTTGCCAACGAAAGCTTCATGCTTCCCGAACAAGTTTGGGATGGTGTCGGTGATAATAGCACCCATAATTACGTCACGGGAGAAGGGACTAATAGTGCAACGCCTTTAGCTTGGACTCATGCTGAATATATCAAGTTAGTCAAGTCACTGACCGACAAGAATATTTGGGATTCTTACTCGATCGTCAAGGCGAGATATCAATAGATTTGTTGCCCATGAGCTAACCAAAAGTATAGTCATTTCAGATAAGTCTGATACATTCTAGACCGACAAAATCCTTAGGAACTCTGGGATTTATATTCTCAATCTTAATTGAAATGACTATAACTGTTGCGGGGGCAGGAGAGAATCGGCTTGTGGCTTAAACCTCGAACCTGCTTAAGAAGCTCAAGGCTGCAATACCAGTAAATTCCTATCCCGCGTCAACTCTTACTTAGGGTTTGTGGCAAAAAGTTTTTCATGGGGGCAGGGTGTGGGGTTTGGGGTGTAGGGTTTTAGCGATTTTCAGGTGGTCAACTACCTAATTTTCAGGGAAAAAGTCCCTGAATTTTCCCCCCGATCACTCCCAGAACTGGTACTTTTTGATTGACAAAAAATCTAAAAGGCTTACCCAACAAGGTTTTTAGATTTATTCAGCAAACCCTACTTATTCATTTTGAACAACCCCCAGAGAAACAATGAAGTTATCATTATTAACCCAATTTTTTCAAGAAAACAATGGACAGTTCTCTTCTGTGAGAGCGCAAACTTGGCTAGTTATCCTCTGCTTTTGTGCAGATTGGATTGTGCATATCGTCAGAGATCAAGCATTTGTTCCTGATATCTCGATCGTCGGGATTGTTTTGGGAGTTCTCGGATTGAAAGTAACTCAGAAATTCGCTGAGGATAAACCTCAACAATAGAAAAATATTCAAATTTTTGAGGAGAAATTTGATGGCTGATCACTCTTTTCAAAAACCAGACAACAACCAATGTAATAATAGCGATGTCTGGAAAGATGACCCTTATAATGCCACTGTTAAAGTTGACATTATAAGTGACAAAAGGCACTTTTCTTTGGAGACAACTGCACCATTTGAAAACAAACTATCCGACTCTCAGAGGGAAATTTATCAAGATTATCTGCCTAACCCAAGAACAATTGAAGAATTGCCCTCCAGTCCCAATCTCCAAAGCAATCGGCTCTGGTTTGATGCTCTCTATGCTTTAGCTTTACAAGAAGTGCGGGATGCTTCAGTTAACCAGATCAGTGATGGAGCTTTCAATGATGGAAACCCATTACCCGCACCAGAAGGCGGCTTTTTTGAGACGGGCTTGTTTTGGACCTATGTTTGGACAAGAGATACTTCCTATGCTGTCGATCTCGGTTTAGGAGTTCTCGATCCAATTCGGGCTTTAAACTCTCTCAGCTTTAAACTCTCCGAACGCCGCGAAGGTGGCGGACTGCAAATTGTCCAAGATACCGGCACTGGGGGAAGCTATCCCATCTCAACTGATCGCGTGGTTTGGTCTTTTGGGGCGAGGACTCTGTTACGACAACTACAAGGTGAGCCAAGGGATAATTTTGCGAGAAAAGCCTACGAAGCACTCAAGAATACGATCGAACAGGATCGTCAAGTTATCTTTGAACCTCAAGATGGACTTTATCGAGGGGAACAGTCATTTTTAGATTGGCGGGAACAAAGTTATCCCCAATGGGTAGCCGAAGATCCAGTACAAATTGGAATGTCTAAAGCTCTTTCTACTAATGCTTGTCATCTTTCGGCTTTACTTTTAGCTGCGTCTTTGGCTGGGGAGTTGGGGGAACCCGAAACCAAACAAAAGTATAGTAAATGGGCTGAGGAATTGCGTCAAGCTATCCGCACTCACCTGTATTTGCCAGATAAACAGCTATATTCAACTTTTATTACAACAGCTTTCGATTTTCGACCGGCTCACCAATACGATTTATTAGGAAGTTCCCTCGCCATTCTGCTGGATATTGCTGATGAAACCCAAGCCGCCCAAATTGTCGCCAACTACCCTCATCTACCAAAAGGAGCTCCAGTAATCTGGCCTCAACAAAGGGATATACCAATTTATCATAACCAAGCTATATGGCCCTTCGTCACTGCCTATTGGCTTAAAGCTGCGAAAAAAGTAAAAAATGATGCAGCCGTGAACCTGGGGGTTAGGTCTTTAATCCGAGGAGCAGCACTCAGCCTATCCAATATGGAAAATTTTGATGCTGTGAGTGGATTAGTTGAACTGCAAAACCAACAAGCCAAAGAACCTGAAGTTAATTCACCCCGTCAGCTTTGGTCAGTAGCTGGCTATCTGTCAATGGTTCATGAGGTAATTTTTGGATTATCTTGGACCGATGCGGGATTTAGTGTTTCTCCTTTTATCACAAGAGAGTTACGCAATACTCTCTTCCCTGACTCCCAGAAATTAGTTCTCAATCGCCTGCCCTATCGAGGTCATCAAATCAATATCGTGATCAATTTACCCCCGATTAATGGGGAAAATAAGGGGGCATACAGCCTAGGAGAAGTCTATCTCAACCAGGGGTTAGTTGTCGGAGAAATTGCTGAATCGATGCTGGCATCTGAGAATTTTATTGAGGTAAATTTAGTCGATCAAGATGTGCAAATTGCCTCAATTAATTTAGTTGATGATTTACAAGACTATCGAAAAAGATATGCTCCTCGCCCACCAGTAATTGAAGCAGTCAACGAAAACCAAGGTAATTTAGAAGTTTCCTTTAATTTGAATCAAGAAAATGCTGACGAGGTGGTGGTAAATGTTTATAGGGATGGCCGGTTGGTGGCGGAAAAAATTAAGATTTTTGATCAGCGCGGTTCCTGGCAAGATCAAGATACTAAAGGTAGCCAATCACCAAGCTACTGCTATACACTAGAAAGTGTTTATCTTAACAGTGGAACTATTTCTCAACGGGCTAAACCTGTTTGTTATTGGGGAGTAAATTCTGAGCGGGTTTATTCGGTTACAGCCCAGGAATTTAGGGCGATTGGCCGTAATCCTTCCGAAGCTCATGGACAAGTATATTTTGATAATTGGGGGAAGCCAGATGATAGTTTAACCGTCGATATCAAGGCTAAGTATAGTGGTACTCATGGTATTCAGGTGATAGCTGGAAATGGTGCTGGACCAATTAATACAGGAGTTACTTGTGCCGTCAAACGACTGCAAATGAAAGATTCAGAAACTGATACAATAGTTGCTGATAGTTATCTGGTGATGCCCCAGCTTGGCAACTGGAATCGCTGGCTAGAGTCATCTTTAATTTTGACCAAAGTTGACTTGAGTGTCGGACATAGTTACACAATTAAGATTTTTAGCGACGAGCAGGCAATTAATATGTCTAGTTTCGCTCATTATCAAAACTACACTGGCAACAATGGTATTGGTGGTGTAAGCGGGAGTTATAATTATGTCAATATCGCTGCGATCAAACTTCTCTCCTTTTCGGGAAAGATTACCTAACAAAATGACTTAGAGATTTAAAAAGCAACCCTTCAGGAGTAACATAATGAGTCAAAGTCAAACCGGTGTCAAATTAGTTGATTGGCAGACCGTCTCTCAAACCAACTACGATGCTGTCATCGTCGGCGGCGGAATCGCTGGAGCGATTACTGCTAAACAATTAAGTGAACAGGGAAAACGAGTTTTAGTTCTTGAGGCGGGAACTGGTGAAGGTTTAACCCTTGAAGGCTATCAAAATTACCTTGAAACTTTCTACAGTTCGGTAATCAAGCACGGTAACTCCCCCTATCCCTTAAATCCCAATGTCCTGAGTCCTACTGATGATGTTGTTCGCTACTTTGAAGAGAAAGGACCTCTACCCTTGAGCGGTTCCTATACCAGGATTTTAGGGGGAACCACTATGCACTGGGAAGGGAAATCCCTACGGATGTTACCCGATGATTTCAAGTTACGCAGCAAGTACGGACAAGGTCTTGACTGGCCAATTACCGATCAAGAGCTTTGGAAGTACTACCGCCAAGCAGAGTACGAGATTGGGGTTGCTGGAAATGCAGCAGAACAAAGGGAGTTAGGCATCACTTTTGAACACGATGACTATGTCTTTCCCATGCGGGAAATGCCCCCTTCTTACTTGGATAAGAAAGTGCGTCAGAAAATTCAGGGGACGACAGTGGAACTCAATGGCAAAAAGATCGAATTAAAACTTAGCACTTTTCCCCAGGGTCGCAATGGCATACCTAACCCTGATTACAAAGAGTACGGCCATGATAACGACTTCGTTCCCACTGGATTGAGTGGTAAAAATCCAGTGGAGTATGGAGAACGATGCCAGGGAAACGCCAATTGTGTTCCCATCTGTCCAGCTCAAGCGAAGTATGATGCCAGGAGGACTCTGACTACAATAGCCTTTCCCGAAAGAGTGCATCTTCTTACTCAGGCGGTCGCTTCCAGGGTGGAAATCGATCCCGAAACCGGCCGTGTTAGTGGGATTCAGTATAAGCACTATCAGGATAAAAATTCTCCTGCTTATACGGTTGGTACAGCTAAGGGTCGTTTATTTGTCTTAGCCACTAATGCGGTAGAAAATGCACGGTTAATGTTGTCCTCTAATCTGTCTAGTACCAGTGGACTGATGGGTTGCAATCTCATGGATCATCCATTTTTGTTAGCTTGGGCTTTGATGCCCCAAGTGACGGGGACAATGCGAGGCCCCTTGGTGACATCGGGAATTGCCAGCTTCCGTAATGGTGAATTCCGCAAACAACAATGTGCCTTTGGGATTGACATCCACAATGATGGTTGGGGATGGTCAGGCACTGGTGTCCCTGATGTGGTGCGGAAGGCGATCGATAATAATAAAAAGTATGGCTCCGAACTTCGCCAGGAACTAATTAGCCGAATCTCACGGCAGCTACTACTGGCTTTCATGTGCGAATTGCCAGCTAATTCCAGTAACCGAGTCAGCATCGATCCCCAATATAAAGATCAACTCGGTAATTATCGTCCGGTTATCCATTTTGATGTCCCTGATTACTGTAAAAAGGCGATGGCTTATGCCCGTAATCTTTCCCGAACTATCTTCGAGCGCTTGGGAGCAGAAGATCATACCCACTACGATAAGTCAGATCCCGCCTATTTTGAGTATGAGGGTCAAGGCTACTGGTTCCGAGGAGGAAATCACTTTTCAGGAACCCACGTAATGGGAACGACTAAATACAACTCCGTTGTTGATTCCTATTTGCGTTCTTGGGATCATGAAAATCTCTATCTACTCGGCGCTGGCAGTATGCCTTCTATTGGCAGTTCTAATACAACATTGACTCTTGCTGCACTGGTTTTTCGAGCTTCTGAGCAAATGCTTCAGGACTTAGCTTGAGATTGACATAACAGATTACTAATCCTACCACCAGAGGTATTATCGATGACTGATCGTTTAAGGTTAATTCAAACGGTTGACGACCTGCATTACTATCTGATTCAGGGCATGATGATAGAACACGCAACCATTCCCCCTTACATGACCGCCCTTTACTCCCTCAAACCAGGAAGTAACCTAGAAGCTTTTCATATTATTCGCGCTATTGCTGTGGAGGAAATGCTGCATCTCACCCTGGCTGCCAATGTGTTTAATGCCGTTGGGGGAAATATAAAAGGAGTGCTGACAGCCAATAATTTTATCCCCACTTATCCGACTTACTTACCTACCGGAGCCGATGATTTTCAAGTTGGCCTAGCCAAATTTTCCCCGGAAACAGTAGAGACGTTTCTCAACATTGAACGGTCTAAAGAAGTACCTGACGATGCACCTTTAGTGCTGCCTCGACCGACACAAGGCTCATGGTTGCCGATTCTTGGTTACGATCCAACCTACAAATATTACAGCATTGGGCTGTTTTATGCGGAGGTCATCCGAGGCTTAGAAGCGTTGGATCGAGAGTACAAACAGAAGGGACAGAATCTATTCTGTGGCGATCCGAAAAAGCAAATTACCCGGGAATATTACTACGATGGTGCCGGCGAGATTATCCCGGTATATAATCTCAAAGATGCCAAGCGTGCGTTAAAAGTAATTCAAGAACAAGGTGAAGGTTCCAGGCAAGGAACTATCTATGATGCAGAACGGGAACTTTCCCATTACTACCGTTTCCAGCAACTAAAATTAGGTCAATACTATACGATCAATAAAGATGATCCGCTGAAGTCAGATCTCCCCGATCACCCCACCGGAAAAACCTTTACCGTAGATTGGGACGCGGTTTATCCGGTCTTGGAGAATGCCAAACTGAGTGATTATCCCCAAGATTCAGAATTATATGCCGCCGGACAGCAATTTCAGCAGGCTTACGCTCATTTCCTCGCCCAGATTGAATTTTCCTTTAACGGCCATCCTGAGACATTACTGCCTGCGGTGGGGGGAATGTTCAAACTCAGAGACTTGGCTAATCTGTTAATTCGCAATCCCATTCCGGGAAAAGACGGGGTTAATGCCGCCCCGATTTACTAAATGTCAGCACCATGAAGTTCAAAATGGAGTTCAAAATTTTGTGGAGGTCAATCACCAGTGAATATTGATAAACCTGAGTTTACTGGGTATTTCTTGGAGTTCTCGGCAGCGGTTACTGGATTTTCTCAGTTTCATCTGCAAGGCACAGGCCAAGCTGCCCTTTACTTTGATACAGTTCGGGGTGTCGTTGGTGGCCAAATATTTGAGGAATTACTGCAAACCTTTCATGATCAGGGTGTGGAGGCGGTTTTGACATCAGGAAAACTAGGACCCATCGCCCGTAACATTATCAAACTCTGGTACATCGCTACTTGGGAACAACTTCCCTCTGAATGGCGTGAACGGTTTGGGATTCCGGTAAATGATGGCACTTTTATTGCCGCTTCCTATGCCTATCCTGAAGCACTTGTGTGGTCGGCGATCGGAGTTAATCCCCCCGGAGCGAAAGCACAAGGGTATGGGACTTGGAGTGATCCTCCCTCTGTCAAACTTAGTTAACTAATGGGCATTGCTGAATGAAGAGATGAAAGTAGGATTAAGGAAACAGGGAACAGAATAAAGTCAATATTGACAAGGCGTTCTCACAATCTAAAATCGACAATTATCAATTCATCCCCTAATTCAGCAACGCCAAATAATTTCGGTTGGCTTGAAGTACTGCGCTGTACCTGAAAGATCGGTGTCAGCTAGTGCGCCTCTTATTGTCCAAAAAAATGCTTAATTAGAAGTGAAAAATGAACAGGAAATTTTGGTTTCGTCAATTGTCGGCTGTGGTGATCACGATTCTGTTTTGTTTAACCCTTTTTAGTTTGCCTGCCAATGCTTTCGTTGCTACGGATTACTCGAAATTGCTGCTGACTAACGAATGTAATGGATGCGATCTATCGGGAGTCGATTTATCGAATAAAGATTTGTATGGTAGTGCTCTGATTGGGGCGAATCTTTCGGGAGCCAATTTATCAGGAGCCTTACTGCAAGAGGCAAAGCTGGGAAAAGCCAATCTAACAGGAGCTAATCTCTCCAAGGCCGATCTCTCGGCTATCACTTTATCAGCGGCTAATCTAACGGCGGCCAATCTCTCAAAAGCAGTTTTGTATAATGCTCGGATGGATGGGGCAATTTTGACCGATGCGACTTTAACAGAGGCTGATCTAAAATCTGCCATCATTTCTGATGCGAATATGTCCAATGCCGTGGCCAAAAATGCCCAATTCAAAAATGCGATTTTATCCAGATCTAATTTATCGGGGACGGATTTTTCGGAAGCAACCATGGTAGATGTCAAGTTAGCCAAGGCTGATCTGAAGGGGGCTAAGTTTGTTGGAGCAGATTTATTTAAGGCAGTAATGCCTAACGAGACTATTTATAATGGAGATGTCTCTAAGTTTGGTGCCTATCAGTAGTTAAACTTCACACCTAGACCCATTTTAATGATCGTCGCCGAAGATGTTGTCACAAAGGCGGCGATCGCTCTCTTCTACTTCGGGGTTATGCTGTAAATAATCCTTTAACCACTTGCAAGCGTATCTTTGGATATCTTTAGGTGTTAAATGGCGAGCCAAATCCCAAATAATTACTGTTTTGTTGCTGCTCCCGGAGACAAGAGTTTTACCGTCTCGACTAAAATGGATGGCGTTAACATCAGCCCCAAACCCCGGCAGCACATTCACCAAAGTACCGTCAAGTTGCCAAATTCTAATGGTATCATCAGCACTAGCCGCAGCAATTTGTTGTCCGTCGGGGCTAAATTTAACGTCCAACACTGAATTAGAATGTCCTTCGATGGTTCTAACAGAGGAAGGAAGCCATTGTCCCTTTTCATCAGTCTTCCAGAGTTTGATAGTATTGTCGTCACTCCCAGAAACAAGCATTCGACCGTCTGGGCTAAAATCAACCCCTAAAACGGAACTTAGATGTCCTTTGAGAGTGAGAATACTTAGCAAAGTGCCATTGCCATCTATCCGCCAGATTTTGATGCTATTACTCGCACTTCCAGAAGCAATAAACTTGCCGTCTGGGCTAATCGCCACTGCTTGAACACCATCAGTGTGTCCTTTGAGGTTATTCAGTAATTTCCCATCTAGCCGCCAGATTTTAAGCGTTTTATCCCAATGTCCTGAGACAATTAACTTACCGTTGGGGCTAATTGCTACAGAGTGAACACCACCAGTATCTCCTTTCAAGGTATTGAGCAATTTACCATCTAGCCCCCAAATTCTGACAGTTCCGTCTAGACTTCCTGAAACAATAAATTGACCATTAGGACTAATTTTCACACTGGTAACTAAACCTTCATGTCCTAGTAGCGTCCTCAGTGTGCCATCTTGCTTCCAGAGTTTGATTGTTTTATCGAAACTCCCTGAGACAATTAGGTCAGCCTTCAAATCTACAGCCGACACCACATCGCTATGGCCAAAAAGGGTTGTTACTAATTTACTGTAAGGTTTCCAGAGTCTAACCTCGTTGTCGTCACTCCCCGAGGCAATTTGCAGATTTTTACCGTCGTTATGGACATCAACCGTATTAACTGCATCGCTATGTCCCCGGAGAGTCATCAATAAAGTGCCGTCAAGTTTCCAGAGTCTGACCGTTTTGTCATCACTTCCCGAAACGATTTGCTCACCATCTGGGGTGAAGGTAAGCCCATAAATAGGATCTTCCTGGCCGTAAAAGGTGATAGTCGGCGAGGTACCGTCTAGCTTCCAGAGTTTGAGCGTTTTGTCAGAACTTCCTGAAGCAATCCACTGACCGTCAGGGCTGAAAACCACTAGGTTTACCGGTCCCTCGTGTTCTTCCAGCGTCTTCAACAAGGTCCCGTCTCGCCTCCAGATTCGGATTATTTTGTCCCTATGACCTGAGGCAATCAACTGACCATCGGGGCTGAAAGCGACTGTATAAACATAACTCCAATTCTGATTACCTTTCAGTGTCTTCAATAAGGTCCCGTCTCGTTTCCAGAGTTTAACAGTGGTATCGTTACCACCAGAGGCAATCAACTGACCATCCGGGCTGAAAGCCACTGCGTTAACTCTATCCCGATGTCCCTTCAGTGTCTTTAATAGGGTCCCGTCTGTTTTCCAAAGTTTGATTGTCTTGTCTGTACTAGCGGAGGCCAGCAGTTGCCCGTCGGGGCTGAAAGCCACTGCATTTACTGAACCTTTGTGTCCACCACGCTTTTCATCAAGAGTGGCTAATAAACTTCCGTCTCTTTTCCAGAGTTTGAGCGTATTGTCTGCACTAGCGGAGGCAATCATCTCACCATCGGGGCTAAATTTGACTCCTAAAACATCGCCATAATGTCCTGAGAAGATATTAGCTTGTTTGATGCCATAGAGGGCTATCTTTAGGATATCTTTCAGATTGTTTTTTAGCTTGGGCGGTAGATTAACGAAAGGTCTTGACTCTAAATCTATTTCTAGCCGCTTGGCTTTGATGGCTGCTGTCAACGCTTCCAATTGTTCATTTAAGGCAAAGGAAGCTTGACTGGTTTGACCGACCGCGACAATCTCGCTAATGGCTGCTTGGCGATACTCCTTGGCGGCAAAAAAACCCAAGCAAGTCGCCACTCCCCCAAGCAAACTTACTACGATTAGCAATTGCTTTTGCCGTCTGGCATTTTTTTTCTCTTGTTCTAGGCGTTTTTCTACCTCTTGGGTTCGTTCTTGCTGAAGCTTGAGTAAATGTTGTTGTCGTTCTTTTTCTGCTGTTTCCGCCGCTTCAATGGCTGTCTGACTAGCTTGAATAAATTCCTTATGTAACTCGGTTGCCGGGGGTTGTTTATTTTGTTGCTCAATTTTCTTTAACCAAGTTTGAGCGAGGACAAATTCACTGCCCCGGAGTAGTAAGTCAGCACTTTTTTGGCTATTTTCCCATTCTTTGGCTCTCTGTAACCATTTGCTATGGTTATGAACGTGATCTCTGTCTGTATGTATGGTTCTAACTAACTGAGTAAAATTGGTCAGAAAGTCGCCGCCATGCTGACTAAAATCAAGCCACTGAACACTAGCTAAGGCAGGGGGCAAATCTTTGGCCGCAACTTTTTGGTGTAAGATCGTGATAATTCGCTTATTTAATTTTTGGGCATATTCCACTTCATCATAACAATAAGGTGAATTGATTGATTTGGGAGAAATGATAAATACAAAGTTGTCGGAAATTTCAATGCCTTGATAAATTTCTCGCCGAAAATCTTCTCCCGAAGCGATACTTTCTTGATCGAACCAAGTGAGCTTACCGAGTGAAGTCAGAGCCTCATTTAATCTTCTTGCTAAATCTGAATCGGCACGAGAATAAGAGATAAAAACTTCTAAAGAAGATGGTTTATGTTGATTGAGACTAGCGATAATAAATTCTTCCTGTAGCGGTAAGGGAGGGGATTCTTTTCGCTGTTTAGCTACCTTCAGCCAAGCTTCAAAATGTTGGAGATTATAGCCTCGCAATAGGACACTAGGGTTGTGGGTTTGCTGCTGCCATTTCAAGGCTTTGACTAACAGCACTTTATGACTTTCATGATAAGCAACATCACTGTTTAATTCCTTCAATAATTTATCGATACTACTGCGATATTTTTCCCGATCTTCATATTCAGTTAAGTCAATAAATTGTAATTTCTGTAACTGGGAGGGGATTAACTCAATATCGGTCTTTTCAATCAGCAGAGGAATAATGCGTTTGTTGGTAGCAAAAGCGTGAGCAAGTTCTAGATAACAGTATGATGATTGCAGGGCTTCTGGAGATATTAAATAAACAAAGTTATCCGCCCCTTCAATACCTTTATTAATTTGCTCCTGAAAGGCAGTTCCCGTTTTAATATCCGTCTGATTAGTCCAGACGGTAAAGCCTTCGCGCATCAGAGTCTTGCGAATTTTCTCCTTGATGGCATTATCTTTTTCTGACGATGACAGGAAAACCTGTGTCATCAAATTATTAGCATTTTTACTACTTTCGCTAATAAATTCGCAGTGTAAGTCCGTGGGCAAGCAAGGCGGCTGTTCCTCAGTAAATCTATGTTTTAACCACTTTTCTGCTGCCTGTCTCTCTTCGCCAATTAACAGATAATTAGTTTGCTTCTGATTCCTTAACCAATTTAAGGCTTTAACTAAAAAAATACTGTGCTTCTGGACATAGTGTTGCTGCTGATCAATCGCACCGATCAAACCAGCAAAAGAGCTTTCAAAATCATCAATTTCTTCTCGGAAGTAGATCCAGTTAATTTTGCCGATCACCGGGTGCATATTCGGAAAACTAGAATGCCTTCCCTCGGCTTGATATGTTTGCCAGTCAGTTTCAGTTTTATCTGGATTTCTTTGCCGCCAAGTTTCTTGGCTAATTTGTTCAACATGAAGCAGCGGAATAATGCGCTTGTTGTACTTAATCGCTAGATTAATTTCTTTCAGGCAATATTGCGAATTAACTGAATGAGGTGCGATAATAAAAATAAAGTTATGTGTCCTCTCGATGCCATCATTAATCTGTTCTTGATAGTCCACAGCCAAGGGAATATCTTCTTCGTCGAACCAGACGTTTAAGCCTTGTGCAGTCAACCTTTGATTAAGCTTAATAGCAAAAGCTTTACTATCAGCCCGTCCATAGGAGATAAAGACATCAAAGAAATTTTTCATTTTACTGTCCCTGTGAACTTTAGAGAAAAAGAAAAGTTATTTGCCTACGCAGAGTAACTGGAGTTTGGCGTTGTCAGATCAGAATAGGAAAGATGCCATGCAATCCTTGCTATCAAAGTCATTTCAGTTCCCAGCTGATTCGGAGCATCTTTCAATTTGACAACGCCATTTTTTCTGACCAATCAGATTCACCCTGTAATTGCAGAGACTGAGCAGTTTCCAGAAACGTTTTAGGTGGTTTTACTTCATTGGGTAAAACACTTTCATTGACATCCTCGCCGCCGTAAAACGGACGGCGATTCCCAAACCTCACGATTTGAGTTTCTGCTTCTTTCCCGAAGGATTTTTCGCACCTGCCTTAACAGATTTACTCTGTTCTG
>VYLS01000026.1_pt1 | contig 29884 bp, 24 predicted proteins | sample 5114231 | NCBI WGS metagenome assembly VYLS01 (sample SAMN12291800, study PRJNA351875) | freshwater metagenome | isolation source: freshwater lake | place: USA: Michigan, Lansing Lake | collected 2013-08-14 | reverse complement strand
CTCGCTGCTAAAACTTCAGCAATAATCTCTTGTTTTCGTTCTTCAGTTAACTGTGTCATTATGATTACCCCTAAATCATTGAATATCAATAGTTTCTATGATAGCAATTTTTGTCATAAGCGATCGCCCCTTCTTCTAGATTAGGTTGAAACAACGAAAATCAACACTAATAAAGGTGTGTTACTGCGGTGACACACCTTTTACTATCAGCAGCGATCGCTTATATATCTCTCTATTAATCAAACTTTGGGAAGACGCGATCGCACAGGAAAAATTGTTATTCCGCCCTCAGGATATGCTACAATGCGGGATATTTCAGTTGGCAAAGTGGCAATGATTTGGAACTAGCATTTGAAGGGGATCACACGAAAACAAGAAGAGCCGAAGCGGTGGCGAAAAAAGTCCAAGTATGGAATTATTAGAATTTAGTTGTTAGTTGTTTGTGATCAGTAATTCGAGCGCTCATCGTAGGATTAGTGCGATCAATTTTGTTTGGGGTATCTAGAATGATAAAATAGGTGACATTCAAAGCATCATTCATTAGCTATGACCACAACCTACAAAGTAGAAATTTCTCATTTAGGAACAATACAAACGATCGAAGTTAGGGAAGATCAAACTATACTACAAGCAGCCTACGATGCGGGGATTGACTTACCCAGTTCTTGCAATGCGGGCGTATGTACTACCTGTGCCGCTCAACTTTCCCAGGGTAGCGTCGAACAAGGTGAGGGCATGGGATTATCCCCCGACCTGCAAAAAGAAGGCTATGCTTTGTTATGTGTGGCCTATCCTCGCTCCGATATTAAACTGGAATCTGGCAAGGAAGAAGTAGTTTATCAACGTCAATTCGGAAAACCCTAGGCCAAACTGGGGTTAAGATGACAAATTTTCGGGGGTTTACCCCCAAAAAAACCAGATTTAGAGCCAATCAGACCAGCAAACCCTAACTAATAGCCGAATGCTGACTACTCAGGGAGAACTTTTGCTCTGCACTCTTGAGGGCCGCTTTCATGAAACCAGAAAAGAGAGGATGAGCTTTATTGGGACGAGAGCGAAATTCGGGGTGAAATTGGGTAGCAATAAAGAAAGGATGTTTTGGTAGTTCGATAATTTCCACCAAACGACCATCGGGAGAAGTGCCACTCACCAGATAACCAGTCTCAAAAAAGAGACTACGATAGGCATTATTGAACTCGTAACGGTGACGATGGCGCTCATAGATAACCTCTTGACCGTAGAGGGAGAAAGCCAGACTATCGGGATTTAAACGGCAGGGATAGAGACCTAAGCGCATTGTTCCCCCTAAATCTACCACATCTGCCTGTTCTGGCAGTAAATTAATCACCGGATTCGGTGTATCCTCTTCAAATTCGGAACTATTGGCCCTTTCCAATCGGGCCACATTGCGACCCCATTCGATAATCGAACACTGCATCCCTAAACAGAGACCCAAGAAAGGAATATTATTGACCCTAGCATACTCGATCGCCTTAATTTTGCCATCCACACCCCTAATCCCAAAACCACCGGGTACCACAATACCGTCAACACCGCTTAAATGAGCTTCGGCCGAATCATTATCCACATCTTCGGCACTTACCCAACGCAATTCTATCTCGCTATTAAGGGCAATAGCAGCGTGTTTGAGGGCCTCTACCACCGAGAGATAAGCGTCCCCCAATTGCACATATTTACCAACGATAGCTATCTCTAATTTTTGACTAGGGGATTGCATCTGTCGGATGAGATTTTCCCACTCCTCCAGATGGGGGTATCGGGGACCCAGGTTTAATAATTCTAGGGTTTGTTGCGCTAATCCCTCTTTTTCCAGATTGAGGGGAACTTCGTAGATACTGCTGGCATCCTGAGCAGTAATCACCGATTCCACCGGCACATCACAGAAAGCTGAGAGTTTTTCTTTTAACCCCGGTTGTAGGGGTAGATGACAACGACAGACTAACACATCCGGTTGAATACCGATCGATCTTAATTCCTTGACCGAGTGTTGCGTCGGTTTCGTTTTCATCTCCTTAGCGGCCGGAATCCAAGGAATTAGGGTAACGTGCATATAAACCACGTTATTTCGACCTACATCCTTCCTAAATTGCCTAATTGCTTCTAAAAAAGGCAAAGATTCGATATCTCCCACCGTACCACCAATTTCTGTGATGACAATATCGGGGTTGGTATCTTTGGCCACCCGGAGAATCCTTTCCTTGATTTCGTTGGTAATATGGGGGATTACCTGCACAGTTCCCCCCATATAAGCACCACGGCGCTCTTTATTCAATACCGCTTGATAAATCGAGCCGGTAGTCACGCTATTGAGACGGGAGAGTTCCGTATCGGTAAAACGTTCGTAGTGGCCAAGGTCGAGGTCGGTTTCAGCCCCATCATCGGTGACAAATACCTCTCCGTGTTGAAAAGGACTCATCGTACCCGGATCCACGTTGATATAGGGGTCTAATTTCAGAATTGAGACGGAATAATCCCGACTTTTCAACAATCTTCCCAAACTAGCGGCGACAATTCCTTTCCCAATACTGGAGACGACTCCCCCGGTGACAAAGACAAATTTACTCATAAAATTTTTCCTGCGATCAATTATACCTAGCAAGGGGTGAGAGTTTTCGGGATGGGGCGGTGTCATTTTCCCAGATTTCATTATAACCGGAGGATCTATACCCCGATCCTCGTTTTAGCTCCCTCTCCAAAATCTATTGCACCACAGCTTTATCCCTCTTTAGTCACCTTCACCCCGATCATCTAAATTTTTCGCTACAATCGAGAGTACTAAGACTCAGGCAATTGTAAAGTAATATTAATGATAGATTTTAATACTCTCGCTGAATTTTCCCGCAACTATTGCGTCTCGATTTGTGCCTTTTTAGTACCCGCTAACTTAGTAACCACCCTTTTAACGGTTCTTTTTCTCTATTTCGGTCGTCCTACCCGTCAAATCTTCCCCATTGCTTCCCTAGCTTTGTTGTTCGCCATCACCATGTTTCTCCACGTCGCCACCTGGTTAATGATTGGTGTGGTTATGGCCCCCACTTTTATCCTCTTTGGACTGGGTTTAACCTGTTTTCTGATCAATCTTCAAGCCATCAGCGATCGCCAAAGTTTGGAACAGTTATTACACACTGGTGTTAGTCGTCTAGCCCGCTCTTTCAATCAAGGAAAAGCGCCAAGACTTCCCACTTCCCACTTCCCACATAGTTGAACCAATAGGCTAATCTTGATGCGTCCAAGAGCGATGAGCCAGACGCAAACCCCAATCGAGCAGATAACCAATCGCGCCAATAACGAGAATCACTGCCATCAACTCTGAATAGGCGAGTCGATCGCGTGTATCGAGAATATAATAACCCAAACCCGCACTAACCCCCAGCATTTCCGCCGGGACAAGAACGATCCAGATAATACCGATAGCCAAACGGAAACCAGTTAAGAGATGGGAGAGGATCGCAGGCAGAATAATCTGGAAAACCGTTTCCCCTCGGGTAGCACAGAGACTGTGGGCTAAAGTCAACCAAGAGCGATCAACCGCATTAACCCCGGCAGCCGTATTGAGAAGGATCGGCCAGATAGCCGCCACCGTCAGCAAAAAATACACGGGTAGATCACCAATTCCCAAAACCATCACCGCTAAAGGCATCCAAGAAAGGGGCGAGATCATGCGTAGAAATTGAAATAGGGCCGACAAAGCCGATTCAAGGGAGCGATACAACCCGATTAATACCCCCAACGGCACACCGATGGCACTAGCGAGAACTAAGCCCACAAGAACCCGGCGGCAACTGGTGAGGATATGGGGCATAATCTCCCCCCCAACAAAAAGCTGTAATAAAGCGACAAAAGAGCGCTCAGGGGAAAAATCATTTAAAATCGGGTTTGAGTGCCATAGAGGACTGGTAAATAGCCACCAGAGCAATAATCCAAAACCGATACCCCATAAGGGTAGTAAAGATATTGGCGGGGAGGTCAAAGATTGTGACTTCATGGGTTCAGACCTTTAAAATTTGATCGTCTCGATGCGGGAGAGATTATTCGGTAAGCCGAAAGCTTTCGGTCCGCCCACCTGTTGCAAGGCATTACGGACAAAAGAGTCATCCACGAGATCCCGCGCCACCTGTCGGGGTTGCAGTTTTTGGAGAAAATCCGTATTTCCTTCCACCTGAGTGGTTTTGAGCAAGCGTACCAGTTCCTCGGTATAGGAAGGGAAAGGATAGGGCTGGAAATCGATCCGGTTGACCTGCCAAGCTGGATTCTCGATCGCCCCGTCTTTTTTATAGAAATTGCGATCGTAGTAAGTAAGCGCCCGTTGCAATACCGGCAGCGGGTGAGGCGTATATTTTCCACCATCTTTAGAGAGAATCCGGGCCACTTCCGAGCGATTGCCCCGGGACCAGAGTTGGGCTTTAACGAGGGCGTTTACCACCTTCTGCGTCCATTGTTTCCGTTGCCTAATATCCTCCTCGTGAACAAAGACGACGCAACAGGCGTGATTCTTCCAGACATCGCCGGTGAAACGGAGAACCCTACCGGTTTTGAGATTTTCCGCCGCTGCGTTGAAAGGTTCAGCCACGATATAACCGCCGATGCTCTTATTGGCGAGGGCTGATACCATATCCGGGGGCGGGAGAACCACTAGATTAACCTCGTTAGACGCGATCGGCGCGTCCTTGGCTTTGCGAACTATTTTCAGCCCGTTACGTTGTAAGAGTTGTTGCAAGACCAAATTATGAATCGAATACCAGAAAGGAACCGCGATCGTTTTGCCTCCCAATTCCCTGGGATTTTCAATATCGGGAAGGACGGTGAGGGCTGAACCGTTGGTATGGTTCCAAGCGACGATTTTAGCGGGGAAATTGCGCCCGTAACGAATCCAGATCGAGGTGGGAAAAAGAACGTGAATAACGTTCACCTGCCGAGCGAGAAAGGCTTCAACAATCTGCGCCCAAGAACGGAATAGGCGCGGTTGTTCTGTAGTTAAACCTTCCGCTTGATAAAGTTTTCGCCAGTGGGCCACCAATAGGGGGGCGGCATCCGTAATCGGTAGATAACCGATTTTCACAGGCTGATCGTTGGCATTGGCGTTAACGGGGAGATTCCAATTATCGGCGGCGATCGCTGCCCCGAAGGAACTGGTAAACAGTGCCGAAAGTTTCAGAAAATCTCGACGGCTCATGCCGCAACAAGCACAATTATCGTGTAGGTTCATAGATTTACAGTGTCATCACAAGGGCTAATTCTTGAAAAATTGACCGGCGTAGATCACTCAAAAGCTTGGCTGACTCGAAACGGGGTTTCGGCATCGAGATGGTCCATTCTCGGCGGATGCCCACCGGATGACGGCCCATGAGAAGAACTCGATCGGCCACTAACAGGGCCTCATCGATGTCGTGGGTAACGAGGAGAACCGTGCTGTTATAGAGAGCTATGACTTCTAGGAGGAGTTTTTGCATCTCGAAACGGGTGATCGCGTCGAGGGCGCTAAACGGCTCATCCAGGAGCAGGAGAGAGGGGCGGCGGGCGAGGACGCGGGCTAGAGAAACTCTCTGAGCCATACCGCCCGATAGTTGATGAGGATAGGCACGCTCGAAGCCATCTAGTTTGACGCTTTTAACGGCGGTGTGAACCCTTTCGCGTAATTGCTGATGATCGAGGCGGGGCATCCGCTTTAATTTCAAACCAAAAGCCACGTTTTGCCAAACGGTTAACCAAGGTAAAAGGGCGGGGGATTGAAAGACGATCGAGCTGCGGATGTCTGGTGCTTGTAGGGGTCGTGAGTGCAATTGTATTTCTCCGCCATCGGCACTTTGCAAACCAGCGGCGGTAGCAAGGAGGGTAGATTTACCGCAACCACTGGCCCCGAGCAAACAAACCACCTCACCGGAGCGCACCTGTAGGTTAATATCCTCAAAAACGGTACGGTAGCCATGGCGGGTTTTATAGCGTTTATGGAGATTTTTTAGGCTGAGGACGGGGTAATCAGTGGCGACGCTCATTCCCTCACCCCCGCTCGATCGAGTTCGCCAGTGAGAATTTTATCGGTAGAGGACTGACGTTGTAACTCTCTTTCTAGTTGAATCAGGCTCGGAGTTAACACTGGTAAAAAGGCGACCTCGCGCAGCCGTCGCGCCGTGTCGCTATTACGGAAATAGCCTTTTCCTCCCTTAATTTCCGCTTCTAACCCTACGGATTCCACCGCTAACCGGGTAATGTCCACTCTGAGGGTGAATAGTTGGCGTGTTCGTGCGAGATCGAAGCTTTCTAGGGTGCTGAATTGCACGATTGTCTTTTCTAGACGAGTCAGACGCTCCCGGGCGAAGAAATAACGATCGCTGGCTACCGCTGCCTTTCCCCCTAAACTTTTCTCCGTCTCCCCAAGGGATTTACGCGTAATGCCAAGGGCCAGTCCGCATTGTAACAGCAAGAAACAGGGGCGGACTGAGGGTAAAAATTTTGCTGCTTCCAAGCTGATCATCCAGTCGTGAGATAACTGAACTCGATCGAATTCAAGGGTACTGGTGCGGGAAGCTTGTAAACCCAATAATTGTAGGTCTTCACCCCGTTTTAACCCTTTTGCGAAGGAGGGAAGGGCGAGGATAAGAGTTTGTCCAGATCTAGTTTGAGCGGCAACGGCCACTATGAATTCTCCCTTAGAGTCGAGGTTAGAGGCCCAGGGCAGGAAGCCATTAACAGTGACGTTTTCTCCCTCGATCTTTGCCTGTAAACGCAGCTCCTCGATCCCGCCGAGGTACTTCATCGCGTTAGAGAGTCCTGTCGCCCCGGCTATCTCTCCCTTGAGAACAGCAGGTAGAATTTTGTTTTGTAGGTAAGTGTTATTACTGGCGGCCAGATATTGAATAAAGACGCGCTGACACCAGAAAACAAAACCGGTGGTTAGGCAGCATTGGGACACAGCGGAGATCGCCTCTACTGCCTGTAGTAAGGAGCCACCCTGGCCTCCTAAGCTTTCAGGTATAGCATAGCCGAACCAGCCCGATTCTCCTAGCTTGGTTAGGGCCGAACCGACGTTGAGATTAGCTGTACCGTTGTTGAGGTCAGTGGCTCTTTCTTCCAGAAAAGAAAGGATTTCGGAGCCTCGATCGAGCATAATTGTTCTCTCCTAGGGGTGAATATTTTCAATCGAGGTCAAACTATCTATAGGTGCGCCGACCACTTCTCTGGCTCTTTTTACCGCCGCTTCATCGGGACTATCGTAGAAACAGAGACATTTACTCAAGTCTTCGCAAATATATGTACGCTCGAAACTGACTTCCGGCACTTGAGCATAAAGGGGGGTTTTCTCCGCTTTTCGTTGCAGGTAAGTTTCCATCGTTAGCCCCGGGGGTAAATTCCACTGTACTAGATAGTTGGCTTTGTCTTTGCGCTCTCGCACAGTGGCTAAGTCCTGCCCAATCAAGCGCATTTCCTTGATTAGTTGCCAACTTAGCCCAGCGTTTTCTAGTACTTGTTCGAGGGAGGCGCGATCAATCGCTTTGATAATCAGGAATAACCGCCCCTCTGTTTCACCGATTAGGGCTTCGATTAACTCTCCCTGGGATTTTGATGCGACTGTGGCAATGCGCTCCAATATCTCGCTCACCTCTTCTTTTGTCCTTTCTTGTCGATCATCCTCTACTAGATATAGAGTCATAATTCATCTGAAATACATTTACGATACATTTGAGTTTACTGCCTTTGGGAAAAAAAAGCAATATTTTCAAGCGCATCAAAACGCCGCGGCCAGAACCCTTGCCTTGGCTGATATGCGTGACCCGATTGATAACCGCCCTTATCTGGCTGAATTTTTTTCGGCCAAAGACTTGACAAACTCTAAAATTTTTGCTAACCTTGTAGTAGAATGGGAATCCGTGTCGGCCTACGAACCCTCTTTTTAAATCTTTCTCAAGAATAAAAATTTTAACCCGAATTGCAGGTAGTAGCTAAACTAAGAGCAGTACCACGGGAAACGGTGATTATGGAAGTTATTTGTACGCGTCCCCACTGTCCGAAACCGCGTAATCAGTGCCTAGACCTAGACGATAGCAATCTTTTAACCTCGATCGATCAGAAATATTGTACTACTTGCGGGATGCCATTAATTTTAGGGGGACGTTATTTGCCAGAACGTCTATTGGGACAAGGAGGATTTGGGGCGGCATTTTTAGCGCTAGATCGTTATAGTCCCAAAAAAGCTAAATGTGTACTCAAACAATTTCAACCTTCCGGTAATTTAAGTCCGCAAGCTTTAGAAAAAGCGAAAAACTTATTTTTTCAAGAAGCGCACGTTTTAGAAGATTTAGGACGAGAACATCCCCAAATCCCCGATCTCTATGCTTTTTTCCCTTTAACAGTCAAGAATCAATTAACGGGAAAAGAAGAGCAATTTTTCTATCTGGCCCAGGAATATATCGACGGTAAAAACTTAGAAGAAATTCTCCAACAGCAACAAAAACCCTTTCAAGAAAGTGAAGTCAAAAACATTCTCAAAGAATTACTTCTTATCCTCAAATTTATTCATGAAAATGGTTCCATTCACCGGGATATAAAACCATCTAACATCATGCGCTCCCAAAATGGCCGCCTCTATTTACTCGATTTTGGGGCAGTAAAACAGGCTACCAATAACCCTAGTAATACACAAGAGAAATCCACAACAATTTACTCAGCTGGATTTGCTCCTCCCGAACAACAATTAGGCAATCAGGTATCGGCAGCCACAGATTTATATGCCCTAGCAGCTACCTGTGTTATACTCTTAACTAATCGCGATCCTGATGATCTATACGATCCGCAAAAACAGGTCTGGAATTGGCAAAATTATGCCCCTAATATCAGTGCAGATTTAGCCCAAGTATTCAATAAAATGTTACTAGCAAATACCCAGGATAGATTTCAATCCTGTGGAGAAGTTTTAACCGCTTTAAATACACCTCCCCCATCTCCTCCACCTTCCCCAATTTCCCCATCTTCCCCCTCTCCAATTCCTCCATCTCCAATTCCTCCATCTCCTCCACCCTCTCCAATTCCCCCATCTTCTCCGGTGATTAGAAAAACTTCCCGCTTTTCTCTTGGGGAAACCTTCGCTAATGCTGCCTTTACAGGATTTGAAGGGACATTATTAGTAATTGCCTTAAATAGTTTAGTTCCCTCGGTAGGAATTGTCATCGCATTTATGATCTTAGGTGGCTTAGTTTTGGCATTATTTAAAAAAGTGATTGAAGGGAGAGATTTACCGATTCTAGCAGCAATTACCCTCACCCTCATCTTCTTTCTTTCGCAACTGCAAGGAAGCCTAAATTTTCCTGAAATTGCTATCATTGCCGTGATGGCAGCCATCGGAGCAATTGCTATTACCGCCTTTTTCCGGTTAATATATCAGATAATTTTGCGATTATTTTAAAACCCTGAAAGTAGTTAAATTATCATCACTACCGCCGGTAATCGTGCCACCGAGGTCTAAAATAGTTTGCAGATAGTCGAGGATTTCCTGAGAAATTAACTCTCCCGGCATCAAAACGGGAATACCGGGGGGATAGGGACAGATAACGTCAGCACTAAGACGATCGAGGGCATTTTTCCGGGATACTATCTCTGTAGGGGCAAAAAAAGCCTTTCTAGGAGAAATAGCCAAATTTCCCGTGACTGGGGGAGGAGTGGGGGGTAAACTGGTAGAGTCAGGAGATTGAAGGGATTGAAAAGCAGTAATGAGGCGATTAATGTGTTCGCGATGGTTGCCGATGGAGATAATAAAAGTAAGTTGGCTGAAAGTCGGTAATTCTGCGGTGACGGCGTATTTTTCTCGCAAAATATCGTCTATTTCGTAACCAGTTAAGCCAAAATCTTTGACAATTACCGTTAAACGAGTGCGATCGAACCAGTGACAACCCGGGATAGAATGGGGAAAGTCCAAAACAGAGATATTAGGAATTTTATCGAGTTCTTTTCGGGCAGTAGCGGCTAAATCGAGGGTTTTGCTCAGTAAATCTAGTCCTTGCGTCGCCATTTGCTTTCTAGCACTATCAAGGGAGGCGAGAAGCAAATAACTAGGGCTAGTGGTCTGAACTAATTGTAAGGCTCGATCGACTTTTTCGGAACTAATGCGATCGCTTTTTAAGTGTAACATTGATGCTTGAGTTAAGGCCCCTAAAACCTTATGGGTGGACTGAATAGCCATATCAGCGCCGAGAGAGAGGGCAGCCGGAGGTAAATCGGGATGAAAGGCAAAATGCGCCCCGTGAGCCTCATCAACGAGCAGCGGGATGGAATAATGATCGGTAATCTGGGCGATAGTTTCTAAGTCACAGCAAACCCCTTGATAGGTGGGAGAGACTACCATCACCGCTTTGGCGTCGGGATGAAGTTTCAGGGCATTTTCGAGGGATTGGGGGGTTATATTTAAATTTAGATCGATAGTGGGATTATATTCGGGATTGATAAAGATAGGTCGCGCCCCGGAGAGAATTAAGCCCGAAATTGCCGATTTATGAATATTTCTCGCCAAAATAATTTTATCTCCCTCGCCGCAAGTGGCTAAAATCGCCGCAATAATGCCACAACTGGAACCATTGACCAAAAACCAGCTTTTATCTGCCCCAAATGTCTCGGCTGCTAAAATTTGCGCTTCTTTAATCACTCCCGTCGGGGCAAACAAATTATCAAGGTCGGGTAATTCGGGTAAATCGGCTTTAAAGACGCTTTTTCCCAGTAAATTACTTAAATCTTCCCCGATTCCTTCCCCCTGCTTATGCCCTGGCGCATAAAATGGTACATCCAAACTATTGACTTTTTTTTGCAGTTGTGATACCAATGGAGCGGATTCTGGTGAAGGCATTTTGGGGTGTGGGGGGTTTGTCAGTTATCAGTAAACAGTAAACAGTAAACAGTTACCAGTAAACAGTAATTAGTGAAGATTGATCGGTGAATAATATCATTTAAAACTTAAAACTTAAAACTTATCACTTTAATCTGATCACTGATAACTGATAACTGATAACTGATAACTGTTAACTATCTGTGCCTAACATTTGCAGTTTATATAAACTAGCGTAGAGACCGTCTTTAGTTAATAAATCTTCATGGGTTCCCGATTCGACTAATTCCCCGCGTTTAAGGACAAGAATTCGATCGACATCGCGAATAGTAGAGAGACGATGGGCGATAATAATAGCAGTACGATCAACTAAAATCTGTTCTAAAGCTTCTTGAATTAATACTTCTGTCCCCACGTCTAAACTAGCGGTAGCTTCATCTAAAACTAGAATTTCGGGGTTACGAATAGCGACTCTCGCAAAAGCGAGTAATTGTTTTTGTCCTCCCGATAAATTTGCGCCCCGTTCCCGTAAAAGAGTATGATAACCATCCGGTAACTCCTCGATCAAGTGATCGATATTAGTTAATTTAGCCGCTGCCTTCACTTGCTCAAAATCATAATTTTCCCCTAAAGTAATATTGCGAGTAACATCTCCAGCAAAGAGAAAAGTTTCTTGGAGAATGACACCGATATAACGTCTTAATTCCGCTTGGGGAAGATAACGGATATCGATACCATCCACTAGAATTCTGCCCTTACTCGGTTCATAAAGACGACAGAGAAGACGAATAATTGAACTTTTTCCCGCACCAGTCGGACCGACTAAAGCGACTTTTTCCCCGGGATGAATGGTAAAATTGAGACCTTTGATAATATATTCATCGGGTTTATAACCAAACCAAACATTTTCAAAAATAATCTCGCCAGTTTGACGTTTTTCTGGAAAATAAAGCTCTTTAGAACTGTTAGTATCGGCGATTTCAATGGGAATACTAATTAATTCCCCAATGCGTTCGATAGCAGTAAAACCCGATTGAAACATGGTAAATTTTTCGGCAAACTGACGCAGGGGATTAAAGAGACGTTGGGAGAATAAAATAAAAGCCGATAAAACCCCAAAATCAATGGTTTTCTGGAGAATCAAAATCCCGCCTAACCATAATACTCCTCCCACGGCAATTAATCCGATCCATTCCAAAGTGGCCGACACAGCCGAATCGTAAAAAATTGTTTTATCTAGGGATTGACGATAGTGAGTATTGATAGAGCGAAACATTTCAGCGTTAAAGCGTTCGCGGCGAAATAATTGAACAATATTAACTCCGACTACATTTTCCTGTAATTGGGCATTAAGTTTTGATAATTCCTCGCGTACTTGATAGTTAGCGATGCGGTATTGTTTTTGAAAAAAGATAATTAAAGCAGTGACGGGAAATAACATCAACACCAACAATAGAGCTAATTGCCATTGCAGGGTAAACATGGTGATGATAATAACTAAAATATTGACCAAATCACTGACAACTCCGATCGCCCCACTAGCAAAAACTTCTCCTAATGCTTCCACATCGCTGGTTAAACGAGTGACTAAACGTCCCACGGGAGAGCGATCAAAAAAACTAGAGGAAAGGGAGGTGACATGGGTAAATAAATCTTCCCGGACATTAGCAGTAATTGACTGACCGACTTTCTGCACTAGATAACCTTGTGTTGTCCCTAAAATCAGTCGTAAAATGATCGAAGCCGACAGGATAATAATTAGGGTATTAATGGCTGCCGTTAAGGGCATTCGAGCCAAAAAACCCCAAGTTTGTTCCTTTTGCAAAAGGGAGACCGCTTGACCGATAATTAAGGGTTGGATCGCCCCCGTGAGAGATAGGGGAAAAAGAAGTATTAATGACCAAAATAGTAGGGCTTTTTGCTTTTTCGCGTAGGGAAGTAGTCTTAATAATAATCTCCAGTCATTTTCTTTGACCGGAGGGGACACAGGGGAGGATGATAGGCTCATATTCTCGGCAGCTGGGGAGAAATTACGCCCCTATTGTTAACTTTTCTAACAGGCGATCGATCTGGAAATGTTCCTCCATTAATTCTCGAATACAAGCAACTTTTACCTGTTCCTGTAAGCGAATCTTCCCGAAGGCCTGATCGACGATTTCCACGGTGGTGAGAGTATCTAAATTTACCGAGAGAATTGGTACTTCTAAATCCTCGGCCCGGCCGAGAATCAGGGGATCTGGAGAGATGGAACCGGTTAAGATTAAACAGGTGGTGGAAGTTTCTAGGGCAGCCAACTGTAGATCAGTGCGATCGCCACCCGTAATCACAGCCATATTTTCCCCCTTGCGAAAATATTCTAAAGCGGCGTTGACATTCATTGCCCCGATCGCTAAACTTTCTACCATCCAATCCAAACGATCGGGCCGACATAATACTTTGGCCCCCAAAAGATGGACAATTTCCCGAACACTAATACTACGCAATAACTTACTAGCGGGTAACAGTCCTAAAACTTCCACGCCTTGGCCAGCGAGATAGGGTTTCAGGAGAGATTGTACTTCCCCCCAATCATCGGCAGGAATATCACTAATCACTACCCCCAGCAGCTGATTATTTAATTCCCGTTGCGCTTTCAGCAGACTCTCGGCAATTAGGGGAGAACTATAGCGGGCCACCAATAGGATCGGAGTCTGGAGAATTTTGGCCATCTCCCCCATGGATAGCTGAAAAATGCTCCCTTCCCAGAGGGTCCCCGGTCCTTCGAGAAGGGTAATATCACTGTTAACTCGATCGAGATAGCCGGCAAGAATATTGCCGTAGTCCTGTTTATCTACACCTTGCAGACGTTTAGCAACGGAATCCGCATCAGTGTAGATCAGGGGTAAACGCAGCTGTTCGGGGGATAATTCTAGTAATTGCCGAATAAATTCTACATCCTCATCGACCAGTTGCCCATCGACGTATCCCGGACAATTGCCCACTGGTTTGCCGTAACTTATCTCTAGTCCTTTTTGTCGCAAGAGATGCGCTAAACCGACGACAGTTCCCGATTTACCACTAAGGGGTTCTAGGGAAGAGATAAGTATAGATTTGGCTGATTTGGCCACGATTTGCTCCTTTTAACCCGTAAAATCCCGACTTTTATTCTTCAAATCGCAGGAGTTTCCGATAAAATCCCTGCGAAAAGTCGGCCGAACCTAGCTGCTTAAAGGTTTTAATCGCATCGATGAGATATTCGATCAACTGGGAGTTAATAATCGTCATCTCGTAGCTTAGGTCGGCCTGTCCTTCAAATTGTAAACGACAACGGGTCAATTCCGAGGGCAATTTTGATACATACCAAGAGGCCACAAAGGGAATCCCTTCACTGTTTTCTATGCGACGACGACCTTCTAAAGATCCTCCTTGATACAAAGTGATCGCATAGGGCAGCATACTATGTTTGTCCTTGGCATAGTAGGGCATATATACTAGGACATCGGCCTTATTAGCGGGTTCCAATTGTTCGATAGTCGCCATAATTAGTTAATTCTTTGCTTCACAGCCAATTTACCAGTGACACTGATATTTTCCATATATTTTAACCGATCGCCCCAGAAATCTCCCGATCGAGAAAATAGGCAGAATTGACGACCAGATCATCCCTCTATACTGAGGTTATCATCGGGTATAACTGGTATATGAACCCGAAAAACCGTGCCGGGGTAGAGGGAACTTGTTGGCTCGGGATTGGGACTGATAAATTCAATCGTCCCCCCCATGCTGGTAATTAATTCTTTGGCGATCGCTAAACCTAATCCTGTACCGGGTATATCTCCCCCTGCTTGCACTCCCCGGTAGTGACGTTGAAAAATTCTTTCTTGATCGCTCCTCGGAATACCATAACCCGTGTCTTTAAAAACAATTTCTACACTATTCTTAACATTATGCACCTCGACGGTGACTTTTCCGCCAGCCGGAGTATATTTGAGGGCATTATCAATTAAATTGCTGAATACTTCCCGCAAACCGGGGATATTGGCCCGAATAAGTGGTATATCTTCCCCGTGAATCGTTTCTAGACTGAGATTTCTCTCTTTGGCTACCGCCTGGGCCGAAAGGAGCAGCGGAGCGAGAAGATCATGGAGATTGATTAGAGTTAGTTGGCTGCTGCCAGCAGGTAAGAGAAAGGCGGTGGGGGAAGATTGCGCTTGCAGGAGAGGAATATCGACAGTGGGATAATTTTCGCTTTCTTGCTGAATTTGTCCCTCAAATTCGGCAATTAAGTCGCGAACTCGATCGCTTTCTCTCAGGATACCAGTAATGGCGGGATCGTTACCCTCTTCGGCTAAAAGCCTTTTGAGCAGAAGTTTACCAAAGGTTTTTAAAGCGGTGAGGGGATTGCGGATTTGATGGAGAAAGGTATCGAGGCGCTGTCGTTGCCATTGTCGATAATAACGTTCTTCTCCCAATTGGCGATCGAGTACACAGGCTAAAGCGAGGGTTTGGGTGATTTTTTCCATCTGGGTTAATTCCCAACTTTGCCAAGGTCGTTTTTCTCTGGTTGTCACCAATAATCCGATCATGCCCTCTTCATACATTAAGGGTAAAAACAAGCGATGACCGCTGACGGTCTCCTGATTACTCCAGAGGTGGGATAAATCTTCTAACTTAACCGCAGTTAACAAGTCTGCCGCCGGTTGCTCTGGTTGTAAGGAAAGCCGCTTTTTTTGGGGAGAAGGGGGATTAAAAGGGGGATAAACAACGACTGGGATTAAATTACTCGATAAAGGTTCAGTTAAATAAACCGCACTTCTGTCAGCTTCCATTTGCTCCCGCAAAAGTTCCATCTGTGCCTGACAGAGGGCAATAAAATCATCACTAAGGGGAGTCCGGGAGGGGGAGGAGAAGGCCATACCAAGAAAGTAAAAAGTAAAAAGTCAGAAAACCCAGATAAAGCTAGGGTTGCGAGTTTTGTTTCCCAGTTTACACAGGAGAGAAAGGCGATTCTCTTGGGTCGAGGGCAGCCAGCAAAAAGCAATTAGGACAAGGGTTTGGTCACTATTTTCGGGGTGGATCACGGTATATATTAAAAAAAGTTTAATAATAATAAGTTTTGTATCGGGATTTGGGGCTGTGTTTTTGTCAGAAAAACTTAAACATAGTCCCAGTCTAGCTTCTAGTCAAACTTGTCTGTAATTGGCTTTGGTGAGAGACACTTGATTTCTTGGTCTAGAAGGGATATAATCGCTACGGCTTTTGTAACTATCATTACAACGATTAGCCAAAACAGGAGGTAATTGGGTTGGCCAGAAAACGGAAACGTAAGAGTCGCCGTCGTCAAGAAGGACGTAAGATACTTGAACTTGTACCCCAGTATAGTATTGAAAGTGGCGAAGATAAACCCGTAACTGCGGCGCGTAAGTATATTCAAGCTATAGGCATTAGCCCGCCAGCTTTATTGATTGTTAAGCGTAACGAGCATACAACCGATCGCTATTTCTGGGCTGAAAAAGGACTGTTTGGAGCGCAATATGTGGAGGAAAACCACTTCCTCTTCCCAAGTTTGCGCGACCTGCAGCCCCAGCCCGTCAAAGCACCGGTAGCAGTTGCCAAATAACTCAAAGGACTATTAATCGTATCATGGAAAGTGAATTCGTTTACGCAAAAGTAAACGAGTTTTTTTTGTCTGAGGCCTAGGAATCAGCCATCAGCTTTTCGCTGATGGCTGAAGGTAAGCAATCTGAGGCCGAAAAACAGCTAAGTTTTAGGCAACATTACCTGCTGTGGTCGTAATAATTTGACGTACTTGAGCATCGGTCAGATTAGGATTGGCACTCAACATTAGGGCCACCACTCCAGCTACATGAGGTGTTGCCATAGAGGTTCCACTCAAGAAACCATAGCCACCATTAGGGAGAGTAGAATACACTTGCACGCCTGGGGCGGTGACATAGCTCATCGAAGAATTGGAACCAGCACGATTGGAGAAGGAAGCCATCTGGTTAGAACTATCAACGGCACCTACTGCAAGACCCCAAGAGGTGGCACTGGAAGCGGGATAACCAGGTTGAGCTGCCCCCTCATTACCGGCGGCCATAACCACGATAACACCGCGACTGCTGGCATACTGGAGGGCTGATTGAACCGCGCTGTCAGTGCTACCACCCCCCAAACTCATATTAATTACATCAGCACCGTTGTCCACAGCGTAGCGAATTCCTTGGGCAACGCCACTATAGGTGCCACTACCGGAATCGCTCAAAACTTTCACTGGCATAATTCTGGAATTGTAGGCCACACCAGTGGCCCCGAAACCATTATTAGCAGCAGCAATGGTTCCCGCCACATGAGTACCATGGCTGTTGCCATCTAAAGTGTTATTATTGCCATTGGCAAAGTTCCAGCCATAAACGTCATCAACATAACCGTTGCTATCGTTATCAAGACCATCATTGGCAATTTCGCCCGCATTCGTCCAAATATTGCCCGCTAAGTCGGCATGATTGCGGTCAACTCCTGTATCTAGTACAGCAACGACGATTCCTTGTCCTGTATAACCGCTTGCCCAAGCTTCTGGAGCATTAACTAAGTTAACCCCCCAGTCATTAGCACCACCAAAAGTGGGAACATTAGCAAAAGGACTTTGATTCAAGGCTCCAGCGACGGCTCTGGCGGCATTAACTAAACCGTATCCTGAAATGGCACTATATCCGGGTGTGACTGTGGCTGTGGTAGCCGACAGGCTTAAGTTATAGTTAGTGCTGCCACTGTAGGGATAAACCCGGACATAGTAAGTACCCGCACTGAGTTGACGAGTAATACTCTCACTGATGTTACTGCCATTAGTGGAGCTAGTAATCACACTGCCATTACTATCTAATAAGGACACATCGGCATCGGCACTTAATCCCGTTAAATTCAGGCTAAAGTCGCTAGTAGTTCCTAAACTAAAACGATAGTAATCATTGGTGTCTGTAGAACCAACAAAATCACTGTAGCTGGTGGGAGTCGCTCCAATGGTGATATCACGGGCCGTTGCTAAGGTATTACCGGCATCAGGAGCGGCAGCTAAACTTAAGTTATAGTTAGTGCTGCCACTGTAGGGATAAACCCGGACAAAGTAAGTACCCGCATTCAGTTGACGAGTAATACTATCATTGCTGGTACTGCCATTAGTGGAGCTAGTAATCACACTGCCATTACTATCTAATAAGGACACATCAGCATCGGCACTTAATCCCGTTAAATTGAGGCTAAAGTTGCTACTGGTTCCTAAACTAAAACGATAGTAATCATTAGTGTCTGTGGTACCAACAAAATCGCTGTAGGTGGTGGGAGTCGCTCCAATGGTGATATCACGCGCCGTGGCTAAGGTATTGCCAGCTAGGTCAACAGAACTGGAAACACCCACAAAACTACTTGGACCCGTTAAAAAATCACCGCCGTTACGCCAAGAGGAAAGGGATTGGGATGATTGCCCGGGATTTTCCAGTCCTAGCTGGTATTCTTCCACAGAATTGCTTAAAAAGCCAGAATCCATGCCCTGGAGACTTTTGCGGAAAACAGGGGTAATCAAGTCGGAGCGTCCTAAACCTGATTCCTCGACAAGGGTTGGTAAATGGAAGATATCATCTAAAACATTACTGTCTGATAGGTTGAAACGTTCGTCAAGCATATTTTTTCTCCTTAAGTGCTTCAGATGTGAGGTCAGGGGTTGGTTCCTAACTGTCGATACTTATTTCTGGGGAGTTGGGGGTTATTTCGATCTCCGCCCTCCCTTTACCGTCGTATAGTATATAAGTCAGGTGAAAACTTTGACTGAATATATACTGGGGGTGCGATCTAATCCTATGCAGTTAGTGGCTATGGTGGGAAAAATTGATGAGTTATTCTCCGCTAAAAATTTCTCAAAACCTGGGGAATCTAGACCATCTATATAGTTATAGATGTCGTTGGCGGCAAAGTTATCTATCATGGTGTTCTGGTCTTTTTTTAGTGGTTAGATGGCTGAGATAACAATCAAGAATATCTGATCAGACAGACAATACCTGTCAGCTTTTGGGTAAGTCCCACAAAGAGTAGGCCAATTCAAATCTGAATTGCATTACTGGGCGAGTTTATACGCCAATTCAAACCTGGATTTCACCACAATCTGATCCTATTTCATACAATAACTTGAATGGGATTCGATAGTCAAGACGTTTTTGGGGACGTATGAATTACAAATTATGAATTATGAAGTCGGGAGTGGGGTCATGGAATTATGAATCATAAGTTATAACCGACATTCCGCACATCTTCCTATACTTTTATATATTTTTACATTCCCCAAGATGTTTTGAGGAAAAACCTTCATTGTAGAAACTACTATTGAGAACATTTTCAATAATTGATTTTTCTGATAAAAAAATTACAATTCTTCACCTTGATCAAAATCCGTCATTGTAGCTATAGTCACTACTGGCAAGGGGGTTTAAGCAATATATTAGTAAAAATTAGCAATTGAATGTTAAGAAGTGCGGAAAGTGGGATAAATCATGAATTAGGAAGTGGGGTGATGGAAGCAGGGAGAAGGGAGAAAAAAGCGTTCGTGTTAGTGAGCTTGTCGAACTACTGAGCTTGTGCCGAAGTCTGACGGCTGACGAATGTTACAATTGTTACAACATCTTGACATTAATTCTGATACCCTGACAATGTGTCAATCTGTGCAGTAATGGGGCAGAAACTCAAGTGGTATCGATCCATATTTCTATTGTTGAGGGCAACCCGCACTTGCGATCGCTATTAGCTTGGCATCTGCAACAGGCCGGTTATTTGGTCAATCAATCGGCAAACCTGCAAAGTGCGCGTCAAGCTTTCCTTCATCGTCAACCAACCTTAGCAATTATCGATTCCGACTTGCCGGACGGGGATGGAATCGAACTCTGCCGTTGGCTTTATCAACAAAAACAGTCTTTAATACTGATTCTCTCGGCCCGCAATAGCGAAAAAGACGTGGTCAATGGTTTAAAAGCGGGGGCCGACGACTACCTGAAAAAGCCCTTTGGAATGCAAGAATTTATGGCTAGGGTAGAAGTGTTAACCCGTCGTTTAGGCAGTAGGGCTGCTCCCCTACACTTGGATTATGGGCAATTAAAAATAGATTTAGCCCAAAGACGGGTACAATTTCGCGGGGAGTATATCGAATTAACCCCCCAAGAATTTAGCCTACTCTACGTTTTAGCCCAAGCGGAGGGAACACCCCTATCAAGAGCCGATTTACTGCGTCGCGCTTGGCCCGAGGAAATTGATAATCCCCGGACAATTGATACTCATGTTCTCTCTCTGCGGAAAAAAATCGAAACCGATCCCAGACAACCTAATTTAATTCAAACCGTCCGCAACGTCGGCTATCGTTTCAATTTAGAAATGTTGGCCGAGATGACTTCAGCTTTAGAAGCTAATATTATTGCCTCCACCAAAGGCAATCATAACGGCCATTCCATTAATAAAATTCCCGCTCACAATGTTAGTCGTTAATTCTGGCTTTGTCCGACTGATTGGCAGATTGTCTGCTGAAATCGTCTCCTAACCACTTAATCGAAGCGAGGAGACGAAGGGCAAATTAAACCGTAGTCACCATTGACCGAGCCGCTTGTTGCTGAAATTCCGTCAATAAACGCCGGAATTCGTCGCCGTCAATGGTTTCCTGTTCAATCAGTATCTCCACCAAGCGATCAATCGCCACACGGTTGTCAAGGATAAGTTTTGTTGCTAAATCGTGGCATTGCTTGACAAGTTCCCGCACTTGTGCATCAATTTTCGCCATCATCGCGAAAGAATGGTCGGCATGATAACCAGCACCAGCACCACCGAGATAGGAATTACCATCCTCCTCTAGAGCAATCAATCCCAATTCCGACATTCCCAGACGCGTTACCATCTGTCGGGCCAGATAGGTGATTTTTTCAATATCATTACCGGCCCCGGTGGTCACTTCATCCTCACCGAAGACACATTCCTCCGCCACCCGTCCCCCTAATAATCCCGCAATTCGGGCTAATAACTGGGAACGACTGGTTAAACCCTGTTCTTCATCGGGAGTGAACCAAGTTAACCCCTGGGCTTGCCCCCGGGGAATCAGGGTGACTTTTTCCACTTGATCGTGACCGGGACAGAGAGTACCGACAATCGCATGGCCGACTTCATGATAGGCGATCAAACGCTTGGCTTTACTATCCACTAAAGCTCGCCCTTCCATACCGGCCACAATCCGATCGATCGCATCGTTGACTTCCGCCATGGTAATCGCCTCTTTCCGTCTTCTAGCGGTAAAAATCGCCGCTTCGTTGAGCATATTCGCCAAATCTGCCCCAGTAAAACCGGGGGTGCGCCTGGCGATCGCATCCAGAGCCACATCAGCAGCCACCTTTTTATCGCGAGAATGAACCTCTAAAATGGCCAAACGTCCCTTAAAATCCGGATAATCCACCACCACCTGTCGATCAAAACGACCCGGACGCAGCAAGGCCGAATCCAAAACATCGGGGCGGTTAGTGGCGGCAATAACGATAATGCCAGTATTTCCTTCAAAACCGTCCATTTCCGTCAATAATTGGTTCAGGGTTTGTTCTCGTTCATCATTACCTCCCCCATAACCGACCCCTCGTTGACGACCAACGGCATCAATTTCATCGATAAAAACCAAACAAGGGGCATTTTCCTGGGCTTTTCGGAACAAATCTCGCACTCGCGACGCACCAACCCCGACGAACATCTCCACGAATTCCGACCCGGAGATGCTGAAAAAAGGTACTCCTGCCTCTCCTGCGATCGCTTTAGCCAGCAAAGTTTTCCCCGTCCCCGGTGGCCCGATTAACAGGACTCCTTTGGGGATTTTTGCACCAATAGCCGTAAATTTTTCCGGTTGTTTGAGGAATGTCACCACTTCCTCTAGATCTTCCTTGGCCTCATCCACACCGGCCACATCATTAAATTCTATGCCAGTTTTCGCCTCCATCTGAAACCGCGCCCTTGATTTACCGAAGTTCATCGCTTGACCGGAAGCATTAGCGGAACGACGGATAATAAACACCAATAATCCCAAGACGATTATAATGACTAACAGGTTAGTGAGAACATTGATCAGGGCCGAATTGTCAGTGCGAGGGAGAATACCGTACTCAATTTTTTTAGCATCGAGTTTCTTGATTAATTCGGGATTTTGGTCAAATAAATTGACTTCTACTTCTACTTCTTTCGGGGGATCCTTGTCCGTTTGATCGACGAGGGTAACTGCTGCCTGCTGCAAAGAAGGATTGATTTCGACCTTTTTTACCTCTCCTTGCTCGATTTTCTTTAACAATTCACCGTAGGTGAGGGTATTTGGGGTTTTTTGACTCCAAGCAGCAGTGACATGGCCAAAGGTTTGCAGAATCATCCAAGTGGTGACAATCCCTTTCCATACTGGCCGATGACCACGATTCTTAGCTGACTTGGCTCTAACTACGGTGAGCGGAGATTTTTGATCCATAATTGACTCTATATCTAGTTACCCTGTATTCATTGTGACAGATTGACTCGATCGTGACCACTGTTCTGTTTCCCTTAGGCACGACCCCGGGGGCAAATAGTGATGACGGTTTTTTGCTATACTGTATTCAGCTAGGTGGTCTAACAACTGCCTATCCCAATCACTAACAGTTTAGGGAAGTGGGTTTCGCCCGCTTTTTTTATTGTCTAAATCATGACCCATCCGCTCATCCCCGACCTGCTGCACCTAGCCACCCCTATCGCTGAAAACTTGGGGCTAGAAGTGGTCGATATCGTTTTCCAAACCAATAAAAGGCCTCCCGTCCTGCGCGTCGATATTCGCAATCTTGCGGGAGATACTGGTTTAGAGGACTGTGAGCAGATGAGTCGGTCTTTAGAAACCGCCCTCGACAGTCAAGAAATCTTACCCGGGGCCTACGTTTTGGAAATATCTAGCCCCGGCATTTCTCGACAACTGAGCAGCGAACGCGAATTTCAGTCTTTTAAAGGTTTTCCCGTCATCGTTACCGGCCAGGATAGCCAGGGAAAACCAAAAGAATGGCGCGGAAAACTGCAAGGTAGAGATGAGCAATCTATTTATCTTAACCAAAAGGGTCGCTCCCTGACCATCGATCGCACTACTGTCATCAGCGTCCGTTTAGATGAGCAGCGCAGTAATCAGTAATCAGTAATCAGTAAACAGTAAACAGTAAACAGTAAACAGTAAACAGGGATAAGGATGAAGATAAATAACTAACTAACTGATTAACTTAAAACTTACATCTGATAACTGATAACTGATAACTGATAACTGATAACTGATAACTGATAACTGATACAAGGCTAATAGCTAAAAAACTAATCACTCAAAAGTAAGGAGAAAAAAATAATTATGGCTACTGTTAATTTGCCCGGTTTAAAAATAATGCTCGAAGAAATTAGCCAACGACATAATCTGCCCAAAAATGCCGTACAGGAAGCCTTGCGTGAAGCACTTCTCAAGGGTTACGAACGTTATCGCCGCGCCCAAAGTTTAGAAAAAGCCGCTCAATTTCATGAAGATTATTTCAATAACTTTGATGTGGAATTAGACGTAGAAGAAGAAGGGTTTCGCATCCTTTCGACTAAAACTATTGTGGAAGAAGTGACCAATCCCGACCATCACATCGGTCTCAAAGAAGTGCAAGAAGTGGCCGATGAGGCCCAATTAGGGGATGAAGTAGTTCTTGATGTCACCCCCGACCAAAGAGAATTTGGTCGCATGGCGGCGATTCAAACTAAACAGGTTTTACTGCAAAAACTGCGGGATAACCAACGCAAAATGATTCAAGAGGAGTTCCAAGATCTGGAAGGAACCGTTTTACAGGCCCGGGTCGTCCGTTTTGAAAGACAGGCCGCTATTGTCATGGTACAAAGTACCTACGGTCAACCGGAAGTGGAAGCAGAACTACCCAAACGGGAACAGCTGCCCAACGATAACTATCGCGCCAACGCCACCTTTAAAGTTCTGCTCAAAAAAGTCTTGGAAGGTTCTCAACGCGGCCCGCAATTAATCGTTTCCAGAGCGGCGGCAGGCTTGGTAGTATATTTGTTCGCCAACGAAGTTCCCGAAATCGAGGAGGAAATCGTGCGTATTGTCGCCGTCGCTCGGGAAGCTAATCCCCCCTCCCGTCACGTTGGTTCGCGGACAAAAATCGCCGTCGATACCCTAGAAAGAGACGTGGATCCGGTTGGGGCCTGTATTGGGGCCAGAGGTTCGCGGATTCAAGCCGTGGTGAACGAATTGCGGGGCGAAAAAATCGACGTGATTCGCTGGTCTCCAGATCCCGCCACCTACATCGCCAATGCCCTTAGTCCCGCCCGTATTGACCAAGTTTTGTTCACTAATGCCGAAGAAAGACAAGCATTGGTACTGGTGGCCCAGGATCAATTAAGTTTAGCGATTGGCAAAGAAGGGCAGAACGTGCGTCTAGCCGCTCGTCTGACGGGCTGGAAAATCGATATTAAGGATATAGTCCTCTATAAAGGCGAACAAGAGGTAAAAACCGATGAAAACGACCCAGAAGCGCAGGATTTAGACCAAGAATGAACCCCTTCGTCAATTATCGACGCTGTATTAGCTGCCGTCTCTTCGCCCCGAAAGAATCCTTTTGGCGAATTGTCCGACTACACCCATCCGGACAGATAGAATTGGATCAAGGAATGGGAAGAGCTGCCTATATCTGTCCGCAACCTAACTGCCTGCAATTAGCTCGGCAAAAAAATCGTCTCGGACGCGCCCTAAAGGCCAATATTCCCGAAACGCTCTATGAATCCTTGCAAGAGCGCCTCGGTACTGCCAAACAAGGGGGTCCAAATCAGGATTAAAATTGACGATCATAGCCACAAAATCGTTACCATGGAAAGGGGGCAGTCCTGACAGGATCAAAAAATCAGCCAACTTATAGGATCACTAACACTTTAGCCGGGGGATAATGGATGAGTAACGCGAAAGTCAGAATTTACGATTTATCAAAAGAATTGAATCTAGACAACAAAGACATTTTGGATATCTGTGACCAGTTGAACATCGAGTACAAGAGCCACAGTAGCACGATCAGCGAAGAGGATGCCCAACGCATCAAGGCAATTGCTGCGAAGGGAGTTGTTTCGAGTACCAGCAGAAATAGCACGGGCCAGCGAGAATCGGTTAGTCCTGCCGAAGAAAAAAAACAAAAGATTTTAGCCCTGCATAAACACAACCGCCCCGAAACTGGCGAAGAAGGGGAAATCTATCCCGGACCTGCCGGTTCCTCAGCTAAACCGACTTTAATCAGTCCTCCCCGTCCCCCAGTTAAACCCCTCGTTGCTCCCCCAGGGCGCGACGGTGCGGCCGAAAAAACTCCCCCCACTGCTGCAGAGATGCCATCTCAGTCCACCAGTGTTAAAGAAACCCCCACCGAAACCCCGCTAGTGCCAGAAATATCCCCCACCTTAATCGCCCCACCTAATCGACCTTCCCTCACCCCGAAACCACGCCCGGGCAGCACCTCGGGACGGCCAGAACCCCGACCTAAAAATGCCCCAGGCGGTAACGACAGACCCCAGGGAGAAAAACACGAGCGCGGTGAGAGCGAAAACGCCCCTAGTCCTGAGCGTAGGGTAGGCTTGGCTAAACCAGAAAAACCGACCCTCCACCGCAAACCCGACGGAAAAAGCCCGAAACTGGCGGAACCAGCTAGAGAAGTGCGGGAGACGGTGGAATTGAAGCGCCCGGTTCGCCCCGGTATGCCCGCTAAAATCTCGGCTACCGGCGAGGAAGAAACCGACACCACCAAGAAATCCGGTGTTGATGGCACAGAAATCGATACAGATACCGGATTGCTCGGAGCAGACGGGCCCAAAAAACTCAAACGACCGACCATGCCCCTTCGCATGGCCAAAAAATCTAGCTGGGAAGAAGAGGAAGAAGAAGAGAAAAAAGCGGCCAAAACCGCCAAAACTGCTGGCAAAAACAAACGCCGCACCCAAGCCCTCTTTGAAGATGACGATGATCTAGAATCGGAACTATCCGGGTTAATCAATAGCCCCAGTTTTACCCTTTCCACCGCTCGTCCCCCCAAACCGCCCAGCGCTAAAGCAACCACCCCTAGCACTCCCACAGCAGTCAAAGTTAAGCGGCCCAGTAAACCAACCGCCCACACCGGCAGCCCGAAAAGCGAGCGCCAAGAACCCCAAGAGGAAAAACGCCCGGAAAGCATCGTCATCACCGGCAGTCTCACCGTGCGCGACCTCTCGGAATTGATGAAAGTCCCGGAAACCGAGATCATCAGAACCCTATTTTTTAAAGGGATGGCGGTTAATATCACCCAAACTCTCGACGTGGACACGATCGAAATGATCGCCAGGGACTTCGAGATGACCGTGGAAACCCCCAGCACCCAGTCGGCGGCAATCAAAACCACGGAGATGATCGATGTCTCCGACTGGGAAAGTCTCCAGCGTCGTCCCCCCGTCGTCACCATTATGGGTCACGTTGACCACGGTAAAACCACCCTCCTCGACTCGATCCGCAAAACCAAAGTCGCCCAGGGGGAAGCCGGCGGCATCACCCAGCACATCGGTGCTTACCACGTCGATGTGGAACATAACGGCAAACCGGAACAGATTGTCTTTTTGGATACCCCCGGCCACGAAGCTTTTACCGCCATGCGGGCCCGTGGGGCGAGAGTCACCGATATAGCGGTGCTGGTGGTGGCCGCCGATGATGGCGTGCAACCCCAAACGAAAGAGGCAATTAGTCACGCCAGGGCAGCCGTTGTCCCCATCGTGGTGGCGATTAACAAAGTCGATAAACCTTCGGCTAACCCCGACCGAATTAAACAGGAATTGACCGAACAGGGACTGGTGGCCGAAGATTGGGGCGGTGAGACGATTATGGTTCCCGTTAGCGCCCTGCGGGGTGAAAATCTCGATAATCTGCTGGAAATGATCCTCTTGGTGGCAGAAGTAGAGGAACTGGTTGCTAACCCCGATCGCTTGGCCAAGGGAACCGTTATCGAAGCTAACCTCGACCGCACCAAAGGCCCCGTGGCTACCCTGCTCGTCCAGAATGGTACTCTCCGCGTCGGTGATAGCATCGTCGCCGGTTCCGTTTTCGGCAAAATTCGGGCCATGATCGATGATCGCGGTCAAAAAGTCGAAGCAGCCACCCCCTCCTTTGCCGTGGAAATCCTCGGTCTCAGTGATGTGCCGGCCGCTGGCGATGAGTTCGATGTCTATGAAAGTGAGAAAGAGGCCCGATCAATCGCTGATCAACGGGCGATCGAACAACGCAACACCCGTTTACAACAGGCCCTCTCCTCCCGTCGCGTTAGCCTTAGCACCCTCTCTATCCAAGCTCAAGAAGGACAACTCAAGGAACTTAATCTCATCCTCAAGGCAGATGTGCAAGGTTCCGTCGAGGCCATCCTCGGTGCGCTTAAACAGTTACCCCAAAACGAAGTGCAGATTCGGGTTCTCCTCGCCTCTCCGGGGGAAATCACCGAAACCGATGTGGATCTGGCCGCCGCTAGTGGTGCGGTGGTGGTGGGCTTTAATACCACCCTGGCCAGTGGTGCGCGCGCATCCGCTGATCGGGAAGGGGTCGATATCCGCGATTACAATATCATCTACAAGCTTCTCGATGATATTCAAGGGGCGATGGAAGGTCTTCTTGACCCCGAAGAAGTGGAAGAACACCTCGGTTTTGCCGAAGTGCGCGCCGTCTTCACCGTCGGTCGTGGGGCCGTGGCGGGCTGTTATGTCCAATCAGGTAAACTGGTGCGGAACCGCTTCCTGCGCGTGCGTCGCGGCAAGGAAATTGTTTATCAGGGAGTTCTCGATTCCCTCAAACGGATGAAGGAAGATGCCCGGGAAGTGGCCACCGGTTTCGAGTGCGGTGTCGGTGTTTCTAAATTCAATGACTGGAAAGAAGGCGACATTATCGAGGCCTACGAAATGGTCATGAAACGCCGCACTTTATCCAGTTAATTACACTTGAACCGTCGGGAGTCAGTTATCAGTTATCAGTTATCAGTTATCAGTTATCAGTCATAATTCCCCCACTCCCCCACTCCCCCATCTCCCCACTTCATAATTCATAATTCATAATTCATAATTCCCCCACTCCCCCATCTCCCCACTTCATAATTCATAATTCATAATTCATAATTCCCCCACTCCCCCATCTCCCCACTTCATAATTCATAATTTATAATTTATAATTCTCATTTCCCTCTATGAAATCAGAACCTTTTTTGTGGATTCATCTGGCAGGGTTAGCGGCTTTGCCAATCTTTTTACAAATCGCTTGGATTGGTTTAGCTGTGGGCGATCCCTTGCCTTTTCTTTGGCTAGAATGGCTATTTCTGGGAGCGATCGCTATTATTCCAGTCTTTTGGATGCAGTGGACAAAACCTTTTGATATCTTTAGTCTTTTGTTGGTTGCTCTAAAACCGAGTCAACTCACCCCCGAACAGTTAAAAATTCTCTCTCTTTTTAAACGTCCTCGCCATCGTCTTCTTACTCTTTTGGGAGTCGTCCTCTTAATTCTCATCGCTTGGCCCATCTATAATTTTGCCCCTCTAGCGGCTGCCGTGGCCGCCTATCTCCCCCAATGGCGGCTTTTAGGTTTAGTCATCGCTGCGATCGCTCTCCTCTTAAGTCACCTATTTCTACAGGTTCCTCTGAGTGTTCTTGGGGTTTTAGCCACGAAGGAAAGTGACTGGACAGCGACCGAAGCTTTAGTTATTGAGCGCATTCCTGAGTTATTTACTATTGTTGGCCTAAAAGTTAATAAAATTATCTAAATTAGCCAAAATGCCGACAATTTTGCCTAGGAATGCAGGATCGAGCGCCCGTTTAAGGGTTGAATATTCCTCGCATTACGGGGAAAAATCTCGGCCAATTGTTGCAGTTGTTGGAGAGAAATTTTGATCGCATTTTGCCAGACTAACCAGAGAACATCCTCGCTACAGGGAGGAGTGGACAAAGACCCCCGATATTCATAGAAACCGCTATTTTCAGGCAGTAAAAGCCCGGCATTGACCCAAGTATCGGGGATAATCATTTCAGGAGAAGGTTCTTGGGGCAAATAATCCCAAATGGTTTGTAAATAGGGATTAAAAGTGCCAATTTCGGCTAAGATGCCCACAACTGCTAAATTTCCCTTCCCATTTCGATGCACTAAATGAATTTCTAGAGGGAAAGACTGGCCTTTAATCTGATGTTCGCTGGGGTGATGAAAATGGAACTGCAATAAATCCCAGTTTTCCTCGTGAAAACTCATGGTTCCACCTTTTTCGGTCTGAACTAAGATTGTACGACCGTTATGACGAATTTTTAGGGGTATAGGACGATAATTAAAGGTGGGGTGGTATAGCTCTTTTTCAGTCACCATACTCAGATTGATCGGTGTTTGTTGCTTTCCCGTGGTGCAGAGACGATAATTCCTTGATAATTCGCCCCAATGGTCAATATTTTGATAATTCCAAGTAAATTCTGGATTAATAGCCCCAAAAAGAGCATGAGAGCCAATAAATTGCAGTAATTCTCGTCTATACATGGGATTAAATCCAGCAATCATCGGATAATTAGAAATTTTCTTGGGGATTTATGCCCAATTCCCGCAGTTTAGCCGCTAATTTTGCGGATTTCTGCCTTTCCTGTTGGACTTGATTTTCTGCTTCTACAGCCCGATTTTCTGCCTGTTGTGCCGCTTCTGCGGGAGTGGGTACTAATTCGCCTTCGGGGGTAAAATAGCGCAATTTATTGGCGGATAAACCCAAATATAAGCCTAATTGTTGACTCCAGAGCCATCCCTGAGCATTGGGGGTAATCGGTTGATATTGACCGCTAATTAGGGTAAATCCTTGAAATTCTAGGCTTTCTGGGTCAAACCAAAAATAATCGGGAGTGCGAAATATATCCTGATAAATTTGTTTTTTCTCCTCTCGGTCAACTTTGGCGGTACTATCGGAGAGAATTTCGATAATTAAATTGGGATATTTGCCCTCTTCTCGCCAAATTACCCAACTTCTGCGG
>VYLS01000025.1_pt1 | contig 30105 bp, 25 predicted proteins | sample 5114231 | NCBI WGS metagenome assembly VYLS01 (sample SAMN12291800, study PRJNA351875) | freshwater metagenome | isolation source: freshwater lake | place: USA: Michigan, Lansing Lake | collected 2013-08-14 | reverse complement strand
CCAGAGTAAATCACCGGCGACGAAAACATCGGCATTATTGGCAAATAACCAGTCTAAATTCGCTTTAATCGTCGTAATCCAGCGAAATTGTCTTGTATTATCGGCCATCGGTTTACTATCGCTATCGGGATAGACGATTGCGGTTTTCGGGCTGTCGTCGAGTTGTCTAACCATTGCTTAACCCTAGAATTTCGTCTTTGCTTCCTTAATAGTATAACTTTACTATCAACAAATCAGAGCAACTATTTAGGGTTTGCGGCAAAAAGTTTTTCCTGGGGACAGGGTGTGACCAACTGTCTGCATCATAACCGATAGTGTCTGCCGCCGTTCCCTGTACACGCGCTTGTTAGGCATCGGATTGGCTAGAGTGTATAAACTGGTGAAAGTCTGGTGATTTAATGAATGATTGAAGGTCTTTTAGTCCCTCTATACATGAGGTTAACATCCACCCAAGCTCTTCAAGATGAGCTAATAATCGAGGGTTTTGTTCATCTAAAAAACTGATTAACTTATAATAGTCTTCTATAGAGCTAGTATCGAGTAGCGCTAAATCTTCATGAATCAACTTGTTTCGTTCCGCCACAATGTCTGAGAGAGCCTGTTTCTGAGCAGTTAAGAAATCTGAGTCACTATAGGAAACCTTAAATGACCAAGACATACCTAACTCAGAAGAGTCTAGTTGAGGTTCAGACTGACTATCATCCACCAGCACAGTGTTATGTAATTTCCGAACTAGGCGACCTAATGTGTCCAGACGAAATCTCTCATGATTGTCAACGAACTGGTTACGAGTTGATGTTGATAATCCCTCGATCTGAGTCACTGAAAGTAGATACTTTAAAGTACCTTCAATCTTTGAAAAATTAACTATATTTCTGCCTAGCTTTCTTAGTGCTTCAGTTCTAACTACTTCAATATCTATCGGTTTATCCATGATTAATGGTAAGGCGTTGACTATCTAAATTATCTATTTTAACAAGTAATGGCAGCGATGGTTAATTGCCCTCACTCCTAACCGCTCTCCCAGAACAAACAGGAGAGGTCTTTCGATAGACTAGAGTTATGGACCGACAGTGGGGAGCTAGGGGCTGGAAAAGCTTAATATTTGAGATGAACCGATCGAGCCAGAATATCGTCTAGAATTAATTAGCTCAAAAAATCCCGACTGAATCTACCCTTAAGCAAACTTTTCTAAAAATGATGGCTGAATTACTGAGTCTAGTTCCTGCCAAGTCCCTCGAAACCGATGTAGTGGTAGGGGAAGCGTCGGCAGTATGTCCCCTTCCTCCAGTCACGGTTAGTAATGATACCCTACTTATTTCCCTGATTGATCGCCTGCGACGTACTTTGGAAAATCACCGCGGCGAAAATCAAATTGTGGTGATGCAGGATTTCCCGGATCCCGATGCTCTTTCTAGTGCCTGGGCCTATCAAATTATCGCCGAACAGTACGATATTCACTGTGATATAGTTTATGCGGGTACTCTCTCCCATCAGGAAAATGTCGCTTTGGTAAAACTAACGGGTTTACCGGCTAAACGTTGGGGAGTCCATACCCTCAAGGATAGAGATCTTTCGGTTTATCAGGGTTGTGTTTTTGTCGATGGTCAGGGAACCAATAGTCAGTTAACCACTCTGGTTAAACAGGCAAAAATTCCCATTATTGTCGTGATTGATCATCATACTCGCCAAGGGGATCTAGAGGCGGAATTTGTCGATATTCGTCCCCAAATCCGGGCAACAGCGACGATGTTAACCCAATATATCCAAAAAGGGTTAATAAGTTTTAATAGTAGCGATACCGTCCATGTTAAGTGTGCCACAGCTTTGATGCACGGATTGCGATCGGATACAAATAATTTAATGCAAGCGCAAGAGTGTGAATTTATCGCTGCTGGTTATCTCAGTCGTTTCTACGATGCTCAATTATTAAACGCTGTCTTGCAATCGGCCAGATCCCGAAGGGTGATGGATGTGATCGAACGAGCCTTAAAAAACCGTATTATTAAAAATAATTATTCGATCGCTGGGGTGGGTTATTTGCGTTATGATGACCGGGATGCGATTCCCCAAGCTGCCGATTTTTTGGTGACAGAAGAAAATGTTCACACGGCTTTAGTTTATGGTATCGTTCACGATGAAGATGAGGAGATCGAGTTAGTCATTGGTTCTATGCGTACCAGTAAAATTACCCTAGATCCCGATGAATTTCTCAAGGAAGCTTTCGGACAGGATAACCAAGGTCGCTTTTTTGGTGGTGGTCGTTATATGGCCGGAGGTTTTGAAATTCCTATCGGTTTCCTCGGTGGTTTTAATAATAATGCCGAATACGCAAAACTTAAGTGGGAACTGTATGACACCCAAATTAAACAGAAACTTTCCCATCTAGTTAACCCAGATGAAAAGGTAATTCGCACCTAGCTATTAGACCTCAGCTATCTGTTAACATTGCCAAGACCGACCTAACACTGATATGAAACTTTATTTTGTGCGTCATGGATTAGCAGGACAATCGGGGGATTATCTCAACGATGGGGAACGTCCTTTAACCGAGGAAGGTAGGGCCAAAACTGCTAAAGTTGCCCAAAGATTAGGACAGTTGGGGGTGAAATTTGACCTAATTCTCACTTCTCCTTTGGTGCGTGCCGTGCAAACCGCCGAAATTCTCCAAAAAGCGGGTTTAAGCCGTAAAATTGAGCAATTTAATCCCCTATCGCCCAATGGCAATCTTCAAGATTGGGTGCAATGGTGGCAAAAGTCGGACTATCAGCGAGAGGAAAATGCGATCGCACTGGTGGGACACGAACCGGATTTAGGCTATTGGACGGAAATGCTAGTTTGGGGCAAGTTTCAAGGAAAATTATCGGTCAAAAAAGCGGGAATAATTGGTCTAGAGGTTCCCCATCAACAAAATCCCCTCGGTAAATGCCAGTTATTTCTCTTAACTGCCCCAAAATGGTTATTGTAGCCCTAAAGCTTGCCTCGGTTATGGGTGAACTATCCTAGCCACGTCTGTTAAACTTTTGCTAGGAACGAATCGCAGGCCTTAGTTGGAATTTGTCAGCTAAGACGCATTTTAACCGACCATCCTTAGATTAGCTCTTGCAAAAATCAAAAATCTCCCCTTAGGTGAGGAGTCTCCGAGTCAGTAGTCAGGAGAATTAAGAATGAGCATTAATCAATTAAATGCTCTATTTAGGTATTTTAGGCAATTTTATGCCTATTTTTCTCATTTTTGACTATCAAAAATTAATTATGCAAGAACTCTATAGTCTAAAATTAGAGGAAAAGGATAGGATGGGTTGAAACCCGTCGAGTCGCATTTCATCCATTGCTTAAAAAGACAATGGCTTTCATGCTCCCGTGTTATTTTGGTAAAAAAATCAACCGTGACCAAGACCCCATCGCTCGAGGAAACTCATTACAATCAGGCCAAAGCTAGTTTACAACAGGCATTAACCTGGTATGCCAGTTTTCGCCGCCATTGGAATTATCCCCCCGATCCCCAACTTCAGGCCGCCGTTAAACAGGATTTACAGTCCCTAAAATCGGCCTTGGCTAAACTGGATGAAACGGTGATTCGGGTGGCAGCCTTCGGGTTAGTCAGTCGCGGTAAATCCTCGGTGGTAAATGCTTTAGTCGGTCAAAAAGTCCTGGCAACCGGCCCGCTGCACGGGGTGACACGCTGGCCGCGATCGGTGCGTTGGACCCCAGCCACGGGTAAAATTCAGATAGAATTAATCGATACCCCTGGATTGGATGAGATTGAGGGAGAAGCACGGGCGAATATGGCCAGAGAAGTCGCTAAAAGTGCCGATTTGATTTTATTTATCGTCGCGGGGGATATTACCCGCACCGAATACGAAGCCCTGGCGGAATTGCGCCAGGCCAAAAAACCGATTATTTTGGTGTTTAATAAGATTGATCTCTATCCGGAAGCTGATCGCCGTCAGATTTTTCAGCAGTTACAGCGATTAGGAACCAATCAGGACGAAAAAACGTTAGAAGATTTGTTAACTAGCGATGAGATAGTTATGGTAGCCGCCGAACCGCAACCGATTCCCGTCCGGGTGGAATACCCCGATGGGCCCGTGGTGACTGAGTGGGAAACCCCTCCCCCCGAAATTGAGGAGCTGCAAGATAAACTCTTAACGATTTTAAATCGGGAAGGGCGATCGCTGCTGGCCTTAAATGCTTTAGTGCAAGGGCAAGAAGCGGAGGAAAATATCGCTAGAAAAACCCTGGAACTGCGGGACAGTCAAGCGGAGGAAATTATCTGGCAATACGCGAAATATAAGGCTTTAGCGATTGCGGCCAATCCGATCGCTATTTTAGACCTCCTAGGGGCTTCAATCGTCGATTTGACTCTAGTTCGGGCTTTAGCTCGTTTGTACGGCTTGCCGATTACCAGTCACCAAGCTGGTCAACTCTGGCGGACTCTACTTTTCAGTAGTGCGGGGTTACTGGTGGGGGAAATCCTCAGCACTGTGATTATCGGTTTGGGCAAAACGGCAGCGGCAGCGGCGAGTATTTTTGAAAATCCCACCTCTTTAACCCTCTACGGTAGCACCGCTCTCCTACAGGGGGCAATTGCTGCTTATGGAACCTATATCATCGGGAAAGCCGCTAAAATCTATCTAGAACGCGGTTGTAGTTGGGGGGCATCTGGACCGAGTACGGTGATTAATCAAATTCTCGCTCAAGTTCATCCGCAAACTATCTTATATCGTTTACGTCTAGAGCTAGAACAGTGATTTTAAGGTAAAAAGGAAAAAAGGCAACAGTGATCAATTAAATATTTCCTACTGACTACTGATGACCGACTCCTAATTTTAGAAACTTAATTTTTGACAACGACCACTAGCTAGAAATATTGAGAGAAAATCATGTCTGCTGCCCATAAGTCTTATATTCCTGTTCCCGTTTCTCGCCAAAAAAGCCAGGGGAGTCAACGCCGTCCCCAATCACCAGTAAATCAGTCGCCCCCAATGGTCAAACCGACGACTAAATCGGTGGCGAGAGTTCCCGTAGCCCCGACAGAAAAACAAGTGGCCTCGCGTCAATTACGTTCCCTTTGCCTCCTAGAAAGAATAGTGGCCGTGATTACTTTTTGTCTGTTGGGTTCGACTCTGGGAATATATGCTTGGACGGTATATATTCCCAAGGTTTGGGACAAAGAATTTGGTAAACTGGAAACACTGCAACGTCACGAGCGCCATCTTTTAGCCACCAATGAAACCCTTAAACATCAACTAGCTCAACAAGCAGAAAAACCCGAAACTGGATTAACTCATCCCCAACCCTTCCAAAATATCTTTTTACAGCGTAAATCTGCCCCGAACCTGAAACCGTCCCCCGCTTCTCAACCCCAATCTACCGTCAATTCTCAACCCAGAAGTGCCTATTAACAGTTATCAGTTATCAGTTATCAGTTATCAGTGGAAAGAACGTAGGTTGGGTTGAAGCATGAAACCCAACGCCTGCATGGGTTACGCTACCGCTAACCCATCCTACAAATAATTGTGCCTCCCTACTTAGAAGTTTCCTACTGTCTGATTACTGATTACTGATTACTGATTACTGATCACTGATCACTGATTACTGATTACTGATCACTGATTACTGTTTACTGATAACTGAAAGATACTGCTCATGACTGACACAAAAAGACCCAGATTTAGAGGTAAAGAAACTCGAGCGCCCTCCGGCAGGATCCGGGACAGAAAGTCCTATTTAACCGCCAAAAAACGGCAAAAACAGTTAAAAAATTTGCCTGTGAGTAACGGGCGATTGGTGGCGGTGTGGTTGGTTTTAGTCATGGGTATTTTGGGTTTAGCTTGGCGATTGTACCAATTGCAAATAGTACAGGCGCAGGAATTACAAAAAAGAGCCAGACAACAGCAAACTACAAGTATTAGACCCTATATTCCCCGGCGGGCGATCGTCGATAGTAATGGTAATGTTTTGGCGACCGATCGCTTAATTTATACTCTTTATGTACACCCAAAACTGTTTGCTATTCCCCCAGCAGAAGTGGCTGATAAATTAGCTCCTTTATTAAATATTCCCACTAATCAACTCATTCAAAAATTTAAAGAAAAAGAAACAGGAATTCGTTTAGCCAATCAATTAACTGAATCCGTGGCTAGGGGCTTAAAACAATTATCTCTTGACGGTGTAGAATTAGAGGAAAAATACGCTCGTTATTATCCCCAAGACGATGTGGCAGCCGACGTGATTGGCTATGTAGATAAAGAACATCGTGGCCAAGCAGGATTAGAACGAGGTTCCAGTCAGTTATTAGAAAGATCTCCTTTTTCTGTCAATACAAGACGCATGGGAGACGGGAGAATTTTACCTATTTTTGTTCCCCATGGTATCTTTCAATTTGATGAATTACAGTTAGAAGTAACCCTCGATTTAAAACTACAAAGAGCGGCGCGGACGGCCCTACGAGAACAGCTAAAGAAATTTAATGCTAAACGGGGAGCCGTCATCGTTATGGACTCCCTTGATGGTTCTCTTTTAGCCCTAGTTTGTGAGCCAACTTTTAACCCCAATGAATACTATAAAGCCAATGTGGCTCTATTTAAAAATTGGACCGTAGCCGATCAGTACGAACCGGGGTCAACTTTTAAACCAATTATTATCGCCCTGGCCATGAAAGCAGGGGCAATTAAAGCTAATACAGTAGTCAATGATCCGGGGGCAATTAAAGTCGGTCCCTGGACGATTAAAAATGCCTCTAAACAGGGTTATGGGGCGCTAGATATGGCCCGAGTCCTGCAAACCTCTAGTAACGTGGCCATGGTGCAAATTGCCCAAAAAATGGGGCGAGTTGATTTCTATAAAAGTTTATTAGGATTGGACATAAATCAAAGGGTTGGTGTAGATTTACCCGGGGAAGTGTCAGGATATCTCAAACCCGAACAACAATTTCTGGATAATGCCATTGAATCGGCCACCGCTTCCTTTGGTCAAGGTTTATCCCTGACTCCTTTAAAATTAGTACAATTGCACGGTGCGCTGGCCAATGGTGGCACCTTGGTAACTCCCCATGTGATCAAAGGATTAGCCGACGACCGCGGCCGTTTGCACTGGCAGCCCGATTATCCCAACAAAAAAGTCTTTTCTCCCACCGTAGCCCGGCAAGTGGTGGAAATGATGGAAACCGTCGTCAGCAAGGGGACGGGGGTAGCAGCCCAAATCCCCGGTTATCGCATCGGAGGTAAAACGGGAACCGCACAAAAAGCTAGTCCCACGGGTGGTTATCTACCTAACGCCAAAATTACCAGTTTTGTGGCGATTTTACCAATCGAATCGCCCCGTTATGTGGTTTTGGTGGTGGTGGATGAACCCAAGGGGGCCAATACTTTTGGCTCCACTGTTGCCGCTCCTGTGGCAAAAACGGTGATGAATACGCTCATTTCCCTCAAGGGTATCCCCCCCACCTCTAAGGTCGTTCCGGCGGCTTCTGCGACCAATAAACCCCCGCGGCACGATTAATTTAAGTCTTTTTGACAGAGGCTTTATCTAACAAAGCACAGAGAAATATTATGGGGCCGTCATTGCCATTTCGATCCATACTTCTATCAAATCTCGTATAACTCTCGTAACCATCTCAAAAAAATTGCCGATTGGGGATGGGATTGATTAAGTATTTTTTGTTTTACTGCATCGTGAAGTTGTTTCCCCGGCGGATCTTGTCAAGCTAAATAGGTATGAATATTAGCCTTATCTAGATGATAATCCCTATAGGTTGCCCCTTGTTGTTTTGCCTCTATCACCTTGTTTTGTGTATATTGCCAAAGATTATTATCGGGAACTAAATAGGCTAAAAAAGTCTCTAACATACCTCTCGATTGATTATCTGGCATCATCCACACACCGAATTTTATCCCCGATTCTAGAGTGATAATTAATCCCGCTGCTGGTAAATTTTGAGGTAAGTTAGGGATATTTGGTAAACAGGCATTATATAAACTTTTCCAACGATTATCAGGTTCTTCGTCTGCATCTATGACAATTCCTAAATGAGTTAGTCCGTTAGGAGTTTTTAGTTGTGTAGAGATGTATTTAGGTTTTAGTAAATTTTCAACACCATCACAATTTATGATATTCAATGGTTCTTCCCCTCTATTCCAAGTAACTCCATTTGCTGCCATTAACTGGGGAATAACTCTCAATTCTTCTGCACCTTCCACTAATAACTTTTTTGTCTCTATTTTAGGCATTGTTACCGCACCTCAAGATTACTTGTAGCGGCAATAACAATTTCTTCTGGATCAAAGATTACAGATTGGCTTTTTTCCCTATCTATCCTTTGAATAGTAATCTCGTTATCGGTAATTTTTTCTTCGGTAATTAATTCGGCTAAACTTTGCCAACAATCCCGGCTGTGAGTGGTGGCGAATACCTGAATATTGAGTTTTTTAGCGGTTTCCCAGACGACTTTCCACATATCAGTCATGACAGTAAAGTGCAATCCGCTATCAATTTCATCAACTAATAAAATTCCATTTTCAAGATTAACCATCGCTAAAACTAATCCTAACATTCGCCAAAATCCATCACCTAAACTGCCAATCGGAACTGGTTCTTCTGCTCCTTTAAGTTTAACCATAAATCCCCCACGTTCTCCCGATGTACTATTAAATACTGGAGGTTGAAATTCTTCGGTAGTCGCAATTTTTTCTATTTTAGGTTCAATGATTTTTAAAGCTTCGATAACTAGGTTATCTGTAGAGTTAAGCAGACTTTGACTGAAAAAAGATTTGTTTGCCTTAACTGCTATAGATTGAGGAGGAATCCAAAATAATTTGAGTTTTTTAAAATCCTGAGACGGTTTGTTATTCGTTAAATTTATCTGTAAAATATCCCCTTCAGGTGATAAAGAATAGACTTTTTCCTGATGTTCAAATTCAACCACTAAGCAAAAACTACCTATTGCTTGCAAATCATTTTTATTGACTTTAGAGAGTAATTCTTTAGATGTAGATTGAATACTTAAAATCACCTGATTGACTGGTTTATCTGGCTCATAAATCACTATTTTTTGATTATCCTTTAGTAAGTATTTATAGAATAAATTTTTTATCTGATAAGATGGCACTGTCGCACCGAGAAGATTAGCTGCATCTATTTCTCTATGATAATACTCGCCCCGATGATTAAGAATTCTTTGTATTTCTCCTGTATTAAATTTAGAAACATAAATAAGAATCGCTTCTAAAATAGAAGTTTTACCGCTATTATTTTTACCTACTAAGAGATTAATGCGACCAAGATTGGCCATCTCAAAATTCTGAAAACCGCGAAAGCCTTCAATTTTTAGGGATTGTAACATGAGTGATTACCACGGATTTTTAGTTATTAAATCTAGTTTATCTCAACCCCAGAAAACACCTCAATTAACGACAGAGCAGCACCATGGCGATACCGATACCCAAACTTAAACCGACCAGCACTTGAAAAGGAGTATGGCCAATTAATTCCTTTAAACGTTCCTCGTTAAATTCCTTGCCCTCCTGGAACATTTCATCGATAATTTGATTGAGAATCCGGGCCTGTTTTCCGGCTGCCTGACGCACTCCGGCCGCATCATACATAACAATAACCGCAAAAAGCGCGGCGATGGCAAATTCGGGACTAGACCAACCCATCTGTAATCCTACCCCAGTAGCCAAGGCCCCCACCAGCGCCGAGTGAGCGCTAGGCATTCCCCCCGACGAGACTAGATAGCGGAGACTCACCTTACCATCACGGATTAACTCAATCAGCGCTTTTAGTCCCTGGGCAGTGAAACAAGCTAAAAGAGAGACTAGCAGTATTTGATTGTGTAACACCTGCTCGAAGTCCTGCATAATCTCACTCGTTTAATTTAATTTTTACGATTAACAATATACTCGGCGATGGCCCGTAAAGGTTCAGCGGCCTCATCGTAGCTACTCAATTCACCGATGGCACTGTCTATTAACTGTTGAGCTTGCTGGCGGGACCCTTCTATCCCCCAGAGACTGGGATAGGTGGCTTTTTGTGCCTGTAGATCCTTACCGGCGGTTTTACCTAATTCCTCCTTTGTCGCCGTGATATCGAGAACATCATCGATAATTTGGAAAGCCAAGCCAATATTTTGGGCATAGCGGGCTAATTTAGCTATATCTTCCCCTTTTGCCCCCGCTAAAACTGCCCCCGACACCACAGAAGTCTCCAACAGGGCCCCCGTTTTCTGAGTATGGATAAAACCGAGAGTTTCTGCCGAAATATCGGGTTTTCCTTCGGATTCCAAGTCTAAAACCTGACCTCCCACTAAACCCGCTGCCCCGACCGTGCGACCTAAACGGGCAATTACCTCTAAAATCTGTAGGGGAGGTACATTACGAGTCTGGGTAGCCACATACTCGAAAGCGTAGGCTAGGAGACCATCCCCAGCTAAAATAGCGATATCTTCGCCAAAAACCTTATGATTGGTTAATTTACCGCGTCGGTAATCATCGTTATCCATGGCGGGTAAATCGTCATGAATTAATGACATAGTGTGAATCATTTCTAGGGCGCAAGCGGTGGGTAAAGCCATCTCTAGGGAACCCCCCATCAATTCACAGGTAGCCAGACATAAAATCGGCCGCAGCCGTTTGCCACCGGCGAGGAGAGAATAGCGCATCGCCTCGTAGATTTTGGCAGGATTGCCGATAACTAAAGAGCTATCTAAAGCTGACTCGACAATTAACCGCTTTTCCTCTAGATAGGAAGCCAGAGAAAAGCTCTCGTTTTTCCTCACTTCTACCCCTTGTTCGCCCCTAGTAACCATGTCTTTTTGTCTTGAACCGACTGCTTTTAAAACTATATCAGGAAACTCCACCTCGATCGGAATTAAACTGACCGCTCCCTTGTCCCCTAAGCTGTTGACTGTCTAAATTACGCCTTCAGACTGCATGGGAGTGCCAGAATTGACATTCTGAACACTTGTACTACATTTTCCCAGACGGAGAGGGTCTAATTTTCTTTTCTGATGCCTATTTTCTCTTTTAACCTGAAAAAATACCTCCCTCAGCAGCCCAGTCTAGGGATTAGCGAAAAACGGGCGATACAATTGAATTTCGCCGCAGTTATCATCGGAGATGCTAAAGTTTTGATGATTCGGTCAAACTTCCGTTTTCTTAGCTTGCAGTTGAGAAATTTCTCGATTAGCCTAGAAGTAGGATTATCCTAGGAATATATTGTATGCTGCCAGGGCAAATTTTAGGCGATCGATACCAAATTCAAAGTCAGTTAGGTAAACAAACCGGAAGACGCACTTTTCTCGCCCAAGATCTAAAAACGGGTACTACTGTTGTCGTCAAATTATTAATCTTCAGTCCCGATTTTGAATGGACAGATTTAAAACTCTTTGAACGGGAGGCCGAAACTCTTAAACATCTAGATTGTCGCTCGATTCCTGAATATATCGACTATTTTGAAGTTCGCACCGATACCTATCAAGGTTTTGCCCTTGTTCAGAGTTATATCGAGGCTAAATCTCTCAAGGAACAGATAGAAAATGGTCGCAAATTTAGTGAATCAGACCTGCAAGAATTAGCTAAATCTATCCTAGGTATTTTAATTTATCTCCATGGACTTAACCCGCCAATTATCCACCGGGATTTGAAACCTAGTAATATCTTATTAAAAGATCGATCGGGTCATAGTATCGGCAATGTTTATTTAATTGATTTTGGTTCTGTCCAGACTGTTGCTCAACAGGAACAGGCCACTTTAACTATCGTCGGAACCTACGGTTATATGCCCCCCGAACAATTCGGTGGTCGCACCGTTGCCGCTTCTGATTTATACAGTTTAGGAGCGACTTTAATCTATCTAGCTACAGGCATTCATCCCGCCGATTTACCCCAAAAAGATGGCAAGATTCAATTAAATAATTTAGCCAATTTAAGCCAGGCTTTTGTTCATTGGTTAGGGCAATTACTTGAACCTAGTCTCGAGAAAAGGTTTATTTCAGCACAAGCAGCAAATCAAGCTTTAAATACTCTCCACGAAATTCAATTAACTTCCTCGAACCTTGAAAAACCCGCAGGGAGTCGGGTACAGTTGCAAAAAAGCGAGGAGAAAATTAAAATATCTTTACCTCCCGAAGGTTTTACCCCTAAATTAATTTTTTTTGGAGCCTTTGCCATCGCTTGGAACGCTTTTTTATTATTATGGACAGGAGGAGCCGTTTCTACTCCTCTGTGGATGAGTTGGTTTTTTCTGCTCTTTTCCTTTTCCGTGCCTTTTTGGTTTGTAGGTTTAGGACTGCTTTACCAGATTATTTATTGTCTCAAAGGGGAGGAAATTATCACTATTGATAGTCAAGAAATTGTTGCCATTCAGCGAATTTGGGGTTTGACACTTCCGGGCAAAAAGAAAATGGCACGGGAACATATTAATAAACTGGTGAAAGCTGATAGTTATCATAGCAAAGATGGTGATGGCGATCGAGTTTATGTGCCGATGGCTTTAACTATTTGGGCGGGGACTAAAGAATATACTATTAGCAGTAAAACAAAAGAATATCTGAGTCAACCCGAAATTGAATGGTTAGCAGCGGAATTGAGTCAATGGTTAGGAATACCAATTACTAATAAGTAGCCGGTTGCAATCAGCTTTTTTCTCCCTTCTCCCCTCTCCCTTCTCCCTTCTCCGTTCTCCCCCACTGATTACTGATTACTGCTTACTGATAACTGAAAAATCTCCCCACTCCCCCACTGATTACTGATTACTGCTTACTGATAACTGAAAAATCTCCCCACTTCCCCACTGATTACTGTTTACTGCTTACTGATAACTGAAAAATCTCCCCTCTCCCCACTTCCCACCCCCTGATATGGACGAACTGTCTGTGAGCGGTGTAAAATTTTATGAAGAGTCTCGGCTTTTTTCTCCCTTTTCCTGAGAAATCCCCCAGAGCCAGTGACTAAGATCAAAATTGTGCATCCCATCGATAATTAAGTTTATGAGCGCCACTATTACCGTAGAAAAACGCAAATTAGAAAAACCCCCTTTAGAACTGCATTATCTCGGCGATCGAGTCCTGCGTCAACCGGCCAAGCGGATTGCTAAAGTCGATGACAGCATCCGCCAATTAGCCAGAGAAATGCTGCAAACTATGTATAGTTCCAATGGTATCGGTTTAGCGGCTCCGCAAGTGGCAGTCAATAAACAATTGATTGTCATCGATTGTGAACACGATAAACCCGAAAATCCGCCCCTAATTCTGATTAATCCCCAAATTATCGGTTATAGTCGGGAATTGTGCAAAGCGGAAGAGGGTTGTTTGAGTATTCCCGATGTGTTTTTAGATGTCATCCGTCCCCAAGCGATCGAAGTGAGTTATAAAGATGAACAGGGGAAACCGCGAAAACTGCAAGCTAACGGTTTACTAGCGCGGGTAATTCAACACGAAATGGACCATCTTAATGGTGTCATGTTCGTGGACAGAGTAGATAACGATTTGGCACTCAATGAAGAATTAAAAAAACACGGTTTTTCCGTGCAAGCGGTGAAACCGGTCGAGAAAGTGACAAAATAAAGGCATTAGTTAATTTAGGTGAGGAGTGAAAATGACCCCGAAAAGCGGCGTTTTATTGTTATTATCCTGTATTGCAGCGATCGCTGGTGTGGGTTGTGTCTTTGAAATTAGTTCGGGAGAACCGGATTTAGGCAATACCACCACTGGCCTAATTCTAGCGGCAAGTGTGCCACTAACAGCCCTATTTTTTTGGGCGGCGGTTAAAGACACGAGAGCCAATTACAAATAGAATAAATTCCCCTCGGTTATCTAAAAATTGGCATAATTTTCATGAGCAGAAGAGAGAAGTAAATTCTCTCTTTTGTTCGTTTTGATTACAGGGCAAATTGCCAGAAAAAGTTACTACTTTTGAGGATTTTATCATCTTTTATGACAATCAATTATATGCCGACCGGTGAAAATCTGATTAGGTAAAGATTTCCCCCCTGTCTCCTCCTATTTCATCTATAATTCCGGCTACCAATCCTAGATGGTCTAGATTCTGAACTTCAATTTCTGTTGATTGAGTCATGGCACAACAACGCCCGCCGCGAGAGGGGTCAAACAATTCCTATTTTCTCCTAATTAGGGCTCTCAATACCCCCTTGCGGGTACCCAAAAAAGCCTCACTCTCTAAGTATTTTTACTCAAGCCTCTGGAGCGGGACAGCTTATGTGACAGTTGAGGGTGCGGAATGTGGGTTTCAAGCTTGGCTCGATTTGCACTGGTTTGGAGCGTTAGGCTAGGGTGAACCATTGGGATTTGTCCACCTCGACACTCGGAACGGTAAAGGATGGCGAAGCGGTGGCGAAAAAGGGCGAAGATGGAATTATTAGGGTTTAGGCGCTCGTTTTTTGTTTGGGGTATCTATGATAAGAAATTATTCAATCGATCGGGTGACATTCTAGGCTATGATTTCCCTGACTATAGTTATTTCTCTACATTAAGGAAAATCTACGATGACAACCTTTCCCATCGATTTGAGTGCCTATAAACCCATCAGTCTCGACCCCAGTAACCCCACCCTCACCGACGACCAAAGAAGCGCCCTAAAAGCCAATATTCAACTCTGTCGCGATGCTATCATCTTTTTTACTGCCACGGGTGCGGCCCGGGGTGTGGGTGGACACACCGGCGGCCCCTACGATACCGTCCCGGAAGTGGTGATTCTCGATGCTCTTTTCCGCAGTCAACCTAGTCAATTTGTACCAATCTTCTTCGATGAAGCGGGACACCGCGTCGGTACTCAATATCTCATGTCTGCGTTAGAAGGTTCTTTACCCCCAGAACAATTAATGCACTACCGCGAGGCTAATTCTAAACTCCCCGGACACCCGGAATTAGGATTAACCCCCGGCGTAAAATTTAGTTCTGGCCGTTTAGGACATATGTGGCCCTACGTTAACGGTGTCGCTTTAGCTAACCCCGGAAAAACCGTTTTTTGTTTAGGTTCCGATGGTTCTCAACAGGAAGGCAATGACGCAGAAGCTGCCCGTTTAGCCGTGGCTCAACACATCAATGTTAAGCTGATTATTGATGATAATGATGTGACGATTGCTGGTAATCCTTCCAAATATTTACCCGGTTATGATGTGGCTAAAACTCTCGCCGGTCATGGACTAAAAGTGTTAGTGGGAGATGGGGAAGATATCGATAGTTTGTATCGCAATATCTGTGAAGCAATTAATACTCCTGGCCCGATTGCGATTATTAATAAACGTCCCATGTGTCCCGGTATTGAAGGTTTAGAAGGTTCTAACCACGGTCATGACGTGATTTCTGTACCCTTGGCTTTGAAATATTTAGAGGCAAAAGGACACAGTGCCGCCCTGGAATATCTCAACAGTATTAAGAAGCCTTCTAATGACTATAAATTCCTCGGTTCTGGGGATAAATGGGGTTCTAACCGCAACGTTTTCGGCGAAGCAGTAGTCAGTCTTTTAGGCAAAATGAGCGAGGAAGAACGCAAGGCTAAGGTATTAGTAGTAGATAGCGATTTAGAGGGTTCCTGCGGTCTAAAAATTATCCACGATAAACATCCCGAAGTGTTTATTCCTTCTGGTATTATGGAACGGGGCAATCTTTCGGCGGCCGCCGGTTTTGGTATGGAAAAAGGTAAACAGGGAATTTTCGCCACCTTTGCCGCTTTTCTAGAAATGTGTATTTCTGAAATCACCATGGCCCGATTGAATTATTCTAATCTTTTATGTCATTTTTCCCATTCCGGTATCGATGACATGGCCGATAATACCTGTCACTTTGGTTTGAATAATTTCTTTGCCGATAATGGACTAGATGACGGTTACGAAACCCGTCTTTATTTCCCGGCCGATGCGGCACAAATGACCGCTTGTGTCGAGGCAACTTTCCATCAACCCGGTTTACGTTTTATCTTCTCGACTCGTTCTAAAACTCCCAATATTCTTGATACTAACGGTCATAATTTCTTTGGCGATGGTTATACCTTTGTCCCTGGAAAAGATGAAGTAATTCGGGAAGGCACTGCCGGTTATATCATCAGCTTTGGCGATGGTTTATACCGCGCTTTAGATGCAGTGGAACGTCTAAAACAAGAAGGGATCGACGTGGGTTTAATTAATAAATCTACTCTCAATGTAGTGGATGAAGAAATTATCGCTAAAGTTGGTAGTTCTCCCTTTGTTTTAGTGGTAGAAGCATTTAACCGTCGCACGGGTTTAGGTAGCCGTTATGGTTCTTGGTTACTCGAACGCGGTTTAACTCCTAAATACGCCTACATCGGTACTCACCATGAAGGTTGTGGCGGTTTATGGGAACAATTCCCTCATCAAGGTATCGACCCAGTTGGTATCATTAGTAAAGTTAAATCTTTAATCGCTTAGAGAGTATTTTAGGGGGGAATTAATCAGTTATCAGTTATCAGTTATCAGTTATCAGTTATCAGTTATCAGTCATCAGTTATCAGTTATCAGTGAACAGTAATCAGTGAGTAGTAATCATACCAAATCCGTTGAGTAACGCACAGAAAACGGGTTTCTTTGAGAAACCCGTTTTCTACTCATGCAAAAGGCAAAACGGAGAATAAATAATCAGTTTTTAATAACTGGATTTAGTATCAGTCATCAGTGAGCAGTCATCAGTCATCAGTAATCAGTGAACATCTTTAATAATTAAGATTTTAGCTTGGTTGAGAGTTTGAACATTTGTACTAAAATTTCCCAGACGCAGTTTAAATCCCTGACAGCTTATAAACTTTAGCCGCTTAAATCGCACCATTGAGGGGAAATCCCCCTGAACTAGGTACGGTAAGCCCCTAGAAGCCAACAAACCGGTCAATCTAGAATAGTCTCAAGGGTATAAAAGTAATCTCTTATAGAAAATGCAGCCAACCAATCCACAACAATTTACAGAAAAAGCTTGGGAGGCAATCGTCAAAACGCCGGACATTGCCAAACAGAACAGCCAGCAACAAATCGAAAGCGAACATCTAATGAAAGCCCTTCTTGAACAGGAGGGATTAGCGGGCAGTGTCTTTAGTAAAGCTAATATTAGTCTAGCCCGTTTGCGGGATCGAACCGATGATTTTATCCGTCGTCAACCGAAAATCTCTAACCCCGGCGACTCGATTTATTTAGGTCGTAGTTTAGATAGTTTACTCGATCGAGCGGAAAATTATCGCCGAGAATTTGGAGATGACTTTATCTCGATCGAGCATTTGATTTTAGGTTATGCTAAAGATGATCGCTTCGGTAAAAATATTTTTCAAGAATTCGGACTTACCGAAAGCAAACTCAAAGAAATTATTCAACAAGTCAGAGGTAGTCAAAAAGTGACCGATCAGAATCCAGAAGGCAAATATGAGGCCCTAGAAAAATACGGACGGGATCTCACCCAATTGGCACGGGAAGGTAAATTAGACCCCGTAATTGGACGGGATGACGAAATTCGTCGCACCATTCAGATTCTCTCGCGTCGGACTAAAAATAACCCAGTTTTAATCGGGGAACCGGGAGTAGGAAAAACTGCCATTGTCGAAGGATTAGCCCAGCGGATTATTAACCGTGATGTGCCAGAATCTCTGTTAGATCGTACTCTTATTTCTCTGGATTTAGGTGGCTTAATTGCAGGAGCAAAATATCGCGGGGAATTTGAGGAAAGATTAAAAGCTGTCCTCAAAGAAGTCACCGATTCCCAAGGCAATATCATCATGTTTATTGATGAAATTCATACCGTTGTCGGTGCGGGAGCCACTCAAGGGGCAATGGATGCGGGCAATTTATTAAAACCAATGTTAGCCCGGGGTGAATTGCGTTGTATCGGAGCCACTACCCTCGATGAATACCGCAAATATATCGAAAAAGATGCGGCGTTAGAAAGACGCTTCCAAGAGGTTTTAGTAGATGAACCAAATGTGGTCGATACTATTTCGATTCTTCGCGGTCTCAAAGAACGTTATGAGGTGCATCATGGGGTAAAAATTGCCGATAATGCTTTAGTGGCAGCGGCACTGCTTTCTAATCGTTATATTAGCGATCGCTTTTTGCCCGATAAGGCCATTGATTTAGTTGATGAAGCGGCGGCCAAATTGAAGATGGAAATCACCTCTAAACCAGAAGAACTCGATGAAATTGATCGCAAAATTCTCCAGCTAGAAATGGAAAGACTTTCCCTACAACGAGAATACGATCCAGCTTCGCGAGAACGGTTAGAAAAGTTAGAAAAAGAACTGGCTAACCTCAAGGAAGAACAATCGGGATTAAATGCCCAATGGCAAGGAGAAAAGGAAATTATCGATAAAGTTCGTGGGGTTAAAGAAGCGATCGAACAAGTTAATCTGGAAATTCAACAGGCCGAACGAGATTATGATTATAATCGTGCCGCGGAATTAAAGTTCGGAAAATTAACCGATCTGCAGCGGCAAATGTCCGCCCTAGAAACTCAATTGGCCGACAAACAAACCACCGGTAAAAGTTTATTAAGGGAAGAAGTTCTCGAATCGGATATCGCCGAAATTATCTCGAAATGGACGGGAATTCCTCTCAATAAATTAATCGAATCGGAAAAAGAAAAACTCCTCAATCTGGAAGAGGAATTACACGAAAGTGTCATCGGTCAAGAGGAAGCAGTCACAGCCGTGGCCGAAGCGATTCAACGTTCCCGCGCCGGTTTATCGGATCCCCACCGTCCCACGGCCAGCTTTATTTTCCTCGGTCCGACGGGTGTTGGCAAGACAGAATTGGCGAAAGCTTTAGCGCGCAATCTCTTTGACACCGAAGAGGCTCTAGTTCGCATCGATATGTCGGAATACATGGAAAAACACAGCGTTTCCCGTCTCATGGGTGCGCCTCCGGGATACGTCGGCTACGATGAAGGGGGACAATTAACCGAGGCAATCCGGCGTCGTCCCTACTCTGTCATCCTCTTTGATGAGATTGAAAAAGCCCATCCCGACGTTTTTAACGTTATGTTACAAATCCTTGACGATGGGCGCTTAACCGACTCTCAAGGTCATCTGGTTGATTTCAAAAATACCATCATTATTATGACCAGTAATATCGGTTCTCAATACATTTTAGACGTGGCTGGTGATGAGTCTCGTTACGAAGAAATGCAGGCGCGGGTGATGGAAGCAATGCGGAATAGTTTCCGTCCCGAATTCCTCAATCGTATCGATGAAACGATCATTTTCCATAGTTTACAAAAAGCGCAACTGCGATCGATTGTCAAACTACAGTTAGCCAATCTCAGCGATCGCTTGATGGAACAAAAATTAGCCCTGAAACTTGCCGATATTGCCCTCGATTATCTGGCAGAAATTGGTTACGATCCAGTGTACGGTGCGCGACCCTTAAAACGGGCAGTACAAAGATATGTGGAAACTCCGATCGCTAAGGCAATTCTGCGCGGCGAATTCAAAGGGGGAGACACGATTTTTGTCGATGTGGCCGATGAAAGATTGACCTTTAAACGGTTAGCTTCCCAAGTAGTAACTGCTTAATTAGCAAGGGTGGGCAATGCTCACCCTTTGATTATTTCGGGTTTACCGAAAAAGTTTTTCGTGCAGTCAGGAGTCGGTCGCCGGTCGTCAATACCACATTCGGTTATACTTCATCTTGATCAGAAAGGCCGTATCAGTTATCAGTTCACTGATCACTGAAAAAAAGCTTCCCACTCTCCTATAAACTAGCTAATCAAATAGTTGCTAATTCCTGAACATCGAAATCTGATTGCAACAGTTGAATGAGAGAGGCACAACGATAGACCATAGCGGCACGACTATCTACCCCTAATTTGGCAAAAATTCGCCGTAAATAGGTAGCAACAGTCCATTCACTAATATGTAAGCGATGGGCTATCTGTTTATTAGCCTGTCCCAAGGCCACTAGGGTGGCAATTTGTAGTTCTCTTTCCGAGAGAAGTTGGGCGATTTCTTGGGCAGAAGATTTAATTTGACTGGATACATCGAGAATAATAAAATATTGACCGTTGACTTCAAATTGATCCACCTCAACAAAAGATTTTTTTAATTCTTTTAAATAATTTTTTTTTTGATCTTCCTTTAGATAGATGATACAGTAGTGATGATCGTGCTTATAAATTTCTGAAACTACTTGATAGGACACATCGGTGAACAAAGAGCCAAGGTTTTGCTGATGCTGGTTATTCATTGTTTTTTCTTTCCTAACTTGTTTTCTGGCTAAATAAAAGCTGAGTCCATCTGAAAAATAGGAAACAATCAATAAAAGTAGGAGCAAGATAGTCCTGTTAAGATTGATTACATTAATATATTCCTGCCAATAATTGGGCTAATCTTAACATTTAATTTGCGAATATAGATTAGGGGAAAAATCGAAGTTTTAATCAAGACAAAGCTTGATTTGCTATAACCGATTATTGTAAAATTTTCCAGAAAAAATTGCCAATAAATTAGAAAAACTTAACAATAATTGAGTTTCTAGCTCAACCATAAAAAACTAAGAGTGACTAACAGAAACTTCCCTAGACCGAGGGGTAATTCTAGAAGAATTGACCAGAGGAGAATAGACTTGGGCGGGAGGTAGCGATCGCAAATTAAACAGAGCGGCAAAATTAGCCCTGCTATCGTAGAGAGGTCGTAAACGTTGGCAGGAACCCGTTAATAAAGGCATAACCCCGGGACCATGACCACTGACCGTACTATCGCCATGGACGATAATCCCGAAAGTAATCCGACCTTGACGGTAACTAGGACCGTGACGGGTATCCGCCGAGCCAATGGCAACCAAATCGCCAAATCGAAGAGTATCAAGACGATAGCGGCGGCGAAGTTGCGGATCGAATAGCTGGATATCATAATCACCGCGCCAGACCGTATTTTTGCCTAATCCTGAACCCATAGCGGCAGCAGGGACAAAATGAGTCACGGGGACTTGTAAACTGCGGTCGCCCGGAATTAAACCCCAACGCCGCAGGAAGTCGGGAGAACAGTTAAATAAACGCAAATCTGGATAGTCTAATAACTTTAACCCCAAACCATAACTATAGATTTGCACTCGATCGCCGATCCGTAGGCGACGCAAAACCGCAGGGGGAAAATCTACCAAAACATGGTCCACTCCGCCATGTTTTCCCGTCACCAGACCCGATTGACCCGTGGCAGGTCCAGTAATCACCCTAGCGCAATTGCCCAAACAAGCATAGGTAATCAGGGCGAGATTGGGGCCGCGACGACTGCCGATAATTTCCCGACTATTATTATGGAGAGCCACCCCCGGCTCAATATGATCCCCCATTAAACCGACACAGCGATCGCCAACCCGTTGATTGAGGACAATTCCCCCGGTGGCCGGAAGGATTCGGGGTATGCCATCATGACCGATGCGATAGGGATTAGCCTGACCGACTGGATGGGCAATTTGACCGGCAACGGCCACCATTACTAAGTCTGGTTGGTTAATACGCAGAGAATTGGCACTATCTGGTCGTGAATTATTCATATATCAGTTATCAGTATTCTAAAATGGGAGTATGGGATTTTTGCTTGAATCTATGACTGCAACACTGCTCGCACCGCCGGCTGAAATAATTCACCTGTCCGGGATTAGCTGGGGAACCTACGAAACGCTGCTAGAAGAAATGAGCGATCGCCGTCTGCGGCTGACCTACAATCGTGGCAATTTAGAAATCATGGCTCCTTCCCCAGAACACGAATTTAGTAAAACCCTCATCGGTCGCTTTGTCGAAACCCTAGCGGAAGAATCAGCAGTCCCGATTTATCCCCTTGGTTCTACCACCTTTAAACGCCCTAAATTGAGTGGTGCAGAACCGGATGAATGCTTTTACATTGATAATATTGAGGCGGTTCGGGGGAAAAAGCGACTGGAATTCAATGAAGACCCAGCACCAGATTTAGTCATAGAAATTGATGTCACCAGCAGTTCTCAAAATCGCCTTCAGGTTTATGCAGATCTAGGCGTGGCAGAGGTTTGGGTTTATAATGGGGAGTCTCTGGTCATCCAACAATTACAAAATGGCACTTATATCACCTCCCCAACCAGTCAGTTTTTTCCTAATTTACCCATCTTAGAAATTGCTATATTTTTACAACAAGCTGGCCAGACAGATTACCTAGAGTTAGTAAAAGCATTTCGGAATTGGGTCAGAAGTCAGCTGGAAAAATAAAAGGAAGGTTTTTCAACGTTAAATCTCATACCAAAATCCCCTTGCTCCCTGCCAAAAATCAAATTTTTCCCCCCTAGTTTCTGACCAGTCTTCTAATTCCAATTCGCTCGCAGAAATATCTTCACACCAACTGGGAGGAGGAGCGATCCTGATTGCTTCCGGAACCACTAAATGCAGAACCACTGGGTGAAATCCCATCCAAAGTAATTTGGAGACTCCCGACTGGATGAATAACTGGCGTAATTGTTCCCGTTCCAAAGCAGCGATCGCATCTTGTTGGTCAATTTCCTGACAGTTGATGCCCCAACTCTCTAGGGTGGAACAGATTACTGGGGGTAAGTTGCGGGCCCGATCTTCCGGGGAGCGATGGGTTAGGATAAAGGCCGACCCCAGGGCAGCACTCAAGGCGATCGCATCTCGGAAAGCATAGCCGAGGAAATCGGTGTGAATTTGTCTATCTAAACTGCGGGCTAACCATTCCCAACGACTGACTAAACTGCTGTCGGTTTCTTTGGGCAAAAGGGATTCACCAAGCCCATCGCCGATCCAAAATAGATGATGATTACCTAAATCCGTCTCTAGTCGCAGTCTTTCCCATTCCCGCAAAGTGCGACGGGTTTGGGCAGAAAGTTCCGGGGTGAGAAGGGATGGGCAATTGCCCTTCTCTGGGGACGTTTCTAGCCAAGGCCGCCAGCGATCGAAAACATCGCTATTGTCAATTAGATGCCAAAATTCTCGCGCTATCCATAATTCGAGAAATCGTCCTAATTGTTTGACCAGGAGCAGACCATAATCCGATAAGGCCAAGTTGGGATCGAGGACACAAGACCAACGGCGTTGATTTAGGTTAATGGAGAAATCGGGCAAAAGAGTGGCACTCATCGGGACACCTCTAAAAAAATAGCGTTACACCCCAGCAGACCCCGAACCGATAACACTGCGCAGCGCCGGAGTTACCCCCGGAAAGGCCCGGCCTTCGGGAGTCATGCGATAGGCAGCCAACCAAGCTTCCGAATGGGGACCCATGGGTCTGAGTTCCGATTGGAATAAAATCGGGTCAAGGGCGGTTTTAAAGTCGTTATCAGCCACAAATTGCAGAATCCGACGACCGCTTTCCGCCATTTTTGCCCGTTGGGAAGGTTCGGCAATACCCCCCAGATAGCGATTGGAGACGATTTCGATCACATCCCATTTGGTATTGGCATCGAAGGCTTTTTTGATATCGGCTGCATCCAAAAGGTTGAGAACGGTATTGAGATAATGTCCGGTTTCCATCGTCAGGGCCAAAATGTTACCGTAGGTGGAGCGATCGAGAGCATAGCGCAGATCTAAGCCGATGCGTTGAACTGTGCCAATACTGCCAAAGGGTCGCTGTTCAATGAGAGTGCCGCCGCGAATTACTTCCCCGATCAATAAATCCCGGAAATATTGGGCGACGGCCACCATAAACCCGACTAATTGCCGATGAAAATTGCGGTTAACGATCGCCCCCGAAGGTGGTTGGGCATTGCCGTAGTTAAAGGCGCGACGGTAGGCCATCATCCGATCGCGGATCGTATAGCGCAAAGGTTTCCATTTGTCAAGTAAATATAGACCTCGCGCCCCCGGTCCCCGTTGAATCCGCATCCGTCCCTCTCTAAACAGACGCTGCAGCACTTGGATGACTTGAAAAACTTTCATCCGTTCGTGTTGGTAGATATAGTACAGTTCGGCGGCGGCGTGCAGTTGACTAGGAACGACGGAATCATCAAAATCGGGCTGGATATAGGGATAGGAAACGTTCTCGAAGGGAATCGGTCCTTTGGGTCCAAATCCGATTAAATCGAGGAAACTATCGGGACTACTGGAACCGTCGGCAGCCCCCTTGAGTAGTTCACCGAAACGATCTTCGAGTTGCTGTTCGTACTGTTGACGCTCTTCCGGGGGCATCGCTCCTAATTGATCTCTCAAAAAGGTCGCCCACAAGCGTTGAATGGTTTCTGTGGTGTTGTAGGTCATGGTTGGATTCCTTTATTTAATGGCCTCTTCTCCATCTAGCTCTTATGGGCGAGGAGGGAGAGCTTGAGCTTGCCGACACTGATTTAAAGTTTCTCGATGTTTAACGGCGAGGAGGGAGAGCTTGAGCTTGCCGACACTGATTTAAAGTTTCTCGATGTTTAACTTGGTCGGTGTCTGGAGGCAATTTTTTATACAAAATGCCAGGTTCACTTTCAGCAAAAGCCAAATCATATAATTTTTCTAAGGTGAGGCGATTTTCTTCTTTTAAGCTGAGGAGAACTTCATTAACTAAAGCATTTCTCTTGATAAAATCGCCAGAAATAACCGATTCTTCTAGTCTTTTAACTCTTGTTTCTATACCCCCTAATTGATCCTCTATAGTTTTTAACGATCCACTTATTGTTGCAACTAATTGCCGAATTTTAGCTATTTCTTCCGAACAACTATCCTCACCTCCGTCACCACAGGGAAGACAGTCGATTATTGCCACCAAATGCTCATTAAGTTCAGCTAGTTGGGTTGCTATTGTTGTTGTCACATTGTTCATACTCGAACCTCTTTGATTACTGCCAAAATTGCTCGCTATTATCATCATCTATTGCCCTGGATCATCATCTGTGGCATTGGGTCTGTCACCAGTATCAACAGTCAAACTCTCGGCAATAGTTTCGAGATACTCATTGATATCTTCAAGGTTATTATTAACAATTGCAGAAGCATCTGCCTCGGCTCGCAAACTCAATTCGTATTGAGGTGGTGTATTGAACAAAGTCGAGGGATTGATGCGGAATTGAGTAAGATTGCTATTGTCACCTAAGGGTAAAGATAAAGCCCGATTTAAGGCTTGTTGAATGAGCTTGGCCATAATATTAAATATTCCCTCATTACTATTACCATTGCCAAAAGGTAGGCAAGAGGGAGCCATAGTTTGGACGAGATCGAGCCAATGACTTTCCATGTCTCCCTGAATGCGTAATTCCTGCTCGACTAGCTTTCTGATATTCTTCCCAGTCTCTGAAGTATTAGGAATAGGAAGTAAATTCCCATTAGAAATAGGAGAGAAAACAGTATCATAAAGAAGGTTGCGAATATTGGTGAGCGTTCTCCGGATACGAATGACCAGATTATCGCTAGTCGAGGAGAGACAAGTTATGTCGCTGGGAAGACTGGGATTAATCACCACATCAATTAGATAACTATAGGCTAAAGATCGATATTCTGGTTCGCGATTTTCTGCGGTTCCCAAAGCATAAAAATCGATCGCCCGGTCCACATCATAGAGAATTTTATCGAAAATAATCTGACACAATAAGCGATCGCCAGTACAACCACACTGTAACCAGCAATCTAATAATTCTGCCAGTAGGTTGCGCTGAAAAGCTAATTCTACCAATTGATTTTCTGTGGTTTCCTCATTAGCAGAGGAGCCGTACAATCCATAGAATAAAATCGGTGGTCGTGCTAAACGTAAGAGGCGAAAACCGCCAGAGCCTTCAAATCCATCGATAAATAACTGAAGTGCCTGTAAAAAAGCATCGAGGGGAGGAGAAGCGGGATTAACCGCCATGACTTCTTGCAAATTCTTGCCAATCAGGACTAATCGACGTAAGCGTTGCACATCTAACTGAGCCGTTGCCCCTAAATGACGCAACCCTTCCACATTACCCTGACTAGCACGATGAATCAGGGAATCCATCACCCGGGAGAGTTCATTTTCCACCAAGAGGGAGCGAAGATCATTCTGTCCCTGATTATCGAGAAAAGAGTATAATTGCCGATAAGCATCGACACCTCTAGGCCACTCATTGGCAGCGTAGGCGGTTTGGGTTGAACCGATAAAGTTCCGCAAGGCATAAATCACCGAATCTCGTCGTCCCTGCAATTCACTGTAGGGAACTTGCAAGAGGTAACGACTCCGGTTAAAACCGATATTAGCTAAAGCTTCACCCATCATCACCAAGAGGACGGAAGTAACTTCATCGAGACTCTGGGCTAAATTGCGGTAATTGACATTAACCACCGGGGAACTCAAAGCCCCGACTAAACGGGAGAGACGGGCGTATTCCCCTAAATTACGACGAATTCCGAAGGTTTTATCCCGATAGTGGGAATCCAGGGCAAAACGAGCCGAATTAAAGCCCTCTTGTATGGCAGAACGGATCGCCATCGCCCAGCCCGCCAATTCCGAGGAGAGATCCTTGAGAATTGTATTAGTTGTTAATTCTTGTAAATCACGGTTGACATCATCGATCGCTTGCTGCATCTCCGCATCGGAGGATGTGGGGGCTTGCTGCAGGGGCATCGGTGTACTAGAAGCCAAAAGAAAGGGAACCCCTTCCGCCTCCTTGTTGATGGCTAATGCTCTAGGATTGTTTTTATAACGGTTCAGTAATGCCTCTGCTATCTGTTTGGCATCATTGGGATCGCTGACTTTTAATTCTCGCCGCAGAAGATTATCCAACGCCATACGAGAACTACTGTTCGCCATCAGGCCATTATTTTTGGCCATGGCACTACTATAATTAAACGGATTGCCAGATGAAGTGTTCATAATTTATCAGGGCAAGGAAAAAAGGTGTTGGGTTTTTTTCAGTGATCAGTTATATTCCTAAGTTTTCAGAGCAAAGCCGCTTGTATTTCTTTAAAACTGGGTGAAGATGGGGGAATAGGGGAGGTAAGATGATTAATAACCCGATTGGATAACTGACGGGCGGGAATTTGACCAGTAGCGAGGGCATAACTAGCGGCGCTGACCAGAAATCGCGGCGGTAAATCGGGGGGAACCCCTCCTTGAACTAATTGTCTAGCACCGGCTTGAATCGCTTTTTCATCATCTTCAGAAAAAGGAATAATATCGGCCAGGGCCTGTTGGGCGAGATTGCGACGGGTTTGATAGGCAATTTCATCCACCAGATGGGGAATCAATAATTCCGAGGTGGTTAACAGACGTGCCGGCAGACGGTGAAAACGATTAGGGTTATAGAGTTGCTGCCAAACCGAGCGTAGGCGATCGCCTTCTTGACCAAATCCCATCCGTCGCAACATTTCCGCTAAGATCAAAATTCTCAGATATGCCGTCGGGTGCGCTCCTCCAGGACGATAGGTAAGGGTACGGGGAGCGGGATGAGCCAGAAAAAGTGCCATTCCCCAGGCTGCGGCTGGACCGGCTAATAAAATCGCCGCTAAATCGGCAAAAACTTCCTTATGCCAGCGTCCGTAGATGCGAGTAATACTGGGGTCGCCACTGGTGCCGAGAATGCGACGGATCACTGCTTGACGATTTTCCTGCCAGATGCCCAGATCCGCTTGCAGATTGTGGGCGACTTCGTGGATAAAGACTGGTTGCCAAGGATTATCTCGATCCCAAGGAATCCGGATAATCGGGAAGGGATTAGGTTCTCCCAAAAGACGAGTCAGCAAAACTCCACGACGCATGGTGGCTGGCGAGAAACCGTGTTCCATATAACACAAGGGTTTTAGCATCGGTCCGCGAAATAACCCCGGAGAGGACTCGCGAATAGCACGGTAACAATCGATCGCAATCACATCATGGGCGGCGAGAGCGGCGGCAAAAGAGGAACCCCTTTGACTAAAAATTTCAAAAAATAGGCCAAAACTACGGCGAGCGCGGTCAATTTCCCGTTCTACCAGTGCTATATCGATTAAAACTCGCTCTACCGGTGATTCGTTCCACGTCCCTTGTAGATGCTGAAGACGACGCTGAATTTGCCGATCGATCTTAGCCAGACGTTGATTAGCTGCCCGAAAATGGTCGGGAGAGGGAGCGTAGGGTAAATCTTGGGGGCGAATCCCCACGGAAGCATAATTTACCCTGACTAGACGACGCGCTCGCGCCGTTAGATCTAAAATTTTATTGTCTAGAAAAGCTCTCGTTCCCATACTGCCCCCATTGCGGTTGGTTGCCTAACTGCCTTGAATGCGAATAGTTACCGGTCCGCGCAGACGATAGCTATGGCTGCGGCCACAGGTGGGACAAGGTCGTCCCCTGGACATCGATCGCGAACCAGGGCGGGATGTGGTCGTGAGCGGACGGGCTAAACGGCGCACGGTGCGAGGACTTTGGGCGACTCGGGCGGCGGCACGACGCACGGCAGGGGCTACTGACCGGGCGGGTAAACCTCTTTGGGCAACGGTACGACTAACCCCTCGGACAATGCGAGGCACGGCTCTAGCGGCGGCCGGCCCTTGACGATGGGCGAGGGTGCGTGTAGCTTGGCTGACACTACTGACCAATTGCCGGCGAGTTTGCCGGGGTAATCGCGAGATATTGGGCATCGCGGTCCGCAGGGCAACGGCGGAAACAAAGGGAGCGGCCGCATCGATCGCATCTTCGGTCTCGGCCAAGTCAAATAAGTCCTCCAAAGCCTCAAACTCATCGGCCTCATCAGCCAAAAGTCTTCCGGCCACGTTGGCAATACGTCCGATTAATTGCGCTTGCGGTAGGGGAATCATACTGGCGATCGGTCCGACCACGCGGGCTACGGAACCAATTCCCCGGCCCACTCTTCCAGCAACTTGTCCGACTCTGCGTCCCACATTGCGAGCGATGCGTCCCAAGCGTCGGAAAAACTCGTCCGTGTCCTCCTCGGCCAGGGCATCGGCCAGGGCATCCTCCAGGGCATCGAAACCCGAATCGTAGCCCTGTTCTCCCCAGTCTTCCATCTCGTCAAATCCCTGACCACTACCGAGCATCGATCCGATGCCGCGAATTAAACCACCAATAAAGGCATCATCATCGGCTTCGGCCAGATCGTATTCCCCGAATTCATCCCCAGCATCGTAGCGATTGTAATGGTCGCCCCGTTGGGCAGGGCCTTCCACTTGATCGTAAAACAAGTCATCCATGACATCGGTTTCAAAGGCTTGGTACATGATTTTTCTCTCCTAATTGCAAGGGCAGAAATAGCTATAGGCGCGTGATCATAATTTCCACCGGTCCTTGTAGTCTTAGGCGCTGGGGCAGACCACCGCGACTGGGGCCGGGGCGAACAGAAGTTCTTCTCATTCCCGGGGCGGGACGGGATAACTGCCGTACTAAACGGGGTTGCGCCGCCACTCTCGCCCCGGTTTGTCGGATAGCTTGCGGTAAGCGACTGGGGGATAAACGACGACGAGCGGCGGTTTGTCCGACACTCTGAGCTATTCTCGGCAAAGCTCGCAGGGCAGCTGGTCCCTGACGGCGGACTAGATTTTGAGCCACTTGGGTGGTACTGCGAACGATCTGACGACGGAGAGGGCTACTAAGGGCGGCGCGGCGCAGCGCCGGTCTAACCATAGTGCGGGCTGCCATACCAGCTAGTACGGGTAAAGCCGCATCTAGCTCCTCATCGGCAAATAAATCAGCTAAGTCTTCTAGGGCATCCAATTCATCAAAGCCCTGGGCGGCATACTGTTGCAGCAGCGGCGCTATTTGCCCCAAAATACTGGCTAAGGGATTGGCAGCCCGTCCAGCACGTCCCGCCACTCGCTGCACTTGTCCAGCTACTCGCTGCACCTGTCCAGCTACTCGTCCGGCGGTTTGGACCGCCCGTCCCACCCCCCGGGCTACCCGGCCGGCAGTGGTGGCCCCCCGACGGGCTGCCCCCGCCACCCGGCTAATTCCTCCTAATATTTGTCGGAAAAATTCATCGCTGTCTTCCGCGTCTAGGGCATCGGCAACGGCTTCTTCTAGGGCATCCCAATCATTGACTCCGCTATCGATGAGGTAATCATCGCCGAAATCTTCCCCTAATTCCGCCTCGTATTCGTCTTCCCCCAGAAAGCCCTCTCCTCCCAGATCTTCCCATCCTAATGGGACTTAAACGCTAAATAAAGATCAAATCGAGTATAATCGTTAAAGAATAAGCACTTTACGTTGAAAGATCAGCGATGAAAGAGACAACCCCAGCCGCGATGCCCCC
>VYLS01000036.1_pt1 | contig 30515 bp, 15 predicted proteins | sample 5114231 | NCBI WGS metagenome assembly VYLS01 (sample SAMN12291800, study PRJNA351875) | freshwater metagenome | isolation source: freshwater lake | place: USA: Michigan, Lansing Lake | collected 2013-08-14 | reverse complement strand
TTTTTCTAATAATAATTCGCTCAGATAGGAACCATCTTGACCGGTGATGCCGGTAATTAGGGCGCGTTTAGCTTCAGTCATCAGTAATTTACCTAATCGGAAAGAATAAAGACCCTTTCAGGGTCTGACTGCTTATAGCACACTTTAGCCCCTCAGGACAAGTTTGGCCATTAGTTATCGGCACAGCCATGGTAAAATCGCCTGAACCTGAATTCAGGTGTGGCAGTCCCCTTAATCCTCAATCCTTCCCCGTCTCTGGAGTTGCCCCAATCTTGTCCAGAAAACTCTTGCAACAAATAGCACAAATCTGTTATTATGGTTTGTCTGTGTCCCGATCAACCATACCAGTATTGAGAACAAGAAACGACTGTGGCTAATACAAAGTCTGCACTCAAACGAGTCCAAATCTCCGAAAGAAATCGACTACGCAACAAAGCGTACAAATCAGCCGTAAGAACCCTGATCAAAAAATGTCTTGTCACTGTCTCGGCCTACGGAGCCAACCCCAGCCCAGAAGGGTTAGAAAACGCCCAACAAGCTCTATCGGAAGCTTACAGTAAAATCGATAAAGCCGTCAAGCGCAACGTCTTGCACCGGAACAACGGCGCTAGAAAAAAAGCTGGTTTAGCCAAAGCTTTGCAAAAAGTTAGCCAAGCTTCCTAAGAAACAAGTAAGCTGTAATCAGGACAGACGCAACAAGCGATCGGGGGTCGATGCAATTAATAGATACGCACGTTCATCTGAACTTTGACGTTTTGCAAGCCGACTTGCCCGCTATCTCCGAACGTTGGCGAAGTGTGGGAGTCGTTCATCTGGTTCACTCCTGTGTCGAACCAGAAGAGTTTGCGGCGATTAAAGCCATTGCCGATCAATTTGAGGAAATTTCCTTCGCCGTCGGTTTACATCCCCTAGATGCCCAAAAATGGCGAGATAATAGTGCCGATCAGATCGAATCCCTAGCCCGATCTGATCGGCGCGTCGTGGCGATCGGGGAAATGGGTTTAGACTTCTATAAAGCGGATAACCAAGAGCAGCAAAAACAGGTGTTTTGGACGCAATTGGAAATCGCCCATCGTCTCGATAAACCCGTGATTATCCATTGTCGAGATGCGGCTAAGGAAATGCGGGAGGAAATCAGTGCCTTTCGGCAACAAGTGGGCAAAATTCGCGGCGTGATGCACTGCTGGACTGGCAACCCCGAAGAAACTCAATGGTTTTTAGATTTGGGTTTTTACATCAGCTTTAGCGGCATTGTCACCTTCAAAAACAGTAAAACCGTGCAAGCTGCCGCCCAAATTGTCCCCAGCGATCGCCTACTGATCGAAACCGATTGCCCCTTTCTCTCACCCAATCCCCACCGAGGTAAACCTTGTGAACCCTCTTTCGTCTTCCATGTGGCCGAAACCGTCGCCCGTCTGCGCGGCTATCCGGTCGAAACCCTAGCCGAACAAACCACCCACAACGCCCGCAACTTATTTCAACTCCCCAGTTAAAAAACATAGTTTATTAGACAGGAGAAAGGAGTCAGTATTCAGGAGACGGCTTTTCTCCCCAATACCCCATCACCCAACTCCTCACCGCTCACTGATATCCGACCGTCGCTATCGTGTCATCAGCCCTTGTAACCATAATGAACAATCTTACCTTTAACCTCTTACCCGACCTCATCGAAATCCAACACTCCAGTTTTCGGTGGTTTTTGGAAGAAGGACTAATCGAGGAACTGAACAGCTTTTCCCCCATCAGCGACTATACAGGTAAATTAGAACTACATTTCCTCGGCCAGGACTATAGACTCAAAGAACCGAAATACAACGTCGATGAAGCCAAACGACGTGATAGCACCTATTCCGTTCAGATGTACGTTCCCACCCGTCTAATCAACAAAGAAACGGGAGAAAATATCGAACAGGAAGTGTTTATCGGCGATTTACCCCTGATGACCGAACGGGGAACCTTTATCATTAACGGGGCCGAACGAGTCATCGTCAATCAGATCGTCCGTTCCCCCGGTGTTTACTACAAAGCCGAAATCGACAAAAACGGTCGCCGCACCTACTCCGCTTCCCTGATTCCGAACCGAGGAGCTTGGTTAAAATTTGAAACCGACAAAAACGGCTTAGTTTGGGTCAGAATCGACAAAACTCGCAAACTATCCGCCCAAGTTCTCCTGAAAGCGATCGGATTGAGCGATAACGAAATCTTTGACTCCCTACGCCATCCCGAATTCTACCAAAAAACCCTCGACAAAGAAGGCAATCCCAGCGAAGAAGAGGCCCTGCTCGACCTCTACCGCAAACTACGCCCCGGGGAACCTCCCACCGTCACCGGCGGGCAACAACTGCTCGAATCGCGCTTTTTTGACAATAAACGCTACGATCTCGGTCGCGTTGGTCGTTATAAACTCAACAAAAAACTACGCCTCAACGTCCCCGATAACCAGCGCGTTCTCACCACCACCGACATTTTATCGGCGATCGACTACCTAATTAACCTCGAATTTGACATCGGCAACACCGACGACATCGACCACCTCGGCAACCGTCGCGTCCGTTCCGTGGGTGAACTGCTCCAAAACCAAGTGCGAGTAGGTTTAAACCGCTTAGAAAGAATCATTCGGGAACGGATGACCGTCAGCGAATCCCAAAACCTCACCCCCGCTTCCCTAGTCAACCCGAAACCCCTAGTAGCGGCAATTAAAGAATTCTTTGGTTCCTCGCAACTCTCCCAGTTCATGGATCAAACCAACCCCCTGGCGGAATTGACCCATAAACGCCGTATTTCCGCCCTTGGACCCGGCGGTCTCACCCGGGAACGGGCCGGTTTTGCCGTGCGCGACATTCACCCCTCCCACCACGGTCGCATTTGTCCCGTGGAAACCCCAGAAGGTCCCAACGCCGGTTTAATCGGTTCCCTGGCCACCTACGCTCGCGTCAACGACTACGGTTTTATTGAAACCCCCTGTTATGCGGTGGAAAATGGCCGAGTCCGCTACGATCTCCCCGTTAAATACCTCACCGCCGACGAAGAAGACGATCTCAGAGTCGCACCGGGAGACGTGGCCACCGATGAAAATGGTTATATCCTCGGCGAAACTATCCCCGTGCGCTATCGGCAGGAATTCTCCACCACTTCCCCCGAACAAGTGGACTACGTTTGTGTTTCCCCCGTTCAAATTGTCTCGGTGGCAACTTCTCTGATTCCCTTCCTCGAACACGACGACGCTAACCGCGCCCTGATGGGGTCTAATATGCAGCGACAAGCGGTTCCCTTGCTGCGTCCCGAACGTCCCCTGGTTGGCACTGGATTGGAAGCACAGGCCGCTCGCGACTCCGGCATGGTCATCGTTTCCCGTACCAATGGGGTCGTTTCCTACGTCGATGCTAACCGGATTCGCATCAAAGTAGCGGATCAAGACAAAGAGATTTTTGGCAAGAGCGAGATCGAGTACGAAATTCAGAAATATCAACGCTCTAACCAAGATACCTGCCTAAATCAGCGTCCTTTAGTCTATCAAGGGGAACAAGTTGTGCCGGGGCAGATTCTCGCCGATGGTTCCGCCACCGAAGGAGGAGAAATAGCTCTCGGCCAGAATATCCTCGTCGCCTATATGCCCTGGGAAGGCTATAACTACGAAGACGCAATTTTAATCAGTGAAAGACTGGTGGCACAAGACACCTACACCAGCATCCACATCGAAAAATACGAAATCGAAGCCCGTCAAACTAAACTCGGACCGGAGGAAATCACCAGGGAAATTCCCAACGTCGGTGAAGATGCCCTGCGAAACCTCGATGAACGCGGCATTATTCGCATCGGTGCTTGGGTAGAAGCCAGCGATATCCTTGTGGGGAAAGTCACCCCGAAAGGCGAATCAGACCAACCCCCCGAAGAAAAACTACTGCGGGCAATTTTCGGCGAAAAGGCCCGGGATGTACGGGATAACTCCCTCCGCGTCCCCAACGGCGAAAAAGGCCGGGTAGTGGATGTGCGGGTATTTACTCGCGAACAGGGGGACGAATTACCCCCCGGGGCCAATATGGTGGTACGGGTTTACGTTGCCCAAAAACGCAAAATCCAAGTGGGCGATAAAATGGCGGGTCGCCACGGCAATAAAGGGATTATTTCTCGCATTCTACCCCTAGAAGATATGCCCTACCTCCCCGATGGTCGTCCCGTCGATATCGTTCTCAATCCCCTAGGGGTTCCCAGTCGCATGAACGTCGGTCAGGTGTTTGAATGTTTACTGGGTTGGGCCGGCGAAAATCTGGGCGTGCGCTTTAAGATTACTCCCTTTGACGAAATGTACGGGGAAGAAGCCAGCCGTTTAACCGTCCACGGATTGCTAGAAAGTGCCTCGAAAAAACCCAATCGCGATTGGGTGTTCAAGGAAGAACACGCCGGCAAAGTCACCGTCTACGATGGTCGCACCGGGGAACCCTTTGACCGTCCCGTTACCGTCGGTATGGCCTATATGTTAAAACTGGTTCACCTGGTTGATGATAAAATTCACGCCCGTTCTACCGGTCCCTACTCCTTGGTTACCCAGCAACCCCTGGGCGGTAAAGCTCAACAGGGGGGTCAGCGCTTCGGAGAAATGGAAGTCTGGGCCCTGGAGGCCTACGGGGCGGCCTATACCTTGCAGGAATTGCTAACGGTAAAATCCGACGATATGCAAGGACGGAATGAGGCTTTAAATGCGATCGTAAAAGGCAAGCCGATTCCCCGCCCGGGTACGCCAGAATCCTTTAAGGTTTTGATGCGAGAATTGCAATCCCTCGGCCTCGATATCGCCGTTCACAAGGTGGAAAATGCCCCCGATGGTACTTCCCGCGATGTGGAGGTGGATCTGATGGTAGATGTCGGCCGCCGCGCCCCCTCTCGCCCCACCTACGAATCCTTAACCACGGAAGACTTTGAGGAAGAAGAATCGGAAGTGTAATTTCAGTTATCAGTTATCAGTTATCAGTTATCAGTGAGAAGTCAGTCCCGATGAAAAAATTTTCACCCCCACAGATGAAAGAGGTTTCCTTCCCTACACCCCACACCCTACACCCTCTTTCAAGTTAGGTGATGAGGAATTGGGGAGCGCCGGAGCAGCGAGAATAAATAAAAGCTGACTCCTGACTCCTGACTCCTGACTCCTGACTCCTTACCCCACGGTTAACTTTACTTTTGTCCAACCACTTACTGGGATCGAGATGTTTTATAACCAAACTGTTGACAAAGGAAAACTGAAAAAACTGATCGCTTGGGCCTATCAAAACTACGGTTCGGCGCGCTGTTCACAAATGGCCGATGAATTGAAAAACCTCGGGTTTCGTTTCGCTACCAAAGCAGGGGTTTCCATTAGTGTGGATGATTTAACCGTACCGCCAGCTAAACGACAAATGATCGAAAGTGCCGAACAGGAAATCCGGCAAACCGAACAGCGTTATGTGCGCGGGGAAATCACCGAAGTGGAACGCTTCCAAAAAGTAATTGATACTTGGAATAGTACATCTGAATCACTTAAAGATGAAGTAATTCGCAACTTCCAAGTGACCGATCCCCTCAACTCCGTCTATATGATGGCTTTCTCTGGGGCGCGGGGTAATATGAGCCAAGTACGTCAGTTAGTGGGAATGCGGGGATTAATGGCTAATCCCCAGGGGGAAATTATTGACCTCCCGATTAAGACTAACTTCCGGGAAGGATTGACCGTTACCGAATACGTTATTTCCTCCTACGGGGCGCGCAAAGGTTTAGTTGATACCGCCCTACGGACGGCAGATTCCGGTTATCTGACCCGTCGTCTAGTGGATGTGTCCCAAGATGTCATCGTCCGCGAGGCAGATTGTGGCACCAATCGTTACATCGAATTAACTGCTATGACCGATGGCGATCGCGTGTTAATTCCCTTAAGCGATCGCCTATTAGGTCGTTCCTTGGCCGAAGATGTGGTGGTCAAGGGAGAAGTGATCGCCACCCGCAACCAGATTATCGATGATGAAACCGCCGAAAAACTGGGCAAACTGGTCGATAAAATCAAAGTCCGCAGCCCCTTAACCTGTGAAGCAGCCCGCTCAGTTTGCCAAACCTGTTACGGTTGGAGTCTGGCCCACGGTCATCCGGTGGATATGGGGGAAGCAGTGGGGATTATTGCCGCCCAATCGATCGGGGAACCGGGGACTCAGTTAACTATGCGTACCTTCCACACCGGGGGCGTATTTACCGGAGAAGTGGCCCGGCAAGTGCGGAGTCCCTTCGAGGGAAGCGTGCGTTTTCTGCCGGGGTTAAGTATCCGTAACGTGCGAACTCGCCACGGGGATGAACGGGATCAGGTGGAGGCCCCGGGGGAAATTAAATTAACACCCAAGGATAAAACTAAAGAAACCGTCACCTACTCTTTGACTCCGGGGTCGCTGCTATTTGTCACCGATGGCGCAACGGTAAGCGAGGAACAGTTACTAGCGGAAATTACCTCCGATAAAGTCCAAAAATCGACAGAAAAAGCCACAAAAGACGTAACCAGTGACTTAGCTGGTGAGGTGCTATTCTCCCAATTAGTGCCAGAAGAAAAAACTGATCGCCAAGGCAACACCACCCGCATCGCCCAACGGGGGGGATTACTATGGATTCTTTCCGGAGAAGTGTATAACTTGCCAACCGGGGCCGAACCCGTGGTCAGTAACGGCGATAAAGTACAAGTGGGAGATGTTTTAGCAGAAACTAAGCTGGTATCCACTAACGGCGGTTTGGTGCGTTTAGCCCCCAATAGCCGGGAAATCGATATCGTCACCGCTTCCGTGTCCTTGGATCAGGCCGAAGTAAAAGTAGAGAGTAGTGCCGGTCGGGAACAGTTTATTATTCACACGGGAGATGGTCAAAGCTTCCTACTGAAAACCACTCCGGGGACAAAAGTACAGAATCATGCCATTGTCGCCGAGTTAATCGATGATCGCTATCAAACCCACACCGGTGGCATGATTAAATACGTCGATATCGAAGTCGCCAAAGGCAGCCGTAAACAGGGTTATGAAATCACCAAAGGCGGCACGATCCTCTGGATTCCCGAAGAAACCCACGAAGTCAATAAAGATATTTCCCTCTTACAGGTGGAAGATGGGCAGTATGTGGAAGCAGGGGAAGAAGTGGTTAAAGACATCTTCTGTAACTGTAGCGGTGTGGTGGAAGTGATCCAGAAAAATGACATCCTCCGGGAGATTATTGTCAAACCAGGGCTGTTATTTATGGATCTCGAACCGGAATCCTCCGGAATTGCCCAAGAACAGTTAATTTACCCCGGGACACAGTTGACTCCCGAAGTCACGATCGAGGAGTTACGGCAAGCGGAATGGGTGGAAACTAACGAGGGTTTGGGATTACTGCTGCGACCAGTACAGGAGTTCGCCGTAGAAGACCAATCCACTTCTCCCACCCAAGGTTCCGCTAACCAAGAAGGAGGACGACATATCGAACTGCGATCGGTGCAGCGCATTTTCTTTAAAGACGGGGAAAGAGTTAAATCCGTCGAGGGTTGTCAACTGATCAGCACCCAATTAGTCCTCGAAATTTCTAGCGAAGAACCAGAATCAGTCTCCCATCTGACGGCAGATATCGAGTTAGAACCGATTGAGGACACGGATTGTCAGCGTTTACAGTTAGTTATTCTCGAATCTCTGGTGCTGCGTCGAGATAGTGATAATGATCCTTTAGGGGGTAATATTCAGACTCGCGTTCTCGTCCAAGATGGCGATGAAATTCCACCGGGGGCAGTGGTAGCCCGGACCGAAATCCAGTGTAAGGAAGCTGGAGAAATTCGCGGGATTCGCAAGGGCAGCGAAGCGGTGCGCCGTCTTTTAATTGTGAGTGACCGTGACGAGTTTATTCTCCCGCTCGCTGTTGCTCCCACCGTCAAAGCCGGGGATCTGGTAATCGCCGAAGCTGAGATCGCTGCCGAAGTTTTAGCCCCCAATTCCGGTCAAGTGCTGGCCGTTGACAAAACCGCCACTGGCTATGAAATCCGTCTGCGTAAGGCCCGACCCTACCGAGTATCGGCCGGGGCAATTCTGCACATCGACGAGGGAGATCTGGTCCAACGGGGCGATAATTTGGTGCTGTTGGTGTTTGAGCGCTCGAAAACTGGGGATATCATTCAAGGTTTACCCAGAATCGAAGAACTGCTCGAAGCCCGCAAACCGAAAGAGGCCTGTGTCCTAGCACGCAAACCGGGAGTTTGTCAAGTGGAGTACCAAGATTCTGAGATTGTCGATATTAAGGTGGTCGAGGATGACGGCACGATCAGTGAATATCCGCTTTTAGGCAGTCAAAACCCCCTGGTGAGCGATAATCAGCGTATCGATGTGGGTCAGGCGTTAACCGATGGTCAGGCTAATCCCCACGAGATTTTAGAGGTGTTCTTTAATTATTATGTGGATAGCTTGGGCAGTTACGAAGCGGCCTTAAAAGCCTTGGAAAAAACCCAGATGTTCCTCGTTGATCAGGTACAGTCGGTTTACCAATCCCAGGGGATCGATATTGCCGATAAACACATCGAAGTGATCGTGCGTCAGATGACTTCTAAGGTGCGGATCGATGACGGCGGTGATACCAGTATGTTACCCGGGGAATTGTTGGAATTGCGACAGGTGGAGACGGTAAACGAAGCCATGTCAATCACAGGGGGAGCGGCGGCTAAATATACGCCCGTACTACTGGGGATCACCAAAGCTTCCTTGAATACCGATAGCTTTATCAGTGCCGCCTCCTTCCAAGAAACCACCCGCGTCCTCACCGAAGCGGCGATCGAAGGCAAGTCCGACTGGTTACGGGGTCTCAAGGAAAACGTGATTATCGGTCGTCTGATTCCGGCGGGTACTGGCTTTAATTCCCACGAAAACAGGTTGGGGATCAGCGATTACGCCCCCCCAGAGGAGGAATATAACTACAACAACAATCGTGGTTATTACGCTGCCCCCAGCAGTCCCAGTTTCCCTCCTCGTCCCGGTTTCGGCGATAGTAGTGAGGATAGCGATATGATTCTTGACGATCAAACCGCTCGCGCCTACGCTGAGGGTGATGTGGTCGATTTAGAGGATGATGAAATGGCTTTCCTCTCCTCCCGCGGCAGCAGTCGCTTTAGTCGACAACCCATCAGCGACAGCTGGTCAGAAGCTGATGAGGAAGGGGAGGAGGACGATTTCGAGGAGGATTACGAAGAAGAATAATCGTCTGTAGATATCTTAAAAGGAGGAGTGGCAGGAAAAACCCTTGTTATTCCCCAAAAACCTCCTCCTTCTCTCCCCCAACTCCCTAGGGTTGGCTGAATAAATATGAAATATAGACGAGGTAAGGGTTTTAGGGTTTGGTTTTGCGAAACAGGTGCAAGATTTTGAGAGAATCGTGGTTCAAAACCTTGCATCTTCATCGACCTGCGTCCTGTACGGGCGAAGCATTCGGCCATAACCTATCGCTGAAACCGTAGATTTCCTATCCGAATGCTTCGCCCCTACTTTTCCCGCTAACTCACCTGAGTTTGGGAATTAAGAGAAGCAAGCCTTTCTTGTCAACCGGAAAGGAGACAAAGTAAGGATTTGACGAATTTTCTCTCAAGTCGGGATGACAGGATTTGAACCTGCGGCATCCTGCTCCCAAAGCAGGCGCGCTACCAAGCTGCGCTACATCCCGAAGTAAACTCCTTTTTTATTATAGCCCAAGAGCGGCATTCTTAATCAGGATACCAAAACATCCCTTTGATACCTTCGGGATCGAGAACAAAACCCAGACGACTATAGAAATCCACCACCTGCGGATCGGCAAAAAGAGTTATATTACTGATGTCCTCACCCCGCAACTTCCTGATCATAAATTTCATTAATGCTTTACCAAAGCCTTTACTTTGATAGTGAGGATGAACAACCACATCCCAGACCGTAGCATTAAAAGCGTGATCGGAAGTGGCACGAGCAAAACCCACTAAACGACGGCGATTACCTCGCACTTCCCACATCGACACCACTAAAAAACTACATTCGATCGCCTTTTTAACTTTGCGTAAAGGACGACGGGCCCAACCTACCGAGTCACAAAGTTCTTCTAACTCATACAGATCTAGCTCTCGATCGGTACTAAAAAACACTCGCGTCTGTCCGAGGTCGTTCTGAGCAACCTCTACCAAGTCTCCCGAATAGTCAGGTGATGCAGTGACTTCCGAGCTATTAAATAATCTTTTCCAAAAAACCATGCCGGGGGGCTACTGCCTCAATATTATCCTTTTAGCCTAGTATATTTTATTTTCCCCTGTCTACGAACAATCGGGCCACCTGAGTCCAAATTTGATTGGTTGAGTACGGAGAGGGTGGGATTTGAACCCACGAACCATTGCTGGTTACTCGATTTCAAGTCGAGCGCGATCGACCACTCTGCCACCTCTCCAAGGCAGTCAGACCTATATCTTATCATTACATCTCTTGCCTAAATCAAAAAATTTTCCGCAAATGCGGGGAAAAGGGTTGCATATTAGACCTCTTGCAGAAATCAAAAATCGTTGTTAGGGTTAGGAGTCAGTAGCCAGTAGTCAGTAGTCAGGAGAATTAAGAATGAATAATAATCAATTAAATGGTCTATTTACAGATTTTATGCCATTTAATCCTTATTTTTGCCGTTTTTGAACCATGAAAAATTAATTAGGGTATGCTGAATAAATCTAAAAACCTTGTTGGATAAGACTTTTAGGCTTTTTTGACCTCAAAAAGTGCCAGCCATGGCGGGGATCGGGGGCAAAATTCCGGAACTTTTTCCCTGAAAATTAGGTAACTGACTACCTCAAAATCGGTAAAACCCCACACCCGTTCGGCAAAAGCTCACGGCCGAAGCCCACACCCCACACCCCACACCCCACACCCCACACCCACCAAGATGACCGACTTATTTCTTTAATTTCTGTAATTTTCGGCTTTCACGGGGGAAAACTCCAATTAAAATAGGGAGGAGTGCCTTGAAATCCCTCTTTTGACGTATAATCACCTCAATAAAATTTAGAAGCTTCTAGAGTTGATAGTTTTAAGCCTTTCTGTGAGGAAAATGTATTTATTATGAGTTCAATTATTGAAATCGGCGACCAAAAAATTAGCGAGTCAGAGGTCTTGCCTCTTTTGGCAAAATATGGTATGTTGCCGCAGTTAATCCGGGAAGTAATTATCGAGCAAGCGATCGCCAATATCGCCTGCAATCCCGAAGAAAGAAATGCGGCCTATTCCCGTTTCTATCAAAATAATCAAATTGCCAACGATGAGCAAATGAAATCTTGGTTACAACAAAACGGGATGAATTCCGAGCAACTAGAATATCTAATTCTGCGGGACATTAAATTAGAAAAATTTAAACAGGAGACTTGGGATAACAAAGTAGAATCCTACTTCTTGCAAGTGAAAAATCAATTGGATAAGGTGGTTTATTCCCTGATTCGGACAAAAAATATCGGCATTGCCCAAGAACTATTTTTCCGGATACAGGATCGAGAAACTAGCTTCGCTGAACTAGCTAAAAAATACTCCCAGGGAGCAGAAGCGGAAACCGGAGGACTAATCGGACCTGTGGAACTGAGCGCTCCCCATCCCCAGATTGGGCAAATTCTCAAAGCCTGTAAACCGGGGCAACTGTGGCCACCGACGCAAGTGGGAGAATGGGTCGTAATTGTCCGACTGGAAAAATACTTATCCTGTGAACTGGATCCTCCCACCCGTCAACGCTTACGCAATGATTTATTCCAACAATGGTTAACGGCTCAAATGCAAACAGTGAAATTTATCTCCGAATCAAACCCAGTCAATAGCGAGCAGGGATCGATTATATAGCATTTCCTTGCAACACTGGGTAAACCTAGTCTTTTCACCTAATTATTTGCCAACCTAGTCAATTTTCGCCTAGCCAATGAGTTATACCACTTTAGATTTTACCGCCTTTCTGGAGACCGTACAGCCCTTTGATCGCCTGCCCGTCGAGGTTAGACGTTCTCTGGGCCAGAAATTACAACCCTTTCGCTATGAGATGGGCAATGCGATCCTCAAGTGCGACCGCTTACCTTCTCACCTCGTCCTTCTCTACGAGGGAGAGGCCAGACTTTTGGGTTACGATGCTAGGGTTGACAATCCGTTGCCGGTTACTTTGGCTAAATTACAGCCGGGGGATTTATTCGGGTGGATCAGTCTCCTGCGCGCTACCCCCTGTGAAACGGTGATCGCTTCTTCGGAAGTCACGATCTGTTTAACCTTAAAACAAGAGGATTTTTGGTCTTTAATCAATAATTACCCCGAATTTAAGGAACATTTCTTTAAAGAAACCTCGATCGCTGAAGTTTATGCTCTCCTAGGCTCCTATCTTAATCAACAGGCCTGGGGTGGGGGGGACCTGAAAGAAATTGCACAAGCCCTTTTAAACAAAGCTTGTGTGTCCTATAACCAGATTAACGATGATTATCTCTGGTTAGTCAGCGAAAATACCGATAATTATCCTATCGGCACAGTTATCACCCAGAATAATCCGACTGGCACGCGCTTATTAGGTCTTTCCTCCGATCTCGCGGAGCGAGCGCGTTGCGACCAGTTAGACAAGTTCTTGACAGTTGAAACCGAAGCGGCTGCGGAAACAGAAACGGATGATATCTGGGAAACCCAAGTCATTAAGGGAAATAAACCCACCCAGGTATTAGATATCCCCCAGGGACAAATAAGCGACATCACCAGCGATATCGCCATTGAAAAAACTGTCGAGAAAAACCGCAAGTCATATCCTTTTTTCGGGGGAAAAACGGAACTAGAGGCGGTGAGTGCCTGTTTTCAGATGCTCTGCAAATATTTTAATATCCCCTTTCGCAAGGACGTGATCCAACGCATCCTAGGGGATCAACTGCAAAGAACCGGCAGCCTTTCCCTGCCCCTCTGTGGGGCTGTAGCCGAGGTAGTGGGACTCCATAGCCAATTAGTACCCCTAAATGCTTCTTCCTTGCCCAATATCAACCCTCCTGCCCTAATTCGCTGGCAAGACAGCATCGTTATCCTCTACGAAATTAATCAACGGGAAACCACGATCGCTGTTCCCCAAAGGGGGATAATTAAACGCAAAACCAGCGAATTTCTGGAATCTTGGGGCGAAAAAGGGGAAGTGATTCTGCTTAAACCCACCAAACACACCCAGCAACAGCGTTTTGGCTTATCATGGTTTTGGCCTTCTGTCAAGAAACATAAACGAGTCTTAATAGAAGTTTTTATCGCTTCTTTCTTCGTGCAGTTATTTGCCCTGGCCAATCCCTTGATGATTCAGGTGATCATCGATAAAGTGATCGTGCAGAATAGCCCGGAAACCTTGAATACCCTCGGGGTTTTCCTGTTAGTAATTGCCGTTTTTGAGGGAATTTTAACCTTTTTGAGAACATCCCTTTTTGTCGATACCACTAACCGCATCGACATGACCCTCGGTTCAGAAATTATCGATCACCTGCTGCGCTTACCCCTGAAATACTTTGAACGGCGGCCAGTGGGGGAAATTTCGACAAGAATCAACGAATTAGAGAATATTCGGCAATTTTTAACAGGTACAGCCCTAACGGTGGTATTAGATGCCATTTTCTCGGTTATATACATCGTGGTTATGTTGATCTATAGCCCGATTTTAACCTTCTGGGCCCTGGGAGTCGTGCCGATTTTAGTTCTCTCCACAGCTATTTTCGCACCGATCGTGCGGCGACAACTGCGAGCAAAAGCCGAACGAAACGCCGAAACCCAATCCTATCTCGTGGAGGTAATGACAGGAATTCAAACGGTGAAAGCACAGAATATCGAATTGCGTTCCCGTTGGCAGTGGCAAGAACGTTATGCGCGCTATGTGGCCGAAGGTTTTCAAACGGTAATGACCTCAACTTTGGCCGGTTCCTTTAGTCACTTCTTTAACCAATTATCGGGTTTATTAGTGCTTTGGGTGGGAGCAGCCCTGGTTTTAGACGGACAACTCACTCTTGGTCAATTAATCGCCTTCCGGATTATCGCTTCCTACGTTACCTCGCCGATTCTGCGTTTGACCCAACTCTGGCAAAACTTCCAAGAAACCGGCTTATCCCTGGAAAGATTAGCCGATATCGTCGATACTCCCCAAGAAGCGGAACTTGATCGCCAAAATATCCCCATGCCCTTAATTAAAGGTAATGTCACCTACGAAAACCTCGCTTTCCGCTTCAATCCCCACGGCGCCCTGCAACTATACAACGTCAATTTAGAATTCCCCGCCGGCACTTTTGTCGCTTTGGTGGGAGAAAGTGGCGCTGGGAAAAGTACCATCACTAAACTATTAGCCCGTCTCTATGAACCAGAATCGGGACGGATTCTCATCGATGGCTACGATATCAACAAAGTGGAACTCTATTCCCTCCGTCGTCAAATCGGCATGGTTCCCCAAGAAACCCTATTATTTGACGGTACGGTACAGGAAAATATCGCCCTGACTAACCCCGATGCGACGGTGGAGGAAATTGTCTCGGCAGCGAGAGCAGCCGCAGCCCACGAATTTATTATGACCTTGCCCAATGGCTATAATACCCGCGTCGGTGAACGGGGGGCATCCCTATCGGGGGGACAACGACAACGGGTTGCGATCGCTCGTTCCGTCCTGCAAAGACCGCAAATTCTCATTCTTGATGAGGCCACCAGCGCCCTCGACTATAACACCGAACGGCAAGTGTGCCTCAATCTCAAAGAAGCTTTCAAGGATCATACGGTCTTCTTTATTACCCATCGTTTAGCTTCGATCAAATCCGCCGATATTATTGTCATGATGGATAAAGGGACAGTAGCGGAGGAAGGCACCCACGAGGAATTAATGGCCAAAAAAGGCCTTTACTATACTCTCTATAAACAACAGGATTCGCAAATCTAGTCAGTCGGTCGTCAGTTATCAGTTATCAGTTATCAGTTATCAGGAGTCAGTTATCAGGAGTCAGTTATCAGGAGTCAGTTATCAGGAGTCAGGAGTTAGGAGACGGGAGATTATTTTTATTTATTCTCCCCACACCCCACACCCTACACCCCACACCCCACACCCCACACCCCACACCCCACACCCTACACCCCACACCCTACACCCACGAAAAACTTTTTCAGCAAACCCTAAATATAGGAGAATCTTCATGAACGGTAATTCTAACAACGGTCACAACGGCAACGGCAACGGCAACGGTAAAAGCGATGAACTTACCCAAGCGGGTAAAAACGTGGCTACTACCACGAAAAATAAAAGTATTACCCCTTCTTTACCCACTTTCAGCCCACCGGAACAATCGGTGATCCTGAAACAATCGCCCATTTGGTCGCGGACGATTATCTGGACATTAATGAGTGTCACCACTGCCGCTTTAATTTGGTCAGCGTTCGCCAAAATCGAGCAGGTGGTGGGAGCCCAAGGACAACTTAAACCCCAGGGCAAAGTGCAAGAAGTACAAGCACCGGTGAACGGGGTAGTACAGGAAGTTAAAGTTAAAGACGGCGATCGAGTTAACAAAGGTGATGTACTGGTTTTAATGGATTCCAGTGCCTCGAAAGTGCAGTTAGAATCCTTGGGAAAAATTCGCGCCACTGCCGAGAAGGAAAATCAATTCTATCGTCTATTAATGGCGCAGGATCTGACACCGGCACAAGTGGAGAGTTCGATCGCTCAATTAAAATTACCGAGTGAAATCGCCGATTTAGCCCGTAATCGTGCCGCTTTAGTGGCGGAAAATCAACTTTATCAAGCACAGGTCAGTGAAGGTGCTTCTAGCTCTGCTTTACAAGAGGAGCAATTAGCCCGTCTAGCGGCGGCCCGACGGGAGGCCAATTCTCGACAAGCGGCCGCTAGATTGGAAATGGAACAATTAGAAAAACAATTGGCCCAAACCGGGGTACAGTTGGCCGATGCCCGCTCGCAATTAATCAAAGATCGCTTAGTCTTAGAAGAAATTAAAACTCGTAATGCCAATTCGATGAAGCAGGGCCAAGAAAGCTTGGATATCGAGCGTAATATTCTTAAGGATATTGAACCCTTGGGGGATGAAGGAGCGATCGCTCGTTATCAGATTAACAAGCAAAAACAGTCGGTCACTGACCGTCAAAATGAATTGCAGCAGCAAGAGGCTAACGGCAAAATCGATCGAGAAAAACAAGAGAAAGAAGTACAAACCCGCATCGCCGAAATTTCCCGCTTGGAACAGGAAGAAAAGCGTTATTTCCTGTTGATCTCCCAAGCGCAAGAAAAGCTGATTAATACCACAGTAATCACGGAAAAAGATGTGCGTGATAAAATGGCGGATAATCACAAACGGATCGCTGAAATCGATAGTCAGATCAGTCGCATTATCATTGATAATAACAAGCGCATTGCTGAGTTAGATAGTCAAATTAGTCAAGCACAACAGACGATTAAATATCAAAAAATTACCGCCCCGATCGATGGTGTGGTCTTTGATCTCAAGGCCCGGCCTGGGTTTGTTCCCCAACCGAGTCAAGCGGAAGCATTATTAAAAATTGTTCCCGATGGCTGTCCCACCCAGATCAAAGATGCCGCTAAAGGTTGTTTAGTGGCAGAGGTGGACGTGACTAACCAAGACATCGGTTTTGTGCGTGTGGGACAAAAGGCCGATATTCGCATTGATTCCTTTTCCTACAGTGAATACGGCGATATTAAGGGAGAAGTAATCTCGATCGGTTCCGATGCTTTACCTCCCGACGAAAATCACCGTTTTTATCGGTTCCCTGTCCGGGTAAGCTTGAACAGTCAAGAGTTAGTTTTGAAAGATAAATCCACTCTGCCGCTGCAATCGGGGATGTCCGTGAGTGTTAACATCAAAGTCAATGAAAATCGCACTGTTTTGGGACTATTTACCGATATGTTCAATAAACAGGTGGATACTCTCAAACAAGTCCGTTAAGCGAAAAAATTCGGGGGTACATCCTGCCAACGGCCTGATCCGATCGCACTAATCGCTTCCGAGAGGTTAACTGCACCGGTATAAAGGGCGCGGCCCACGATTACTCCCGTTACTCCCAAAGGTTCCAAAGACAATAAATTCAGTAGGTCCGTCAGGGAACTAATACCCCCGGAGGCGATTATGGGAATTTCGACAGATTCGGCTAATTCTCGCAAAGCGGCGAGATTTGGGCCAGAAAGGGTGCCGTCTCGATGAATATCAGTGTAGATAATCGTGCTGGCTCCTCTTTTTGCCATATCTTGACCAAGAGCGATCGCATCTACCGCGGAAGTTTCTAACCAACCCCGGGTGGCTACTTTGCCATCGCGGGCATCAATACCGACGATTATTTGCCCCGGAAAGCTTTGACAAAGTTCGCTGACTAATTCGGGCTTTTCTACGGCTACTGTCCCTAAAATCGCCTTTTCTACCCCGATTTTTAGGAGATTACTCACCGTTTCTAGCTCTCGCAGTCCACCACCCACCTGTACGGGAATGGCAATATCATTAAGAATTGTTTCAATGGTTGACAAATTAACCGATTTACCCTCTTTGGCTCCATCCAAATCAACTAAATGTAATCTGGTTGCCCCCTGATTGACCCATTCTCGCGCCACTATTGCGGGATTATCGTTAAAAACCTGCGATTGTTGGTAATCTCCCTGATAAAGTCGCACACATTTGCCATCGAGAATATCAATAGCGGGGATAACTTCCATGTTTTTCTCAATATCTAACTAAAGAGCGTTTTTTATTATATAGTACCAGCCTTGTCAGTTATCAGTTATCAGTTATCAGTTATCAGTTATCAGTTATCAGTTATCAGTTTTGAGTCTGACAGGGGAACAATCCCTCTCAAAGCATTGTCCACAAAGATTTTGAGGCTCTTCAGTTACAAACAGACACATCGCTAAACCTTGTTGGATAAGACTTTTAGACTTTTTTTCCCTCAAAAAGTGCCAGCCATTGCGGGGATCGGGGGGAAAATCCCTGGACTTTTTCCCTGAAAATTAGGTAGTTGACCACGGCTCGACTGAGCTTCGCCGAACGTCCTGAAAATGGGTAAAACCCCACACCCCACACCCCACACCCCACACCCGGCCTCCAGGAAAAGCTTTTTGCCGCAAACCATCTGTATTAAGTGTGCATCATCAAATGGCAGTAACAGTGCTGTCTTTTCACTGATTACTCTTTACTGATCACTGATTACTGATTATCGATTCCTGGGGAAAAAATTCTTCTAGAATGATAAGTACATATACGAGAGGAATTATACTCATGTCTGCTGGGAAGTTTCAAACAGCCGCTTCATTATCCGATCGAGAGCTAGAAATACTCGATTTAGTGGCTAATGGTTTAACCAATCAAGAAATCTCGGAAAAGCTGGAGATTAGTAAGCGTACCGTTGATAATCATATTAGTAATATCTTGACAAAAACAAAAACCGATAATCGAGTGGAATTGGTGCGTTGGGCATTGCATTGGGGTAAAGTTTGTCTTGATGATATTAATTGTTGTATCCTTCCTTCCCCGGCGCTGACCGATGATCAGGTTTCCTAAACTTCTTCGACTTTTGCTTGCGGTTAATATCATCAGTCTGGGGGGATGTAGTGATGCGGGTTTTGTCACCCCTCCCCAACAGCTTTTAGGAAATACTTTAAATACCCCTTCCTCGGAAGATAATCCCCGTTTTAACTACGATGGTCGTTATCTGGTTTTTGCCTCCGATCGCAGGGGACAACGAACGATTTATTTATTTGATCGAGTGGCTAATCGTTTAGTTCCCCTACCCGGGTTAAATCAAGCAAAAACCTATCAAGATCAACCGGATATTAGTGCCGATGGTCGCTATATTGTTTATGTGTCGGAACAGTCCGGTAAACCCGATATATATATTTATGATCGACAAACTCTGCAAGCAAAAAATATCACCGAAAATATTTTAGGAGAAGTGCGTCGTCCGACGATTAGTGGCAACGGTCGTTTTATTGCTTTTGAAAGTAATCGTTTCGGTCAATGGAATCTGGAAATATTCGATCGAGGTGGCGAAATTTCTCCTTCTTTACCCCCGATCAATTCTTCCCCGTCCCGATAGTATTGGGGGAGAAGGGAGAAGGGTGTGGGGTGTGGGGTGTGGGAAGATGGGAGAGGAGAATATCCACACGCCCTGGAATCCCTCCACGCTTACTTTTTGCTCCGTCTCGACTCTTTCTTTTTCCTCGTCCAGCCGCGTAGGTATTCTTGATACTTTCCACAGTCAAGGGTAGTTATGATCGATCATTCATTTGATAGATGGTTTCGTGACTGAGAGATTCTTGACTGGTTCTTTTCAGACGACCTGCTATTTGTTCCGGACTATGATAATTTTTCAATCCTTTTTTCACCAACTCTAAGGCCGACTCGCTGACATTTTTAAAGGGTTGTTTGGCATTTTTTCGGCGCGTCTCGCTTTCAGCTTGTGCTGTGTCAGGTAGATAGCAGCCGAGGGAACTTTGATTCCTTCTTAATTCTCGTGATATCGTGCTTTGATGACATCCGAGCCAGACGGCCATTTGCCGTTGAGATAAATTTCCCTCTTGACTAAGTTGGTAGAGCAAGTTTCTTGGTTCTATGTTAAGATGTTTTCGGCTCATTTTTGGGTCTGATTTGTTGTTGTTAATGATCAGACAGTACCTGATGAGCCTTTCTTTGTCAACTCTTGAGGTTGATGCGTTTCATTTTTGAATTGGCGGAGCCTTTCTTTGTCAACTCTTGAGGTTGATGCGTTTCATTTTTGAATTGACGATTTTTATGACAGAAAACAATGTAGTGCTATACGTTCTTTAAGCATTGAAACAGGAGGGTATTGAACATATTTTCTTGGTTCCTGGCAGCAGTATTGACCCTTTCGTCGAGCATTGTCCGAACAACATGACGGCAGTTGTGGCGGCTTATGAAGGAGGGGTGGCTTTTATAGCTGACGGTTATGCCAGAGCGAGGCAAGGATTTGGTGTTTGTATTGGACTCGGTGGGCCAGGTGTGACCAACAGGGTGACGGCGATCGCAGCTGCGTTGACCAATAACTAGCTAGGGGACGAATTTACCGAAAAATTGGGTTTAAAGCCGCGCCCTTTTAGGGCGACTTGATAGGATGTATGCTATTAAGAATAGGGGGCCGGGTAAGCAACCGCTTAAAAAACCCAGTCATCAACCGATGAACGCACCTTAAAAACTAGAGTTATGGGGTTCTATAGGGAAATGATCCTATAGGTAAAAATTCTCAGCACCAAGTACCAGAGAAACCAAGTATTTTAGAGGTTTTGAACTGTATCGTAGGGGACCCCGAAAACAGGCTTCTGTAAGGTCGCGAAAGTCTGAGGAGAGAACCACCTCTGAGTTGGATTTCGCCAGGAATCTAATTCAAGTGGACTCGTTGAGCCATAAATTCACAGCAGTGATGCGAGAAGAATCCACGTCCGTTTACGGCGTGGGGTATGTCAAAACCACAAGACACCACCTTGGCAATAAAGTGTATAAGTTAATTTGGGCTGCAACTATAGGATAATTAGTTTGATCGGAAAATATGCCTAAGACTGTACAATTTACTTGACTTGTACTCAGCCTAAAACGTAGGTTGGGTTGAAGCATGGAACCCAACGCCCGCATGGGTTACGCTACCGCTAACCCATCCGACAAATAATTGTGCCTCCCTACTTATTTTCTAGATATAGGTTTAAAAAAAGAGAAAATTACTTTTTTTTTAAACTTATTTAATGCCTCTGGCTATTTGATACCCCCTAAAGATATACTTTGGAGAAATTTTATGAAAGGAAAAAAAGTTCTCACGGTCGTTTTTGCAACTACGAAGCATATCCCTGCGAATGAGGTTACTGTTTCTTGTGAAGAATCGTTGTCTTCAAAGAGACCAATCAGGGGGGAGTATACTAACCATGAATGGCAGTACCGCATTTCTTTACCTTCGGATGCGGATAAGGCTACTCTTTGCTTCCATGTTAATGAGGATATTACGATGGAGCAGAATCCGATTGTCGTTTCTTACGATAATTCGCAAAAAGTCAAGTTTACGGATCAAAATATTTCATTTCCCAGCTATAAAAAGAGGTATCTCCACGCTGTCGAAAACTTACTTAATGAAGAAACAGACTTTTCCCGTCGATATGTGCCTAGCAATTTAGATACCGATCAGAAATATGATGTCATCGTCATTGGTTCTGGGATGGGGGGTGGAATCGTTGCCGATCAACTATCGGATTTTGGCTTGTCAGTCCTCGTATTAGAAGCTGGATCAGTTCATTTACCTTCTCATATTGGCAATACACCTATTCCCGCTTCGGAGGTGGATGTCAGAAAATCGGTAGCATACGACAACGCACCAGGATCAGTACTGAAAAAAGATGTACACCTGAACTTGGGAGGGCGATCGATATATTGGTCAGCTCTGATTCCCCGGATGAACAAATGGGACTTTGAACAGTGGGATAAAGAGATTGTTGACTACCTAAAACTGGGTGGATATATAAAAGCGGAAAGGCTTTTCCGAAAGAGAACTGAATACAACAACTACGAAAAAGTCTTTCGGGCTCGTCTGGAAGAGGAACTGCCAGATTATGATGTGCAGCACCTACCTCGAAGTTTCCATCAAGAAATGTCATGGATTACAAAGCGTCAAGGTAATCCAGATGAGCGCCCAAGGGGTTACTTCTCCACCGCAGCTCTATTACTCAACTCTGTCAGTTATCCAAAGATGAAGACTGGCGGAGAAAATATTACCATCAATCTCAATCACTTAGTTACCCACCTTGAATGGGAAGGACACAGGGTAACTAAGGTATGTTGTGAAGATCTCATCAATCACTGCAAACGAAGCTATCGAGGAAAGGTCATTGTTTTAGCGGCTGGAGCCACAGAAAGTCCCTGTATTGCTCTTAGAAGTGATCTGTCCGATAAAAGCGGAAAAATCGGTATTGGTCTTACTGATCACCAGGCAGCAGAACAATCTTTTGTCATCCCACAGATGGGAATGAAGACATTGATCACTGCAAAAGACCAAGTTAAAATTCTTATTCTGCCCAACCATGACTTAGAAAAGGAAAATAATCATTTTAGTTGTGAGCTTGCGATTAACCCTCGGATTTGGGAGCCTCGCTATGAGGATGATGATTTATTCCGAGAGGAGTTTGAAAATGATGATCGCATTACTGCTAAAATCAAGTTTCTTTTTCCCAGAAAGCTGAACGATTCTAACTGGGTCAAGCTTGGTGATATTCGCCCCAAGGTCTATGTAGCACCGATGGAGGATCGTCCCCTAGAAGTGGAAGCAAATGCCTTGAAGAAAAAAGTGTTTGAATTTTTGGGCGTTGATCTCTCTGAGGTAGAAAAGCCTCTTCAATATCGAGAAGAATCCGAGACTTATCACACTGGTGGCTCTCTACGGCTAGGGAAACTCGGCGAAAGTGTTGTTGATAAGCACCTAAAATTTCACGAGTATGATAATCTGTACTGCTGTGATCTGTCGGTCTTCCCGCACATTCCCACAGCAAATCCTTCGCTTACGTTGGGTGCTCTAGCCCTCAGACTGGCCGAGCATATCAATGAAGTGCATAAGTCAAAATAGCTTACAACTATTTAGAATCAGCAAGGTTAGCCTAATCATAGATATCCTGTTGCTAAAAATAGATAAGGAACAATATTCATCAATCTTGAGGTAATTCCTAATGAAATTTGCCGATCAGAATCTAGCCAAACCGCGACCAGGTAGTCTAAACGATTTTTCTTTACCTCGCCGTGAGAGTTATTACCCTTCCTCTGCGGATTGGAGAAATGAAGTGCTTTATTTTCTCTTGCCTGATCGTTTTAGTGATGGGAAAGAAAACACACGTCCTCTGCTGAATCGTCAACAACTGAATCAGTCTCGACCTAATCTGCCAAATGGACAGTCTTGGCGATTTGATAAATGGGCAGAGTCAGGCGGCGATCGCTGGCAGGGAGGAACGCTTAAAGGATTAGAGTCGAAGCTAGATTATCTAAACCAACTAGGGGTAACAACAATCTGGATAGGACCCATCTTTCAGCAACGGGGTCACTTGAATACCTATCACGGTTATGGTATTCAGGATTTTTTAGAGGTTGATCCTCGCTTTGGGACTCGCCAGGAGCTGGTTGGTCTGGTCAATCAAGCCCACAAGAAGGGATTACGCATTATCCTCGATATCATTTTTAACCATTCCGGATATAACTGGGACTATGCTCCGGGTACTCCTGGGGGAGAACAGAAACCTCCCTATACGTCGAGTTGGTATCAGTTTGGCTCATGGCTAGGTGATCAGGGACAAATCATTGCAGGGAAGCCTCGAACTAACGCGGACGGGGTTTGGCCGAGCGAACTCCAGGAAGCAGATTGCTATAGTCGGGCTGGCTATAGCGAGGGAGGCCTGGGGCGGGGAGATTTGGAGGATCCCAATGCCGAATTCCGGCGTTCAGATTTTATTAATTTGCGTGATTTCCAGTTAGACTATCCTCATCTTTTAGACAACTTAGCCCGGTGTTACAAATACTGGATCGCGTTGACAGACTGCGATGGCTTTCGGATTGATACGCTCAAGCATGTGACCTATGATCAAGCTCGAAATTTTTGTGGAACGATTAAGGAGTTTGCGGCTAATTTGGGCAAGAGTGACTTCTTTTTAGTGGGAGAAATAGCAGGCGGAGACTATAACCAAGACCGCTATCTAGATATAGTAGGGCAGAACTTAAATGCTGCCTTGGATATTGGCGAGATGCGGGGGAATCTTAATCAGGTTGCCAAAGGGCTGATAGACCCAAGAGCTTACTTTAACGGGTTTGATCCAGGGAATGCGGTAATGGGATCACACCGGAACCTCGGACGGCGGCATGTTTCAATTTTGGACGATCACGATCATGTATTTGGTGAAAAAATCCGCTTTTCCAGCGAAGCTGCATCAGATCATCAGGTCGTTGCTGGGGTGGCATTGCAACTGTTCACATTGGGGATTCCCTGCATTTACGCTGGAACAGAGCAGGCATTGGCAGGGCCAGAAACGGCTGAACGGAAGTGGTTATCCGACTGGAAGAAATGCGATCGCTATTTGCGAGAGGCCATGTTTGGTCCAGAGCATCCCCGGCAATTCGGCGTGGCGGGCCTGCAATCCGTTGATCAAAACTTACCTGGCTTTGGGCCATTTGGGACAGCAGGTGCTCATTGTTTTGATTCCAATCATCCAGCCTATGTCCGGATTGGAGCTATGGCGGCAATCCGTAAACAGTTTCCAGTGCTGCGCTTAGGACGGCAATATTTACGACCAACCGCCATCCCTTTTCTGAACTTACCCTTTGGCGATCACGGACGGAGTGGAGAAATTATCGGTTGGTCACGGGTTTTAGATGACGAAGAAGCACTTTGTGCGCTAAACAGTCATGGAACGGATAATCGAGGAGCGAAAGTGTTGGTGGATGCCAATCTCAACCCAATCGGAAGCACTATGACAGTGGTTTTGAATACGGCTGAAGCGGCGGTTCCGGGTTACACGGGTCCTCATAAAGTGGGATCAACAGTCCCGGTACAACGACAAGATAAAATTGCCTACGTTGAAATTCAACCGATTCCAGCATCGGAATTTTTGATTTTGATAAATCAACCATAGTTCCTGTACTCATCGATAGAAACAATAATGGGAGGGACTTTCAGTTAATTATTTATTAGTAGTTGATAATCTTCAAAAATGTTGCTGTACAAGGATCGACTTAAGACTTTTGCAAGAGGTCTATTAAACCCAGGTCTATTTGGCACGCCCAGTTGTAATACTGGATCACGGGTTTCAGGGTTGTCATTTCAGAAAGGTTTAATGGCTAGGGCGATCGCTTTGATGCTGAGTGATTCAATCACAAAGATGGCGATCGCTTTCATTCACGTTGGGATTCGTTTTCAAATAATCATGTACCCAATTGCAACCGTACATCAAGGGATTAAGCGTAAGAACCTGCTCCTTATTCCACAAAATGACAGTTTTGTCTTCATTGGCTGAGGCAATGGTTTGACCATCGGGACTGAAGGCGATGCCCCAAAAGCGATCGCTATAGCCATTCAGAGTCGTCAACAAAGTACCATCCGGTTTCCAAAGCTTGATCGTCTTGTCCCAGCTTGCTGAGGCAATGGTCTGACCATCGGGACTGAAAGCGACTGAATAAACGACAGCACTATGACCTTTGAGAGTCGTCAATAAAGTGCCATCCGGTTTCCAAAGCTCGATCGTGTTATCTGCACTTGCCGAGGCAATCGTCTGACCATCAGGACTAAATGCTACTGAGTAAATCTGAGCAGTATGTCCTGTCAGTGTCCTCAGTAAAACAGGCATCTGCGCTGGCTTCACTCTCCAGAGTTTAACGGTATTGTCTGCGCTTGCGGAAGCTAGGGTTTTGCTGTCAGGGCTAAATGCCACTCCAAAAATTGCCCCTTGATGTCCTCTCAGGGTAGCGAGGAGTTGAGGCGTTTTTTGCCCTACATTCCAGAGTTTGACGGTATTATCCCAGGCTGCGGAGGCAACTGTCTGACCGTCGGGACTAAAGGCAACTCCCCAAACCACTGCTTGATGTCCTCTCAGGGTGGCCAGGAGTTGAGGCTTTCTTGGCCCTAGCTTCCAGAGCTTGACGGTATTATCTGCACTTACCGATGCCAACCTCTGACCATCGGGACTGAAGGCGACTCCATAAACTTGAGCGGTATGTCCGACCAAGGACGCAATCAAAGTACCGTCTCGCTTCCAAAGCCTAATCTTTTTGTCATCACTAGCTGAAGCAATGGTCTTACCATCGGGGCTGAAGGCCACTCCAATTACGACCGCAGTATGTCCTGCCAACCTTGTCATCAAGGGGCTTTTCAGCCGCCAAAGCTTGACCGTTTTGTCACCACTGGCCGAGGCAAGGTTTTCCCCATCGGAACTGAAGGCTACTCCCCAAACGCGATCGCTATGTCCGTTGAGAGTCGTGATCGGAGTGCCGTCTCGTTTCCAGAGCTTAACAGTCTTGTCCCAACTGCCTGATGCGAGAGTCTGACTGTCAGGGCTGAAGGCCACTCCATAAACCACTTCACTATGTCCTGTGAGGGTTGTCAGTAGAGTCGGCATTTTCCCCGTTTCTAGTTTCCAGAGTTTGATCGTTTTGTCCCAACTGGCTGAAGCTAGGAGCTGCCCATCGGGACTGAACGCTACTCCATTCACAATATCAGTGTGACCTTTGAGAGTCGTAATTAAAGTGCCATCTCGCTTCCAAAGTTTTACTGTCTTATCGTCACTGGCTGAAGCCAGCATTTGACCATCAGGGCTGAACGCTACACCGTTCACAACATCAGAGTGACCCGCGAGAGTCGTAATCAAAGTGCCATCCCGCTTCCAGAGTTTAACCATCTTATCGTCACTGGCTGAAGCCAGCATTTGACCATCGGGACTAAACGCCACTCCTCTCACATCATGATGATGTCCAACAAGGGTCGTTATTAGAATAGGTATCTTGCCTGCTTCTATCCTCCAAAGTTTGATGGTTTTATCTTTGCTAGCGGACGCGATTGTCTGACCATCGGGACTGAACACAGCTTGCCAAATTTTATCGCTGTGTCCGTTGAGGGTGGCGATTATAGTACCATCTTGCTTCCAGAGCTTGATAGTTTTATCGCCAGCAGCCGAGGCGATCGTGTTACCATCTGGGCTGAAGGCGACGCTTTTAACTTCATCACCATGGACTAACAAACGATTGTATTCAAGAACGCCATAAACTGCCTGCCGTAAGACGGAATCTACCTGAGTTTTAGTCTCAGCGTCTGTTCCTCCTGTCCTGGATAATTTTTGCCAGGCCCGAATGGCCTCAATCAACGCATCTAACTTATTATTGGAGACAAAAAGTGCTTCTGAGGACGCAGTGATGGCTTGGATCTCGCTACGCGCTGAATTCTGCCATTGCCCCCAAGCGACTCCTGCTAAGATTAAGGCCCCTAGCAAGCCACCTGTGAGTCCTGAGATCGTTAACTTTCGCCTGCGCTTTTGGGATTTCAGGTCGCGATCGCGCAGTGCCACACTTTGCTCAATCAATTCGCAATCGCTCGAACTCAGTTCATCAGCTCGATTCAGATACCAATATTCTGCATCGGTCAGAGGTTTACCCCGCAACAATGCCCCTTCATCCTGATGGCTGCGCTCCCACTGGTAGCGGTTTGCCCGCAGTTGCTCTTGCCAGAGGCGAAACTCTCGATCGAGCTGCATCCAATTCCTGAGTCGTTTCCAGCCCCCAATTAATGCCTCGTGAACAATTTCTACGGTTTCTTCTCCTGTAGAATCGTTGCGGTTGGTCACCACTAAGCGAGAGGAGGCTAAACGCGCCACCAAGTCCCAGTTTTCCGGCTGCACGTCTTCCTGTGTAGCAGTACGCCGGCTATCGTCTGTCCCGGCACCGGGCTGCACTAATTGGATAAATACCCGTTGCGATCGCTGTCGATCCTCTTCGTTCAGTTGAGCGTATACGAATTCTGCGTGATTGGCCAGTGCTGCTTCTACGCCGCCAATCTGGTCATAAGCCTGATTGGTTAGCCATCCATCTCGCTGGTTTGACCACAATTGCGTGAGGGCAAATTCCAACAAGGGCAAACGCCCTGGCTGCTCATTCATGGCATGGATCAGCTTCTGGATTAACCCATCCTCTAATTTCACTTGCATTTGGGCGGCGGGCTTGGCGATCGCGGCTGGCAATTCTTCCCGGTTCATCGGCCCCAAAACCTGAATGGCACCTTGCAAGGCATCACTCAAGGGGCGGTAAGCCAGGGCATAGCCGCAAAAGTCTGCTCGTAGGGTCAGAATCAGGGTGAACCCTGGAGCAAATTTCACGGCATTTAGTACAGTATCCAAAAAAGTCTGTCGCTCTGACTCTGGACAAAGGGTATAGAGTTCTTCAAATTGATCGGCGATCAAAATCAGGCGCATCCCTGAATTCTGCTGTTTAACCCACTCGATGAGGTGGGATAATCCCTGGTCGTCTTGCCGCAAGAGCCGCTCTAGTTCTACTGCGTTAGCGAAACTGTCGCTTTGACCTTCTGGGAGAGCATCGCCACACCCCTGTTGGGGCTGATGTAGAGAGACAAATTTAGCGATCGCAGGACACTGCGCCAACCCAGTTGCTAAGGCTTCAAACGGATTATTCCCTGGGCGAAACGAAACAATCTGTACAGACGGCGAGCCTTGTTCTTTCATGCCGCTACTGCCTAATTCCTGACGCAAGCGCGGCACTAATCCCGCAAAGACGACGGATGATTTGCCACTGCCAGAAGCACCAATCACCGCCACCAATGGCTTTTGTTTGACCGCCGCCAGCAGTGCCTGAGTTACCTGCTCCCGCCCAAAGAAGAACCGAGCATCTTCCTCCCGAAAGGCAAATAGACCGCGATAGGGACAGGTTGGCGTTCCTCCAAGCTGAATCCAAGTGGGAGGTTCAACGGCTAGATTTTGGCAAATCACGGGCAACCAAGACGCTGCTGGAAAATCATCTTCTAATCCTTGGAGCTTTCGACGCGCTTGCTGAACGGCAAGATAGAGCGGCAATTGCTCGATCGCAAATGCTGTCAGAAACTGCTGAAAGAACTCTTGTGCCACCCGATTGGGAATCGGTTCGCGCATGACAATCACGGTGGGAATGTGTAGTTTCTCCAGTGCTTGTGCCAAGCCTAATCCATCACAAGAATTAAAAATAGCCAGCGTTAAACCCTTCTCGATCGCGGTTTTCAGCGCCTCTTCTAACTGTGATATCGTCAAACTATTGTGGGTTGAATTCTCATTAATATATATTCGACCCGTTTGTCCCTGGGTTTGACTGTGACCGGCAAAAAACAGGATATCCCACCCTTCAGGCTGCCATAATTGAGTATTGAACTCCTGGCGTGAGGGGTTGGCCAGGAACTTAACTGACCCATCCTGCAACCGCTGAAGTAAGCGGGTTTCTGTGGCTAAATCAATGCCGGAGCTATTGCCTAAGACTGCTAAAATCCTGACTTTCTGCTCAGTTTTTGCTGACTTCAGAACATTTCGATAGTGGTACTCTGGTTGACTCAACGCCATTTCCGCTTGGGGATAATCCTCAAAGAAATGCCAGCGATGCCAGGGAAGAGAGCGCAATTCCAGATCGTTAGTTTCAATCATGACTCGGATGGGAGCGGATGAGTCGAGTCGCGTTCGCAGTTGCAGTTCAATGGGGAGAAAACCCTCTGATTTCAGCCAAGTATTGATGCTTGCCTGTAGCTGCTGGCACAACTCATCAAAACTGACCTGAGAAATATTGGTAATGCCTGCTTCACTGATTTCTAGTTCACCAACTTCTACGAGAGAAGCTGAAGATAGATGTCCTGGTTGGGATATTATGGGATGGCGTTGTCCGCCCGTAATGCGTTCAGTTTCGCTGCGCCCGAGGCGATCGCATAGTCCCCGATAAACAAGCTGCCAATTCCGATACAGTTCCACTAAAGCGGGTGCGGCGGGCAAAGTGCCGATAAATTGCTCTGGCCGCGGATTGCCATCCGTCCATAATTGAACGGTAACTCGCGGAAATCCTTGATACAAATTCCCACTGCCTAGATTAATAATCACTGACTTGTTCATTTCAGACGCACCCGTATTTGACAGTGAAACTTTCACCGTTAATGCTACAATCTTTTACCTTATCTTTACAGAAACGCTACTGCGTTAATTTTTTGACCGAATTTAGGCTCTCCCGACTTCTTGGTGTAAACTGTATATTAGAATACGAATCCTCTGATTTACAAACGTTTAACGTGATTATCAGCTAAAAAGTGGTCAAAAAATGTTAATTAGATTCTTTATCGTCAAAGAGGTGCGTTAAACTTTGTTAACGCACGCTAGAAGAGCTAAATATTAGCGTGCTGCTTCGCAGTGTCTCAGCTTCGCGCGTCTCCGACGGCGGCATCGCACAGTCGCGCTTGTTATCGCTGCTGGGTCATTGCGATTACAGCTTCCACAGTCAGGTCAGAGATATTGCCAAGGGTAGGGAGTATGTCGGTGACCGCATAGACCAGTGGCAGCTCTTGGTTCTCCCAAACCCAGATTTGCTGTCGCTGAATATCGATCAGCCAGGCGAGCTGAGTTCCGTTGCTCAAGCAGTGCAGAATTTTATTCTGTAGATCTAACGTACTTTGGTCGGGGGAGCGAATTTCAATTAACCAGTCCGGTGGACCTGGCAGCGGTCCATCGACCTCTGAGAGGCGATCGCTTTTAACAACGGCAATGTCAGGCACGGGAGACAGCGGCGGCACGATGCAACGGAGTTCTTGGATTGCCTCGTATGCTTTGGTTTGGTTGTTGATCGAGTTAACAAGATTGCGCTGGAGGCGGGATTGACATCCTCACCGCCGTAAACGGACGGTGATTCCCAAACCTCACGATTTAGGTTTCTGCTTCTTTCCCTTGCGGGGTTCCGCACCTGCCTTAACAGATTTACTCTGTTCTGGTCTTATGGTCGCTCTACAGACTGACACCGC
>VYLS01000068.1_pt1 | contig 32582 bp, 30 predicted proteins | sample 5114231 | NCBI WGS metagenome assembly VYLS01 (sample SAMN12291800, study PRJNA351875) | freshwater metagenome | isolation source: freshwater lake | place: USA: Michigan, Lansing Lake | collected 2013-08-14 | reverse complement strand
CGGCATAATTTCCGGTGTCGGTAAGTTGTTTTGCTAGGGATAACATAGCGGTGGTTTTCCCCGTTTGTCGTGGTGCGTGAAGGACAAAATAACTACGTTGTTGAATTAGCTCCTCTAAATCTGGTAATCTGACTGTGGGAGAGAGCATATAGTGGATATCGTTTGAACAGGGACCGGCAATATTAAACCAGCGAGTCATAGAATTTTGGTAATAGGTGAACTCTTTAAGTTTAGACATTTTTTATGCTTTTGATACATTATTAAAACCACCAGCTAATGAGAGTTGGTTAATTCGGCAATTAATTGTTCAGGAGTGATAATTCGTGGTGTGACAATGGGGAAATCTTGAGGATTACGGGTAATAATTGCATCCAATTTATTAACTACCGCAGTAGAGTATTGAATAGAATCTTCAAAATCCTGAAAATTGGTTGTGAAAGCCATTCTAATTGCAGCCTGATTTACTGTAGCAATTTGACAAAAAGTAATTAACTGCTTTAAATAAGTAAGCGTCCAATCTCGACCTCTTGCCTTACGGATAATATAATACAAATCACTAAAAGTTGAGGCGGAAATATAACCTGCAATTGTGCCTTTTTCAATTAGTGATAAAACTTGTTCACTTGCATTCCAAAAAGGTTCTCTTTCTAAGGCATTATCAATAATGATATTAGTATCTATCAGGATTTTCACAGATTATATTTCTCCTTTAAATATTCATATTCAGCTTGATCTGGATCAAAGTCTGCCGGAATGGCAGGGGCATTTTCAAATAAACCCTGAAATGCTTTGATCCTAGATTTTCTTTTTGGTGTTTCTGGTGCTGGTTCAGTGGTTGGGTTTGTGGTATGATCAAGGGTGTCTGTGGCTGCCCAAACTACAATTTCCACGTTTCCGGGGGGTAAATTCAGGGGTTCGGTAATCAGCAAGTTACCAGATTGATCAATTTTTCCTTTGAGTTTGTATGCTTGCATGATGTTTTTTATGATACTCTGTTTTTATATCATATCATAGTGAACAAAATTCAGGCTCTAAATTTGGGTTTAAATCATGATAACTACACTAATCGAACGAGAAGCAGAACCAATTTTAATTAGTGACTTAACCTGGAGAGAATTTAAAGCTGTTGAACAGCTGATCGATCGTCCAGGGTTAAGGTTATCTTTTTTAGATGGAGTTTTGGAGATTAGAAAAATGCCAGGAAAAAAACACGAAACCATCAAAGAACGTATTGGTGCTTTACTAGAAATTTATTTAGAATTTTTGGGATTAGATTTTACTCCTACTGGTTCTGTCACCTTAGAAAATGAATTTGAAAAGGTTAAAAGAGAAGGTGATAAATCCTATGAATTGGGAGCAAATAGAAAACATCCTGATTTAGTAATTGAGTTGGTTGTTAGTAGTGGAGGAATTGATAAACTGGAAGCATACAAACGGTTACAAATTCCTGAAGTTTGGTTTTGGATGAATGATGAGTTATTGTTTTATAGTTTAGGAAATGATGGTTATGAGGCTGTTAGTAAATCGCAACTTTTACCGAGTTTAGATGTAGGTTTATTGATGCGTTGTACTAATACAGAAAATCATGCTCAAGCACTGCGAGAATTTAGAGCAGGGATAAAAATTATTGAATCAACATAACAATAGAAAATGGTGATTTTTTCTGCCTATCTAAAGATTATGGGTTAACTTAACAGTTGCAGAATGCCAAGAATTAAATTTTCAATATTCCAGCGAAAGGGAACAAGTTTTTAACCGTTTTATCGCCTCCGTATTATTAGAAGAAAGACGAGCAGGTAATATTCCGGCTCTTCTCGATTTTGTCTGATAATTTTTGCTTATGGAATCGTGAAATGCTTATCAGGCAAGACTTTCAGCGCTATTTGGCGGATATTCTATCAGTATAGACCTCGTTTCCACACAGAAACCAGAAGAGCCATATTCCTGCTTGGCAAGGAATTAGGATTATAAGAGAAAGGATTTAATAGCGATATGAATCCTTTAAAAGACAGTATTTTTTGAAAAATGCTCTCATACTAAATCCGTTTATTAAAAACTGATTATTTATTCTCCCCTTTGCCTCTTGCCTTTTGCCTCTTGCCTTTTGCCTGTCTTGATATGTAGCCTATACTCAACAGATTTAATATTATTCATTCTTAATTCTCCTGACTTGAAAGAGGGTGTAGGGTGTGGGGTGTAGGGAAGGAAACCTCTTTCATCTCTGGTGGTGAAAATTTTTTCATCGGGACTGACTCCTGACTACTGGCTACTGACTCCTAACCAACCAAGACAATTTTTGATTTTTAGAAGAGGTTTATAATCAACAGCTTATCTAGCTGATGGCTGACGGCTGATGGCTTTGATATCTGGACTTCCCCCATACAGAAATACTAAAAAATTAACAAAACCCTTACTGCATGGAGCTTCTCAGAAAAAATTGAAAAGACGCTACTGGGTACATTTTCCCTTTGAAAATGCCTGTACCGTTGACTGTATCTAGAGTAGAGCGATTCCGTAGAGTTGGCTGTATAGTGATCGCTAACCTTATTGTAACAGATGGTGTCATTAATCTCTAGAGTCAGCGATTCCCTCTGTAGCCATGTTTTTGATGGTTTTCTGCCCCGAAACAAGCTATAATGGTCGAAGAGTCAAATTTGAAAAATTTTGCCTCAAACCCTGTCTGCGTAAGAATTTCAGGAGTTTGTACCCAGTAGTTTATTAGTATTACATTGCTTTAACTCAGGCTCTGTAAGACTTTGAGCCATAGCTAGTATGTTTATACGGGGGAAGTCCAGTGATATAGAGGATTAAATGAACATACCAATGGATTGCTAAGGCAATTCTTTCCCAGACAAACAAATTGCAGAATCAAGAAACCTGCTGAACTTGAAAGATTGTTTGATTTGATTAATCACAGACCTCGAAAATACCTTGACTATCAAACTCCCGATGAAGTATTCTACAAACATACTTCAGACTTCTTTGCATTTCAGATATGAATCGGCGATTTAAACTCAGGGCATTGCATTTTGATTTCCTACATTCATATCTCTGTTATGCAACGCAAAAACATCATAATACATTAAGGATACAGTAGTAAAAAAATTATGCAGGTTAGTATTTGAATTAAAATTTTCCAGTTTTGTTGTTTCCTCAAACAACTCCCTGCTTACAAAATCCCAAACTTGGGATTGTTCATTATCTAGACAAAAACTTCTTAATTTCAGAAATAAGTGATTTTGAGAACAAGCTAGAAAATTGTAGCGATTAAAGGCAGGATTACTGTTGATTGCATTTTTACTGGTAGTCTTTATCTTGATCTTTTTTTGTAAATAACTTCCTAATAAGTTAATGAGAACATTTTGGGAACGCCAAGTTTGATTATTGAAGGGAAGTTGATGTAGTGAGGGAATTTTTCTGATTATTTCGTAATGGATAGGTGATGTATATCTTCTTTGGGCAGACATACCAAGCGCTACTTCTAAAAGAGGACGAGTACAAAACAATTCAAATGAGTTTTTTGACCTGACTTGATTTCCAAGCCAGCGTCTCATACGTTCTTGAGTATAGAAGAAGTCTAGTATATCTGCGGGCGGAATACCATCATTGAAGCAATTTTGTACGAATTCATTCAAATATTGTTTAACTAAAAATTGTCCTTCTGTCTTAGCAATTGTCTTAAACTTAAATGTTTGATTAGTCAGATACTTCTGTATCGTGTTTTTTTCATATCCATGCCGTCCCATTAAAAAAGCAGCATCACAATAATTTCCTCTAACAATTTCCCCTCCTCCTCCTCCTAGATATATCGAGGTGTCTTGACTATTCTCCAATTTTGCTATTGCGATCAAGTCTGGTGCATACATCAAATTGACCATACCATCAGATTGTTTCATTAAACTTAAACTTATGGTATCCCACATTTCAACTATTTCTCTTTCTATCACTGTCACTATTTGGTGATCAAGAGTCATATTTTGGGCAATTGCTTTAGCAATTGTTGCATCATAACTATCAGGATGTCCATAGGTAAAGTATTCTGCGTTAATTTCGGCTAAAGTCAAAATAGTTAGGAGAAGTCGCGTATCTAGACCCCCTGTTAAGCCACATCTAATCCTTCTGAAATTAGTTGGTAAGATTTCACACATTCCAATTAACCTACTCAATAATAACTCGATATTCGGATACTTTAAGTTGTTTTCTGAATAGGTTTTCTGTTCTGAATAGTTTTTCTGTTTTGGTACTGGTAAATTTATATCAAATTGCCAATGTTGTGCGCTAGGTATAACTTTCACTCCTGAACATAAAGTTCTATCATGTCCAGTCCATCCTAGACAAAGAAATAGATTAACTCCTAGTGAATCAAAAGAGGTCGAGTTAATTACTTTTTGAATTAGACTTACACTATTACTAATTAACCATCTTTTTCCACGATTCCAGTAATAAACTTGATAGAGTACAAGGTAATCGTTAACAACTTCAATTTTAAGTGGGTGGATAGATATCTTAATAGCGACAAACTTCCCTTCTAAGACTGAAAATATTTCCCCCCAGTGATCATTTAATTCTCTTGCATTCTGAGTATTAAAAGTATTTTGATAATTAACTATTACTCCATCATAAAAAACAACGGTATCCTGATCATAGAAAACATTAGAATTAACAAATGGTTGTGATTCTGGAATATATCCAAATATTGAGCCACTCTCGAATTTACAAGACCATAATTTCGATGAATCTAATGAAGGATAGCTTTTGGATGTTTCAGCAAGTTGATCCAAAACTATATGTTGAATTTTGCTTGATATGTGCCAGCCTATAATAAATAAGTTCATTGGGTTATCCTCTAAATCACAGTAACCGTTTAACCGTTTAGGGGGGGCAAAATTATGCTAACATAGAAAGTAGCAAGTGGCAAGGTCTGGCAAGTTCGCAGCTTTCTTTTCACTGATTACTGTTTACTATTCACTGATTACTGTTCACTGAAAAATCAACTCAATAACCAATCTAGATGATTCTGTAAACATTGCTTGAGGTCGTAGCGTTGCTTGATAGTTTCCCTAGCATTTAAACGCAGATTTTGCCAACCCTGGGGATAATTTAACACTTCATCCACGCGATCGGCTATTTGTTGGGGAGAAAAGAAATCCACTAATAAACCATTTTCCCCATCAGTAATTAATTCTCGCACGGGGGGAGTATCGGAACCAATCACCACGCAACCCATGGCCATAGCCTCTAACATTGACCAAGACAGCACAAAAGGACGGGTAAGATAGATATGGGCCGCTGATGCCTGTAAAACCTGTTTATATTGACCGTAGGGCAGAGAACCGGTAAAATGCACCCGGGATAAATCCAAAGAAAGGCTTTCTAACATCAATTGTTTATAGGTTTTGCCGTCCGGTAGAGTTTTCCCATAAGCGACTCGATCCTCCCCGACAATCACCACATGACAGTTAGGCCGACGGGCTAAAATTAGGGAAACAGCCGTCATAAATTGGGGAAAACCGCGATAAGGTTCCATTCCCCGGGTTGCATAGGTGACAATCTCCTTAACACCGGATAAATCTAAACCTATCTCTGGAATCACTAACTGCACATCGGGACGGGGACAGAAATAGTCCGTATCGATGCCATCGTGCAAAACCGTCAGTTTTGAGTGAAATTCGGGGGGAAATTGTTGTTTTTGCCAGATAGTCGGCGATAAACCTCGATCGCAACTGACCATATCGATGAGGATCGTCGCATTTTTAATTCTAATCCGGGCTTCGGCATCAGCATTAAGGGGATCCGCCGGATCAAAATCAGCATCGGAACCATGGGCATGATAAAACCATTCAAAATAGGCTAAAAACTTAGTTTTCGGGAAAATATCCTTGATAAATAGGCCCGGCCCCCAGCCAGAATGTGCATAGACAATATCGGGATAAAAACCTTGATTTTTCAGTTGTTGGCAAACACCATAAACCGCTTGACCTTGTAAAACCGCACTTTCGAGGGGACGGACATAATGATGGGTTTGGGGAGAAACAGCGCGACTTTCCTTGTAAATAAATTTTTTTACCCCCGCTATCTCTCCCTCTTGCCTGGTAGTGCCGAAAATAACTTGATTTCGGGGGTCTTGAGCCAAAACCGTGCTTAAATGGCGAAATTGGGCGGGAAAGTTGGAATGAAGGAATAAAAATTTCATCGCGGGTAAAGGTTTAGAAAAAGCGATCGCTAACCGTACATTGTCCCTGAAAACGGAGCAGATGATCGCATAATACCAAAGCCATCATCGCTTCTACCATAGGGACCGCTCGGGGTAAAACGCAAGGATCGTGTCTTCCTTTGGCTGCCAGGGTGGTTTCTTCCCCGGTGCGCGTCACGGTTTTTTGTTCTTTACCGATAGTTGCGGTCGGTTTAAAAGCGATGCGGATAATAATATTTTCACCGTTACTGATTCCCCCTTGAATGCCCCCCGAACGATTGCTATTGGTGCGAATTTCCCCGTTATCATCGATAAAATACTCGTCATTGTGTTCGCTGCCGGTTAAGAAGGTTCCCGCGAATCCCGATCCGATTTCAAATCCCTTGCTCGCAGGTAAGGACATCATCCCCTTAGCTAAATCGGCTTCTAGCTTATCAAAAACGGGTTCTCCTAGACCTTTCGGCACATTTCTGGCTACACATTCCACCACACCGCCGATCGAGTCCTTATTCAGGCGAATTTGGTCGATCAGGGCGATCATTTGGGCGGCCGTTTCCCCGTTGGGACAACGCACTATATTACTTTCCACCTCGTCGAGGGTGACGGTGTTGGGGTCGATGATTGCCTCAATATCTTTAATTCGCTTCACATAACCGATAATCTCGACATTATAGACAGATTTAAGGATTTTTTTAGCGATCGCTGCTGCGGCCACCCGGCCGATGGTTTCCCGGGCCGAAGATCTGCCTCCTCCTTTCCAGTTGCGAATGCCGTATTTTGCTTCGTAGGTGGCATCCCCATGGGAAGGTCGGAATTTCTCGGCCATTTCGTTGTAATCTTGCGAGCGAGCATCCTGATTCCGCACTAAAATAGCGATCGGTGTACCGAGGGTTTTGCCTTCAAAAACGCCCGAAATTATCTCACAAATGTCATTTTCCCGGCGCGGGGTCACGATTCTGCTTTGTCCCGGTTTGCGACGGTCTAAATCGATTTGAATCTCCTCTTCGGAAATTTCTAAGCGCGGAGGACAACCATCGATAACCACTCCTACCCCACCCCCGTGAGATTCTCCAAAAGTGGAAACCCGAAATAGTCGTCCGAAAGTGTTACCCATAATCTCAATGTCTATTAAGCCTCAAGGTTTTATTGTACCTGAGCGGTTATCAGTTATCAGTGATCAGTTATCAGTTATCAGTGATCAGATGTGAGTTTTTAGTGGACAGTCTTAAGTAGAAAATTGCCGTTTTCTTGTCACTGATGCCATTTTTCAAAAGTAATCGCAGAGATGGTTAATTTCCCTTACCCCCACAACCAAAGGGAGAGGGGAGTAAAATGCCGGCTCTCTTATTCTTTGTGTGATAAGTTTAACTTATATAAGACCGATCAATCTTTGTGTCCTTTGTGTCTTTGTGGTTCGTTCCATTTGCTCGCCAGCAGGAATGTATTTTAGAATACATTTTACCCACCAAACCCAAGAGAGTACAATGCCTGCTACGAATAAAGGAAAATAGTTTGACATCCTCGCCGCCCTAAAAGTGCGGCGATTCCTAAACCTCACGATTTAAGTTTCTGCTTCCACCACGCCGAGTTTTCAAGGTGCTGCGCCGTCCACTTGGTTTTCGAGACTGGCCTTTTAATTCTAACGTAAAGCCAACCTAGAACGGCGGGGTTTCAGACCCAAAATTTCCGATGATTACTGTTTACTGATCACTGTTCACTGATAACTGAAGGGTCTCCTGTCTTCAGGTTAAGATTCCCAAAAAAAGGCTATTCTTTACCTTGATATAGCCTGGCGAAAATTTGATGACTTCCTTGTTGGTTCACACTTATCCTTCTCTTGTCAAGGGTATTTTAATTAAACGTTACAAACGCTTTTTTGCCGACATACAACTGGACAACGGAGAATTAATTACGGCCCATTGCGCTAATACCGGACCGATGACAGATGTATGTGTAGAGGGTCAACCGGTTTATCTTTCTCGCAGTGATAACCCGAAGCGAAAATTAGCTTATACCTGGGAGATGATTCAACTGGGGGAAACTTGGGTGGGAGTTAATACCAATCTTCCTAATCAGGTGGTGAAAAATGCCCTGTTGCAGGGAGTTTTTCCCGATTTGGTCAAAAATGACACCGAAGTGCGATCGGAAGTGGCCTACGGTCAAAATAACGGCAGTAGAATTGATTTTCTTTTGACCCATGGGGATAATTCCCTCACCTATATTGAGGTCAAAAATACCACTTGGAATCAGGGAGAAACGGCACTTTTTCCCGATACTGTCACCACGCGGGGACAGAAGCATTTACAGGAATTAATGGCTTTATTGCCGGCAGCGGAGGCGATTATGTTCTACTTTATTAATCGGGGTGATTGTGACCGGTTTGCTCCGGGGGATAGTAAAGATGCTAAATATGGGCAGTTATTGCGTCAAGCAGTGGCTAAAGGAGTCAAGGTTTTACCCTGTCGCTTCCAAGTGACACCCACGGGAATTTATTATTTAGGTTTGGCAGAATTGCAGCTGTGAAACGAGTAGTTTAGATCGGCCGGCTTTTGACAAAATCCCCCAGACCGCAACTGACCTTGAAAAGCTTAGAGACACAGTTACCTGTGCCTCTAATGGGGATTTTGTCGATACATATTTGAGGTAATTTGTCAAGGTTTTTGATAACTAATTCCGTGGCGCATTTTCTCTAATTTCTGTTGCACCTGAGCATCGAGAGAATGGAATAAAAAACGCCCTTTGGGACTTTGAGAAGAACTCTGGGATTTTCTCAGACGACGACCGGTTAAATCCACCTCGATTTCCAGACGTTGAGCGGAAATCCACTGGGCCCCATAACCCATAACGGTCATTTTTTGGGCATTATCAGAGGTAGCGACGATAATCCGTCCGATAGCTGGGGCGCGATCGTGCCAAAAATCGGCACAGGTTTTCTCGATATAGGTGTCGGCGGTTTGAGCGTGAGCGGTAAAATAAACCGATAAATGGTTAGTGTAGCGTTCTTGGCTGCCGGGGGTGTCTTGAAGGTAGGAATCGAAGACGATTTGGGTTTGATAACCCTGATGGTGGGTGTAACCGATTAGGGTTTCAATTAACTTGTCTCGCGCCGGTTCGAGACCCTGGCGATCGCTGATTTTTTTCAGGGACGGCCAAGCGCCGATGACGTTGTAGCCGTCAACCAGCAGAAGGGAACGATCAGAAGAATTAAGCATGGCTTTGAGAGTAATTCGTGTGGCATTAAGGGCAGTTCTAAAAAACAGCATCTTAATGATATTAACAAAAAATTTAGGATTCTCCCGCCGCACTGGCCAATAATCTCGCTTTTAAGTCTAGGGGATTTCCCCGATCCGTTACCTTGCCACCCTCTAATAAAAATGCTCCATCGCTGTAATCCAATTCATCAAGGCGATGCGTCACCCAAAGGGCCGTAATCCCCCGGTTTTTGACCAATTTCTGCACTTGAGAGACTAATTCTAACTGGGTATCCCCATCCAAAAGGGCGGTGGGTTCATCAAAGAGCAAAACCTCGCAATGACGAGCTAAAGCCCCCGCAATGGCGATTCTTTGCTTTTGTCCGCCACTGAGAGCATAGATCGGTCGTTTTTCCATTTCTAATAAATTCACCGCCCCTAGGGATTCCCGCACCCGCGCCCGAATTGCCGGCGTGGATAAACCCTCGGATACCAACCCAAAGGCCACATCTGCTCCCACTGTTGGCATAACTAACTGATGGTCGGGATTTTGAAAAACAAAACCGAGGGGGTTAGGTATCTCTATTTCCCCGCGACTAGGTTTTAATAATCCCGCTAAGAGCCGCAGCAGGGTTGATTTACCGCTGCCATTTGTTCCCAACAACATCCAAAATTCCCCTGTAGGAACTTGCAAAGAGCAGCCATTTAATACTGATTTCCCATTCGGCCAGCTAAACCAGATATCTTTTACTTTTATAGTCATGAATTATCAGTTATCAGTTATCAGTTATCAGTTATCAGTTATCAGTTAAGCTAAGACTTATTTAGGGCTTGCTGAATAAATGTGAAATGTAGGCAAGATAGGGGTTTTGTGGCTTTTCTTGCTCCCACAGGTACAAGATTTTGAGAGAATCGTGCTTCCAAACCTTGCGTCTTCATCGGCCCGAGTCCTGTAGGGGCGAAGCATTCGGGCAATAACCTATCGATGAAACCGTAGATTTTCTATCCGAATGCTTCGCCCGTACTTTTTGCCGCAAACCCTATTTAAACCGCTTATTCTTAATGATCAGCCCAATCTCCTCCAATCCCTTTACTGTTGCCTCTTGCAAGAGTGCCTCTTGACTCGTCTCAACGAGCAATTTAAATTATGAACAGCTTATCAGTTATCAGTTTTGAGTTTTGAGTGGAAAGTGTTATGTAGGCGCTTGCCGTTTTCTTGTCACTGATTACTGATTACTGCTCACTGATAACTGATGAAAGAACTATTCTGTGGCTAAAGCGACAAACCCCGCCGCTTTACCGGTGGAGGCAGCCCCAGATTTTTGTGAAACAATCACTGCACTGATCTGATCGCTCAAAACCGCCACCTTTTTATCGGTTTGTTTTTCGCAGGTTAATTCTAATAATTCGGGATTGGGCGATCGCATAGCGTTAATAATTGTTTGATACAAAGCGTCTGCTGCTGCTTCTTCCTTGCGCTGCACGGAAATGGGGATGGGCGAGAGTTTCAGGGTAATATCGATCGAATACATAGTTTAGCGTTCCCTTCCAAAAAACAAGTCAAAAACCATTGTATAGCAGGGGTTGAGAAGTCAGAGATCAGATGTGAGTTTTCAGTTCACTGATTGCTGTTCACTATCATCGATTAACTCTCGGTAGTCGCTGTGCAGAGGCGTTGTTATGCCGCAAGAAGGATCACGAGTATCAAGCGATCGATCTTGTTCTGGGTTCGGGAATCACTTCACCTTCTGTCCGCCAGGCTTCCAAGTACATTTCAATCACTTCTTCACCGTTGTAGATAGCCTCTTGAGAATTTGCTCCGGGAAAATCAGGGACATAACCAACATAGAGATTAGTATCAAAATCTTTTTCTACAACAGCAGTAAATGTGTTCATAACCGATACCTAATTTCTAGGCTGACCAGAATAAAAAATAATTATGACATAAATAGATAAGGAGAGCGCTAACAAATCTTGGTGCGTTCCCAGGAATTTATTGGCGAAGTAGTTAGGAGTTGTCTTGGAGAATGCAGCCTACAAGATCGGCGATCGCACTAGGGAGCGCAGCGGAATTGCCGTCCGGTGCAGCGCATTGTTGGGAGTCCATAAGTCTTTTGATCAGAGCATTACTCATTAGAATTGCTTTTTGGTGATCATTTTGTGCAATACTAATTACTTCTTCAGCATCTTCATCACTGATCATCTCAAATTGTTTCTGGCTTGGACATAAGCTATCGTTCAAATCCCTTGGTTCAAACTTGTCTAATTCATCACCATAACTTCGTTTATTGATTTTTATTATTTCTTGTCCAATATCACTCAGTAAATATACAAACAATTTATTAATAAATTGTTGTCCGAATTGATTTGGATAAAAGGAATGAAAGCAGGTAAAATTTATGGCTGTTGTGAAATTGCGTATTACTTTTAACCTGCCCCTGCTAAAGACGCCGAATAAAATTGGAGCCGGTTTTCTCTTTTCAATTTTGTACCAGGTGTTCCTTGTTTTTGTAAGATACCTCCCATGATATCCCAATTTTTCGCCTTCTTTTATGTAATTTCGTATTTCAGAGTTGTCGTGGTCTTTTACATCTAAACAATGGACTGGCTTATCCTCATTGTATAGTATATTAAAATCATGCTCAGTAAATACTGCTTTGCGGATTTGAGAGCTTTTTGTAATACACTTACAAATATTGTTATCACTCAACTTCCGTTGCTCAATTTTTGATTTTTTTAACGCAAAAAATTCATTTGCGCCAGTAGCAATACCTCTCGTAAACGTACCGTATAGGGACAACTTACAGAAGCCATTTGGAGATACTTGTTCAGTGAACAATGATGAAATAATAGGTGTCCACTTTTGGTTGTATGGTAAATTCGATGGTTCGATTTCCCACTGATAGAATTTACTAATATCAGATATTTTATCTATTTCATCACTTTTTTTGATCTGTAAAATTTTAATGGTTTCTTTTTTTTCGTCATTTTTACAAAGAAGCACACAAACAGTTGTCGTTGCCTCTGGGAAAATTTCTTTTTCATTGGCAAAGATTATTATTTGCTTCAATAAATGATTTTCGAGGAGACTTTTTTTGATTTCTTTTCCGTAGCCAGTATTAAAAAACTCAAAAGGCATAATATACGCCAAGTTACCATTGATTTTAAGTTCTCTTAAAGACTTGACAAGGAATACGGAAGAGATATTAGAGTAACCGATAAGTTTCTTACCTATTTTTTCTTCAATTTTTGGTAATATATCATGACGCTTAAGAAATTTCTGAAATCGCATATATGGTGGATTACAAATGATACCGTCAAATTTTTCAGTTTCAGCTTCGAGGTAATCACTATTGATAACTCTCAAATAAGGACTGTCACCCTTAGGATTAAGAAACTCAAATATATTTCTATCAATCTCATATCCAATGAAATTTACTTGATTACCTGAAGGTGTTTTTATTGCTTCATCATAAAAAACGCCTAAGCCAAACGCTGGGTCTAATACTGTTTCTGGATTATCTTTTAAAACCCACTGTACCATGAGGCGAGCAACGCACATAGGTGTAAAAAACTGGCCGTAATCCTTCCTATGATTAAGTGGAGTTTCAGCTATATATTTTAACTCACGCATTAATAACATCCCTTAGAAATATTTTATTATCAAGGTATCCCTTACCGCCTGCAAAAGTCACATAAAAAAGCAGACGCCCCCTATCTAATTCTTTCAGAGCCGATTTATGTTCAGGCATATCAATTTTTCCAAGGACTTCTTTCCCAATTTGCACATTGATCTTGATCGTAGTTTTGCCTTGATTTTTTACATCTCTTTCTATTGAAAAATTATTTCCATCATTGTTATCGTTTGAAACCAGTGCCAAAATATCTTTAAATGATATTATATATGCCTTGTCAAAAAATACTTGTAGATAAAAATGCTTGACATTATATTTCTGAATCCACCTGTTGACCAAGGCAACATCTTCAATTTTTGGGGTAATGCCCAAATAATCGCGTTTGTGCAGTATTTTTATATTTTCTTTGAGATTCTTCAGTAATTCAGTTAGATTTCTTAACTCTTTTGTTGATGACCATGACGGACAACGAAAGTCTAATTCTCTAAAGGTGTCATCTGTAGCATTTAACATTAGATTGTAAATTGTCTGGTTTTTTCGCCTTAATAGATCACCAAGGTCGGTATTGATTATGTCTTGTCTAATTTCGTCGCATTTTTTAATGGCCCGATCTTGTCTGTCCCGCATGAATGCCGCATATTTGTCTGCTAAAAAAGAACTTGATCTTACTTCAATCGCAGCCACAGCCTGTTTTATGTGCTGATCATTTTCAATGTCAATACTTCCATCTGGAAAGTCTCTGACCTTAAATATCAAGATATCTGGCCTCTTACCTATCGCATTAAGTTCACTCTGATATTCCATATAGAAATCAGCAAATCCATCATCACCTGCGGCTATGGATTCGGAACGCCCATATTTAACAGCAAAATAATCACCAGAATATTCATTGACTGCCTTAAAGACGATTGTTTCAGCCCAATCACCCTGTTCCTTGTTCGTGAGAAATTCGGAGTTAGCCATTGTTGGGGGCTTTCCAGTCATTTGTATTTCAGTATCAATCTCAAGTGGTGATTGCTTGATCAGGTTCAGAATATCATCTTTGTACATGAATTCTCCTTCTTGTTCAGCCCAGCCATCAATTATACCGCTCCCTGCGATCAAGCAACCCTCTCCATCCTAGTATCCCACTGCCATCGGTCTAACACTCCTTAATAAGACTTAATATGGCACTGTGGGGTTTAATCACCTCAATTTGAGGATAATTACTGGCGAGAGGGGTATAGCATTCCACTCAAGCTGCGGCGTTGTCAGATCAGAATAGGAAAGATGTAATGCAATCCTTGCTATCAAAGTAATTTCAGTTCCAAGCTGATTCGGATCATCTTTCAATTTGACAACGCCTCATTACTTAGCCCGTCTTCATCGTAAGACTCTCTGCTATTCAAAATGTGTCAAAATGTTAGAAAATTACCTACCGCTTCTAATTCATTACCCTAAGTTTAAGGATGTTCCAGTTCCCTACACTTTTGCTTGATTCATCTTTACATCTGACAACGCCAAATCTCCCGTACCAGAAGGGCCAGGTGGATTTAAGAGTAATCCCCAGTGAGATTCTCGTGAACCAATGCCCGCAATCACAGCAATCGGAAAGCCATGTTGGTTAGCTCCTTCTTCAATAAAAGCTCTGAACTGTTGAGCGGCTTCTAATAGCATGGAAGCATCATTGCGAGCAATTGTCGTGGTAAATACAAGTTCAAGATTGGGAGGTTGCTCGTCTGATAACGCTGCCCAAGTCAGCAGACCGACAATTCCATCATCATCCAAACCACGAGAGCGTTGAAATTGTTTGACAGCCATTTCGGTTGCCTGTCCAAAGGGACTTGCGGATAAATACATTACCAGTTAGTGGGACTTAGACAAAAAACAAATCGAGAAAAGCCTGAAGCCCAAAATCGCTGAAACCCAGATATATCAAGGAAAATCATAAATCGAGGTTAACCCTTTGTCCCGTAATGGTTTGAGCCTTTTTTGCTGACCGAAAACGCCTAAGTCCCATTAGACTAAAAGGATAACTTAATAAAAAATCCCAATGTTAAACAAACAATTTGAGTCCAATCTAAAAGATGCAGCCTCTAAGCTAACAGGCTTCAAGAAACGAGCTTTCATGGCGCAAGTAGCTCAAGATTATTTTCAATCTTCGCCAAGAAAAACGGAAAGTCAATTAGGATGGTCAAGAAAAGCGATAGCGACTGGATTAAAAGAACTAGAAACAGGAATCACTTGTGGGGATAATTATAGAGCAAGAGGGCGGAAAAAAACGGAAGAAATCCTGATAAATTTAGAAGAAGAGATTAAAAGTTTAGGGTCAACCTATTCGCCAGCTGACCCTAAATTTCAATCAACATTTGCTTATGCTAAAATCAGTGCTAGAGCCGTGGAAGAAGCTTTAATCGAAGAAAAAGGGGATAAAGATGAGGAGTTACCTTGTCGTCAAACCATTGGGGATATTTTAAATCGGATGGGATACCGTTTAAAAAAACACAAAAAGTGAAGCCTTTCAAGAAAATTCCCGAAACAGATAAAATCTTTGAGAACCTAGCTAAAGCGAATAAAGAAGCCGATGAAAATCCGAAAAGAGAATTTCTCTAGATTCTAAAGCCAAAGTAAAAATTGGGGATTTATCAAGAGAAGGAAAAAGAAGAATCCGAGAACCAATCAAAGCTTTAGATCATGATTATAGCGGTTCTCACACCTGTGTGGCACAATTAAACCTTTGCTGATTAAGCTTTTCAACATCGATAATGTACCTCTTGCGAACAGGAAACGCTATATCAATGTTCTGGGGTTTTAGTTCCATTAGGAATTCTGGATGTTCAAGGAGGAAATTTTTCAATATATTTTGGGACTTCAGCCGAAACATCCGATTTTATTGTTGATTGTTTGACCTGATGGTGTCCAAAAAATCAGGCTAAATATTTAGGAATAGAAGAGTTAGCAATTAACTTAGACAGTGGGATGGCGCAGCGTAGTAATAGAAGTCAATTTATTAAGCGAATAGTTCAGTTTTATTTAGAAACAAAACTAAGAATTCGTTTAATTTATTATCCGCCTTATCATAGTAAATACAATCCGATTGAGCGAGGCTGGGCTATCTGGGAAAACTCCTGGAATGGAGCGATTTTCGAGTCAAAAGGAACTGGATTATCTTGGGCATCTAATCTGACTTGGAAAGGCAATCATCCTCAGATTCATCTAATAGAAGAAAATTATGAAAAAGGCATAACTGTTAAGTCTTCCGAATTGGAATTTTTTCAACAATTCTGGCAATCTTCTGAAAGTTTGCCGAAGTGGGATGTGACTATTAGCTCTCCTGCAAACAGCAAAAATCTTCCCTTAGGTGAGGAGACGGTCGACAGCTTATCAGGGATCAGATTTGAGTTTTTAGTTCACTGTTTACTAATCCGGTGAAAAAGCGTTCGACTGACGGCTGACGGTTTAGATGGATAATTAATTAAACCTCTTGCATAATTAATTTTTCATGGTTCAAAAACGGCAAAAATAAGGATTAAATGGCATAAAATCTGTAAATAGACCATTTAATTGATTAATGCTCATTTTTAATTCTCCTGACTACTGGCTACTGACTCCGTTCGGACCTCGGCGTGAGCTTTTGTCGAACGCTGATCTCACGGCCGAAGCCTAACCCTAACAACGATTTTTGATTTCTGCAAGAGGTCTATTGTTCCCCCTTAGGATTTGGTACATTATTTTAGCGCAAGTCTCTTGATTCATGAATCGACCTACTATGAGTTGATTCATGAATCAACCTACTATGACTGGACCTGGGGAGCAGGGTAGGGCTGATTCATTCTCCGAATCTAATTCTTTTTTTGCTACCTTTAATCGCTTATGAGGTAAGCAAAGCACGACGTTTTGACAAATTTTCAGCAAACCCTACCTACTTAGTCAATAGCTTAGTAGGGCAAAGTAAACCAAAATTGTGAACCTTTTTCGTCATTATTCATAATGCCAATTTCCCCTCCGTGAGCCTGGATAATTTGACGACATAGATATAAACCTAGTCCTAAACTAATCTGATTATTATTATTGCCTCGTTGATAGCGATCAAATAATTGTTTTCTCTGGGTTTCGCTAATTCCCACCCCATTATCGGCAATAGTACACCGGAGATAATTGCCCTCTAGTCTAGCTGACAAAGTGATAATTATCCCTTGGGGATTGTGTTTAAGGGCATTGGCTAATAAATTCTCAAAAACTCGCCAGAGATGGTGAGCATCGGCATTAACTAAGGGTAAATCGGGGGAAAAGTTATTAATTAAAGTTGCTTGATTTTCCCTTAATCTTAACTCCCATTCCTGACTGATTTGTTGACCAATTTCGTAGAGAGATAAAGGCTTTAGTTCTAGGGAAACTCCCCAAAGATCATTCTGTCGGCTTTCGACAAGAGAATCAATTAAAGTTAATTGTCGATCGCAACTGTTGGCCATCTGTTGTAAAATCTTCTGGGATACTTCTTTAGTTTCTCCCTGAGAATTTTTAATTAAATTATTTAAGATCATTGACATCCCGATCACGGGATTGCGGAGATCATGAGAGACAGCATGAAGATAAATTTCTAAGGTTTCCTCAGCTTTTTGACGTTCTTGAATTTCGTTTTGTAGTTGTTTTTTTTGACGAGAAATAGTTAATTGATTTTCGATGCGGGCCATCACTTCTTCCCCTTGAAAAGGTTTAGAAATATAATCGACACCTCCCACTTGAAAAGCTTTGACTTTATCTAAGACATCATCAAGAGCGCTGATAAAAATCACGGGAATTTCTCTGGTTTTTTCATCAGCTTTTAACTGTTCACAAACTTGATAACCATTGAGATCGGGCATATTAATATCAAGGAGGATCAGATCGGGAATTAGCGATCGCACTGTATTCAGGGCCATCTGTCCATTAATCGCTTTGCGTACCTGATATCCCTTCTCGGTGAGCATAATCGACAATAGCCTCAGATTATTGGGCAAATCATCGACAATTAAGACACTAGAGCGCGGTGTGAGTTGAGTCATGCCGGTTATTTTATAACTCAAACTATTTAGTAAAAGTGTATAAAAAAACAGACGCGACACTCGCATCTGTTACAAAATTAACTATATTTTGAGGACAAGAACATCTAAGGATTTTCACCACCCACAGCGATGCCTGTACCATAAATCTGAGCATTTGTCAAGTTAATTCTTTCCATTGATGCACCCCTCACATCAGCATCATAGATCATGGCACTGGTGAAATTAACGCCATTGAGATTAGCTTGATTCAAACTGGCATTAGTCAGAAGAACTGCGGTCAAATTTGCGCCTTCTAGGTTAGCATCGGTCAAATCTGCGCCCTCTAAGTTAGCTTCCTCCAGATTAGCTCCCTGTAAATTCGCTTTTCTCAAATCTGCACCGATTAGATGCGCCCCTCTTAAATCGGCACCCCGGAGATCACACCCCGGACATTCCCCCGTATTCAATAATTGTTGCACCTGTCGGGGATTTTCCGCACCGACGGGGTTAATCAGCAGTAAGGAAGCTAGGGAACCTAGGGCAATCATTAAAGTCCTTTTCATCGTTTTAGCCTCCTCTTTCGTTTTCTTCTCTACTTTTAGGATAGGAAAAAAGCTGCTAACCAACTTCCCCCGATCGGGCTAATTCTCCTGTTATCTCACTTTTGCTTGCTTTTGCTAGTCGATCTCTCCTTTTATTACTGTTGCGATCGCATCTCGGGCATTTTCCTTAAATTCCTTGACATCGACGCGACTTAATAACCAAACTGCTAGGATCATTCCCAATGCTTGCACGAGAAAAACTAAGCTATAGGCTAAAACCGGACTAGAAAAGATAACTTTACCGATATTTAAAATCGTACCGCCTAAAACCGTGGCTAATCCCCGGGCGATCGCTTGTGATAATCCCCAAGCGCCGATAAAAGTTCCCGCAGTTTCGGCAGCGGTTAAATCTAACATTAAACTGGTAGCTCCAGCAGTAATCATTCCCGAAGCTAAACCGAAAAAGAGCAAGCTTGATTTTAATAAACTTTGATTAGCAGAAAATCCGGCAAAAATCAAGATAATAAAACAAATTGTTGCAAAAATACAGCCATATTTAGTGGTTTTTTGTTTACCGACGCGGGGAATGAGCATAAATCCCGTGGCAGCGATACCAAAAAGGGTTCCGGTTCCCCAAAAAGCGTTTAATTGGGTGGTTTGGGCGATACACATCCCAAAAACCTCGCCCCCAAAAGGTTCCATAATTGCATCCTGCATAAATAAACTCAAAGTCATCATCAGCAGAAAGGTGAAAAATAAACCAGTTTGCCGACTAGCGGTGAGAACCTGTAACGCATCCTTGAAGGTAATTTGATCCTCTCTTTGCACAAGAGTGGAACGGGAACTAAAACGAGAATATTTTTTTTCTACGCCAAAAGTCGCTAAAATACAGAGAACAAAAACGATAGCGGGCATGATCGCAAACACGGGGTTAATATTCGCCTGTAGTTGCGGAATATTGGCTATAGGGGCTGATTGAGTCGGAGCATAGGTCAAAATATTTGTACCGCAGATATTGGGAGTATCCAGCAAACGAGAACTAACGATCGCCCCGACGACAATTCCCACCATCAGCATTGACCAAACTATACCAACTAATTGCGATCGATTATCTTCATCGGACACATCCACTAAGAGGGCAGCAAAAGGGGTAGAACTGGCACTTAAAGCGAGTCCGTAGAGGGCGAAAATTAAGGCTAAGAGGGCAATCCAAGCGTAGGAAATGGTATTCCATCCCGAAGTTTGAATACTAAGTCCCAATTGCCAAACTACCTGCAAAGCAATAAAAGCTAAAGCGGTAAAAACTGCCGCCCCAATCCAGACATAACCGCTGCGATGATGACCGAAAATAGTTTTACCGTCGGATCTTTGCCCAAACCAGATGCGCGCCGGACTAACAAACTGGTGCATAGCGATCGCAGCTGCGGCGAGAAAGGGTAAAACTTTTAACTCATCGATCATAATCCGATTGAGAACCCCCAAAGTCAGCAGGGACATAATACCTAGTCCCATTTGAAAGAGTCCTAAGCGAAACATGGTGAAAAGTCCCAGTTTTGGCAGGGGTTTTGGGGATGAGTGAGTAGAATGGGGAATATCGCTGGTAGCCATGGTTAAATCAATACGGGAAAAAAGCCGGTATTTAAAAATTTAACGCAGGACGAGCAGACATCTTCTGGGGATTTAAATTTCTATCTCCGATAACCAAGTGGTCAGATCTGTCAAGCTGGTAAAATCGAGCAGCGCTTCTCCTAAAGTTTCTAATTGTTCTAGAGATAGTTCTCGGATTTGTTGGCTTAAAGTCGAGGATATTTCACCTAAACGACGGTTAAGTAGCCGTAGAATCAAAGAAACCGCTTCTTCTCGTCTTCCTTCCTCTCTTCCTTGTGCTTTTCCACTTTCCCGGATATCCTGATAAATAACTGATTCGCGCATAATTTCTTCCCTTAATAAACTTCCGATGATTTCCTTACTTAATACTAACCCCGCCAGAATTGCTGTAGCGGCGGCTAAATTGCTTTTTTCAGTTCTACCCTCGATATTATCAATTTTTGCGGCTACTTGTCGTAGAATTTCGGGACGATTAGGGGTTTTTCCTAGATTGGCCAAGGGTAACAATCCTGATAATCCTAACATTTTCTCGGCTGGAATTTCCCAAAGACGAAGCACTTCGTATTCATGACGGGTATTGGGAAGGATAAAAGCGTTTTCCTGCACCAAAGGTGATGAGGTTTCTTTCAGGTAAATTACCACTTGTCGCATGGTTTTTTTGGGGAAGCGACGATAGACTCTAGTACGATAATCTAACATCCGAAAGGACATTTTTGGGTCAGGATCGGTCTGGAATTCGAGATGAAGAATAATCTGATCTGATTCTAACAAAATCAGGGCATCGGCCCGAATCGGTTCTAGAGACAGTTCCGAGGGACTCAATTGGGTGAAGGAGAGGGGTTCTCCTAATAACCATTGGGCAAAGTCACGACTATAATTTTCGGCGAGAAATTTACAGACATTATCATACATTTCTTGATTCTAATCAATGAGATATTTAAGTAGGGAGGCACAATCATTTGTAGGATGGGTTAGCGGTAGCGTAACCCATCGGGGCGTTGGGTTTCATGCTTCAACCCAACCTACGTTCATCTTATATTTAATTCCACCCACCTACTTATAGTGCTTCTCATCAGTATAAAGTGTAACCTAATTTGGTATCAACAAGCGACTACCCAAAAGGAAAACTTTGTACCTCATCATTAATATAACTGTTGTAAATTCGATCGAGAGATGGGGAGAGGAAAGTGTAGATAACAATAAAACTGAGCCTCAAGGAGACTCAGTTTCTAGTTTTTTAAGAGCGGGAAATTAACGAATGTACTCTTTGAGGATACTATTACGGTTAGGGTGACGCAGTTTCCGCAGGGCCTTGGCTTCTATTTGACGAATGCGCTCGCGAGTGACGTTGAAAATCTGGCCGATTTCTTCGAGTGTTTTCATCCGGCCGTCATCTAAACCGTAGCGCAGCCGCAGCACATCGCGTTCACGAGGACTAAGGGTATCGAGGACATTTTCTAAATCCTCGCGTAATAAATTTTTAGAAACTTCATCTTCTGGGGTTTCCCCATCCGCTTCGATAAAGTCTCCTAAACGGGAATCTTCTTCTTTACCGATAGGAGTCTCTAGAGAAATAGGTAATTGGGCAGATTTGGCAATAAAACGGAGTTTTTCGATGGTCATCTCCATCTTGGTGGCGATTTCTTCCTCGGTGGGTTTGCGGCGCATTTCCTGAGAAAGAATCTTGGTGGTTTTTTTGATCCGGGAGATGGTTTCGTAGAGGTGGACGGGAAGACGAATGGTGCGGGATTGATCGGCGATCGCCCGGGTGATGGCTTGACGAATCCACCAAGTGGCATAGGTGGAGAATTTATAACCCTTTTCGTGGTCGAATTTTTCGGCGGCGCGGATCAAACCGAGGGAACCTTCTTGAATTAAATCTTGGAAGGAAAGACCGCGATTCATGTATTTCTTGGCGATCGAAACCACTAAACGCAGGTTCGATTGTACCATTTTTTCCTTAGCGCGACGACCATGGTACAAACGACGCTTAAAGGCCGATAAGTATTCCTTTGATTTCGCCTGCCATTCTTCCAGCATGGGAGCCATTAGCTCCGTTTTAGCTAAATAAGCCTTAATATCCGATAATTTCGCTTCTTTTTCCGATTTTTCAGCGATAATTTTCTCGATGCCCTCGAACAAGAAAACCTGTTTTCCCCATTCGGCATCGCTATAGAGGCGAAAGTCCTCGCGAATGCGTTCTAATTTCAGTAGATCGGCGATTTTTCTCGCTAATTCGATCTCCTCTTCCGCTCTCAATAACCGAATCCTGCCGATCTCTTGCAGATAAATCCGAATCGAATCTTCTGTATAGGGTTTTTTTCTAGCGGCGTCGCGACGACGAGCGCTGGCAAGGCGGCGGGTTTTTTTGCCATCGTTGCTATCGCTGACTTCTTCTAGCTCTAACTCGATATCCTCATCATCGAAGTCTTCGTCTAGGTCAATCAAATCTAAATCCAATGGCGGCTCGGTAAGGGTTAGTACATCGTGGGCCTGCATCATGCCGTTTTCCTCTTGCTCCTTCTGTGCAAAACTAGAAGATCGAATCTCAATCTAGGTGATACTGAACAAATTTGTGTCTCAAATCCGAGACGGGGAAAGACTTTTCCGATTGTAGCTTTAATTACAACAAATGGGAGAAGATTTTTGCTTAAATTCTCTTGTGTCGATGGGATTTTAGCGACACGGAATGCTGTTTTAGCTCGGTCAACTCATAATCTGGCTCCTGCAAAAATTGGATAAATGGCTGGAGGACTGAAATCCGATCGCTCGATTGTCTGCGGTGTTGACCAGATAGCTAAGTATCAAAGGAATTATGGGGTGGGTTAACTGTTCCCATTGACAAGGGGAACAGCATCCCTAGGTGCCTTTGCTAATTTTTTCTAGTCCTTAGCCATTGTATTTAATTTGATCGGATTCTTGCGGATAAATTTCATCCCTCATTGCTTTTACGGGAATCCAATCTTAATACAAATGTATTAAGATTGTTAGAGCGCAAGCTCATAATATTAAGTTAGCAACATTTTAGAAATTTGCGAGACAAATTTAAGATTTTCTCCAATAGCACCGTGGGGTGTGGGGTGTAGGGTGTGGGGTGTGGGGTGTAGGGTGTGGGGTGTGGGGTGTGGGGTGTGGGGTGTGGGGTGTTTTCTCAGTGAACTGATAACTGATAACTGATAACTGATAACTGACTCCTAACCCCACGGACCAACTTGTTCAGCAAACCCTATCTAGACTTGTAGCATTTCTGGGGTTTTTTCCTTCTGCTGCAGTGCCACGTGGAGACGGTTTAAGGCGCTGACGTAGGCACGAGCGGAGGCGACAATAATATCGGTATCGGCTGCGCGAGCAGAATAGGTGCGTCCTTCGTAACGGAGACGGATAGTCACTTCTCCTAAAGCATCGATTCCCTCGGTCACTTCTCGCACCGAGAAAGAAATTAATTCGTTCGGAATCTGCACCACTCGATCGATCGCTTTGCAGAGAGCATCCACTGGCCCTGTCCCAATGGCCGCATCGGATAACTCGCTACCGTCGGGATTGCGAATTGTTACCGTGGCCGTGGGTCTGGCGTTATTGCCACAGGACACTTGTACTAATTCGAGGCGGAAGTGATCGGGAACCGTATCGATTTCATCGTTAACAATCGCTTCTAGATCGCGATCGGTGATTTCCTTTTTGCGATCAGCCATTTCCTTAAACTGGATAAAAGCGTTATTAAGTTCCGTTTCCGAAAGTTCAAAACCCAATTCCTGTAACCGAGAGCGAAAAGCGTTGCGGCCAGAGAGTTTACCGAGAACGATCTGATTATGGGTTAAACCGATCGATTCTGCATCCATAATCTCATAGGTGAGTTTATGTTTTAACACCCCGTCCTGATGGATTCCCGACTCGTGTGCGAAAGCGTTAGCACCGACGATCGCCTTATTCGGTTGCACGATCATGCCGGTAAGATTAGAAACTAGGCGAGAAGTGCGATAGATTTCCTTGGTGTTGATCTTGGTTAAAGGTTCTGTGGACTCTGGGGGACGACCGAGGAAAGGATTAAAATAGGAGCGCCGCACATGAAGGGCCATCACCAATTCTTCTAGGGAAGCATTACCGGCACGCTCACCGATACCATTAATAGTACATTCCAACTGTCGAGCGCCATTTTTAACCGCTTCGAGGAAATTAGCCACCGCTAACCCTAAATCGTCGTGACCATGGACGGAGATAATCGCTTGGTCGATATTGGGGACATTTTCCTTAATACCACGGATTAAAGCCCCAAATTCGCTAGGGGTGGTATAACCGACGGTATCGGGAATATTGACGGTGGTGGCTCCTGCGGCGATCGCTCTTTCGAGGACTTGATAGAGGAATTCCGGATCGCTGCGGCCGGCATCTTCGGGGGAAAATTCCACATCATCAACGAAGGATTTGGCATAGGCCACCATTTCCGGCACAATCTCAAGAACTTCCTGACGAGTCTTCTTAAGTTTGTATTGGAGGTGGATATCAGATGTGGCTAGGAAGGTGTGAATTCTGGGCTTGGCGGCGGGTCTGAGCGCATCGGCGGCTGATTTGATATCTTTTTGAGTAGTGCGGGCTAATCCGCAAATAATCGGGCTATCAGCTTCGCTGCCGACGCTGGCGGCAATTTTCTGCACCGCATCAAAGTCCCCCGGACTAGCGTGGGGAAAACCCGCTTCAATGACATCAACTCCCAGTCGTGCCAGTGCGCGTGCTATGGTTAGCTTCTCATCCACATTTAAAGCGGCACCCGGGGACTGTTCCCCATCTCGAAGGGTGGTATCGAAGATAATCACACGATCTGGACTGGTATTCATAGTTTTTTTGTACCGTTAACGAACTTGGGAGTTGTTCCTCTAATTATAGCAGCCGAGGCCGCGGGGATTGTTAAGGAAAATTGCCCTGAGAATTTCTCGACTTGCTCGCGCTTTTCCGGCTTGCCCTCTTTTTGGCTACCATAGAGGATATAGATAAATTGGCGAGGTAGTTAACAATGTTTGGCAAACCAGCGAAGGAACCGAACCCACCGGAGGTAAAAGACCTACAGGAAGTGATGTTTTCAATTAAGCAAAATCTCGAACCAGATCAGGATAAAGCTGATATTAATCTTGTTGAGACTCCTACTCCAGAGGTGGTTACTGTAGTTGAGAATATTAGTAAAATTCTCTCTCCCTATTTTATCGTTTTGGTGGGTTTATTCCTCTATGATCGGAATAGTTTTATCGGTTTTTTATTAGTTTTTACGGGAGTTTTGGCAATTTTTGGGGTTTCTCTCAAGGATATTAATAAACTCATTGAAGAAGGAAAAAAGTTTTTCCAATCTAAGTAGTTTTCTCCTCTGGATAGAGCAGTGATCTTAATGGTGAGGTGGCAAGTCTCTACTGTTAGGAAACGACTAGAGGGATGTTTTTTTGAGTGATCAGTCAGTAAACAGTGAACTGATAACTGATAACTGATAACTGATAACTGATAACTGATAACTGATAACTGATAACTGATATAAGATTATGTCTTTAGTTGCATCTTTACTTGATCGAGTATCTCCTCAGAGTTTACAACAATTGCGAGCCAGTGATCGAGCTTGGCAAGCTTTGCGTTTAGAAAATCCAGTTATTCCTACGGTAATTAATCAAAGTCAAGAATCTTTAGGAGAGACGGATTTTGATCTAGTTATTGCGGGGGGAACCCTAGGAATTTTTATCGGGGCTGCTTTGCAAACTAGGGGCTGGCGTGTGGCATTATTAGAAAGAGGTATTCTGCGCGGTCGTGAACAGGAGTGGAATATTTCCCGTTTAGAACTAAGCAGTTTTTTAGAGTTAGATTTATTGACCGAAGCTGAATTAAATCAAGCAATAGCGACGGAATATAATCCTGCTAGGGTGGGATTCTATCAAGGTTATGAGCTTTGGGTTAGAGATATTTTAAATATTGGTGTTGATCCAGTTTATTTGCTAGAGACTTTAAAAACTAAGTTTTTGCAAGCGGGAGGAAAGTTATTAGAAAATTCGGGGTTTAGGGAGGCGATTATTCATCCCGATGGGGTAATGGTTAAAACGGGAGAAGTAACTTTAAAAACCCGTTTATTAATCGATGCCATGGGTCATTTTTCGCCAATTGCAAAACAGGCAAGAAAAGGAGAAAAACCCGATGGAGTTTGTTTAGTGGTGGGTAGTTGCGGTCAGGGTTTTCCCAGTAATGAAACTGGTGATTTGATTTATTCTTTTACCCCAATCTTGCACCAATGTCAATACTTTTGGGAAGCATTTCCCGCTAGGGATGGTCGGACAACTTATTTATTTACCTATCTTGATACTCATCCCGATCGCTTTAGTTTAGAATTTTTGATGGAGGAGTATTTAAGATTACTGCCAGAGTATCAAAAGGTAGATTTAGAAGCGGTCAAATTTCAGCGTTTTCTAGCGGGTTTTTTCCCTGCCTATCGTCAAAGTCCTTTAAAAATGCCTTGGTCAAGAATTCTGGCAGTGGGAGATAGTAGCGGTAGTCAATCTCCGGTAAGTTTTGGCGGTTTTGGGGCAATGGTTAGGCATTTAAAAAGGCTAACTTTCGCCATCGAGGAAGCTTTACAAATCGATGCTTTAAACCGAGAAGATTTAGCACTTTTACAACCCTATCAACCAAATATATCGGTAACGTGGCTATTTCAAAAAACCATGAGTGTCCGGATGTCTGCTAACCCTAATCCCAATCAAATTAATGACTTAATGAGTGGAGTTTTTCGGGTAATGGATAAGTTGGGAGATGAGGTATTAAAACCGTTTTTACAGGATGTGGTGCAGTTTTCTTCCCTCTCAAAAACTTTGCCTTTGGTTAATCCTCAATTAGTTTTACCGATGATTCCGCAAGTGGGTATCAGTCCTTTTATTGATTGGACGGGACATTATTTTAATTTAGCTTTGTATAGTGGTTTATATCCCTTAGCAACCACCTTAAAACCTGTTTTAGAAAAGTTACCCGACAAGCAAAAATATCTTTATCATCGTTATTTGGATAGTTGGAAATATGGCTCTGGGGGAGATTTTATCAGTAAATCCGTTGAGTAACGCACAGAAAACGGGTTTCTCGGAGAAACCCGTTTTCTGCTGATTTAGTATGATAACTGATCACTGATTTAATCTTTATCTTGAAAAAATTGTTGATCGAGATAATTGACTTTAGCATAGGGTTCTAAAGCGGAGAGAATTTGTCGGCCATAACTGCGAGCATTGACACGATTATCAAGAACAGCCACACAACCTTGACACTCCCGGAGAGACTGAACAGATTTCTGAATTTCCCTCACTGCTGTGGGTAAAAGATAGGCACGAAACCAGTCGAGATGTTGTCGTTTATAGTAGGCAATTTTGCCAGCAACGAGAGGATTTTCGGGGGAAGGTAAGGGTAAAGTAGCGATAATTAATAAACTGGGAGTAAGAAATTTTTCTTGATGGGTTTGCCAGAATTGCCAACCACAAACCAGAATAGTATTACTATTAATCTCAGTTTTTTCCACTTGCACTCGCGAACCGTAATCGGCTGCCATTTGGGTGGCAATTTGTGCCTTGAGGGGAACATCTTCAATCAGGATTACTATCGGTTGTTCACTGGTATGATTAGCACTAACTAATTCCCGCACTTGCTTTAATAACATCGGTTGAAATTCGGGAGTATTGGGGGCGCTGATGCGATCGGGTAGATATAAATGAATATATTCACTTTCGCGATCGGCTGCAAACTTTAGAGTTAAAATATCTCCGATACCCTGATTTTGACGGTATAAATTAGCGGATTTTTCGCTATCTAAAAAACTGCCGATTAAAACAAAGGGTTGCTGCTGCCAAATTGGTTTGAAAAAACTAGCCACCTCCAAAGGACTGATTTTTAGGGTGAATTCTTCTCGCTCTCGATCTACTGATGTCCAGAGGAGATAATTATGCTCGGGGATTTTTGCCGCTAAAAGTTGCCAAACAGAGTCAGTGGTTAAGTCTTGATGCAAGCGTTGCAGTAGAGCAATTATATATTCTTTTTCCTTGGCATCAATAAGATAGCAATTATAGGGATTTATTGGATGACCAAGAATACTTTGGCTAAGTTGTGCTTTAATTAAGTCTATAAACTCTCTATGCTGGGGATATGCTGACTCTAAAGCGAACCATTGTTCGGGAGTAATGGTGACGGTGAGATAGTTGACTAGACAAGTTTCTAAATCTTCGGCTCGATCGATTATCGTGGCGATATTCTGGGGAAAATGACCGAGATTGCCCAATTTATCCTCTAACCATTGTTGGGGTGTGGTGAGGAGTAAACCGGTAAAATTAGCGGGAAAGCGATCGCTTTTGAGGATAGCTCGCTGAGTTTGTAACCATGTTTGCAGATGGGGGATTTCCACTTCTAACAGTAGATTTAATTCTGACTCGGGGGCAACTATCAGAACAGGTGTATTACCTAAAAGAGCCGGGGTGAGATAACTGAGACAATAACGGGTGAGAGTGGTTCCAGTTTGTATGAGAGAGGACCGTTTTAAGCGTAAAGCTCTAGCCACCAGTCGCCCCATAGTGAGATGATGAGACCAGTAAAAGCGTCCTTGTTCGCGTAAAAAAGCGCGTAGGGAAGAATGAACCGCTGCTTCTAATAAAACCATCTCATCTCAGTTATTGGTTATCAGTGGGAAGGGAGAGGTTTACAGGTGATCTTTCATCAGTCAAACCCACTCCCGCGAGTTTACCGTGGATACTTTAAGTTTATGGTGTCCCATCTGCTTTTTACTTGTGACTCGGTGTGAGATGATCTAGAAATGTCTATTTTATGAGAAGGATAAAGAAAAGTAATGGCAGAAATTCAGTTTTCCCGGGGGTTAAAAGAACCGGTTGTTCCCGATATCCGCTTAAGTCGCACGAAAACGGGGGAGAAGGGATCGGCAAAATTTTATTTTGAGCAACCGACTATCCTCGGAGATCAACAAACCGAGGAAATCACGGGGATGTATCTCATCGATGAGGAAGGAGAAATCGTCACCAGGGAAGTAAAAGGCAAATTTATCAACGGTAAACCCATGGCGATCGAAGCTACGGTTATTTTTAATTCTCCCGCAGAGTGGGATCGTTTTATGCGTTTTATGGAACGTTACGGTAGCGAAAACGGTCTAGAATTTACTAAATCTTCCTGATTTGGCCCTTAGCTTTCGGCAATTTGTCAAAAAACCCGCATTCGGGATCGATGCGGGTAGAGGTGAAAAATCAGAAGAAAAACCTATTTAACTGCCAACAATTCCACATCGAAAAGTAAAGTCGCGTTGGGAGGAATCACCCCACCGGCACCCCGCGCACCATAACCTAATTCTGGGGGGATAATTAAGGTACGCTGCCCCCCGACTTTCATCGATGCGACTCCTTCATCCCATCCTTTGATCACTTGACCAACTCCAATGGTAAAGGTAAAAGGTTGATTGCGATCCTTGGAACTATCGAATTTTTTGCCGTCTGTCAGGGTTCCCGTGTAGTGAACAGTTACTTTTTGACCTTTTTGGGGAGTTTCTCCAGTTCCTTCCACGATATCGATGTATTTTAGTCCCGAATCGGTGGTAACTGCTTGATCTAAATCCATGGAGATGATTTCCTTATTAATAGTTTGAGTGATAGGGGGTGGATTGGTTTCGGCGGCGATCGCATTGTTTTTTTCCCCTCCACCAAAGAGGGAAGCAGCGATTAAAAATAAGCAACAAACCGCAATAATAGCAAAACTGAGCAAGATTTCGCGCATTGATTTCATAGTTCCCTAACGCCAGAGTTTATTCTCTAAGTCTCTCACCTGTCGTTCTAATCTATCAATCCTTCCCCGCAGTTCATCCATTTCCGATTGTCGGGGAACCCCTAAATCCTGCAAGATCTGGCGAATATAGCGTTCTAAGTTGTTCTCGAAGCTCCCCTGTTCAGACTTCATCTGTGTCATCAGATCATCGACAAAGTTTTTAGCCTGATCAGAATTGATTTTACCGTCTTTGACTAATTCGTCGCTCACTTCTTTGATCTTTTCTGCCACCATGGAAGTGGTGCCAATACCCATCAGCAGCAATTGTTTAATCCAGTCGCTATTATCCATTGTTTTCACACTTTTCAAGGAGACGGGGATAAAAATATCCCTATTCCATTATGGACTTTTGCGGCGGTAACGGCAGAGCGATCGAGCAGATAACCCGCCAAGGCTATTCCAGTGGAACTACCACCATCTAGGTTTAAACCGTCTTTTGCCGCCATTAACAGCAAAATTCGGGCTAATTCGCCTAAAGTTGCCCCCCTTCCCCCGACGCGATTATGGATAGCAACTAGCAGAATTTTTCCTTCTTGGCTAACTGCGATCGCACTGCGGGAAGCTTGTTGATTTTGGAATGCCGGACTAAATTTTTCGGCATTTCCATCCAAAACTATGCGCCCATTCTGCAATAATAGGGGTCCAGCACCTAAAATCTGGGGATAATTGGCAAAATCTCTCGGTAGGGTGACGCTATCGAGGTTGACTGTCTCACCAATCTTTAAATTAATATCTGTCTTTCGGCAGATGACTAAATAGCCATTTTCCGGTATGTCTATACTATCCTGTGGCAAAAGATTATTTAATTTCTCCGTTATGCGATCGCCTTGCACGACTAACCCAGTTTCGCGCTCGGTGAGGGGATGATAATTATTTCCCCAATCACGAGTATAACGACTGCAGCCGGCTGCTACAAAGGCACTATTTAACTGGGTTAGGGGAAAACGTTGTCCGGTGGCATTAATCAGGGTTTCCTCTAAACTCAGGCGATCGATTCTGATTTTACCACGATTATCCCATGCGATCGCTCCTCGGTTTAAAATTGGTCCAGATAACCATTTGCCATCCACACGAATTGCCCCCAAAGGTAACTGATTATTACGATTAAAAAAGCCGCCATTAATCATCGCTACCGCATTACTTTCGCTATTAATCGTGATCAGGGGATTAGTGCCGCGCATTGAGGTGGAATTAGCGGTGATTGGTTTAATAGTTATCTGAGGATTTCTGGGATCGATTTCTAACCAAGTCACGGGAAACCAATCTTGATCTAACTGGATATATTTTTGATTCCAGACTAACCCGGGTTGCCAAACAATGCGCTTTTCATCCATAGCATCGGGACGAGAATCAATGATAATTCTGGGAGGATTATCCACACTGCTGATCTGTAATCCGTAGGCAGTGGGAAGGTTAATTTTTAAACGACTGATCACCCCATTATTTTCTAAGGAAGTGATCTGAGTGGGTAAGTTATTATTAGAGTTTCCTAGATCATCTTCATCGTTATTTGGGTTACTGTTGCTGATAGTTTTGGGTTGAAACCTAGAGATAAGTGATTGTTGGGCATTTCCTTCTAGGGTAATCACTGCTTGATTTTTTGCCTGACTAACTTGCCAAAAGGTCGGGCGATCGAGTTGAATAATAATCCTTTGTACTGCTCCATAATTTTCTAGCTGAATATCTTGAATCTGGGGAGCAGGAAAGTTAATAGTTAAACTATCGCTATTAATAGTGGTTGTTGCCCCCATTTTTAGTAAAATATCCGTAACGTCTAGCCAGCGATCGGAATTGATCAAATTAGCTGATAAAGTTTGTAAATTAAACCAGCTTATCGGTTGCTTTTTCGGATCATTTGTGCTAAGAAAATCCATGCCGAATAATTGTCTTGCTCCCGTGTCACTCATGGCAATTCTGGTACTATTTGCTGCTGTCCACTGTCGCCAAGATACGGGCAAAGAACGACCATTAAGAATAATTGTTCGTCCCTGTTGCTGGTTTGATAAATCCCGAGAAGCTAAAGTTATTGGTGATCTATGATCGGCTAAAGATATAGCTGGACTGCCAAGAATTATCAAGGAAGTTACCGTTAAACAGATAGATTTGATAGTCAGGTAATTTAACTTCATAATTATCTCCCTAAATCACCTTGTTTAAGGGGAAATTTGACGATTTATATCCTTGGCAAGAGAGGCTAGAAAGGAGGCTATTTTCTTGATGGATAACCTCTAATAATTCTTCAGGTGTTACTACCATAGGTTTAGAGTTATATAGATAACTAGAGGCTTTTTAAAGTTGTTGATCGTAGGTAACTAAATAATCACAATTAGCGGCACTACTTAAAATTAAAACATCATTCGATTGTACCAAAATATTGCGAATATCTCTAGCATTTTGCCAATATTGATCAAGTTTAACTAAATCAAAATCCAAGATAGTCACCTTTTCTTGAATCCGATCGGCTATTTCAGGATGATTAGTGGGACTTAAACGATCAACAAGAGTATAATAGAGTATAATTGTTATAGAATAAGCACTTTACGTTAAAAGAGCAGCGATGAAAGAGACAACCCCAGCCGCGATGCCCCCAT
>VYLS01000024.1_pt1 | contig 34122 bp, 33 predicted proteins | sample 5114231 | NCBI WGS metagenome assembly VYLS01 (sample SAMN12291800, study PRJNA351875) | freshwater metagenome | isolation source: freshwater lake | place: USA: Michigan, Lansing Lake | collected 2013-08-14 | reverse complement strand
TCTAGCACCGAACAAAGTACCCCCCCTAGTTCACCTCTATTCCCCTGTCCTAATTGTGGTTCTCACCATAGGATCAAGAATGGTTCTATTCATAATGGAAAACCCAAACGTCAAGGTAAAGAATGTGGTCAACCGTTTGTGATCAATCCCACTAATAAAACCGTCTCTGACGAAACCAAACAATTAATTGACAAACTCTTACTCGAACGAATTTCCTGACGAGGAATTGCCAGAGTAACAGGGGTAAGTTGGTCATGGTTACAAAACTATGTCAACAATAAACTGGCGGCTGTCCCCCGTCAAAAAAAGGTTTCGGACAAACCAAAAGGTAAATTGGTTATAGAATGTGATGAGATGTGGTCTTTGGTTTTTTCTAAGACGATAAAGGTCTATATTTGGTTAGCTATCGATAGAACTACCCGAGAAATAATTGGTGGTTATTTAGGAGATAGAAGCCGTGAATCAGCTAAAAAGCTCTGGAAAAGTCTTCCAGGAGTTGATCGANTTCTCTAAAAAAATGGAGAATCATGTTGGGGAGCCCTTTGGTATTTTATCCATGACTACAATGCACAGCAAAGCAAAGGATTAAGCCGCCATCACTACTACCGAATCACCACCATTAATTTAAACACCGCCACAAAAGAAGAATTAGATACTTTACCCGGTATCAGTGGCAAATTAGCCGAAAAAATTATCGCAGCTCGGCAACAAAAACCCTTTACTTCCCTAGAAGATTTGGATCGAGTATCGGGAATCGATCAGGGAAAAATTAACAAACTGCAAGGCAAAGTCAGCTGGTGATGATCGCCTCGTATGCATTTTTTGCCACAGACAAAAAAGGGTTATTTTAACGGTTCGGGAATAGTATCGGAAGGAGCTTCAAACTGTCCGGTAATAACGTATTCTAGACGCAATTTTAGCCAAGTAATAAACTGTTGGTTGAGAGAAACAATTGCCGCTGCTGGTTGGGGAGTTTTCTTTTTGATATCGGCAAAAGCGGGAGTATCTAAAAAAGCTGGATTGGCAATTAACCAAAAATCAATTTCTTGACCTTTTTCTTGATAATTCCTGATTCTTTCCTTCAAAACTTCCTTTTCGATCGCTTCTTCTTCTAAAAACTTTTGACTGGCTACCAAATAATAATAAGTTGTCATCATCTTTCCTTTAATTTTTCACTGTAATTGTTCCCTAGTCGGGAGATTAGCTGATAGCCTTTACAATTGCCCACCCATAGCCAATTTCATTTCCCTAACAGCCCGTTCCAACCCGACCAAAACCGCACGACTGATAATTGTGTGACCAATGTTCAATTCTTCCATATTGGGCAAACAGGCGACGGCATAAACATTCCAATAGGTCAAACCGTGACCGGCATTCACCCGCAAACCCAGAGAGGAAGCGTATTCACAACCTTCTTTAAGAATTGTTAATTGTGCTTGACGATCGATCTCCTGTTGTGCTTCGGCGTATTGACCGGTGTGGAGTTCGATCAATTTCGCCCCCGTATTAGCGGCCGCTTGAATTTGGGCAAAATCGGCATCAATAAACCAACTAACGGGGATATTAGACGCTTGTAGGCGCTCGACAACCCGACAAAAACGGTCAAAATTGCCCAGCATATCGATCCCCCCTTCCGTGGTCACTTCCTGGCGCTTTTCGGGGACAAGGGTGACATAATCGGGTTTAATATCGAGAGCAATGGCGATCATTTCCTCCGTCGGGGCCATTTCCAGATTCAGATGAGTCCGCACCGTTTGCCGGAGAATCCGCACATCGCGATCCTGGATATGACGACGATCCTCGCGCAAGTGAACGGTAATGCCATCAGCGCCGCCGATTTCAGCCAAAACTGCCGCCGCCACGGGATCCGGTTCCACGGTACGGCGCGCTTGGCGAATTGTGGCCACATGGTCGATATTGACACCCAAAGTCAGCAAAGTTGAACCTCCTTGTTTGTTAGTCCAACTTTCCATCTTACCATTGCGGTCAAAAGCGATTACATACTGGAGATATTTAAACCCATGGTCAGTTCTTCCATTTTGCCGCGCATGGTTTCCGTGGAGGCATCATAGGCGGCTTTCATGGCTTCTAGAATAGACCCAGCCACAATCTCCAGATCTTGGGAGAGGAGAGCAGGGTCGATTTCAATACCCCGGGGTTCTTGGTTGCCACTGAGATAGACTGTCACCAAGCCATTTTCACTCTGGCCAGGAATTTCCATAGTTTCCAGTTCTTCTTGCAGAACTTTCGCCCCTTGTTGCACCTGTTGCGCTTTTTGGAAAGCGTCTTGTAGTTCTTTAATCTTACCGAGACCGAATCCGAATCCTTGTCCTTGTGCCATGGTGTTTTTTTTTGTTTAAGGGGTCATTCAAGGTTTTTATTGTACTGCTTAAGGTGAACCGGGGTCAACTTGTGGCCCTGTGAGGGCAAAAAGTGATTAATAGACCTCCTGCAAAAGTAAGTTATCGAGGCGCTATCGGGTCAAAATATCTAAAAGCTCCGACAAATTGGACATAATCTCAGGTTTTATGGATAGGATAGTTGTCTCTTGTCTTTTTTCTCCTCGGAGTCTCCTGTCTCGGAGTCTCCTGTCTCCTGTCTCCTTACTTTTGCAGGAGAGCTAATGACAACGATGACTTTCTGACTGGGTTAAGGTTTGAGGGAACTTGTTCTCTCTTCATCCGTCACGGGATGGTCAGAAAGAGAAATCCAAAAAATTATCCCAACCACTCAGTCGATTACCCCACGCCATAATACAATTGTTGCTTTGACGAGGAGAATAGCAATTTTGAACGCCAAAAAAACGGGAATTTTCTTGACAATTGCCCTAAGTTGTGCTTTAGCGGGGAAAGCAGCGATCGCTAATACTTCCCCTTTGGAGGGGACTCGATGGAAACTAAGGGGGTGGACAGCCGGAAGTTTGGTCAAAGAAACGGAAATTACTGCCGCTTTCCAGAAAAATATCCTCAGTGGTTCGGCCGGATGCAACCAGTATAATACCGGCTATCAAGTCAATAATGGCACGTTCCAGATCAACCAAGCGATCGCTACTACCAAAAAAGCTTGTCCGGAACCGCAGATGAAACAAGAAAATCAATATCTGGCCGCCTTGCAAGGAGTGGAACAATTCCAAGTGACAGCTAAAGGCGATTTACAGTTATTTTATCGTACTCCCGAAGGTTTAGGAATCCTCACTTTTACCCCCGCACCGACCACCACGCGCACGGAAAAGACAATTTATATCAATTCTAGGAAACAACCCTGTAGCCAAGGACCAACCAAAGACTGTTTACAGATACGAGAAAAACCAGAGGAAAACTGGAGATTGTTCGCCAATAGTATCGAGGGATTTGATTATAAACCGGGATTTTTCTATCAAATTAAAGTTAGCGTTGAAACCGTCTCCAATCCAGCTACTAATCAAAATTCGGAAACATGGAAGCTATTAGAAGTTATTAGCCAAACCCCAGAAAAAGAGACTCCGCGAGCTTGGTTTGATCGACCGTTAACTAATTGGAATAAAGTCAAGGCACCTATACCAAAATCTCCCGTTAAAACCGTGATCGATAACCAGTGTCGTGAACAGGTTCGTCCGGCAATTACTGCCAATGATCAAGCGCTTAATAAAGCAGGATGGTTACTGTACGGGTCCGTGCAAACCTATGGGAAAACTAGCGTTATTTCGGCCATGAGTGGAGTGGATGGAATGTGCCGACCAATGGGTTATCAAGACTTTGTTTTTGTCGATGGTAAATTCGCTGGCACTCTTTCCCCGCGACCGATGGATTCCCGCACTGATGGTGCATCTCAGAGAATTGTTTTACCAAATAGCGATCGAATTATTGTGGTTTTTAATCGCTATAAAGACACGGATCCTCTCTGTTGTCCTTCCCAATTAAGTCGCGTTATTTATCAAATTGAAACAGTCAGCGGAGTGCCAGTTGTTGTTCCCAAAGAATATCAGTTATCAGTTATCAGTTATCAGTTATCAGTTATCAGTTATCAGTTATCAGTTATCAGTTATCAGTTATCAGTTATCAGTTATCAGTTATCAGTTATCAGTTATCAGTGAGATAGGGAGAAAAAGACTGGCAGCTAATAGCTTCCTTTTTTATTATATCTCCCGCAAAAGTGAGTTTTTAATCGCATTTTCCAGAAAAAGATCGCTTTTCTACTGCTAGAAAATAATCTATTTCTTTCTGCTTCTCCTGACTCGGAGAATACTGGCTCGGAGACTCCTCACTTAACGGAAGATTTTTGATTTATGCAGCAGGTTTAGTGATTAGGCACTGATACTAGATAAGTAGTTATAGAATTCTAATAACTCCTCGTTAGTTAGCAGTAAACGTGACTTTTTGCCATAGCTAGAAATCAGGTATTCTCGACCTTTTTCTGTGGTCCAAGCTAATCGTTTCATCTCCACATCAATTTTAGTTTTAAGCACTGAATAATCGATTTCTTCGGGAATAACAACAACTGGTTCCGGTGCCGGGGGTTCTTCTTCAGTTAAACTCGCTTCTTCTGGCAATTCTGATAATAAGGAGTAATTATCGGTTTCCATTTCTAATAATAAAGGCTCTGGTTCCGGTAAAGGAATATCCTTAACTTGGGGTAATTCTGGTTCAATTTTAGCTGGGGGAATATCCTTAACTTGAGGTAATTCCGGTTCAATTTTAGCTGGGGTAATATCCTTAACTTGAGGTAATTCCGGTTCAATTTTAGCTGGGGGAATATCCTTAACTTGAGGTAATTCCGGTTCAATTTTAGCTTCAGGACGAGGTATTTCAGTGACTTTAGGCGTTTTGGTCGATTTTTTGGCACTAGCGACGGGTTTAGGTAAATCTTCTGGTAGAGAAATATTATTGGGGCTGACTTTTTCCACAAGCTGGAGATCGGGGGTGTTTTCAGCCTCTAAAAGCAGTAAAGCCCGTTCTCTGGCTCTATCTTCGGCGATTTCCACCGTATCTGCCGCAGCTAAACCTGTAACGACCGTTTTTCCCTCAATTTCGACGATCGCTTTCACAATATACTTGCCGTGATCGATTTGAACTAACTCGCTAATCAGGGCAACTTGGGGGTAACGTTGGCGTAACTTTTGCAACATGGTGACTTTTTCGAGTTCTTTTGTACTTATATTAGAATACTCTATCGCAATTCTGGAAAAATGTAGCAAGTTCTTGCTAAGATTAAAGGTTAGATAAAATTTTCAGTCCTAGGATTAGCCTTGCCCACAGCAACAAGATTCTACTAGGCTGAAGCTTCTGCCAGAAAGACTAGCGATCGCCGAAAAGTTTGCCGGTGTTCGCTATTGGCTTATACTAACGAAGGCTTCGATAATTCTCAGGGTAGGTTCGGGTGTTCGATGCTTGGTCAGTTTACCTTCACTGTCACCACCAGCGATCGCAATTAGCCCGATAGAGATAATCTCTCGAGTCAATGGTTTAAATCAATCCTCTCATTATATAAGTATTTAAACTTAATTGTCCACCATTCCGTCAGTGTCTTGTAAGTAAGGATTATTGTTAGATGGAATTCTCGATCGCCACACTCCTCTCTCATCTTAGTGATGATAAATTAGCTACGGGTAAACTTCTCGAAAAAAAATTAGGCTGCGAAGACGATCCCGAAAGCTGCGAAAAATTGCAAGTGATTCTCGATGCTTTGGAACGTCTGGGAATGGTTGTCAAAGAACGCGGGCGCTATCGTCGTGTGATCGAGGAAAATATCGTAGAAGCAAAGCTGCGCTGTTCCAGTAAAGAATTTTGCTTTGCTATCCAAGATATCGAAGATGCTGATGACATCTACGTCTCGAAAAATCATTTAAGTAACGCTTGGAATGGCGATCGAGTTTTAGTCAAAATCATCCGCGAGGGGACCCGTCGTCGTTCCCCGGAGGGAGAGGTGAGATTAATTCTCGAACGGGCTAATCCTTCGCTTCTAGCGCAAGTAAAACAGGAAAATGAGCAGTTTGTGGCGGTTCCCCTGGATGATCGCCTGAAATTTACCCTTAATCTCCTCGAAAACGGTCAAAATCTCCAAGAAAACATCGATCACCTCGTTCATGTTTCCGTCCTCCGTTATCCCCTAGGAGAAATGCCTCCCATCGGTAAAGTTACTCGCATTCTCGGTTCTACTGCCGAGGCCGCTGCCGACACGGATATCGTCTCCTGTAAACACGATCTACCCCATAATTTTCCGCCAGAAGCCCTCGAAATTGCCGATAATTTAGCGGATTTCTTCGATAGTGGCGAAAAAGAACAACTGCGAGATTTAACCCCACTCTTCACCTTTACCATCGAAGATGACAACCCCCTGGATTATCCCCCAATCATTGAAAATGCCTTTTCTTTAGAAAAAATCAACCAAAATCGCTGGCAAGTCGCCATTCATATCAGCGATGTCACCCGTTACATCGAACGGGGCGGATTATTGGATAAAGTTGCCAAAAAACGGGGAACAGCCGTCTATTTAGGCGAAAAAGTGCTGCCATTAGTCCCAGCTGCCCTTGCCAGTCGTTGTTCCCTGTCACCCCAAGAACAGCGCCCCGCTATTTCCATCCTCGTCACCCTCGATGATAAGGGGGAGCTAGTGGAGTACGAAATCACCCGCAGCCTCATCCAAGTGGATCAACATTTTACCTATCAACAGGTGCGCGATCTGCTCAGTGAAGAAGATAGCGAAGCTGCCCCCACCGATACCGTTGAAACCCTGAAAGATTTATTTTTCAGCGTTTGCCCCACCCTAAAATCCCAACGTCTCCAGCGGGGTAGTTTTGATATTCAATTAGACAAAATCTCTCCCTACAAAGACGAAGGACGGGGGGGGACTGTTCTCGCTTCTAATAATTTACCAGCCCGTTCTTTACTGACAGAAGTGGCAATTTTAGCCGGCAAAGTTGTCGCTGAACATTTACAGGCCTTAAAATTGCCCTGTATCTACTGTGGACAATCGGAACCGGATTGGGATGAATTGGAGGATTTACTCAAATTGGCCAATAATTTAGGGGCAGAATTAAATTTAACTGCCGAGGAGGAGATTAAACCCAATGACTATCAAAATCTCACCCGCATTTTTTCCGCTTCCACATCGGTGAAAGTCCTCAATTATCTCCTGCAAGAAACTCTCAAATTAGTTAGATATAGCAGCCATCCTTTACAGCATTTTGGTTTGGCCTATCCTGGCAATTATACCCACTGTCTCTCACCCCTGCAAAGATATGCCGATCTTTGGGTACAACGGGTGTTAAAAATCTTATTAACAGAGGGGAAAGATCGCCGCAGCAAAATCGTCAAAGTCGGGGTTAATTTGGGCAGTAATAGCTGTCATGGACAGATTCATTGGAATATTCTCCCAAGTCAAATTCAGGAGGAGTTAGAAGAAGAAAGCCATCTAATTGTTTCCCATCTCAATGATCGCTCAAAAATTGCTGAAGATGCGGAAAAAGACCTAGAAGGATTGAAAAAAGCCGAGAAAATGAAAGAAAGAATGGGTCAAGTTTTTCGCGGCTTAATTACCGGTGTACAATCCTATGGTTTCTTCGTGGAAATTTCCGATTTATTAGTGGAAGGGTTGGTCCATGTTTCTTCTCTCAAGGATGATTGGTACGAATATCGCGCCCGTCATAGCTGTTTGGTAGGACGGAAAAATCGCGTTGCCTATCGTCTCGGTGATGAGGTAGAAGTGGAGGTAAAAGATGTAGACTATTATCGTCAGCAAATCGATCTAGTTACGGTTAGCGGTGGCAGTTCAGCAAGTTATGACGACTTAGAAGAAGATTAATTATGAATCAACCAACCACCGAAAAAATCGGAAAAACCCGCTTTATTCTGCCCTTTTTATGCGGTATTTTTCTATTTTTAACTGGCTGTGTCCGTTACGATGTGGGCATTAATTTTCCCCACCAACACCACGGGGAAATTATTCAACATATCACCCTCGGACAACGCTTAACCAGTCTCAGTCAAACCGAAGCCACTAAATGGTTAAATAGTATCGAACAGAGGGCAAAATTACTTAAGGGGAAAACCGCTCATATTTCCGAACGAGAAATAATGGTGACTATTCCCTTTAGTAATAGTCAGGAATTAGAGGAAAAATTCAATCAATTTTTTGATCCTAGTTCTTCCTTTAAAATCAAAAATTCTGCTAATACCGATGATATAAAGTTACTGCAACTAGATTCAAAACTGGCAGTTACAGAACAAGATTGGTTCTTTTTGACCCAGAAAAACTTAAAATTAACCGTTGATCTGCGGGCTTTAGGTGTACTTTCTGAACAGGGAAATATTATCGTTAGTCCCGGTTCTTTAGTCGATATCGACTTCGCTTTAAAGACTCCCTTAGCTGGTCAAAATCTTGAAGATGACTCAGGATTAAATCCCCCGGTAGAAAAAGTTGATGATCAGTTAATTTGGCATTTAAAACCGGGAGAAATTAACACCATTGCGGCAGCTTTTTGGCTTCCTAACTATTTAGGTATCGGTACAATAATTATTGTTTTAATAACAGTTTTTGCCTATTACTTGAAATATAAACGCTTGCCCGGTGTATCCCCATCGACTTAAATCGAGAGGGCAACTATTGACCGAGATTTAATGATCAATGAGGGGAAAATTAGCCAACTCTAAAACTGATCTAAAAATTGGCCCGCAATAGGGAAAATCTTGGCTAGGATCAAATCATAGTCATAATTGAGACTAGACGAGTTTCCCTTTTTTACTTTATTACTGGCAATTACAGTTATGGTTAGCAATATTCCCTTTTCTATCCCCGAACATAGCCTCGATCGAGATTGTACCACCCTCTCCCGTCACGTCCTGCAACAACTACAAAGCTTTTCCTCCGACGCGCAGGATTTAAGCGCAATTATGAGTCGGATTGCCCTAGCGGGGAAATTAATTGCCCGTCGTCTCAGTAAAGCGGGATTAATGGCGGATGTGCTAGGTTTTACTGGAGAAACCAACGTCCAAGGGGAATCAGTCAAGAAAATGGACGTTTTTGCCAATGAAGTATTTATCTCGGTTTTTAAGCAAAGTGGTTTAGTTTGCCGTCTTGCTTCCGAGGAAATGGATAAACCCTATTATATCCCAGAAAACTGTCCCATCGGTCGCTATACCCTACTCTACGACCCGATCGATGGTTCTTCCAATGTGGATATTAACCTAAATGTGGGTTCGATTTTTGCCATCCGTCAACAGGAAGGCAATGATTTAGACGGAGAAGCGCGGGATTTACTGCAAAATGGTCGTCAACAAATCGCCGCCGGTTATATTCTCTATGGACCATCGACTATTTTAGTTTACTCGATCGGTCGCGGTGTTCATGCCTTTGTCCTTGACCCCAGTTTAGGGGAATTTATCCTTGCCCAAGAGAATATTATTATCCCCGACCATGGTCCGATTTATAGTACCAATGAGGGCAATTTTTGGCAGTGGGATGAGGCGATTCGCGACTATACTCGTTATGTCCACCGTCATGATGGTTACACAGCCCGTTACAGTGGGGCATTAGTGGGAGATATCCATCGAATTTTAATGCAGGGTGGTGTTTTTCTCTATCCGGGTACTGTTAAAAATCCCCAGGGGAAATTGCGCTTAATTTATGAAACTGCACCCCTTGCTTTTTTAATTGAACAGGCAGGAGGTAAAGCTAGTGATGGGGTGACAAATCTTTTAGATATCGTTCCCGATAAATTACACTACCGCACACCTTTAGTGATCGGTAGTGTCGAAGATGTTAAATTGGTGGAGTCTTTTATCGCTGATCGTCGTCATCGCGATCGAGTTTAACTTATAGTTTTATTGTTTCTTCGTTAAAGTCAGTCTGCACCACAAAACTTGAAATAAACTAAGGACTGCTCATCCATGTCAGCTTTTCCATGCTCCTTCCCAATCTAAAGAACGCAGTCGTTGATATTCGTAAACTTCGCGACTACTGCCTCAATCGAGAACATAGCGATGGCAAACACAAAGCAAGACTGTTTTTATCGTGCCTTGGTATGACTGCTGATAACGCTGAAGAATTACGCCAAATTTTGCTTGAAGTTATTCAAACTCAAGAGGTTCGATTGGGCAGACAGGATGAGTTTGGGCAACGCTATACACTAGATTTTACGATTGAGTGGCAAAATAGAAGTGCAACCCTTCGGAGTGGCTGGATCATTGAGCATGGTTCGGAGATTCCAAGGTTAACAACCTGCTACCCCCTGTAGTGCTTAGAGGTGATCAGAAATGTCAAATAATACACCTAAATTGCTAGATGTCATAGCCTTAACCATTGACCTTCCTGAATATAATCTCCAGCGTGGACAAGTTGGGACAGTGGTTGAACTGTTAGCTAATGGTACAGCATTTGAGGTGGAATTTAGCGATCGTGATGGACGCACTTATGAATCCGTCGGGTTGCGTCCAGAGCAAATCATGGTGTTGCATTTTGAGCCAGCAGCACCCGATATCAAATCTCAAATGGTGACAGCTTAATCGACAGCAAACCCAGCCAATACAGAATATCCAGAAAAATTAACTGGATATGTCATGGGCAAAATCTCGCTTAGAACAGTTAGAAAATCTGAGAAAAGTTAAGGGATGGGATTAAAAGAGTGATTGTAATTCTGGACTCTAATCAAAGAAAAATATCCCAGTCGTCGGGTTATTATTGCCACCAAAAATATCAAAGATTGTCAAAACATTAATGATTGCGCTCCCTGGCAAGATCTACATTATTAAAGCGAAACCGCTTGCTTTTATTTTTTTCAATAATATTTATAGATCTAAAACAATCTATTGACCGCCCGAAAATTCGCCAATAATCTTGAGAATTTTTTGATCAATTGGGACTTGATCGAGGATAATTAGAAAAAGTATTTTGACTCATAACTAAAGCTAATCGAGAAGCCCAGTGACGATACCCCTGCTAGAGTTGTTTGTATTCGCCACCGTTTTGTGCGGATTTTTAGGAACATTCCTGAAAAAAAACTTAATCATGAAGATTATCGCCATGGATGTCATGAGTACCGGCGTTATCGCCTACTATGTGGTGATTTCTTCCCGTGATGGTTTATTTACTCCCATCCTCAGTACAGTTAAACAGCAAAATTACGCCGATCCTGTACCCCAAGCAGTGATTTTAACAGCGATCGTCATCGGTTTTTCCATTCAGGCGTTAATGCTGGTGGGAGTAATGAAATTAGCCAAAGATAACCCCACCCTCGACAGCAGTGAGATAGAAAAAAATAACACACCATGAATACTTTAACGATCGCCTGGATAAGTTTACCCTTTTTGATCGGCTTTATCATCTATTTATTGCCCCGATTAGACAAATATCTGGCTCTCGCCGCCACTATTATCTCTCTCGCCTATTCTCTCCTTCTATTTAGCCAATCCTCCCCCATAACCCTCAACCTACTGGATAATTATGGCGTGAAACTGGTAGCCGATCAGTTAAGTGCCTATTTTATCCTCACCAATGCCCTGGTGACGATGGCAGTTATTTTTTATAACTGGGAAAGTAGCAAAACCGCCTTTTTTTACGCCCAAGCTATCATTCTCCACGGTAGTATTAATTCTGTCTTCGTCTGTGAAGATTTTATTAGCGTTTACGTTGCCCTAGAAGTAATTAGTATTGCCGCTTTTCTGGTGATTGCCTATCCTCGCAGCGATCGCTCTCTCTGGGTTGCCCTGCGTTATCTGTTTATCAGCAATGTGGCGATGTTATTTTACCTTATTGGCGCAGTTTTAGTCTATAAAGCCAATAATTCCTTTGCTTTTGCTGGTTTAAAGGGCGCTCCTCCCGAAGCCTTGGCTTTAATCTTCATGGGATTATTAGTCAAAGGGGGAATCTTTGTCTCGGGATTATGGCTACCGATGACACACTCGGAATCGGAAACCTCCGTTTCGGCGCTGATGTCGGGGGTGGTGGTAAAAGCTGGCATTTTTCCCCTCCTGCGCTGTGCTTTAATCCTAGAGGATTTGGATGTCCTAATTCGGCTTTTCGGGGTGCTAACGGCGATTTTTGGCGTGTCATACGCAGTGTTTGAAAAGGATAGCAAGCGGATGTTAGCCTTCCATACTATTTCCCAGTTAGGTTTTATTTTAGCCGCCCCAGTAGTCAGTGGTTTTTATACCCTTACCCACGGTTTAGTTAAATCTTGCCTATTTCTGTTAGCGGGAGTTTTACCCAGTCGCAATTTTAAAGAATTACAGCAACAATCGCTCCCTAATTCTCTCTGGATTGCCCTAGTGGTTGCTAGTTTTTCTATCTCTGGATTCCCCCTATTATCCGGTTTTGGGGCAAAAGCGTTAACGATGAAAAATTTAGTCCCCTGGCAAGAAATTATAATCAATCTTGTGGCGGTGGGGACGGCGATTTCCTTTGCTAAATTTATCTTTTTACCCCACGCGGGTGGCGAAAGTAAACAGAAGCTAACTATCGGTTTCTGGATAGCAGTAATTCTACTCCTTGCCGCCCTATTTTTATCCAATGCTGTCTATGTTGAAGCTTATAATCTCCCCAATCTTATCAAAGCTTTAGCCGTCATCGGTGCCGGGTGGTGGTTATATCTGGGAGTTTTCAAAAAGTTATCCCTAAAATTATCGCGAGCTTGGGAACAATTTGATAATCTCGTCGGTATGATGAGTATAATGTTAGTTCTATTGTTTTGGATGGTCTTAGCATGATCGGACATATAATTCTGCGTTTAACTATGTGGTTTTTGCTCACCGCTAATTTTACCCCCGCTAATATTATGATCGGGGTGGCTATTGCTTTTCTTTTGCCCCGTAATTTCGCGTCTAGCGAAACCCTAGGCGATTGGTTAAAGGTAATAATTAAAGTTTTTATGGCTATTCCCCAAGCTTATAAGGAAGCGTTTGAAATTATCTTTCGTCCCCACAAGGAAGAAGAAATTATTTTCGAGAGAATTTCGGGTAAACGTTCACCCAGATTAGCTTTTTGGGATATATTTCTCATTACTTTTACCCCGAAAACTATCGTCACCGAATACAAGGAAAATGAGGGTTATGAAGTTCATCTGATTAAACGGAGTTCCCAGGGATGAATATTGTTCTCATTGCCATGATTGTCGCCCTATTAATTCCCCTTTATGAAGTGGCAAGAAATGATGACATCTGGCAAAAAATGGCCGCCTTTGCCAGTGCTTCCAGTAAATCATCGATTATTATTCTAGTGGTGTCGGTTCTGCGGGATGATTGGATGATTGGAGTGGTAGCAGTGATTATTCTCAGTGTCGGTAATGCCGGTTTTATGTTATTAGCACAAATTCTTAAACGATTGAACGAATCATGATTGACATTTTCAGTTATATCTGCATCGCTATCGGAGTTTTTTTCTGGTTTTGGGGAACGGCGCATCTTTTAGACAAGCGCTCGGTATTATATAAATTACATGGTCTATCTGTCGCTGATACTTTGGGTTCCATGGCGATTATTTTCGGGCTACTTTTGAAAGTTCCCCAAAATTGGCCTTTATTATTATTGGCAATAATTTCCCTGGCAATTTGGAACACCATGTTAGGCTACGTTTTAGCTTATACTTCTAGCGATCGAGAGTAAAATTAAAGATGAATGAAAGTTATCTCTATGTTATTGTTGCCCTCTTGCCTTTAACTGCGGCGATGGTAATGTTACAATCCAATCCCTACCAAGCTCTAGTAATTCGCGGGGTTTTGGGAGCAATAGCCGCTTTAGTTTATGCTTTATTAGGGGCAGCAGATGTGTCTTTAACCGAAGCTTTGATGGGAACCATGTTAGCTGTAACTCTCTACGCGGTGGCGATTCGTTCCTCTTTAGTGATGCGTTTAGGGGTAATTGCCGAGGAAACCGATACGGTTTTAGAACAGTTAAAAACTCAACTACAAACGGTTTTAAGTAAACGTTTTATGCGTTTAGAATTAGTTGCCTACAGTGATAAACAAGCTTTGCAACAGGCACTTATGGATAAGGATGTTCATGCCGTCTGTATCCGTCAAGACAATCCAGAAACCATCCCCTACGAAACCACAATTAGATTACCCTATCTCTACGATATTTTTAAAAATGAATTAACGGCAGCAAACACGATTTTAACCTGTATTGAAACCCCCAAATTAGAGGAGAAACACTAATGAAATGGATTTATACTCTAGCCGCTATTGCCTTCGCTATCAAAATGGTAATTATTCCCAATACTGCTTCCTCTGTATCATCCTTAGAAATTGTTGAATCCCTGGTGCGCGACGGCGGTGTTCCTAATGCGGTTTCGGTGGTTATTTTTCGTAATCGTCTCTACGATACCATCTATGAAGTGGTTGTTTTTACCATTGCCATTATGGGGGCAAATTTTATTTTAGCCACCGAAAAACCCGCCAGTAAAATCCATCAATTTACCGACCAACCTTCAATTATTTTAGCCCGTTTAGGGGCAACAATTGCCGCTTTAGTGGGCATTGAATTAGCTATCCGCGGCCATTTAAGTCCGGGGGGAGGTTTTGCCGCCGGAGTCGCCGGAGGTACGGCAATTGGTTTAATAGCAATTACCTCGTCTCCCGAATGGATGCAAGCAATTTATCGCCGTTGGCAAGCGGCAACATGGGAGAAAATTTCCGTCTTAGTTTTTATTGTTTTGGCCGCCATTACTCTCTCAGGATTTGAGTTACCCCACGGGGAATTAGGGGCGCTATTTAGTGGCGGCATTTTACCGATACTAAACATTTTAGTCGCCGTTAAAGTAGCTTTAGGTTCCTGGGCAGTAATCCTCGTTTTTATCCGTTATCGCGGTTTATTGTGAAGTGTAGATGGACAAATAGAAAAAAGTTGCTTAAAAAGGCTTGACAAAATCCCTCAACTTGCCTTATACTTTCTAGTATAATGGGAATCCGTGCCTGCCTGCGAACAGCTATTTTTTAAAAGAATTAAAGGAGTCAGGGAAAATAAAGACTCCTTAGTTGAAGACAGTTTATTTATGGAATTGGTGCAGTAGGTCGCAAAATTCCGGAAAACTAATCTGATTATCGCAACTGGTATCGGCCTGCTGTAACATAGCTTCGATTTCCTTGTCTGTCACCCCCGGTTTGATCGCCTGAAGACAAGCTTTTAACTCCTCAAGGCTAATTTGTCCCGAACCATCACTATCGAATAGCTGGAATCTTTGCAATAAAATTTTTTCCTGTTGATCACGATCGCTGTCACTACTAAAAGATAGACGATCGAAGACCTGAAAAGCGCGGGCGATATTTTGCCATAATTGACGGGCCAGAGGACGATGGAGAATCGTTTCTTCCTCCTGACCGGTAACTCCGTACTGGCGACGCAAAGACTCGACAGTTTCCGTTTCTGCGGCCGGCAATTCCGTCAATAAATGCTCGATCGCCTCCCTAGAACTCTTACCGGTTAACACTTCCAGCAATTCCGCTCCCACCTGGCGATCGGGGTCTTTTTTCCATGTCACCAACAAACTTTCTAACAAAGCATCGCGATAACTCTGCAAACGTAACCAATCCTCGCGACTATACTGCTTTTCCGGATCGAGAAGTTCGGCCGATTCCACACCCAACTCTGTTAAAATTGCCTGATGTTCTGCCTCGGTAATCGTCAACTCTAGGCGCATTTGTTGCAGGATTTCGAGGCTGTGGCCGAAGTCAGTATATCCCTGCTCCAAAGCCTCTTTTAACACGGCTTTATAGGCTTTTAAACGCTTCTGGTGGGTGAAATCCGGCAGTATCTTGGCTAATACATACACCTCATCCGCGTGCAAAGCTTCCAGCGATCGCCCATCGAGATATTTAGCAGTATCGAGACCTAGTTTAACCAACTGTTTACGCAATCTTCCCGCTAGTCCTTCCCGTTGGTAACGACTGGGATCCCGCATCCAAGTGCGATATAACCATAAACTACTCAAAACCGCCAGTAAAATACTAGCGAAATAATGCCAAAATTTTGGCAAAAGATTAATAAAAGGACGACCACCAAAAATAAAGAAGAAATTGAAAATCAGAAAAGTTCCGATAGTAAAAACGCGGTGACGGATAATTTCGGTCGGTAAGGGCGACTTTTGGCGGATTCTATAGACTTTATAGGCATTTTCAACTTTTTTACCGAGAAAATAACCCAAAAAAGTGCAGATTGCCAAAGTTAAGGGAACAGCTACCAGCTTCGGAATCGGAATCTGATTACCCGCAAGATAAAAACCCGGTTTAAAGAGGGATTCTAGCTGATTTTCGTCGTGCGCCCAAGCTCCAGAGAAATAATAGTCCCAATTGCCAGCATAAAGATAATAATAGATAAAATAGCCAAAAACTAAGCCAAAATAACCGTAATAAAGCCATCGGCGATCGCTTTTAGTAATCCCATCCCAATAGGATCTTTCCGCATCGATATCGATACAGGGACTCTGACAGGCAACACAGGCACTTTGTTCGCTACCATCTTCATGGACAATGCGACACATAGATTGAGTAATCCCACCGCGACTGTCTTCGTGAGCGGTACTATTCAGTAAACCCCTCGGTTCACCGTAAATCCTTTGAACCGGACTCATGGGACAGAAATAGTTACACCAAGATTTGCCCCCATACCAATAACCCACAAAGATCGCCGCTAAAATAGTAAAGATAAAAAAGCTACCTAGGACTAAGCGATCGGAATCATAAAAGAGAATCCGTCCGCATAAACCCAAAAATAACAGACTGAATTGTAGATAGAGATAATTCCGAGCTAACCAAGAGTTTTTCTGCACTTTATAGATTTCAGAGCGGACTTTTCCCGATTTATCGGTCTGTTTTTTCTGACGCTGTTTACCCAAAGCGCGCGGTATTTGAGAAAGAAAGGATAAAGGACAGATACGCCGCCAGAGTTCGTGACCGAATACTAATAAGATAAAAATGCTACTAGGAACCACTATTCCCCAAAAAATCGGCGCACCTAACTGATAGGAGGATTGGGGTAAGCAAACTCCCTGCACTTTAATGCACACATCGGGATCAACTCTCAGGGGACTAGCAAGATTATTAGAATCGGTTAATTTTGCCGAAATCGGGTCAAAAAACAGATAAAATATCAGAATTAACCAAGCGATGGTCACAACCCATCGCAGATAGTGCATTGAGCGTTCGGGAATTTGTGCAAACATAAATCTGAGTCAAGCCGCTTTGCTAAAATAATATCCAAGTTTCCAATTGATCATTCGGGAATTTGTGCAAACATAGACTCTGAGTAGTGATACTAAATCCGGTTATTAAAAACTGATTATTTATGACCCCTTTTACCTTTTGCATGAGCAGAAAACGGGTTTCTCCGAGAAACCCGTTTTCTGTGCGTTACTCAACGGATTTAGTATGATGTAGAAGCGACTTTTAAGGGAGATAGCAGTCTAATCATCGAATTCTCAAGCTTTGCCTTTAATAGCGGCGAAAAACTGTCCTTTTTGATAGACTAATCTTACCGTTTTCTACCCCACGAGGAAATTCCCCCTTCCGGCAGCAGATGCGACCTTGACAAATTAACAGTGATCCGGTAGATGTAGGGAGATTGTCTTAAAATATTATCTAGGCTGCTAATATCACTAAACTAGAAAATTAAAGAGCGTATTGGCTTAATCCTTCTCAAAAGTTAAAATTCTATGGCTGAAAGCTTGAACCATAAATCCGAAAAACCCTCTCCTCCTCCCGTCCCCCAAGAAAATCCTTGGCTAGAAGCAGTTAAAACCATTGTCACGGCTGGAATTTTGGCCTTTGGCATCCGCACTTTTGTGGCCGAGGCCCGTTATATTCCCTCTTCTTCCATGGAACCCACTCTCCAGATTAACGATCGCCTAATTATCGAGAAAGTTAGCTATCATTTTCATAAGCCGGAACGGGGTGATATCGTGGTTTTTAGTCCGACAGCCGCTCTAAAAGCTCAAAATTTTCACGATGCTTTTATTAAACGGGTGATTGGACTGCCGGGGGATAAGGTGGAAGTCAAAAACGGTTTAGTTTACGTCAACGGTAAAGTTTTAGCGGAAAAGTATATCGCCGAAGAACCTAATTATACTTTCGGACCGGTGACAGTTCCCCCCGATCAGTATCTGGTTTTGGGCGATAATCGCAATAATAGTTATGATTCCCACGCTTGGGGCTTCGTTCCTCGGGAAAACTTAATCGGTCGCGCCGTGGTGCGTTTTTGGCCCTTCAATCGTCTGGGAGGATTTGATAACCCCGACGCTGCCACAAATCAGAATTAATGTCAAGAAAATTTAGTCATTCTCAATAAATTCTAGACATTCTCGACCGGTGAAAGTCTCCACTGGTCTAATATTGGTCTTCTCAATCGCGATCGAAACGACTAGAGATTTTTCAGTATTATGAGGTACAGTAACTAATATCAGTTATCAGTTTTTTAGCCATCAGCTTGTTTCTCCCTCTTCCCTAAAACTGGAGACTTTGTATCTGACCAGTATCAGAATTGCGACAATATTTGGAAAATTGTTTTAATTCTAGTTTTCTATAAATCTAAATTTTCAATATTGCTTTGGGCCATAGACAAATGATCAAGATCCAGTTGATCACTCTCAATATAATCTTTTGCGGTCATATCTTCTAAGCTTACTACTAAACCATCAGACTGAAAACGTCCAGATTTAGGTAATAAATTTAACCACTTGTCTAGCCATTTGTCCCATCCAATGCCATTATAGTTCTCTTGTTCTTCTTCACGAATAAAATAAAACATAAGTTCACGATTTTCATCATTCCACGAAGGTCTTGCACTAACTCTAATTTCTCGCAAAGCTCGTAAGGCTTCCCCTTCATCACTTTGTTTAGTATGCTTATCTTGCATCCGTTTTTGAAGTTTACTGACAAATTGAACAAAATCATCTGGAAAAGCAAAACGGATTCTTTTTCTTGCTATCGCTTGTGCTAAGAGTCTTTTTTCTTGATCAGTTACACAACCCTGTTGACGATTCCATTGTAAGATTAATGCTTTTTCGACTGTCATTACCCTATCGAGATCAGCTACTAAGTTTAGTTTGGCAAATCCTTCAATGTAAGCGTATTGAGGTCGTCTGCCTTTTTTTATCTCACTAATTTGTTCAGCTTCAATTTCTACCAGAGGAACAACTTCTAAAAAAGGACGTTGACAACAAGAACGGACAATATCGCAAGTTTGTGTAACAACAACTAGACCTTTTACTTCCGATTCTACAAGATCATTTTCTTCAGCATCTTGCCAGTTTGCAGAATCAGGTGTAAGAGGAAATTGAGGATTAAATCGATGAACAAACCACTGTTCTCCTAAAACAAAATCCCCTTGACACCATTTTTGTAACTCATTGTTAATGAGATCAATCTGTTTGCTTTCCACTGCGATTTTGACCACTCCTCAATGTTTTAGCAGGTCTAGAACGTCCAACATCATGATGAATAGAATCTTGTAGAGCATCAATTAATATCTCCGGTGGTAAAGGCCTACGAAGCTCACTCTCCTCCTCAGACAAGGGTGTTAATTGCGGTCTTTTGGGTGGATTACCACGCCCAAGATTCTCTCTTACTTTATCATATTCTCCTGATATTAATTGGTCTAAAGGCAGTTCCCCATCAGCATTAGGATTCAATAATAACTTACGGTTAAGACTTGCACTTCCTCGATCAATATATCTAATCACTCCCAGTAATCTATTTAATTTCTCCTCATTGTCACTAGCTAGAGTCTGTCCACTTGCCCAAAAATGAATGCTTCGACGTGAAACATTAAATAGTTTGGCAACTTGCTCCCAGGTCAGTCCACTGGTTTTTCTGAGTTCATTAATCGCTTTTTGACTATCTTGAAAAAGATGAGGATTGTGCTTCGGAACAACTATTTCGCTATTAGTTCTTTCTGAAATCGCTAGTAACTTTTGAGCGGCAAGATTATCATAGCCAATGGTACTGGATTCCGCAATACCAGGAATCATTCTAAATCGTTTTTGAGGATTGATTGAGCCAAAAGTATTTGAACGTTCAAGCACTGAGTTACTCATTGTTCACCTCCAAAGCGTCTTAGAAATTCTTCGGTTACTGACCATCTAAAAAAAGTATAAATTCTTTCAGAAAATCGTTTTGCATCCTCTAAAATTTTTTCAACGTCAAATTCTTGATTCTCTGAAATAGACATATCTAAATCAAGAAACCAACTCGGTTGATCAATCGGTTCAAAGACATTTGGATCAAAAGTAGCGTTACCTGGAATCAATCCCCATCTTGCTAAAAGTGTCTCTTGGGTATTAGGTAACTGAAACAGAGATTCATTATAACTTTGAAGAATATGTTCTTGAAATGTTGACGCGGTGATATTTATCAGTTCTGATCTGACTAAATTAGAAATATTCCCTACATCAATACCCTCAATACGATCAACATATCTAATACCGATTCGCTCAACAAGGTTGGGTTGAATATGTTCATTAACCGCAGTTAAAACTTCTCTCATTCGCTCTAAAAAGTCCTGACGACTGACATACTTTGATGTGTCTAAGGCTACAAAATTAGATGCTAATGAGACTCGCCAATGATTATTGGCATCTGTAAATCGCCAGATAACCTCAGCTTGAGATCTGACGGCATCTTTTTCTTGATTATCAAAAGTTAATTGATAAGTTCGTTCCTGCCGTAACTTAGGATATTTTGTTCTAATAGCTTCCTGAAATGGAGTCACAAATTTCTTATCCTCAACGGCCAGAATTTGTGGGAACCGTACTTGTCCAAGCACACACACTAGAGGTGCATTAGTTAAGTGAACCTCTGGAGGAGTTGGATCGATCAGTGGATTGTTAATATCGACCACTTTGGACATTTTAGGCTATTTATCTCCTGTATTAAGCGTTTTTAGCTAATAAGTAGGGAGGCACAATTATTTGTAGGATGGATTAGCGGTAGCGTAACCCATGCAGGCGTTGGGTTTCATGCTTCAACCCAACCTACGTTCATCTTATATTTAATTCCACCCACCCACTCAGAACACAATAACTATCGGAAGAACTGTTCTGCATCTCCATTGTACGGCAAGACTGTGAAATAACCAGTGAAGTTTAAGAATTGCTATATTTAATTTTCCGATCGATTCTCTCTCTACACCTTCCCCCTCTCTCAGCCAGATGGAGTGGTTGATACTGCCATTAACCCACCCCATTTCCACAGAAAAGGGCTAAATATAAAAATTCCCCCTAGTTTTAGGGGGATTCGGCCATCTATTTGAACATATTACTCACGGAATTGTCCTCATGAATGCGCCATATTGCCTCACCCAGAATCGGGGCAACCGGCAAGACTTTCAGTTGCGGGAAAAAATGTTCTTGGGGGACGGGAATCGTGTTAGTAACGATCACTTCCTCGACTATGCCACTGGATAAACGCTCGATCGCAGGACCAGAAAAAACCGGATGGGTGGCACAAGCATAAACCTGTCGCGCCCCCTTGGCTTTCAGTAACTGCGCCCCTTGAGCGATCGTACCGGCCGTATCGATCATATCATCGACTAAAACCGCCGTTTTATCCTTAACATCGCCGATCAAGTTCATCACTTCCGCCACATTATGGGTTTGCCGGCGTTTATCAATAATTGCTAGGGGAGCATCACTGAGTTTTTTGGCAAAAGCCCGCGCCCTGGCCACCCCACCCACATCGGGAGAAACCACGACGATATCGGGTAATTGTTTACTGAGAAGATAGTCCACCACCACTGGGGAACCGTAAACGTGATCGAAGGGAATATCGAAATAACCTTGAATTTGGGACGAATGCAAATCCATGGCCAACACGCGACTTGCCCCCGCTTCCGTGATCAGATTAGCCACCAGTTTAGCGGCGATCGATTCCCGGCCGGCGGTTTTGCGATCGGCGCGAGCATAACCATAATAGGGAATTACCGCGGTAATTTGTCGGGCAGAAGCACGACGACAGGCATCAATCATGATCAACAATTCCATCAAGTGATCGTTGACGGGATTGCAACAGGGTTGAATTAAATAGACATCACAGCCTCGGATCGATTCCTGAATCTGGATGTACAATTCACCATCGGCGAAACGTTTACGAATCATCGGCCCCACATCCATACCCAGATAACGGGCCACCTCTTGGGCAAGAGATACATTAGCGGATCCCGAAAAGAGACGCAGACGATTGCTGTCCGACGCGGCGGGAAACATCGGATGTCGCATCAAAGTAGCAGAATAGCTCACAGCAGATTCTTTACCCTCAAACTCAAGGCACTTTTTTCTATCATCTCAGTTTTGTTGAAAATCTGAGTGGATTTCTTTGTTAGATCTCAATCATAACCAATTAGGGTTTGCTGAAAAAGCTTTTCCTAGGGGCAGGGTGTGACCCCACCTGCCCCCCCGACATCGGGGGGGCAGGTGGGGTGTGGGGTGTGGGGTTTTACCGATTTTGAGGTAGTCAGTTACCTAATTTTCAGGGAAAAAGTACCTGAATTTTCCCCCCGATCCCCGCAATGGCTGGCACTTTTTGAGGGAAAAAAAGTCTAAAAGTCTTATCCAACAAGGTTTTTAGATTTATTCAGCAAGCCCCAATTACAGATCATTTTCGAGCCGTTGCGGCCCCTTTTAGCGGCAATTGCCATGGCCAAATTGCCGCCGGATTTTGTCAAAACCGATTAACGTTTGGCTAACTTTTTCACCGGTAATTTACGCAGACGGATCGATTTCGGGGTAATTTCTACCAACTCATCCGGTCCGATGTATTCGAGGGCGCGTTCGAGACTCATATCCACGGGGGATTGTAACTGAACCAATTCATCCCCGGTGGCGGAACGATGGTTAGTTAACTGTTTAGTTTTGCAGATATTGATCTCCACGTCCTGGGGCCGGTTGCTTTCGCCGATAATCATGTTTTTATACACTTTTGTCCCCGGAGTAATAAAAAATACTCCCCGGTCCTCGGCGTTTTTGAGGGCGTAGAAAGTGGCGACTCCTTCCTCAAAGGCAGTAATCACGCCATTGTAACGGGTGGCCAATTCCCCGGAGAAAGGACGATATTCGAGAAAACTATGGTTCATAATCCCCTCACCGCGACTCAGACGGATAAATTCGCCCCGGAAACCGATTAAACCTCGGGCCGGAATCACGAATTCCAATTGAGTACGGCCATTGCTGCCCGTCTGCATATCCTGCATTTCCCCTTTCCGTTGGCCGAGACGTTCGATACTGGAACCCACCGCTTCTTCGGGTACATCTAAAACGAGGTATTCGTAGGGTTCGCAGGGTTGACCGTTAATTTCGCGGTAGATAACTTGCGGCTGCGATACTTGGAATTCGTAGCCTTCCCGACGCATGGTTTCGATGAGAATGCCTAAATGCAGTTCCCCCCGTCCCGAAACCAGGAATTTCTCGGCAGAATCACTTTCTTCCACCCGTAGGGCGACGTTAGTTTCTAATTCTCGCATTAGACGATCGCGAATTTGCCGCGAGGTGACAAAAGTGCCTTCCTGACCGGCAAAGGGAGAATCGTTCACCGAGAAGGTCATTTGTAGGGTCGGTTCATCGACTTTAATTAGGGGTAAAGCTTGCGGGTCATCGGCTAAAGTTACGGTTTCCCCGATGTTAGCGTCGGCAAAACCAGCCACAGCAACGATATTACCGGCGCTGGCCTCGTTTAGTTCCACCCGTTTGAGGCCCTCAAAACCAAGAAGTTTTGTTATTTTACCCTTGACAATTGCGCCCGTATCCTTTACTAAAGCAGCCTGTTGACCAGCTTTAATTACGCCGTTATGGATGCGGCCGATAACGATGCGTCCTAAGTATTCCGAGTAATCGAGGGTGGTTACTTGCAGCTGTAGGGGTTTGTTAACGTCCCCGGCCGGTGGTGGAACGTGGTGTAAAATCGCTTCAAAGAGGGGCTGCATATCTTTGTCTTCGTCTTCGAGGCTTTCTTTGGCGAATCCTTGCATCCCGGAAGCGAACAGAGTAGTAAAATCACATTGGTCGTCATCGGCACCCAGTTCCACAAACAGATCGAAAACTTTGTCCACGGCTAGGTTAGGATCCACGTTAGGGCGATCGATTTTATTGACCACGACAATCGGTCTTAATCCCTTTTCTAGGGCTTTTTTCAGCACAAAACGGGTTTGGGGCATCGGCCCCTCGTTAGCATCGACAATCAGGATACAACCGTCCACCATACCTAAAACCCGTTCCACTTCGCCACCAAAGTCGGCGTGACCGGGAGTATCGACGATGTTAATCAGGGTGTCTTGGTAACGAACGGCGGTGTTTTTGGCCAGAATGGTGATACCGCGTTCTCTTTCGAGGTCATTGGAATCCATGACGCAGGTGGGTACATCTTCCCCTTCTCGAAAGATTCCCGACTGTTTGAGGAGTGCATCGACGAGGGTGGTTTTCCCGTGGTCAACGTGAGCAATGATAGCAACGTTACGGATAGGCAGAGACATAAAATATTGAAGTAGTCTTAGGTTTATTTTTACAAGTAAACATTTCTTAATAATTCTAGCTTAGACTGACCAGCACCGTTAGCAAATCTTTATTTTTCCTTGGTTTCCCATCAGCAAGCTCTACTGATTACTGTTGACAGACTCCCCAAAACCTAGGCAAGCAACCCACCCTCGTAGGAGTCGAGACGATAGAAAAGACGACTGGAGGCAGGGGGTAGGGGTAAATTGAAGCTAGAGTGAAAATCCTCTTGAACTTTGTAGGTTAAGCGGGGGGAAACTTGGCGAACAATTTGCGTCAATAGTTTATCGCCGGTTTTTTGGAGAATGGGACGGGGAATCTTATAAATAAACTTGGGAAACTTAACCATAACATCCATACGCAGTTCCCAGGTGACTTGGGTGATAACCGCCGGAATATCCCGTCCCTGTTGCCGAAAAATTGCCTCAATTTCCCGACTAGGAGAAGATAGCGGCATTTCCTCTAGTTTCATAATTGCCTGATAATCCACTAGATAGCCTAAAAACGGTTGATCGGGAATGGGGACACTGCGAGTATGATAGACTCCATTGACGGGCAGCTCCAGAACCACGGCGATTTTCGGCTCCAGTTCATAGCCAAAAGCACCATATTTACCGATGGTGATAATATAACCATTCTCACCGAAGGGCAGAGTTTTCATCGGTTCGGCACAACGACAAAACCAACCTTCGTGCGCGCCCAGATAATCGGCAACCGTGTCCTGATTGCTATACATATCCATAGATCCGGCAAAATGGGTTTGAAAACCGAGAAATTGATTGTCTTCTTTGACTTCTACAGATTCGCGAGCTAGGGAGTTAATGGGGGGACGCTGCATGACTTATAAACCTGGCAAATGATAGTGCTAGAAACATTTGGGGATTAACCGCCAAAGGATCAGGGAAATTTGTAGAATCGAGATTAGTGTAACGTATTGTTAAAAACTATTAGGTGAAGAAGCGATGAAAGCATTTGTAGCAGGAGCCACAGGGGAAACGGGACGGAGAATCGTTGCCCAATTAGTCGAACGTCAGATTCCCGTCCGCGCTTTGGTGAGAAACCGCGAGAAAGCGGCGGAAATTTTGCCCGCAGGGGTGGAAATCGTCGTCGGAGATGTCCAACAGGCCGATAAGTTAGAGGAACTAATCGCTGATTGTAGCGTTTTGCTCTGCGCCACGGGGGCTAGACCGAGTTTTAATCCCACGGAACCTTTGTTGGTGGACTACTTGGGAACTAAAAATCTCATCGATGCCGCCAAAAAGAAAGGAATCGAGCATTTTGTTCTCGTTACTTCCCTCTGTGTATCGAACTTTTTCCACCCCCTCAATCTCTTTTGGTTAATTTTATTCTGGAAAAAACAAGCGGAAGACTATTTAATCAATAGTGGCTTAACCTACACGATCGTGCGACCCGGAGGTCTCAAAAACGAGGATAATCTTAATGCCATTAAAATGTCATCCGCCGATACCCTGTCTGAGGGCAATATTCCCCGCACGAAAGTGGCTTCCGTTTGCGTAGAATCCCTGTTTTATCCGGCCGCTAACAATAAAATTCTCGAAATTGTTGCTCCCTCAGACGCAGCCAATCTCGATTGGCCGCAATTGTTTCAAAGTGTCACCTAAGGGGATTACTCATCAGCTTTTGACGCATCGGTTCTGGGGCAATTGCAGGTCCTATCGACTCACCCCTGACTCGCCCTGCTGCCAGCCTGAAAGCTTCTCGCTTTTCTTGTGTATTGTCAAGGCGTTTACTTATCGCCAATTTGGGTGGAAAACCCCGTCCTTTTAAGACGGCTTTGTGCTAAAATGACTATAGGTTGCCGACCGTGAGAACGTGAGGAAACAGGTTAAACGTCCTACTCCGTGATCTCAAAATTTCTAACAGTCAATGGTGTTCAATTAAGTCCAAACTGTCAGAACGCCAAACAATTAAATACTGTGGGACACACAGAAATTTACGCTTGGGGAGTAGTCTATAGGAGTGCTTGCCTTCTAGGTGTAGTCGGACTAGACATGAAACTGTAAGACCAAAATTAGCTTTGCTGGTAGAGGCAGGATTCAGCCCAAGAATCTCCGCACTTTTAAGGCGGAGAGTGTCAAAATAACTTTAAAAAGATTTTCGGGATCATCGGTAGCCCTATGGCAAAAATTGAAACGAGAACAGAACCCATGGTTTTAAACATGGGACCCCATCACCCTTCGATGCACGGTGTTTTGCGCTTAATCGTCACCCTTGACGGGGAGGACGTGATTGACTGTGAACCCGTGATCGGTTATCTTCATCGGGGCATGGAAAAAATTGCCGAAAATCGCACTAATGTCATGTACGTTCCCTACGTTAGTCGTTGGGATTACGCCGCAGGGATGTTTAACGAGGCGATTACGGTCAATGCTCCCGAAAAATTAGCCGATATCGCCGTTCCCAAACGAGCGCAATATATCCGGGTGATTATGTTGGAACTCAACCGCATCGCTAACCATTTACTCTGGTTAGGCCCCTTTATGGCGGATGTAGGCGCACAAACTCCCTTTTTCTACATTTTCCGGGAACGGGAGATGATTTATGACCTCTGGGAAGCTGCCACGGGAATGCGGTTAATTAATAATAATTATTTCCGTATTGGTGGCGTGGCGGTGGATTTACCCTACGGATGGGTGGATAAGTGCGAGGATTTCTGTGACTATTTTGACCCAAAAGTGGACGAATACGAGAAATTAATCACTAATAACCCGATTTTCCGCCGTCGTATTGAAGGGATAGGCTGCATTACCAGAGACGAAGCGATTAACTGGGGTTTATCCGGTCCGATGTTACGCGCTTCTGGGGTGAAATGGGATTTAAGAAAAGTTGACCATTACGAGTGTTACGACGATTTTGACTGGGAAGTGCATTGGGAAACCGCCGGCGATTGTTTTGCTCGTTATCTGGTGCGGATTCGGGAAATGCGCGAATCGGTGAAAATTATCCGGCAAGCACTGAAAGGTTTACCCGGTGGTCCCTACGAAAATCTGGAAGCAAAACGGATGGCAGAAGGGAAAAAATCAGCTTGGAATGATTTTGACTATCAATATATCGCCAAAAAAGTCGCCCCCACTTTTAAGATTCCTAAAGGTGAACATTATGTGCGCTTGGAAAGTGGTAAAGGGGAATTAGGTATCTTTATCGTCGGTAATGATGATGTTTTCCCTTGGCGTTGGAAAATTCGGGCCGCCGATTTTAATAATCTTCAAATTCTGCCTCATATCCTCAAAGGGGTAAAAGTTGCCGATATTATGGCGATTTTAGGCAGTATTGATATTATTATGGGGTCAGTTGATCGCTAAATCTCTTTCAGGGTGGGTTATCTTATTAACTCACCCTCGTTTTGGCCTAGTCTTATGAAAAAAGCACATCGGCCTTTATTTCAGGTAATGCGCTTAAGTAGGGAGGCACAATTATTTGTAGGATGGGTTAGCGGTAGCGTAACCCATGCAGGAGTTGGGTTTCATGCTTCAACCCAACCTACGTTCATCTGATATTTAATTCCACCTGAACCTCAGGGATAAGGGGAAGAATCTTGCTTTCGGGAATCTTTAACTCTCCCACCTGAACACCCAAACTAGCCAAAGCAGCTAAAGTGGTGATGATGCGGCAAATCACGTCAATGTCCGCTTTATGTTTTTGCCAGAAATTTTCCTTTTTCATATTTACTCCTGTCCCCCTATAGCTTGTTTTTTGAGGACAAGTTGATTAAAATGCTTTCAGCAAATGCTGGCAAAAGGGGATCAAAAAGTGGATCAGATGGTAGGTTGACGTTTGACGAGATTTATGTTAAGGTCTGGCGAAATCAGATTATGGGATGAAGATGTAGAAACCCTTCGTAAGGCTAAAGATGCTTATAAGGGAACCTATTCTTGTGCTTCGGAGAAAACAGAGCAAATATTAATAGAAGCAAGTCGATGGTTACTTGAGGCATTTCTCGAAGAATACCGTAGTCGAACAGAAACTTCCAGTTATACCATTCCATTAAATGTTTTGAAAGATTGGATGACAGAATCTCAGCCACAATCTGGAGCAACTAAAGAGGTTTTAAAACCAAAGGGTAAGAAATTGTACTTACAAAATAAATCTAAGTTTCAAGGATTTGAAAATGAGAAGAAAAGAGCGTACATTAATCAAAATAAAATAAATACAACCAGAATTGAAGATATTAATGATAATTCAATTCATTTAACCTTTTATGAGGATATAAACCATTTATTAAATGAGTCTATTTTAAAGGTAATTGGCATATCTGGACCTAGTTTGCTGTTTTGTACTCAAAAAGACTATAAAAAAACAAAAATACAAACAAAAGGAAGACCCTCTAGACAGTCTTATATTGTTCAAGCTTATTGCGAAGTATTAGGCCTAGATTTTGAAAGCTTAGAATGTTGTCAACTTCATCATCAAAACCCAAAAGATCAACGAACAAATAATGAAAAGATTTATCGTGTTTTGACAAAATTTAATTATACTAATCTAGTAAATTTTACCAGTTCAATAGCTGCTAAACCTTTACGAGAAGGCACTATTTATATTCCGCCTTGTCCTCATCAATATCGTGTTTTGTGTTTGCGTCGTTTAGAAAAAGAAATCTTGATCACTAATAATTTGCCCGTTAAACCCATTGTTTTTAAGTTTCAAGGAGATGGTCAAGAAGAATGGGATAGCTATAGTCTTTGTGAACATTTTTTCAATAATTCTGGAGGAATTAAAAATTTAAAAGCTAATAATTTTTGTTTGATTTTTGAAGGAATTGATTGTGCCGACTTTTCCCGTTTAAAAGACATTGATTCATTTTGGCAAAACTTAATTACCAACGCTCGTAAAATACAAAATAGTCCCATTAAAGGCTTTTTATTAATGATTTGGTTAGATTATGGAGAAGGGAATGATTGGAGAGATAAGGACAGATTATCAGAATTAAGTCCTATTCACCGCTTACAGATTGACTCTTGCTTTGAACAACGGTCTTTTCAGGAAATTATTCCTACTTTTGCTCAACAACTTCAGTTAGGTTGTGACTTACAGGATGAAACCACAGACTTATTTAAATCTACCTTGCAGGAATTATGGAAAAATAGCAATGAAGGCAACATAGAAGACACACTGAAAGCTTTTTATCAACAATTTCAAGGACAATTATCGAGGGAAAATAGATGGATAAACTATCCTTAACTTACACGGGAAAAATTCAACCTAAATCGGGACTTTATTATGAACCGATTCAACAGAAAATTTATCCCTATGACGCAGGTGATGAGTTAATAGAAGTTGTTAACTTGGCTATTGAATTGGGAATGCCTTTGTTACTAGAAGGTGAACCAGGATGTGGCAAAAGTCGTCTAGCTCATGCGTTAGTTTATGAATTTAATTATCGTCAGGAAAGTAATCCTATAAAATATTATGAGTGGATAGTTCAATCTACAAGTAAAGCGGAAGATAGTCTCTATCAATATGATTATATTGGTCGTTTACAAGCTGCTCAAATTAGCGGAATTTTAAGCCAAAAAGAAATAGAAGAATCTTCTTCTGAGCAAAAAAATCCAGCTACTTCAAAGGATTGGGTTGATTTACAACCCTTGGGTAAAGCATTTAAACAAAGTCAAGATAAGCAAGAACAATCGGTAGTATTAATTGATGAAATAGATAAAGCGGATCGAGATTTTCCTAATGATTTACTTTTAGCCATTGAATCTCGTCGTTTTTTCATTAAAGAAACAGGAGAACCAATTCAAGCAAATGATCAAGCTTTTCCTCTGATTATTATTACCAGTAATCAAGAAAAAAACTTACCCAATGCTTTTCTGAGACGTTGCATTTATCACTATATTGAGCTACCCAACCAAGAAAGATTAAGAAAAATATTAACCGAACGGTTTACCGACGCTGAAAAAGACGTTATCATCAAAGCAGTGGACCGTTTTCAGGAAGTGAGAACATCACAAGACGAGACTAAATCTGAAGGAGAAAAAAAAGTTAGCACCAGTGAATTAATAGCCTGGTTTAAATCGTTGCTCAAGTACAAACCTGAAGAAATTATCGCCAAATTAAAAGAGGACAAATTACCCCACGCTAGTGTTTTACTAAAAAGCCGTACTGATTTACAAGATTATGGAACAAGAGGTTAAAAAAGCCAATGACATCCCCCCTACTTGACCTATTTTATCAACTCAGAGACGAAGAAGGATTTCTGCTGTCTATTGAACAATATTATCGGGTGGAAAATTACCTGATTCAAAAACTCGCCAATGATTCTGATATTGCTATTCAAGAAAATCCCAACTTAGAGAATCCTAAAATTAAACTTCTTTGTCAAGCTTTATGGGTTAAATCCCCGAAAGAAAAAGAAAAGTTTGATCAGGCCTGGACAGAGATGCTACAATTCCAACCAGAAATAAATATAGAAATAGCCAAAAAAACACCTATTCGTCATCCAGAAGAATCGATTAGCAAAATCATAAACCCGATGGATGATAGGGAATCTCACTCATTAGAAATTACCCCTTCTGGGGATACACAAATAGCACCGGAGACTTCATTTCCACAAATTGCCACAGCTATTGAAAAGCGAAAAAAAATCACATTCCTAGATAATCCTGATTATTATCCTATTGGCATCGCTAAGTTACAAGAAAGTTGGCAGCAACTGCGTCCATTACCCCTAGAAAGTCCTCGACAAACTTGGGATCTAAAAGCCACGGTGATGGCAACGGCTAAACGAGGTTTTTTTGATCAAATAATTTACCAAAAGAAACAACTTTATCGCCGAGAAATTATAATTTTTATTGATTGTTCTGACTCGATGATTCCCTTTGCAGGATTTGGTAGGATAATGAAGCAAACTTGGGCAAATGTTCCCCATTTTTACTTTGATAATCTGATTAGAGACGAGGTTTTACAACAAGAAAACGGTTGGGAAAGTCAATCTTTAACCAAAGTTCTCTCTAACTATTCTCCTGAAGTAACCAGTTGTCTAATTCTTAGTGATGCGGGTGCCGCTAGAAAACGTTATGTAGAAGAGCGCTTGAGTGCAACAGAAACCCTTATCCGACGATTTAGCCGAAGATTTAGCCGAGTCGCATGGTTAAACCCTTTACCCTATCATCGATGGTATGGGACAACTGCCTGGGATATTGCTGATTTAGCTGAAGATATACCCAATTTTTCCATGTTTGAACTAACTACAGAGGATTGGGAAAACTTGATAACATGGCTAAAAGAAGAAGCTATCCCACCCCGTCATTTATTTAATCCTAATCAATTTCAACAAGGGGATAATTGGGATGAGGATGAAGATTTTTTTAGCGCAGAAAGCCGTTTAAGATTATTTGAAAAAGAAAACAAACCAAACACCAGAGAACTAGCGAAACGAGCGGCATTTCCCCTTAGTTTATCCCCTAATTTACTTTATTATCTGCGTCAACATCAAGATAAAAATAATCAAGCTCCCTGGTATGCGATCGCTGATATTTTACTCTCCAGTTTAGTCCGCAAAATAGATCGAGAACTTTATGAAATGTCTCCCGATGTTCGTAAACTACTATTAGAAAAATTAACCCCAGAGGAACTCAAATCTCTGGCCCATCAGTTACAAACCTATATTCAGGAACAAATCGGTGATTATTGCTCAAAATCGGTTTATTGGCAAAATCAACAATGGTTAGCTCTTGCCTACCTAAAACCCAGTCAAGCAGTCAATGAAATCAAACAGCTACTAGCAGAAGCTATCAAAAATAATAACCGAGTGCGTCTTGTGAGATTGACAGCTTTATTAAAAAATCTATCGGGTGCTTTAGCCGATTATGAACCCTTATTATTGCTTAATGAACCGATTGCCGCCTATTCTAGAGGCGATTTAAACACCGTTGGCAATGTCCTTCAACTTTCCCCGGAAGACGAGGGAACCCTACAAAAACGTTTAATAGACAAAGTAGCCGCTATTGTTCCCTACATTGTTCCCTACAATGAAAACCTTTTCCTTTTTACCGCAGAAACGGTATTGGTTAATGAAACAGGCAAAGTTATCGAGAGAAAACCTGTTAAAGCCTATTTTTACGATGAAAACCTTCCGGAAGTTGGCAACCGGAAAAAAGCTCAAAACTATATCCGCATGATGTATATTCCCCAAGGAGAATTCTGGATGGGAACGGAAGATGAGGAAATCGAAAGACTGGTTAAAAAATTTGGTTGGGACGGATTTAGAAGTGAAAGACCACAACACCTAGTCAAAGTCCCCGCTTTCCATATCAGTCAAACCCCGATTACCCAGGCCCAGTGGAGAGCAGTTGCCGCAACCGCTAAAATAGACATCTACCTAGAGACAAACCCCTCTCGCTTCAAAGGGGATGAGCTACCCGTAGAAAGAGTCAACTGGTATGAAGCAACGGAATTTTGTAAACGACTATCAAGGGAAACAAAACGGGAGTATCGGCTACCGAGTGAGGCAGAATGGGAATATGCTTGTCGTGCTGGAACCACCACCCCATTCTACTTTGGGGAAACCATTACCGGGGAATTGGCTAACTACAATGCCGGCTATACCTACGCCGGGGAAGCGAAGGGAGAATATCGACAACAAACGACTCCCGTGGGACAGTTTCCCCCAAACGCTTTTGGACTGTACGATATGCACGGCAATGTCTGGGAATGGTGCGCCGATACTTGGCACGATAATTATCATGTTGCGCCGACGGATGGCAGTGCTTGGATAAAAAATGGGAATGATAATCTTTCTCCTCTGCGGGGCGGTTCTTGGTACTTCAATCCGTATTACTGCCGTTCCGCTTGCCGCAACTTCGACGGCCGCCGCGACTTCCACCTCTACGACTACGGTTTTCGGGTGGTGTGCGGTGCTGGGGGGACTTTGTAACCCTTTTTCTCTTTTTTCCCTTTTTACCCTTGTTCGATTTTTTGTACTACATATGTACTATAAAAGGATTGAGAGAATGATCTCTCTTTTGTCAAAGTGGGTTGAAACCTTGATTTCTCCTAGCCTGAAACGACGTAAATCCGTTAAAATTTTCAAGACTGACAGAAGAGACCACAAACGCGGGGTATCCCTCCGCACCACCTAAAAGGAGAATCTAATGTTCAAAATCGATACTTGCTGTACCCTCGTACCCTACTTTGAAGTACCAGAAGGAAAAATTGCTGCGTTCAAGGAACTAAGCCCCAAATTCATTGAGAGAACCCGCACCGAAGAGGGCTGTATCCATTATGCTTTTTCCTTTAGCGGCAATATTCTTCATTGCCGCGAGGGTTACGTCGATGCTTCCGCAGTTCTTGCCCACCTGCAAAACGTCGGGGAACTGCTAGACGAACTTCTCAAAATCGCCAAGATTATTCGCCTAGAAGTTCACGCTCCCGCTGCCGAAATCGAAAAGCTGCGGGAGCCGTTGGCTTCTCTTAACCCTCAGTTCTTCATTCTCGACGGAGGTATTCGCCGCACCAGCGAAGCCTAACCCCAGACTGACAGAAAACAGATGCCCTACTTCCCATCTCGAAACGCACCGGGTTACTTGTTTCCCCGGTGAATTTGTCTTGCGCCCAACTATTGGGACTTAAACGCTAAATAAAGATCAAATCGAGTATAATCGTTAAAGAATAAGCACTTTACGTTGAAAGATCAGCGATGAAAGAGACAACCCCAGCCGCGATGCCCCC
>VYLS01000015.1_pt1 | contig 36379 bp, 34 predicted proteins | sample 5114231 | NCBI WGS metagenome assembly VYLS01 (sample SAMN12291800, study PRJNA351875) | freshwater metagenome | isolation source: freshwater lake | place: USA: Michigan, Lansing Lake | collected 2013-08-14 | reverse complement strand
AAGTCGCCTTTGTCAAGAGAAAATTTAACAACATCCAGACAAACGTTATTGTAGGGGTAATTCATGAATTACCCCTACACCTATTACCTAGTCCAGTAACGCACCACCACCATTGACTGTGATTGGAATGATTGAATGATGGACTATAATTGAATTAATGACTGATAACTGATAACTGATAACTGATAACTGATTAGCAAGGAATAAAACCATGAATACTAAAGAGAGACTATTACAAGAGATTGAACAAGCGCCGGATTTTTTAATACAAGAAACTTTAAACTTCCTCCTTTCAGCACAATCTAGTTATGCTAAATCTGAAAGTAATGTAGGGGAGGCAATATTAAAGCTTCTGGAAGATATACCATTAGACAATGACGACTTAGAAAAGTTGCCTATAGATCTTGCTAATCAACATGATCATTATCTTTATGGAGTTCCCAAATCCTAAGCAAAGCCGAAACTCAAGCTTATAGCATTATAGCAATGAAAACCATCTTTGCAGACACATTTTATTGGGTTGCTCTCATTAACAATCGTGATGATTGGCATGAGAAAGCTATAGAAATGACAAGGAAACTCCAGCAGGTAACAATAGTGACAACCGATGAAGTCTTTATTGAAGTTTTCAACAATCTATCTGCTTATGGAATGTCAGTTAGACGAAAAACCTTACAAGTTATTAGAGGCTTACAAAATAATCCCCAAATCTTAGTTATACCTCAAACTCATCAGACGTTCCAATCAGGATTAGATTTATATCAAAATCGTCCAGATAAGGATTACAGCTTAACAGATTGTATATCCATGCAAACAATGCGCCAAATGAATATAAATGAAATTCTTACCCACGATAAGCATTTTACACAAGAAGGATTTTTCATTTTATTTCAAAATATAGAGTTACATTAGATTTGAGAAAACGACTACTAGGAGACAATCATCCCCATTTTGACAACATCCAGAAAAACGGGGACATTAAGCTTAAATCAGGTTGAAATTACAGCAGACGAATAAATTCTTCCTGTGTCAGTTCAGCATCGCGTAAAATTTTTAAGAGTAATCCTTTCCCGACAGTTTTCCCCCGATGAACAGGTACGGTGACAACTCTTCCATCTTCATGTTTTAAGCGCAGATGACTTCCTTTTTGTCGGATAGATTGAAACCCTATTCTCGTTAAAGCTTTGATAACTTCATCGCCGGTTAATATCGGTAATTTTGGCATCAGATAGACACCTTTTCAATTCCAACAAACTCCGATACATCTTCAGGATTGTCATCTTCCAAGCAAAGTTCAATCACTTCCCTGATATTCTTCATCAATTCATCAATCGTTTCCCCTTGACTGTAACAACCCCGAAGTTGAGGAACTTCCCCAACATAATATCCATCCTCATCCCGTTCAATGACAACATAAAACTCTCTTTGACGGTTCATGGTTCTCAATCCTTAAAAAAATTATCGCTGTCTAAGCTTTTATTGGCGATTATTGAGACTTGAACATAGGGTCTGTAGGCGCAAGGATTTTCCATTATGAATATAGTATCATGTCAAGTCGCCTTTGTCAAGAGAAATTTTAACAACATCCAGACAAACATTATTGTAGGGGTAATTCATGAATTACCCCTACACCTATTACCTAGTCCAGTAACGCACCACCGCCATTGACAGTGATTGGAATGATTGAATGATGGACTATAATGATCGATAATTATAGGAGGATGCTGTCTGGACTGTGATTAGGAGAGATTGTTAAATCCCTACAATAATTTTCATTATTTCATCATCAAAAAAAGGATTAATTATGATCAAAAAAATTAAAATCGCCGATGCTCAAACCGATTTACCAAGTCTCGTTAAATCGGTTACAGAAGATAACAAAATTTATGCCATTGAGAATCAGGAGGACTCTGTAATTTTGATTTCCCAAAAAAACTATGAAAGTTTACAAGAAACCATCGAATTACTATCTATTCCCGATTTAAGAGAAAGCTTACAACTATCTTTACAGCAAATTAATGAAAATGAAACCTATTCTCTTGAGGAAGTGTTGGGAGACATTGATTAATGGTTTATGAATTCAGCATACAACACAATCATAGTATTCATTCAATCATTCCAATCAAAGTTTAGACTGATGATGAACAGAAGTTAATCTATATTCATCGTACCAAAACCCATTATGGCGAATAAGCTAGACCTTGAAAATTCATGAAAAGAGGGTTTGTAGTCGCCCAGATTTTCCATTATGAATATAGTATCCTGTCAAGTCGCCTTTGTCAAGAGAAAATTTGACAACATCCAGAAAAATGTAGCCTATTGCAGGGGTAATTCATGAATTACCCCTACACCTATTACCTAGTCCAGTAGGGTGCGTTAGACGGCAAAAATTTCTGCTTTGACTTGAAGCTAACAATCTGTCGTAACGCAGCACCTATCATTGACTTGAGGCAAAGTATTCGGGCGATAACCTATCGTTGAAACCGATTCCTATCCGAATGCTGCGCCCCTACTTTTTCAGCATACCCTAATTAATCGGGCAATTTATACTGTTCCACAATCTTTTTAGCATATTCAGGAACATGAGCCGCTAATTTTTCAGGATAATTACGTTTAACATAAAGGTAATTACGGGTAAAGTGAGAATCGATGGAAAAACGAGCATATTCTAAACCTTTAGGACCGATTTTTTCAATTACTACTCCCATCATTTTTGCCGCCCACATCGGCAAGGTTACACCTTTATCATAGGCAGGAATGCTATTTTGTACAGCCTGTTTTCTATCACCACTAGACATAACATCTTGGGTATTTAATTGATCTTTAACTAACTCTAACATTTCCTTACCCGTATCATTACGAACGACAATCCATTGCCAGCCAAAAGGTGCGCCCATATAGCCCACAACTAAATCAGCAAGGGAGTTAACATAATCAAAACAAGTCATACAGGAAGGAGCAAAAACATCTTTTAATTTATTAGTCTTTAAGCCAAAAAAAGGAACCATTTCGATGGAGCCATCTTCGTGTTTAAAGTGTACCCGAAAATCCTGCATAAATTCATAATGAACCACGGTTTCTGGGGAACGACTGGTGGTTTCTAGAAACTTTTGTAGTCCTGAGCGGGTGACATTATCGACGCAGGGAGTTCCTAAGACATATAATTTTTCTAAACCTAATTTTTTTTCTACTGCTCTTAGGGCTTGAATTTGACAACCAACTCCGATAACTAATAACCGTTTCATGCCCGATTTTTCAATTTCTTCTAGGACTGATAAATTGGGAGAAAGAGTCGGTTTATTAACTTTAGCGGCGAGAATTTCTTCCGTGGTACGGGCGAGAATCGGCTGCGGTTGAAAGCGATCCTCGGCGGTATTCTGCACACAAACCACCCCTTCTACTAAACCACGATCGAGCATTTCACAGGCAATTGTACTGACGATTCCTGTCCATTGCGCCCCAGGTATAGCTTGTTTTTTCTTGGCAGCCATCATCTCTTGATGAACACCAAAATAGAGATCATTTTCCTGATTTAAGTCGCGACTTTTGCCGTGTGCTTCTGCTTCTAAATCAGTTATTTGTTGATTGAGAAAAGCACAAGCTTCTTTAACATAGTGAATGTAATAAGTGTCACAAAGTCCGCACTCGCTACACAATTCTTTGGCAGGACGACGACTATTGGGCTTGAGGGCTTTGGCTTTGAGGTGTGGCGCAAGGGAGTTCATAATCTTAAAAGGCAACTAGGTCAAGGTTTTTTTGTATTGATCGTTTACCTTACCGCATTAGATCGCTTTGTTAGCAATCTTTTTAAAGAAATGTAACGATTACCCGGAATAGGATCAGAGCAAAGCTTCTAAGGTGGCGACGACGGAAGCCGCTAAAGCTTCTAAATCATAACCGCCTTCTAAGCCGAAAAGCAGCGGTTTATTGAGAGTTAAGAGGTATTTCGTTAAAATTCCATAATCTTGTGGGTGTAAACAAATTCCCGCCAGAGGATCCGCTTGATTGGCATCATATCCAGCACTAACAATCACTAAATCCGGTTGAAAATTTTTCAGAAAAGGTATGACTTGCCCCTCAAAATGTTCTTGATAATCTTTAATCGTACTTCCCGCCGATAAGGGAATATTCAAAACATTATTAAACTCACCTTTTTCTCTCGCTTCTCCCGTGCCGGGATAAAAGGGGAATTGATGGAGGGAACAATAGGCAATCTGGGGATGATTTTCGACTATATCCTGGGTGCCATTGCCATGATGCACGTCCCAATCGAGAATCGCTACTTTTTGCACTCTTTTGTTTTCTAAAGCATAATAAGCGGCAATAGCAGCATTAGAAAACAGACAGAAACCCATGGCATAATTAGAAGTGGCATGATGCCCGGGAGGACGGGCTAAAATAAAGGCAGGATCGCCAGTAGATAAAACTCGATCGACTCCATCTAACCAGCCACTAACCGCTAGTAACGCCACATCGTAACTACGGGCAGAAACGGGAGTATCTGCATCCAATCTTCCCCCACCCCGTTGACAAATTCGCCGCAATATATCAACATAATCTTGATTATGAACTTGTTTGATTAAAGTGAGTACTTCGTCACGAATTTCGATCGGTGTCGGTAAATGCCATGTTAATTTTGACTGCCATTCTGTTTGTTTTAAAGCCTCGACAATTGCCGTTAAACGCGCCGCTTTTTCGGGATGGTAAATACCTGTATCGTGCTCGAGAAATTCATCGGAATAGATAATCGAGATCATAATCAAATTACTGCTTAACTCGCTGGTTTTTGAGCAACCTAATGGTTTTAATCTACCAGAAAAGCAGCGGCTTGAGCGGCTATAGTGAAAAAACTTTACTGATTGGGTCACTTTTGCCGGATGATGCAATTATCTCCCCTAAGGTGACAGGAGGCAAAAATGCTGACAAATTTTCGGAAATTTCAGCTAGAAGTTAATGGCATTACTATCAATGGTGTCAAAGGTGGGCGCGGTTTTCCGCTGCTTTTGCTGCATGGTTATCCCCAAACCCATCAAATGTGGCATAAAATCGCCCCCCGATTAGCGGCCAATTTTACGGTGATCGCCACGGATCTGCGCGGCTACGGGGATAGCGATAAACCCTTACCCCTAGAGGATTCTAGCAATTACTGCAAGCGAGTCATGGCCCTCGATCAGGTATTGCTGATGGAAAAATTGGGTTATCAGGAGTTTTATCTAATCGGCCACGATCGAGGGGCGCGAGTTTCCCACCGTCTCGCCCTTGATTTTCCCGAAAAGGTCAAAAAACTCGTTTTACTCGATATAGCCCCAACGCTGGCGATGTATGAGGCGACTGAGCAAACTTTTGCCACTGCCTACTATCATTGGTTTTTCTTGATTCAGCCTTCCCCTTTTCCCGAAACCCTGATCGCCGCTAATCCCGATTATTATCTGCAACATTGCTTGCAAAGTTGGGGGCGAGATTTTAGCGCTTTTACAGAGGAAGCTTTAGGGGAATATCGGCGTTGTTTTCGAGATTTAAGCACGATAACCGCCACCTGTGCCGATTATCGGGCCGCCGCTACCATCGATTTAGAGCATGATCGTCAGGATTTAGACCGGAAAATTTCCTCTCCCCTCTTGGTTCTTTGGGGAGAAAAAGGTTTCATTGCACGTCAATACGATCTGATTGCTCTTTGGCAGCAGCGAGCTAATCAAGTCACGGGACAGGCGATCGCCAGTGGTCATTTTTTACCGGAAGAAGCACCGGAAGAGACGGGACAGGCGATCGAGGAGTTCCTTGGCTAAGTAAAGAGATTGACGGCAGAATTCTCTGAGTTAGGAGCCGGAAGAAAGGAGGTAAATCGTTGGCTAATCGGGTTTTCACTTTGACAAAATTATACTCCTGTTAGAATATTGAACCTAAGATAATTATTAAACACAGGAGGAAAAAACTGGGATTAAATCGATTTTTTTCAATCAATTACTGGTAAAATATTATTATGCAAATGCTAAAATATTCCCTGATTGTCCCCATCTATAACGAGGAAGAAACTATTGCCGAACTGTATCGCCGGGTGAGTGCCATCATGAATAATTTAGATGGGGCGGTAGAATTAATCCTAGTAAATGATGGTAGTAAAGATGGTTCCTTAAAACTGCTGCGAGAACTGCACAAAGCTGATTTGCGAGTATGTTATATCAGTTTCGCCCGCAATTTTGGTCATCAAGCGGCGGTAACTGCTGGACTTAATTTTTGCCGAGGACAAGTAATTATTGTTTTGGATGCTGACCTGCAAGATCCGCCCGAATTAATTCCCCAAATGATTGAAAAATGGCAAGAGGGTTATCAAGTAGTTTATGCCCAAAGAACCAAAAGAAAACAAGAAAGTTGGTTTAAAAAACTGACGGCATATCTCTTTTATCGTTTGCTTAAAAGACTAGCTGATGTGGATATTCCCGCCGATACAGGAGACTTTTGTTTAATGGATCGTCAGGTGGTAGATCTATTAAATTCTCTCCCGGAAAGAAATCGTTATATTCGTGGGTTGCGCGCTTGGATTGGCTTTCCACAAACTGCGGTTAAATTTGAGCGGGATGCGCGCTTTGCCGGGGAAGTAAAATATACCTTTAGCAAATCATTATCTTTAGCTATTAATAGCCTAGTATCTTTTTCTCGTGTCCCCTTACGTTTTGCTACCTATCTAGGATTATTTTCTGCCCTGATATCTTTGATTATGGCTCTGTTAGTATTATATTGGCGTTTACAGCAACCCGACTCACCGATCACGGGTTTTGCCACGATTATGATCGCTATATTTTTTCTGGGTTCTGTACAGCTAATTAGCATCGGAATACTAGGAGAATATATCGGCAGAATTTACGAGGAAGTTAAAGGCAGACCCACCTACACAATTGCTGAGTTAGCTGGCTTACCAATTTCTTGATTTAAGAATCGGTAAAATTGCCAGTTGATGGAGAGAAGAAAAAGCTTTCTTGATATCGCCGCTCTTTGGTTTTTCAGCACTAGGATTCGAAAAGTCTTGACAAATGGACAGCTTTGCTGTAGAGTAGGCAGTAAAAATCCTATCATTAGCGGCTCTGTAAGGATAGCAGCCAAAACTAAAAAACTATTCAGGACAAAAAATCATTTATGAAAGCGATCGTTTTAACCTGCGATAAGTACATGAAATTTGCCGATCACATGATTTATACTTATCAAAAATTGTGGTCAAGTAATCCTTTTACTTTTCGGGTTCCCTACGGCGATTATCCTGAGAACTTGGCAAAATATGGCGATAAAGTGGAGTTAATTCCGATGGATTCTGCCAAGGTTATTCATCCTATTGAAACCGAGAAGGGAACTAAGCAAGTTAGCCTGATCAGGGATACGGTTTTAAATCTCTTAAAAGACTTGCCTGACGAAGAATGGATTTATTGGTGCATGGATGATCGTTACCTGATCCGAATTCAAGAAGAGGCAGCTAATGATATCTACAATTTTGTTATCAATAACACCGAGTCGGATCTCCTAACAGTTCTCTGCCTGCGCCACCTTAAAGGTGGTTACTTTAAAAGCGACAAATTTATTCAAGAAGGAGTCAAGATTGTCACCCCTAAAAAGCAAGTAGTTTTACGAGAAACGGTATTTTCTCAAGCAGATACTCTCCCCGATGTCTGGTCTCATCAATTCATGAAAGTAAAAGCTTTAAGAAGAGTTTTTGAAGGGTTCCCGGAGCGACCGTTCCTTGGTAAGGAAATGGATAGTTTCAAAACCACAAAATTAGTGGGAGAAAGACAATTAATTGTAGATAAGAATATAGCCGTGTATGGGGAAAGCACCAGTCGCGGTGAAATCACAGAAAATTGCGCCGCTAGTTTTAAACGCTGGGGAATGGAGTTACCGACGAATATGAACGTCTCTAAGACCTATCAGGTAATAGGAGAAATTCCCTATCAATGGCTAGGATTAAAAATAACCCCTCCTCCCAGAGTCAAAAGGTTTTTAACCGATGTTACTCGCTGGTATTGGCGTAATGTGTGAGGGGTTGAAACCTAAACTCACCTAGAAACAGACCCGTTCCTTTTCTTGATTGTTCGGCCCAGTTTCACAGAGACGAAATTTCGCCTCTGTTAGCCGGACTGATAGCTGATTGAATCGCTAATAATTTTCTCGAGGATTTGTGGCAGCAGGATTTTCTTGGTAGGAAAGGCTGTTACCAAACTCGAATTCTTGTCCGTAGGCTTCCTCTCCGTGTTCAGGAACATCTAACCCTTCTGCTTCCGTATTCGGTTTAACCCGCAAATCCATGAATAAACTGAGAACTTTCAGGATGACAAAAGTACCCACGGCAGCAAAGATATAAGTAGCAGCAACGCCAACAAATTGCGTCCAGACTAAGCCGGGGTTGCCAAATAGTAAACCGTCATTACCCAAGGAATTAACCGATTTAGTCGCAAAAACCCCCGTAAGGATTGCCCCTACCGTTCCACCCACACCATGGACGGGATAGGTATCCAAAGAATCATCAAAGCGCAATTTTGCCCGCAGACTAACCGCAAAAAAACAGGTAAGGGCAGTGATCGAACCAATGAGAATCGCCCCAATCGGCAGTACATAGCCGGCAGCCGGAGTAATACCGACTAATCCCCCTAAAAATCCACTAGCAATGCCGATCGCCGTCGGTTTACCCCGTAAAATCCATTCTATCAGCATCCATGTCAAACCCCCAGCCGAAGCGGCGATACTGGTATTAACAAAAGCTGTCGTGGCTAGGGAACTAGAGGAAAGCGCGCTACCACCATTAAAACCAAACCAACCGAACCAGAGTAAACCGATACCTAGGAGAACAAACGGCACATTATGGGGTGCATAGGTTTGAGTTCCAAAACTACGCCGCGGACCGATCATCCAGGCGGCCACCAGTGCGGAAATCCCGGAACTAATGTGAACAACGGTTCCACCAGCGAAATCCAGCGCCCCAGTGGCTGCTAACCAACCCTTACCCCAAACCCAGTGAGCTAGGGGAGAATAGATAAAGGTGGACCAAAGCAGTAAAAACCAAAAATAGGCTTTAAAGTTGACCCGTTCCACGATCGCCCCCGAAATTAAAGCCGGGGTGATGATGGCGAACATCATCTGATAGACCATAAACACTTGATGGGGAACGGTGGGTGCATAACCGATATTGTCAGGTGTGGCCGCGGTGACACCGTTGAGAAAAATCCAATCTAGTCCCCCGATAAAAGCTTCGATCCCTTCACCAAAACCACTTTTACCCGGGGTGACATCGAAAGCGAGACTATAACCCCACAGCACCCAAGTTACACCGATGACGCCCATGGCCACCAGACTCATCATCATGGTGTTGAGGACGTTACGGGAACGCACTAAACCCCCATAAAAAAAAGCCAGTCCGGGGGTCATTAATAAAACTAAGGCCGACGAGATCAGCATCCAAGCGGTATCCCCAGCACTAATCGGATTGGGGGGAGCGGCGGCGATGGTTTCCGCAAAAACTGGGGCAACTCCGCAATTGAATCCCAGTCCCAGCAAAAGTACGATTATTCCTACGATCTTTTTCATTGTCGGTTGGTGCCTAGTAGCAAGATTAATTTTTTCTGTCTGGAAAGAGACAAAAAACCGAAAGAGAAAAGGTTTAGAAGCTAATTATAGCCACCGATCGCATCGGGGCGAGGCCTTCTTCCTTTTCTCTTTAACTTTGTCGGGGATCTAATTAATCTATCTTTACAAGGTTCACCCTAACGAGTGCTAGGCGTTTCCATGTCAACACTGGAAGCATAATGGCCGCCGGCAACGATATCGGACTCCTTGACGAAACCGCTATAGGCTTCCATCCCGTGTTCACCCACATCCAAACCTTCCATTTCTTCTTCGGGAGTAACACGAATACCGAGGGTAGCCTTGAGGATTGTCCAAACAATACCACTAACAATCACGGTAAATGCCCCTACTGCCACAATTCCGATAATTTGGTTAATAAACAGTTGGAATTGACCGGTGATTAAACCCGCATCTTTGTTGAAGATACCCACGGCTAAGGTTCCAAACACACCACAGACGAGGTGAACGGAAGTCGCACCCACCGGGTCATCAATTTTCAGGTTATCGAAGAAAGCCACCGAGTACACCACGACCACACCGGCAATTAAACCGATGATTGCCGCCGACCAATAGGATACACCATCACAACCGGCAGTAACGGCTACTAAACCGGCCAGAATACCGTTAATAATCATCGAAAGGTCGGGTTTACCATCTTTCGCCCAAGCGGTAAAGGTAGCGGCAATGCCACCCGCGGCCCCGGCGAGGTTAGTGGTGACAGCGATATAGGGTACAGTTTCATTAACCGCTAAAGCAGAACCGGGGTTAAAACCGAACCAGCCAATCCAGAGAATTAAACAACCCAGGGTCGCAATACTCATGTTATGGCCGGGTAAGGCACTGGTGCGACCGTTGATGTATTTACCCATTCTCGGCCCGAGAATTGCCGCCCCGGTTAAAGCAGACCAACCACCCACCGAGTGAACCACCGTCGAACCGGCGAAGTCTTTAAAACCAAGGTCAGCTAACCAACCGCCACCCCAAACCCAGTGACCGGTGATCGGGTACATGATACCGACGATAATTAAGCTAAAAACGAGGAAATCGGTGAATTTAATCCGTTCTGCCACTGCCCCAGATACAATGGTTGCCGCCGTTCCCGCGAAAGCGACTTGGAACAGGAAGAACACCGAGGTGGGCAAATATTCCGGCATAACGTAGCTGGCGGGATCGCTACTGCTGAGAAACCAACCTCCCGTACCGAAAAATTGGTTACTGACAGACCCAAACATCAGGGAGAAACCGATCGCCCAAAATGATATGGTGGAGAGGGCGAAAACGATCAGGTTTTTGGCCAGAACGTTAACGGCGTTTTTCTGGCGACAGAATCCCGTTTCTAGCATCGCAAAACCCGCGTTCATAAAGATCACGAGGATGGCGGCAATTAAAACCCAGATTGTATTGAGGGCGTTTTGGACATCTTCGGGGGTTAGGGGTTTCGCATCTTGGGCCTGTACGGCTGTGTTCCAAACCACGAAAATAATCGCGGACAAAGGAACACAGGCTAACCAGACAGGGTTAATTTTCGGTAACAAACCGACAAGTTCCCCAGATTTTCGAGCAATTCGTTTCATCGTTAATTCGTTTACTTTGTTGAGTTAGTAGGTCGATTCATTACTTTTGAAAATAATTACCGAGCAATTATGTCCGTTCAACCACTAAATCCTAGGAACAGGGGTCAATCACGTCAGAAGACCAAACACCTAGGGATTTATCTTGATCTGTGAGTAGTCAATGTTTTTTGATCTTTGTTTTTTTTTATTTGAGATTTCTGTATCCTCTGATACGTTTCACTTTAAAATAGCAATAGTAGAGAAGTTATCAATTATCAGTTATCAGTTATCAGATGTGAGTTTTCAGTTCACTGATTACTGTTTACTGGACGGCTACGCCGTGCCTTTGGCAACACTGAAAAAAGCTTCCCACTGATCACTGATTACTGTTTACTGATCACCGATCAAGTCTCCCCTCGTTTGGAGAAATAAACAATGACCCAGGCAACGGAATTCGATCGCACAATGATGCAAAGATGTCTAACCCTTGCTAGGCAAGCCTTGGGGCGGACTTCTCCTAATCCTTTGGTGGGTGCTGTGATCGTTCAAGAGGGGACAATTATCGGCGAAGGTTTTCACCCAGGGGCCGGACAACCCCATGCAGAAGTTTTCGCCCTGAGACAGGCAGCAGAAAAAGCTCGTGGTGCCACTTTATACGTCAATCTTGAACCCTGTAACCACTATGGACGTACTCCCCCCTGTAGCGAGGCAATTGTGCAAGCAGGCATTAAAAAAGTGGTGGTGGGGATGATCGATCCTAATCCCCTGGTGGCGGGGAAAGGTATTCAAAGATTAGAATCGGCAGGCATCGAGACGCTGGTGGGGGTGGAGGAGTCCGAATGTCGTCAACTCAATCAGGGTTTTATCCATCGCATCACCGCTAAAAAACCCTTCGGTATTCTCAAATATGCCATGACTCTCGACGGCAAAATTGCCGCTACTAGCGGTCATAGCGCTTGGATTACTAGCCCCGCTTCTCGCCAAATAGTCCATCAACTGCGAGCGGCCTGTGATGCGATTATTGTCGGCGGTAGCACTGTCCGTCAAGATAATCCCCACCTCACCACTCACGGCCTCTCCGATCATAATCCCCTGCGCGTGGTCATGACTCGATCGCTCGATTTACCACCCTCGGCCCATCTTTGGGATACCAGTCAATTTCCCACGCTTGTTTATACACAAATTGATGCTAATGTCAAGCTTAAGCAACAATTATTAACAAAAGGCGTGGAAGTGATCGAACTAACCGCGGTGACACCCACTTTAGTGATGGAAAATCTCTATCAGAGGGGATTTTGTCAGGTTCTGTGGGAGTGCGGCGGCGGTTTAAGTGCAGCAGCGATCGCTGAGGGCATGGTACAAAAAATTATCGCTTTTATCGCGCCCAAAATCATCGGGGGAATTAATGCACCTACTGCCGTGGGTGATTTAGGTTTCCAGTTAATGAGCCAAGCTTTACAGTTAGAAAATGTCACGGTTAATTATCTCAATCCCGATATTTTGATTGAGGGATATCTGCAAAGTGAAAAGTAGAGCTACTGCAATTCCCCCTCAATCGGCAAATCTCAACCAACCGCTTGTAAAAGTCAAAAAGTCATCAATAACCTCGATAATCTGGCACTTACCCCTGATTTTTGCGATCGAGTTCTAGAAATCGCCCCGCTGCCGTCAACTCCGTTTATCGGTACGGTTATCCCCCTAGAAGAAGTTGGGCAATCGCTCTGTGATCAATGGTGCCATTATCGAGCAAAATAAAAAAGTTAGAATAGTCAAACCCTTAGTGATTGAACGTATGACGGTACTCGAAAAAGGTAATATCACGATTCATACCGAGAATATCTTCCCTATTATCAAAAAATCTCTCTACACTGACCATGAAATTTTTCTACGGGAATTGATATCTAATAGTGTTGATGCCATCTCGAAATTAAAAATGGCTTCTTTAGCAGGAGAAGCAAGAGGAGAAGTCCCCGAACCAGAAATTAATCTCGCCATCGATAAAGAAAATCGTACCCTATCAATTACCGATAATGGCATCGGGATGACGGGGGAAGAAATCAAGAAATATATTAACCAAGTTGCCTTTTCCAGTGCGGAAGAATTTATCAATAAATACCAAAAATCAGCCAACGATTTAATCGGTCATTTTGGCCTAGGTTTCTATTCGGCTTTTATGGTGGCTAAAAAGGTAGAAATTGATACGCTTTCCTATCAGGAAGGTGCTACCCCTGTCCATTGGTGCTGTGATGGTTCTCCCGAGTTTGAACTAACCGATTCTTCCCGCAGCCAAATCGGCACCACTATCACCCTAACTTTAATGGATGAGGAAGGGGAATATTTAGAACCTGCCCGCATTCGCCAGTTAGTCAAAACCTACTCGGATTTTATGCCCGTTCCCATTAAAATTGATGGGGAAGTGATTAATCAACAACGGGCTTTATGGAAAGAATCTCCTCAAAATCTGACTAAAGAAGACTACCTAGAATTCTATCGTTATCTCTATCCTTTCCAAGAAGAACCTTTACTCTGGGTACATCTGAATACCGATTATCCTTTCTTGCTCAATGGCATTCTTTATTTTCCCAAACTCAGACCGGATGTGGATGTCTCAAAAGGACAATTAAAGTTATTCTGTAATCAGGTTTTTGTCAGCGATCATTGTGAGGAAATTATTCCCGATTTCCTGATCCCCTTGCGAGGAGTTATCGATAGTCCAGATATTCCTTTAAATGTGTCTCGAAGTGCTTTAACCAAAGATCGCACCGTTCGCCGTATTGCAGATTTTATTGCCAAAAAAATTGCTGATCGCCTCAAATCTCTCTACAACGAAGACGCAAAAGAATATATTCGTTGTTGGGAAGATGTGGGAACTTTTATTAAATTTGGTTCCTTAAAAGAGGATAAATTTAAACAGCAGGTAGAAGATATTTTAATCTATCGCACTACCTACAAACCCCCAGAAACCCCGGTACAAGTGGCAGTGCAAACCGCCGAAGGTGACGCATGGCAAGAAGCAACGGCGAAAACTCCCCTAGAAGCGATCGAACAGGAAGGTTATACTACTCTCAAAGCCTACCTGGAACGCCATAAAGAACGCCACGAAAATCGAGTTTTTTACTGTACCGATCCTCGTAGCCAATCCACCTACGTTGAACTCTACAAAAATCAAGGGTTAGAGATCCTCTTCTTTGATTCTTTCATCGATACTAATTACTTTATTCCTTTCCTAGAAAGAGAATACTCCGATGTGAAATTCACCCGGGTTGATTCTGAATTAGACTCGACGCTGCTCGAACAGGATCAAGCTAGTGAAATTATCGATCCGGGTAGTAATAAAACCCGGGCTGAATTGATCAAAGAAATCTTCGCCAAAGCTCTCGATAATTCCCGCATCAATATCAAAACTGAAGCCTTGAAATCCGATGATCCCCAAGCTACTCCTCCGGCAATTGTCTTACTTCCAGAAGCGATGCGACGCTTACAGGAAATGACGGCAATGATGCAACAAAAAGCCATGGCTTTCCCCGAAGAACATATTCTGATGATTAATACTAATCATCCCCTAATTCAACAAATTGTCCAGATTAGTCAGGGAAGTATTGTTACTGGTAGCGGCGAATCTCCATCGGCGCAATTAGCGAAAATGCTCTGTCAGCACGTTTATGATTTAGCTGTAATCGCTCAAAAAGGATTTGATGCCGAGGGAATGCAAGCTTTTGTGGAACGTTCCAATCGCGTTCTAACTAAGCTAACCGAAAAGATTTAATCTATTGCCAAACTTTGGCTGTTCCGATATGCTGAGAGTGTGTTAATTCACACTCTATTTTTTTAACCCGATCAATATGATCTAGCGATAAGCTATCTTGCCGCCGTCAGCCTTGAATAAGTTATCAGTTATCAGATGTAAGTTTTCAGTTCACTTATACTGTTTACTGTTTACTGTTTGCTGTTTACTGTTTACTGATAAGTAGGGAGGCACAATTATTTGTAGGATGGGTTAGCGGTAGCGTAACATGAGCGGGCGTTGGGTTTCATGCTTCAACCCAACCTACGTTCTGTTTACTGATAACTGATAACTGATAACTGATAACTGAAAAATGCGTTTACCCACCCTCAAATATGAGCGAGGAACCTTAATTCTCCATCCACCACCAAAAGGGAAAAAATGGCTAGATTTTGCCACTTGGGATGATCGTATCGAAAGATTTCGCATTTTGGCCATTCATTATCGTCCTCTCGTGGAAACTCTACAGGAGGAGGGCATTAACTTCCAAGATGAAGCAAAAGCTTTCAACAATTTAGAATTAATTGCCAGTTTTGAACGGGAACCCTACCCCCACCAAACGGAAGCGTTAATCGCTTGGAAAAAATCCCAGAGAAGGGGTGTTATCGTCCTTCCCACCGCTGCCGGCAAAACCTATCTTGCCCAATTAGCTCTACAATCGACTCCCCGCAGTACCTTAATTATCGTGCCGACTATTGATTTAATGCACCAGTGGTATGCCCAGATGTTGGCGGCTTTTCCCGATGCCGAGGTGGGATTATTAGGGGGAGGTTCTAAGGATAATAGTGCTATTTTAATCGCCACCTATCAAAGTGCGGCAATTTATTCAGAAACTCTTGGCAATCGTTACGCTTTTTTGATTTTTGATGAATGTCATCATTTACCATCGGATTTCTTTCGGAAAATAGCGGAAGATTCGATCGCACCCTATCGTTTAGGCTTAACAGCAACACCGGATCGCGGTGATGGTAGTCATCAGGATTTAGATTATCTTATTGGTGCAATTGTTTATCAAAAAAGTCCCCAAGACTTGTCAGGAAAAGCCCTAGCGGATCATGAAATAATTCAAATTAAAGTGAAACTATCTGCCAAAGAACAGGAAAAATATCAAGAAGCAATTAAAATTCGCAATGATTTTTTAAGAAGAAATAATCTCAGTTTGTCCGGTTTAGATGGTTGGCAAAATTTTGTCATGATTAGTGCCAGAAGTAGCGAAGGGCGCCGGGCCATGTTAGCGCACCGGGAGTCGAAGGAAATATCCTCCGGAACCCAGGGAAAATTGCGGGTTTTAGCCGAGTTAATCTGTGAACACCATCCGGAACCAATTTTGATTTTTACCAACGATAATGCCACAGTTTACCGCATTTCCGAGAGCTTTTTAATACCTGCCATAACCCATCAAACTCCCGTGAAAGAACGCCATGAAATCCTGACCCGTTTTCGTCAGGGAGAATACAAAATTCTGGTGACTTCCCATGTTCTTAATGAAGGGGTTGATGTGCCGGAAGCGCGCATCGCGATTATTTTATCGGGAACCGGTTCCACCAGGGAATATATTCAGCGTTTAGGACGGGTTTTAAGAAAAGGCCAACAAGAGGATAAACGGGCGATTTTGTATGAAGTGATAGCCGAAAATACCACGGAGGAAAAAACCTCCCAACGACGACGGGGAGAGCAGAAAAATAAAACTAGCTATAAAACCGGTAATCGACAATTGGAATTATTGCCTTCTCCTCCGAAAAAATCTTTTTCTTTCCCGAAAGCTGCCGAATCTTCTACCCCTTGGGTAAGTTCTCCAGAGTCCGAGGAAGAATAAAAAATTTCTCTGGGGGATTTTCCTCTATAATAAAGGTAAGTAGGTAGGTGTTAAAAGTTGTCAGATCCCCCCCTTATCAAGGGGGGCAGGGGGGATCCCCCCGCCTATCGGCACCCCCCTTATCAAGGGGGTCAGGGGGGATCCCCCCGCCTATCGGCACCCCCCTTATCAAGGGGGGCAGGGGGGATCAGAGGCAAAATCTATCTTCAATTTAATTATAACTACTTACTTAAAAAATCTGGATTGATACCCCTATGACCGAACTTGCCCAACAAAAATGTCAACCTTATCAATCGGGTTCTTCTCCTATCACTGCCGAGGAAATTACCGCTTTACAGGCTAAAATTCCCGATTGGAATCTCTTAGAATACGAGGGTATTCCCCGTCTGCAAAAACTCTATAAATTTGCCAATTTTCAAGGGGCAATCGCCTTTACTAATGCCGTGGGAGAAGCGGCGGAAAAAGAAGGCCATCACCCAGCTTTATTGACAGAATGGGGTAAAGTTACCGTTTCTTGGTGGACCCATGACGTGGGCGGATTACATCAAAATGACTTTATCATGGCTGCCCGTACCGATGATATTTATCGTCAACAAAAGGCCTAATCGTAGGCGCGAATCATCGCTTGGGTTCCCTGTTTAATTCCCTTACCTTCGTCCAATTCCGCTACTACTTTAAATAGAGTTTCCGCTAAATCTGTCCCGGGCAGAATTTCCCCGGCTGTCTGGGCAGTTTCTTTGACTAATCGCAAATCTTTTAAAATATGTTCAATCATAAAAGCTGGCTGTAAATCTTGGGCGAGGATTTTTGGTCCCAAATTTTCTAAAGCCCAAGAACCCGCCGCCCCCGTTTTACAGACTTCTATGACTAAATTGGGGTCTAATCCTTGAATTTTTGCCATTTTTAGAGCCTCACACAGTGCCACCATGTGAACCGCCCCCAAGACTTGATTACAGAGTTTTACCGCTTGTCCGTTGCCGATTTCGCCACACCAGCGAATAGTTTTGCCCATGGCTTGAAAACAGGGCAAACAAGTCTGAAAATCCGCTTCTTTCCCCCCCACCATAATAGTTAAAGTGCCGTTTTTCGCCCCAATATCGCCCCCAGAGACGGGAGCATCGAGAAAACGGCGATTATTTTCCTCTAGCTTTTCCCCAATCATCCTAGCGGCTTGAGAGCCAATGGTACTCATATCCACCACCAGAGTTCCCACCGCTGCCGATTCCATGACACCCCCCGGTCCTAAAATTACCGCTTCCACGTCAGGCACATCCCCGACGCAGGTAAAGACAATCTCGGCATCCCTGACGGCGGCGGCTATACTAGAACAAATGTTCGCACCTGCTGCCCCGGCAATGGTTATCCCCGGCACCTCTGGGGTACGATTCCAAGCATTGACAGCAAAACCTTGACGGACAAGATTAGCCGTCATCGGCGCTCCCATTACTCCTAATCCTAAAAAGGCAATTTTTTGACTCATAATTTTCGTAATCAAGGGAAAGGGAGGTGTGGGGTGTGGGGTGTGGGGTGTATTTTCAGTGAACAGTAAACAGTGAACTGATAACTGATAACTGATAACTGATAACTGATAACTGATAACTGATAACTGATAACTGATAACTGATAACTGATAACTGATAACTGATTTAGGATTCTACCATTTGCAGAAATTGGGCTTCTGAAAGGGTTTTTATGCCTAATTTTTGAGCCTTTTTGAGTTTCTCACCGGGAGCTTTACCGAGGAGAACATAATCAGTGTTCGCACTGGGGGAACCGGTAACAGTACCACCGACATTAATAATCAATGATTTCGCTTTCTCGCGACTGATTTTGCTGAAGGTTCCTAGTATAACTAGGCTTTTTCCCCTTAGGGGATTTTCTGCGGATTCTTGACTCGTCTGGACTATCTTTGCTGCGGGTTGCACTTCTAAAATCGTATCGGCAACTGGGATTTTTTCTGCTGCTACTACCGGAGTTTCCTCGGCAACCACCTGGGGAGTTTCTGGTTCTTCTACTACCGGAGTTTCCTCGGCAACCACCGGGGTAGTTTCTGGTTCTGCTACTACCAGAGTTTCACTAATAATTGCTTCTGGTTCATTAGTAGTAATAGGGGCAGTTTGTCGAGAGAAATCGTCTCTTTCTTGTTGTAGGTTTTGAATTTGAACCTCTAAAGCAGCGATTTCTTCTTGCTTAGTTGTTAACTCACTCTCGAACTTAATTTTTTCCTTTTCTAAAGCTTTAGCTGCCGTTTTTTGGACTTCTAAATCTTGAGTTAGTTGGCGATTTTGTTGGCTTAATTCCTCGATATGACGGGAAGTTGTGGTTTCTAATTGGTCTTTTTCGGCACTTAATTGGTGTAGTTGAATCTCTAAATTGGCAATATTTTCCCGATAGGTTTCTAGCTGTTGCGGTAACTGGTTTAATCCCTGTAATTGCCCTTCTAAATCAGCAATTTTTGCCTGAGAATCGGCCAATTGTTGCGGTAACTGGGTTAATTCCTCTAATTGCCCTTCTAAATCAGCAATTTTTTCGGCAGCAGTGGTTAATTCTGCCGATAATTCTCCTTTCTGGGCTGCTAAAGCTTGTAAATCCAGTTTAGCTGCTTCGAGACGAGCGCCGAGACTGTCCTTTTCGGCGGTTATGGCTGTCACTTGAGCGACGGTTTCTTGGAGTTTTATAGTTAAATTGTCGCATTCTTGGCCTAAAGAGAGCGATCGAGTTTGACTTGCGGCTAAATCTTCGCTGAGAGACTTTTTTTCCTGTTCTAACCCAGTAATTTGACCCTGTAAGCTGGCTATTTCTTGCTGTCCTCGCTCATACTGTTCTGTTTGGTGAGCCAGATTCTGTTCTAAGGTTTGAATTTGACCTTGCAAGTTGGGAATTTGGGCGGCTAAATCGCTTAATTCTCGGTTTTTATGGTCTAAATCGGCCACTTTCGCCCTTAATTCCTCAGCTTTTTCTAGCTCTTGCTGTAAGAGAGTTTTATCCTGTTCTAGGGTCTGAATTTGACTAGAGAGAGAGGTGGTCTGTTTTTTGGTCAAATCAAATTGACGGTTAATTTCACCTTTTTGCTGCTCTAAAGTTTGAATCTGTGCCTCTAGGCTAGTAATTTGGGCTTTTTCTGCCTCTAACTGCTCCATCAAACCAGCTTTCTCCGCTTCTATTTCCTTAGCGGTGGTTTTCAGTTGTTCGATTTCACCCTCACCTATCTGCACAGCTTGCTGGAGGGACTGGAGAGAATTTTCTAAATCCGTAGCTTTGTGCTGTAATTGGGCGGAATGTTGTTCTATATGAATGATTTTGGCGTGCAGCTGCTGATTTTCGTCTTTTAAGTCTGATTGCGCCACGTCTAAACCCTTGACTTGAACCAACAAATCTGCGTTACTTTGCTGTAATTGCGCTTGTGCGGCTAAAAGGGCGGTATTTTTGCTGACGAGACCAGAGCGCGACCAGAGGAATAGTCCTCCGAAAACAGCACTTAAACCTAATCCTTCATAAATTAATTCGTTGAGCATATCTACCCTCCTAGACAAGCGAAAAACAGTCACCTAACCGAACTGATGCGGCAATTTTGGTTATAGACCTACATCTCTACTTATATCAGTTACGGGGTGCATTCGGGGAAAGGGCGGGGAAAAATTCACTTCTTTCATCCCGGTGTAAAAAGGTGATTTAGCTATTTGCGTTATGCTAACTTGTACCTGCTCCCATTCTTGGGTGATTTCTTGGTCGATTTCTTCCTGATGGTCAAAATAGTAGCCCATGGCCGCAGGAGCTATAGTTGATAATTATCCATTGTCAATTGCCTATTATCCATTAAAAACGCGAGCGCCTTTTGACCTTTGACCCCTTCCCCTTGAACTGCGATCGCTGATTAGTTGATAGTCAATAATTGATTAAAAAAACACGGATGAGAAGCTAGGGACATTTTTTCTCCGCCAAGTCGCTAGAATGGGACTAGACTTCTCAAGCTTGAAGAATCTTCCTATGTCAGACGCTGTAACGCTCGCCGATATTTACAAGTTATTTGAAAGAACTGAGGCCCAATTTGCCGAGTTTCAAAAGGAAGCCGATCGCCGCAGTGCCGAAGCTGATCGCCGCAGAGAGGAAGCTAATCGCACGATGGAAGAATTAAAAAAACAGGTACAAGAAACGACCAAAGCGGTCAATAGCTTAACAACTCCTTTGTGTCTTTTTATAGAAGAAATGGTAGAGCCTGCGGTCGTGGGTTTATTTCAGGAATGGGGCATTGATGTCACCCAAACGATGAGTCGCTTGAAAAGTAAGCGTCCTGGGGCGGCAATGGAGATTGATATTGTGGCGGTGAATGGGAGCGAGTTGGTGGCTGTGGAATGTAAATCTCGACTGTCGAGGGATGATGTAGATGATTTTGTCAGCCGATTACAGCGATTTAAGGTTGCTTTCCCCCAATTTCGAGAGTTTCGGGTTTATGGGGCAGTGGCAGCAATTGAAATTGATCAGGGGATAGATGTCTATGCCTATCGGCGCGGTTTGTTTGTGATTAAGCAGTCGGGGGAAACGGTTAAAATTATCAATGATACTCAGTTTCAACCTTTGGGTTTTGCTGAAGGTGTTTCATCTCTTTTTTAAGAAGGCGTAATTTTGCGATCGCCCTTTTAATTAATAATGAATAGTTGATAATGTAAACTGTCAGGAGTCATTTTGGAAACCATCATGGAAATAAAAAACATTAAACAAAAAGCCAGAAATTTAATCGACAAATTGCCAGAAATTCTACAGGGGATGATACACGGGTAAATTAAATGTAATTTATTATGTTTAATTAATAGTAATAGAATTGGTGCGTTACGGCGGATTGTTAGTTTTATTTTATTATCCAAATTAGTAACCGCAAACACGCACCCTACACTCTACAGCAGCTTAACAGGAGTCGCACTCATGGTTCTGGTATTTGTAAATCTCGACAAATTTTTCGCGTCAAGAATTCATTGATTTCACGATGGCGCGGAATGGCTGAAGATTTCTGATTGACACGATTTACATAAATCGTATGATTGCCGCCTTCTCTTAAGAATTCACAGCCATAAGCTTCTAAATGACGAATTAAGTTTATACGTTTCATGCAGCCCAGAAAGTAACAGACTCTCGAATCACTTCTTGTCCTTGCAGTTGCTCTTCAGCTAACATACGATTAGCTTCTAAAACTAGCTCAATTGCTTCTTCTAAATTGCTTCTAGTTTCTTCTAGAGTCTCTCCTTGAGTATTAGCTCCTGGCAATTCTTCGACAAAACCAATATAGCCTTCGGGAACTTTTTGGAATATTTTTGTTAGTTTTAGTTGCATGATTTACCTCAGAACTTTAAATTATATAACCCACCATCATTAAAGACGAGTGTAGGTTGGGTTGAGGCACGAAACCCAACCAATGTCCTATTATCAAATAATTATAAATGATTTTGCCTGGTTATTGGATGGGGTGTTGGGTAACAGTCGTCAACCCAACCTACCTTCCGCGCTTTCTAGCTGTCGGTTCTAAGAGTTAGATTACCAAGTACAAGCTGAGCTAAGTCATCAGCTTTCTTTGATTGTTCTGCCGCCAATGTCCTTAGCGTAAACTCTTGTTCGACAGCATCTCCAATTTGTGTTTGAATCTCTTCTGGGGGAACAATTATTTGTAATTCTAGTAATCTAGACGGGCTAATTCTCTGTCGCCCCGTTGCACCAGTAACGTTTGCTGTCGCTTGTCGGGTAAAATGATCAGAACGTAAAGCCCGAAAAAGGTAATAAAGATTAATCTCGGCTTGTGATTTTTTTCGCAAAACAATAAATTCAGTTGAAGCTACTGCGTTAGTTACATCTTGAGTTACTAGCGCAATCTTTTTGTTGGCCAAGCTGGGCATGATCTTGGCGAAAAGAATGTCATTCTTTTGAAAGCGATGTTTTGTACTTCCAATCTCATTTCCTTGATTAAGTTTAAGAGTTAATATATAGCCATAAATATCATCTACTTCTCGTAAATCTATATATTCAAATATTTGACCAGCATATCTACTAGAGCGTGGATTAACGCTTCTTGATACAACATCTACAAAGTTTCCTAAAGGCTGCTGTTCAAACTCACCTATTTGCTCATGCAAATATTGTGTATAAGCTGCACCAGCATCAACTGTATCGATACTACGGGCTGATTCTTCAGTGATTGTTAATATTAAAGGGTCTGATTTAATTAACTCGATAGTCATTGCAATTTTAGTTTTACTCTATGATAGGCTTCCGCGATAACAGGTAAATCATTGAGATCAGTTTCTCTATAATATTTTGAGGTAATGTCATAGCCAACCTGTTCTGCTTGTGCTAAAAAACGCTTTTTATTGTCTCCAGTAGTCTTCTTGAGATACAAAACACAGGTTCTAGCATTAGACCCCCCAAACGGCTTAAATGATCCGACAGGTAAGCTTATACAACCATGAATATGTGTACGAGATTTCACAAAGTTGCGAACTTCAGTCTCGGAAACTCCGCTGGCAACACCATGGGGCAAAATAACTAGCAAACGTCCAGTTTCAGGCTTTAATAGTCGAATTGCTCTCTCAAGAACCAAATAGTCTGAACCTTGAGCAGCTTTACCTCGTCCTAGATAATACCGGTTTAAAGTAGCAGAATCTTCATAGGGTATATTGAACGGGGGATTAATGAGAATTACATCAAACATTGCTGCGTTATTTTGCTCAATATTTAAAAAATCAGTTCTGCGTCCATCTGTATTCTCAAAAACATCTTCTCTAATTGAATCTCCTGTATAAATATGTTCATAGCCATCACCATGTAAAATCATATTTATTCGACATAAAGTGGCTAACCGAGGATTTATCTCAATTCCCCATAGATTATTCCTGACAAGATTACTAACTAAATGATCTTTTTCATCTTGGCTAGAATCAAGAAATCGAATTTTTTTGCGGACATTAATAAACGCTCTAATAAGAAAGCCACCACTTCCGCATGATAAATCAAGGACTTTTTCTCCAATTTTTATATCAGCTATCTCAACCATGAACTCAACTAATTGTCTTGGGGTTAAATACTGTCCTAAGTCCCCTCGGAGTGTTCCAGTAAGAAAGGCTTCATAAACAGAACCAACTACATCTCCTCCTGCTCCAGCCAAGCCAAGTGGTGTCTTAAAACCATAAAGACCAAAAGGCTCTAATTCACGAACAATTTTTTCAACAGTTTCGTTGCTTCTAATTTGAATTTGAGTTCCCGTAGGGAATACATTAAAAGTCTGTTTTGCGTCAGTAAACATTTGCTGTAAAGCAGCTAGAGGTCCACTGCCAAGAAGCCAGGAAGATGTAAAGCGATTGGCTGCAAGGCCTTCAGCATCTCTTTTCTCTTCGTTAAACTTACAAGTGAGAATTTTAGTTAGCTCATCAAATGCAGACTCGGCAATGAGTCCTTCTTTAGCTAACTCTTTTCGACATTCCCTAAATGCTATTTCTAAGTCACCTTTATTTTCAATAGTTACTAAAAGTCGCTCAGCAGCTTGTCGCTTTTCCAATTGAACTACATTGCTAGAGACAGTAAGTATTGTGCTTTCAAGCTCTTGCGGTTCAGGAACGGATTCTAATCCGCCAATATCGTCTCTATCCAAATAATAAATCTCCCAATCACGTCCATTAGTCAGAACTGCAATTGGTGTAGATGGTTCAAGAAGTTGAGCATAGGAAAGCGCTTGGTTAACATCCTCCTCGCTGAATCGATGCTGAATACGCTTGGTTTCAACCACAAGAGCCGGACGTTCCCCAATATAAACAACGATATCAGCTTGCTTTCTAAATCTATGTCCTGAAGTTCCAGTGATTGAGACTTTTCGACGTATCTGGTTCCTGTCGTAACCAAGCCTCATTATGAAAGGAATAACAACATTCTCAGCACAGTCGTCCTCAGAGTTCAACGGTGGTGCTTTGCGAAAAATGTCATCTAAGATAGCCTGTTTATTCAACGGCATAATAATCTATACACCTATGGGTTACACGATAACTAAGCCTACTGCAAACCAGAGCAGTAGGTAAATAGCTTAAACCGTTGCGTTGCTGTTACAGGCAATACTACTATTAACCAGCTTAGTTGGGGAAAAATCTCAATTACCATCAATGGTTGACCTAAGAAAATATTTCAGTCTCTCCGTCGGGAAATAACCTATTAGAGACTGAAAAATCTTAGTCATTCCATTCCCCTTTGGGTGGTACGGGGGGATTGCGTCGAAGATGACGGGTTAAGTCCTCATCCGGTTGTTTCTCTCCTCTTAGCCACTGTTTAATCGCTGTTTCGATAATGCGACTAGGATCGTTAGTCAGGTGTTTAATCTGGTCTAAAACTTCCGAGTCAAGGTGAATAGCGATTTCAACTTTCTCCGCCGTGCGCTGAGTCGGTGTAGCATTGTCGTTCATAAGCTCTATTAATGATTGCTATCTATCATTCTACCCGTCAGTCGAGGATTCTCATCCAAGAGTTTATCTATAGTAATCCGATTTGGACAAATCATACATCTTTCCCTTAGCCATTGCCCTTTGTCTGATTTTGTCACCATAATCAAGCCTACCCTAGTTTCCTGTGGATGCCGAGAGGGAAAGCCAAGGCCAAAACCCTGACTATACTTGCAGTTTAGCTTTTTTACCTTTTACTTTTCAGTTTTGCTCCAGCCTTAGAGACTTTACCTCTACAATGAATTAAGGAATCTAAAATTTTATAAACCCCTGACTTTTGCCAGCAGTGAACCACGATGACTGACGTTCCCGTTTCTCGCATTCGCAATTTTTCCATCATCGCTCATATCGATCATGGTAAATCAACTCTCGCCGATCGCCTCCTGCAAATTACGGGAACCGTAGCCCAACGGGAGATGAAAGAACAATTTCTCGATAATATGGACTTGGAACGGGAACGAGGTATCACCATCAAGTTACAAGCGGCACGCATGGATTATACCGCTAAGGATGGTCAAAAATACGTTCTCAATCTGATTGATACCCCCGGCCATGTGGATTTTTCCTACGAGGTTTCTCGGTCTCTAGCGGCGTGCGAGGGAGCTTTATTAGTTGTGGATGCGTCCCAAGGAGTGGAGGCGCAAACTTTAGCCAATGTTTACCTAGCGCTGGAAAATAACCTCGAAATTATCCCAGTTTTAAATAAAATCGACCTACCCAGTGCCGAACCGGAACGGGTCGCGGCGGAAATCGAGGAAGTGGTGGGTTTAGACTGTAGTGAGGCGATTCGGGCCTCGGCTAAGGCTGGGATCGGTATTAATGATATTCTAGAGTCGATCGTCCAATTAGTTCCCCCTCCCCAAGATACCCTCGAAGAACCCTTCCGAGCTTTAATTTTTGATAGTTATTACGACGCTTATCGAGGGGTAATTGTCTATTTCCGCGTCATGGATGGTCGGGTGAAAAAGGGCGATAAAATTCGTTTTATGGCTTCCGGTAAAGAATTTGTGATCGATGAATTGGGAATTTTATCACCGCAACAGGTACAGGTAAATGAACTGCACGCGGGAGAAGTGGGTTATCTGGCAGCCGCGATTAAAACCGTCGCCGATGCCCGGGTGGGTGATACGATTACTCTAACCGCTAAACCAGCACAAGAGCCTTTACCCGGTTATACGGAGGCAAAACCGATGGTTTTCTGCGGATTATTCCCCACCGATGCCGATCAGTATGCCGATCTCAAAGATGCGCTGGAAAAGTTAAAATTAAACGATGCAGCTCTATCCTACGAACCGGAAACTTCTAGCGCCATGGGTTTTGGTTTCCGTTGCGGTTTCTTGGGACTGCTACACATGGAAATCGTGCAGGAAAGACTAGAAAGGGAATATAACTTAGATTTAATTACCACCGCTCCCTCGGTAGTTTATCAGGTCACTACCACCGATGGGGAAATTGTCGAAGTGGATAACCCTAGTTTGTTACCTTCCCCACAAAAACGGGAAAAAATTGAGGAACCTTATATCCAAGTGGAAATGATTACTCCGGAAACCTATGTAGGTGCTTTGATGGAATTATGTCAAAGTCGTCGGGGAGTTTTCAAGGATATGCGTTATTTTACTAAAACTCGCACCGCTTTGATTTATGAGTTACCTTTAGCAGAAGTGGTGACGGACTTTTTTGATCAATTAAAATCTCGATCGCGCGGTTATGCTAGTATGGAATATCAATTAATTGGCTATCGGGAAAATGAGCTAGTTAAATTAGATATTATGGTCAATGGTGATCCCGTTGATGCTTTAGCGATGATCGTTCACCGGGATAAAGCTTATTATGTTGGTCGCGCTTTAACTGAAAAGTTAAAAGAATTGATTCCCCGGCATCAATTTAAGGTTCCCATTCAAGCAGCTATTGGTTCTAAAATTATCGCTAGTGAACATATTCCCGCTTTAAGAAAGGATGTCTTAGCTAAGTGTTATGGTGGTGATATTAGTCGCAAGAAAAAGCTGTTAGACAAGCAAGCAAAAGGGAAGAAACGGATGAAAGCGATCGGAACTGTTGATGTCCCGCAAGAGGCATTTATGGCAGTCCTAAAACTCGATCCTCAGTAAAGTCTTGGGGTGAGAATTAACTCACCCTTTTTAGTTTTAGCAGTGGGGAATTATTATGAAACTTTTGAGATTATCCTATCAAGATTTATCCTCTGGATTAAGTATAGATTCTTGCAAATTTTTTCCAGATTTGAATTTATTAGTTGGTATCTCAGGTGCAGGAAAAACCTCGATTTTAAAGGCTATTAGTAATTTAAAAAGAATCGCTAACGGTGAGTCTATAAATGGAGTAAAATGGGATGTAGAACTTTTAACCAATGATCATGTTCGTTATCATTGGTTGGGTGAATTTGAGGTTAGAAAAGCTCGTTCTCTCATCAAGATTGAAGAAGATGAAGTCAATAGTAATGACGGCGAAAATAAGGTTAGTATAATTAGGGAAACTCTTTTAAAAGATCAAGAGGTTTTGATCGCAAGAAATCAAGAGGTAATTGAGTTTAAACATTCAAAGACACCAAAACTAGCGTCTTATTTAAGCTGTATAGAGCTTTTCAATCAAGAAGAAGATGTTTTCCCTGTTCGACAGGAATTTAACAAAATGGTTTTCAATCCACTTAAGTTTAATATCTCATCTTCAACATTGGATAAAATCCTTAGAGACTACGAATATACCTCTCTCTCTGAATTACAATCGAGTCAACTTCCTATTTCCGACAAACTACTGATCACTTATAAAAAATATCCCGATACGTTCGAGATAATAAAGAGAAAGTTTTTAGATATTTTCCCTCAAGTTGAAGATTTAAAAATAGAATTTTTAGAACCATTCAAACTAGGTGATATTGGTATGCTTGTTTCATTAACTCCAATTTTTTTACTTGAAGACTTACCTCGCATACAAATAAAAGAAAAAAACTCTCATGTCTGGATTGTAGAACCAAATATCTCCTCTGGAATGATAAAAAGCCTGATGTTCTTAGCAACGATCAAATTATCTCCTGATGGGAGCGTTATATTAATCGATGAATTTGAAAATAGTTTGGGGGTTAACTGTTTGGACACTTTAACAGAAGATTTATTAGTTAATTATCGAGATTTACAGTTTATTATTACCAGTCATCATCCCTATATAATTAATAATATCAGTCCTGCCTATTGGAAAATAGTCACTCGTAAAGGAGGAGTAATTCAGGTACACAATGCGGCTGATTTTCATATTTCTAAAACTCGACAAAAAGCCTTTATTGATCTTATCAATGTCCTAGAAGAATTTCCCCAAGGAATTAGTTAATCGATGAATATTTATTTTTTAGTTGAAGGAAGAAGTACCGAAAAAAAGCTTTATACTGCCTGGTTAACTTATCTTATTCCCGAATTTAAGCGAGTTGATTTTTACGATCAAGTCAATCACAACAATTACTTTCTGATTAGTGGTAATGGCTACCCCTCGATACTTGATGAGGGAATTCCTAACGCCATCGATAAAATTCAAGAAGTATCCAAATATAACTATCTAGTCATCTGTCTCGATGCTGATGAGGATACTGTCGAAGAAAGAGAACAATATGTTAATGACTTTATCACCAAACATATTACTATCCCCGCACAACTTGAAATCGTGATAATCATTCAAAATCGATGTATTGAAACATGGCTACTAGGCAATCGCACAATATTTAATTCTAAACAACCTTTACAGGGACTTTTAGCTGATTATGTTCAACACTATGATGTTTACGAAAATGATCCCGAACTAATGGGTAGATTTAATTGCAGAAATCATGCCGATTTTCATTTTGCTTATCTAAAGTCTATTTTTGAAGCTAAAAAGTTGTCTTATTCTAAAAAATTCCCTGGGGTAGCTCAAGAACAATACTATCTTAATCAATTAAAAAAGCGTATCGATAAAACTGAACACTTAAAAACCTTTCGGAAATTTATTAATTTTTGTGATAATATTCGCCAAAATTTCCGATAAATTGATCTGTGGTGCTTCTGCCAAGGATGAAATATAAGCTGATCTGGCATCGTCTCCTGACTAATAGCTGATTGAGAATACAAGACTATGACAAGGCTTTTGTCCTAAAAATTTCTAGGTTGGCAGATTTTTGTAGTATTGTAGTATAATGGTAACTCCAGAAAAACAATCCTAAAAGTTCCGTCAGTCTCTTCAGTTAGCAGTTACCAGATAGAAGTTAAAAATTGGCAATTTACTTGATGTTATGGCTTCCTTACGCGATATTCTCAGTTACTATCGCAATTATCAAAAAGCCGCCTTTTTGAGTATTGCTGCATCCAGTGTATTTGAAATTATCGATCTGATGGTTCCCTACGCTGTCGGACAGATTCTTAATGTTCTTTCTGATCAACCTTTAGATGGATTCGTGCAATCTTTAGTTAATCGCACGATGATGTTAACTCCCTTTGCCTCAGAAAAGTGGGTTAGTTTGGCAGTATTATTAGGCTTAATTTTCCTAACCACGGTAATTAAAGCACCAATTCAGCCTTGGGTGGGTGTCTGGTTTCACTGGGAAATATCCTTAAGAGCGCGACGAGATAATCTCAAAAAAGTTATTGCCAAAATTCTCACCTTACCCCTATCTTTTTATGATGAAAATAATCCAGGACGCATCGCTAACCGGATCGCCAAAGGCATAGAAAATCATACTTGGACTTATCCTGAAGTGGCGGGAATGATGATCCCAAAACTGTTTAGAGTTTTCGGTATTTTTCTTGTTATTTGGGTAATTCAATGGCAGATCGCCCTTACTTTTCTTATTTCCTTTGTATTAATTGTAGCTTTTATTTTGAGAGATTTAAAAGATTTAATGCAAAAAGAAAGAATTCTTGATCAGCATATCGAAAATACCCAAAGTCGCAATTCTGAGATTATTACTAATATCAAAACTGTCAAAGCTTTTGCCACAGAAGGACAGGAATTATATCGTCAAAAACAGCGTTTAGAGAGAGAATTTACCTACGTTATCTATCGCATTCATAAGGGTTATGTGGACTTAATTACTTGGGAAAAAACCCTCGTCCAAGCTAGTTTATTTGGAGTATTTTTCTTTACTCTCCTAGCCACCGTTCAACAGAAAATCTCGATCGGGCATTTTATCACCACCTATACCCTGGCTAGTATGGCCTATGCGGAATTAGATCCCCTATCCCAAATGGCAGAAACTTTTGCCCGTCGCTATGCTTCTATGGCACGTCTAAACGAATTTATCAACTTGCCTAGTGGTACTGATTCCGGTAGTCTTTTAGCCGATCATGCCCAACACAATCCCTATCGTTTTACAGGGAAAGTAGAATTAAGTAATCTCAGCTTTGGCTATAGTGCTGAAAGAACCATTCTCAAGGATATTAATCTGCTGATTGAACCCTATCAAACTGTGGCATTAGTGGGAAAATCTGGTTCAGGAAAATCCACTTTAGTTAAGTTACTTTTCCGCTATTTTGAACCGAATCAAGGGCAAATTCTGATGGATGGCGAGGATATTCGTCGCTTGGATGTGACTTGGTATCGGCGACGGTTAGCGATTGTCCATCAAGAAGTAGATGTTTTTAATGGTACGGTGTTAGAAAATCTCACCTACGCTAATCCCCATATTAGCTTCGAGAAGGTAGAAGAAGCCTGTAAAATTGCCCGTGTCGATGAATTTATTCAGGAATTACCTAATGGTTATTCCACTATTGTAGGGGAAAGGGGCGTGCGTCTTTCGGGGGGACAAAGACAGCGTTTAGGAATTGCTAGGGCGTTAATTGTTGATCCAGATGTGTTAGTTTTTGATGAGGCCACTTCTAGCTTAGATTATGAGTCAGAAAGAGCCATTCAACTAGCCATGAAATCAATACTAGGCACTCGCACCACGATTATTATCGCCCACCGTCTCAGTACCGTTCGAGAAGCTGATCAAATTGTCGTCTTGGATAATGGTCGCATTGTCGAGATCGGTAGCCATGACCAATTATTAAATCAGCAGGGAATCTATCAACGTCTCCACTCTTTACAAGAAAGCGGTGAACTGGTTTAGTCTTAAAATATACTTTGCACGGTTATAACTTGCATTGTTTACTCAAAGACAACGCCAATTCAAGTCTGAATTGGCGCTTCATGCCGATAATTTCCCCATATTAATTGCTGGAGTGATTAACAACTTCAGGGACAATCTCTAATTCTTGTTCACCAATTACAGGTAAATGATTTTTCTGTAAACCCATAGCAGTTAAACAAGTATTGAGAGAGTTTATCGCTTGGTTATAATCCTCAATTTTTTGGTTAATTTCTTCCTGTTTGCGGGCATTATTAGCAATTTTTTCCGCCGCTTCCTGTTCTAAAGTTTGTTCCAGATAAGAACGAGCTTGATTGAACTGTTGTAGAATAGTATCCGCTTGTTTTTTTGCCATTGGTATCAATTGATTTTTCAGAGTATTATTAACGGTTTGGCGGAAGTTTTTCTGAATTGTCGCTGATACTTTTGGCTCAAAATCTAACTTAAGTAATTGACGGATAGCAGGTTCGGCAGCAAGAATACTTTCACAGTCATAACCTTGGGCAGTTTGTTGCACAGTTTGCCGAAATTGAAAGATCGAAAAAGTGCCTTCGTTGTAAAAATTATGATTTTCTCGTACATAGCGATCGCACTCTGTTCTCGCTTGGGAAACTAAGGCATGAATTAACTGGCATTCTATCTGTTTTAGCTGATTTTCTATGCCACCATCGTTACCCAATAAACGATAGATTTGTCGATAATAATCACCTTGTCTTACCGCATCTAAAAGACGCTGACAAAAGCGACTAATTAAACTGGTTGACTCCTCAATTAACACATCTTCTAGCTGGTTAGACAGATAATAAAAAGCTTCTACTAATACTGCTAATAAAGGTGCTGTAGCATTGCGAGGATGGGTTAAAGTCGCTTGCGAGTAAGCATTTTTGACAGAAAAAGTATTTAATAACTCATCCAATCTTGATACCATTCTCGCTTTCAGTTTATTAAAGTCTTCCTCAAAGTTTTCATCGCTATTAACCACGACAGCATTGACATAACCATCGATATGTTTAGTTAATTTCTCTCCCACTTCCTTTAACTCTTGATTGAGGTGATTTAACTCCAGAGCTTTCATCGCCTCAATTTCTCGTGGTTGACTTTCTAAATCACTATAAATACCTTGATAATGATTTTTGATAGTAATGCAGAGAGATTGTAAATCATCAGCTAAAGTTGCAAACAATTGCGGACGTTTTTCCTCCGTGAGATAACGAGTAATTGCCCGGCGAAATTCTTCGATACCGCTATCAGCAATTAACTGCTCTAGTAAAGGAGTTCCCCACTCACTTAAAACTCGGAAGTAATTTTTATTAGGAGTTTCATAACCGTGGATGGAAACTTTAAAGGGAGTTGCCAGTAATTTACTGGAGTTGACACAATAGTTATTAAACTCGCTGACAAATTGCGGTGTTTCTTCTTGTCCTCCTAAATTTTTCACACTTTCGGCAAAGATAGAATCTAAACCATAACGCTGATTAATATTGGTTTGATTTTTCACCTGATACCCATAAAACCCTAAAAGTCCGCTGGTTTTGTAAATGCGGGAAGTATCACGAAATTGCGTTTGAATCAGGTTTTCTAAACGCTGTTTTAGTTGGGCTGAGTACCAGGTTTCATCAATGCGGTTAAAAACATAAAAAACTCGATCACGAATACCAGCATTAGAGCGAATTTTTTCGAGTAATTCCGTTTCTTCTGTGGCTAATTCTCCCGCAGAAGCAGCCTTTAAAACACAAACCACTGCCGAAGTATCAGGATGCTCTATTTTACGATAGGCTAAGACGGCATCTTTTTTGACTGGGGCATCAATACCAGGCAAATCTACCAAAACGTTACCATCTTTAAGGAGAGGATGATGACAGTAATATTCTAGACGTTTTAAGACGGCACTATTACTACCACGACGGGCAAAACTAGCGGCTTCTGCTAAATTAGAAAAGTGAAATTGTTCCATGGAATAGGTGGCATTATGCAGCGTATGGATCTGCTCACGATTTTGAGTAAATCCTTCAATTAATAATTTTAAACCCTGAGCTTGTTTAGCTCGCTCGGATTTGCCTTCTCCCCCTTCCTGTTCGATAATTTTTTGACAGTATTGGTTTAACTGACTACAGTATTCGGGAGAATTAATGTTACTGGGATTAGTTAATTGCAGATTTTGACAGACGGTATCGACTAAAGTACGAATTTCTGCTTCGCTAAGAAAGGTTAAAACCACTCTTTCCTCATCAGCTTCTGCGTACTCAATATAACATTCTGTACCCGTTGCGTGTCCTTCGGCACTATACAGCAATTCTCGCTCTAAAAGTGCATTGATTAACATTGATTTCCCGGCACTAAAAGCACCGGCGAAAACGATTTCAAATTTGGGAGAAATGGCTTTTTGTAGGGCAATTTCTATCTTGCTGGTATCCTGTTGATTGCGGAGAGAGGATTCGCCTTTGAATAGTTCAATTATACTGTTAACATTACCAGCCAGATTACTGCATTGGGGTAAAAGTTCAGTCATGGTAAAACCCAGATCTAGAAGAACAGTGCTATTGTTCCCCAGATTATAACAAAATTCACTAACTAGATGTCAGATCTTTGGTCAGCGATTTAAGCAATCAAGGACAAAGTCATCGTCTTCAATCTAAAATCAGGATTGATTATAATCAATTTAGTACATACCGATTTCCGAGAACCTCCTTAGGTAAAAATTCTCTCCTGACTTGAAAGAGGGTGTAGGGTGCGGGGTGTGGGGTGTAGGGAAGGAAACCTCTTTCATCTGTGGGGGTGAAAATTTTTTCATCAGGACTGACTCCTCCTGAATACTAGGATAATGATAATTATGTGGATAAAAATGGCAATAGATCAATTGAGATTAAAAAAAATTCAGCCCATGGGACAGTTAGGATTTTTGTTAGGAACAGTTTTTCTTTTGGGGGGTTGTCATTCTCTCAATGTTATCCAAAATCGTCCCCAACCCTTGCCCCAAGATCAATATATTCAAGTCTATTTTAATCATAATCAAGCCCTGGGTTCAAATTATACTGATCCCTATCGCCAAATTAATCGTCCAGGGGATAATTTAGAACAGATTATTATTGATAATATCAACTCGGCAAAAAGTTCGATCGATCTAGCGGTGCAAGAGTTACGTTTACCCGCCATTGCTCAAGCTTTGGTTGCTCGTCAGCACCAGGGAATTAAAGTTAGGGTTATCCTCGAAAATATTTACAATCAACCTATTAATAGTTTAGCCAAAAACCGAGAACAATCAAGCGATCGAGAACAGGAACGTTATCAAAACCTTTTTGATTTAGTTGATATAAATCGAGATGGTAAATTAAGTCCAGAGGAAATCGCCCAAAGAGATGCAATTACTATCCTCAAAAAAGCTGGTATTCCCCTAATTGATGATAGTGCAGATCGCTCAAAAGGTAGTGGTTTAATGCACCATAAATTCATGGTTATTGATAATTACACTACTTTAATCAGTTCAGCTAACTATACCTTAAGTGATATTCATGGAGACTTTTCTAATCCCCAAACTGTCGGGAATGCTAATCACTTATTAGTCATTACTAATCCCCCACTAGCTAGAGTTTTTCAAAGAGAATTTAATCTGATGTGGGGAAGGGAAGATCGTCCTAGATTTGGGTTAGATAAACCCCAAAGAAAACCGCAAACAATTCCTATCGGTAATAGTAGTCTGACGGTAAAATTTTCCCCCGATTCTGCCACTTATCCTTGGGCAATTACTAGCAATGGTCTGATCGGTGAAACTTTAAATAAAGCTAAAAAATCCGTGAATTTAGCCCTGTTTGTCCTGACGGAACAGCCTTTAGCTAATATTCTCGCTCAACGACATCAAAAAGGGATAGAAATTAAAGCTTTAATTGATCCTAGTTTTGCCTTCCGATACTATAGCGAAGGATTAGATTTATTAGGAGTTGCTCTCAGTAATAAATGTCGTTATGAACCAGATAATCAGCCTTGGCAAAACCCAATTAATACCCTAGGAGTTCCCGCTCTAGTTCCGGGAGATAAATTACACCATAAATTCGGTTTAATCGATGATAAAATTGTGATTACTGGTTCTCATAATTGGTCAAAAGCTGCTAACCATCAAAACGATGAAGCTTTAGTTATTATCGATAATCCCACCGTTGCCGCTCATTTTGATCGAGAATTTCAATATCTTTACCGTACCGCTAAATTAGGACTGCCGGAAACTATTAAAAATCGGATCGAACGGGATAGAAAAAACTGCCCCCAATCTGCAACAATTAAAAGCGATCGCTTAATTAATTGGTAGTGATCCGATAGTAGTGGTGTAGCTCTCTTGCTTATCTAGCCTGAGTTGTGTAGAATATTGACTAATAAAAATAATTACCCGACAAATGTCAAGAATTTGCTTTTTATGATTGCTGTTTTTATCAATATCTTCTCTTGGATCATTAAATTTTGGTTGGATTGCGATGAAGATTTAGAACAGAATCTTCTAACAAAAGATTGACAAGCTTCAATATTTCGTTGTCCTAAATGTGGTTCTTGCCATACCATCAAAAATGGTTCTACACATAATGGCAAACCGAAACGTAAGGGTAAAGATTGTGGTCAACCGTTGGTAATTAATCCTAGTAATAAAACCGTCTCTAACGAAACCCAAAAATTAATAGCTCTACTGCTGCTAGAAAGAATTTCTCTGCGAGGTATTGCTAGAGTAACTGGAGTGAGTTGGTCATGGTTACAAAACTATGTTAATAATAAATTTAGCCAAGTCCCTCGCCAGGTACAGGTAACAGACAAACCTAAAGGCAAATTAATCATAGAATGTGATGAGTTATTTACCTGTTCGGACCTCGGCGTGAGCTTTTGTCGAACGCAAAAGCTCACGGCCGAAGCCTGAGAGAAGCCGAAGGGTGGTCATTCGTATTTTGTCAGAAAATCAAGGTATATATTTGGTTAGCTATCGATAGAACTACCCGAGAAATAATTGGTGGTTATTTAGGAGATAGAAGCCGTGAATCAGCTAAAAAGCTCTGGAAAAGTCTTCCAGGAGTTGATCGA
>VYLS01000035.1_pt1 | contig 38746 bp, 41 predicted proteins | sample 5114231 | NCBI WGS metagenome assembly VYLS01 (sample SAMN12291800, study PRJNA351875) | freshwater metagenome | isolation source: freshwater lake | place: USA: Michigan, Lansing Lake | collected 2013-08-14 | reverse complement strand
TGGCATTTCGGTAAAACGGGATAATGAGGGTTTAGAGATTGATCTATTGGTAGTGAATGATACGGATGCCATTTTAGTGGAGGTCAAAAGTAAGTTAACTCAAAGGGATGTGGATGAGCATTTACAACGTTTGGCTAAGTTTAAGCGGTTAATGCCTCGTTTTCGAGATGTAAAGGCTTTGGGAGCGGTGGCAGCGATGATTGTTCCCAATGAGGTGGCGAGTTACGCTTGTCGTCAGGGTTTGTTTGTGTTGGTGCAGTCAGGAGAAAATGTAATAATTTTAAATGATGCAGAGTTTACGCCCCGGGTTTGGTAGGTTTAGCTTTTTCTCGAAATCTTATAGGTTCTGTGTGATCAGTTTAAATTACATAGGATCGATCTTTGTGTCCTTTGTGTCTTTGTGGTTCGTTCCACCCCCTCGCTAGGAGAGATGTATCAATGATAGAACAGATGAAGAAGCAATTTTTTGTCAGCTATAATGGGCGTGATAAGCAGTGGGCAGAATGGATTGCCTGGATACTCGAAGAAGCGGGTTATTCTGTCATTATTCAAGCTTGGGATTTTCGCCCCGGCAGTAATTTTGTCTTAGAAATGCAGAATGCGACTGTTCAAGCTGAAAAAACGCTCGCTGTTCTCTCCAATAACTACTTAAATGCGCTCTATACCCATCCAGAATTGGCGGCAGCTTTCGCTCAAGATACTAAAGGTCAAAAAAGAACGTTAATCCCTATTCGTGTCTCAGAATGCGAAATTAAGGGGCTATGGCAACAGATTGTTTATGCAGACGTGGTTAATCTTTCGGAAGCTGAGGCGAAGGATGTGGTTTTAGCCGCATTGCAGGAGAGGGCAAAACCGACGCAAGCACCGGGCTTTCCGGGAGTCAGTCTTCCCCTTGCTGAACGTATTACGCCGCAACGAGTGGATTATCCGGGGGCAGAAGTTCCCCATAATTTAGCCAAGGCGCGTACTGGGGCGGTTAATTTCGTGGGGCGTGAAGATGCAATGACACAACTGCACCACCAGTTACAGCAACAAGAAAGAATTGCGATTACCGCACTATCTAACGAAAATATTGTATTAAAACCTGCTAAAGAATGCTTTCGTCAAGGTTGGCAAGATGCCATGACAGGGAACATTCAACCAATCTCCGAATTATGGGAAGGAATAGATGCCGAATGATTTTTTTTGCTAGACGATTTAAGCAAGATGTACGAGAACTCTCCAAAAAATACCGACATATTCGTTCCGACTTACAGACAACTCTTGAGGAAATATCCCAAGGTAACTTAATTGGCAACCAAATTTCAGGAGTTGGCTATCCAGTCTTTAAAGTTAGAATAAAAAACAGCGACATTGATAAAGGTAAAAGTGAGGGTTATCGTCTCATTTATTACACTCAATCTCCTGAAGTAATCATAATAATTACAATTTACTCCAAATCTGACCAAGCAGATATTTCTGCCAAGGAAATCCGCAAGATTATTGCAGATTATAAAACTTAAAGGTTTACCCTTATTTTATTAAAGTAGGTAATTTAACTATGCAAATCAAAGACATGAACTCTGAAGAATTAAAAGCGTTAATTGAAAACACAATTGACGAAACCTTAGAATCTTACTTTGGTGATCCCGATGAAGGAAAAACTCTTAAAGAAGAAGTCAAACAACGTCTATCAGCAATAAGACAAAGACGCGAAGCAGGAAAGAAAGGAATTTCAGCAGCCGAGGTTTATCAACGTTTAGGATTAAAACCATAAATGAGTTATTCAGTTGAATATGAATCTGAAGCATTAGCAGATTTGGAGAAACTTGATCCAGAGATCAGAAAACGTATCGTCAATAAAATTGAATGGTTTGCTCAAAACTTTGAACAGATTACCCCTCAATCATTAACAGGAGATTGGACTGGCTTTTATCAACTCAGAGAAGGTAAAATTATGACTATTAAAGAACAACTAATTCATGAAATTGAAACAGTATCCGATGAGGTAATAGAAGAAGTTTTTGACTTTTTATTGTTAGCCAAAATCAAACATCATCGATCGCAAGAACAATCTAAACCTTTTGCACAATTTATAGAAGAACTCACTGCTGATATTCCTCAAGAAGTTTTAGATACTTTACCAACCGATAGTGCAGAGCAACATGATCATTATATTTACGGTACTCCTAAACATTAACCATGAAGCAAATTTTTGCCGACAGCTTTTATTGGATCGCTTTACTCAACCCTAAAGATGACTGGCATCAAATCGCACTCAACTATGCTCATAATTGTATCAATGATAAACTAATAACGACGGATGGCATTATTGATGAGATACTGAACTATGCTTCAATCTCTTTGATTACATCATCCATGATCTTTTTAAATTAATTAAGTTAAACTATGCCCATGTTTTTATCTCAAATAAACTAAATTCAAACAACATCATGAATACAACAACTCAAACCATCAAAGTCTATAACGAAATTATTGAATTAATCGCAAAGGGAACCACCCCCCAATCGGTGATTAACTTTCATCTTTCCGATACCGCTCAAAATCGGCTAGAAGACCTAATTTATAACGCCAAAAATCATGAACTTACCCAAGATGAAAAACAGGAACTCGATGCTTATTTAATGCTAGAACATATTATGACCCTAGCCAAAGCAAAAGCTCACCAATATCTCAATGGAGCTAACTAAAATGGCTCGACCTTACATTAGTGTAGAATTGCTAAAATTAGTTGCTGAACGTGCCGATTTTCTCTGTGAATATTGCTTAATTTCTGCTTCTGATAGGGTATCTGGCTGTCAGGTGGATCATATCATTAGTGTTAAACACGGGGGAGCAACTTCGGCTGATAATTTATGCTACGCCTGTATTTTTTGCAATTTACAAAAAGGTACAGACTTGCTGAATACAACACAATCATAGTATTCATTCAATCATTCAAATAATAGTTTATACTTATTATGGGATTATGGGATGGACTATATTGTTAATATTGTTTTGCAGTACAAAAAGGTCATAAAAAATCATGGACAAACAACTATTACTCAATAAAATTAAACAAGCAGTACAAGCGATCGAACCACAAGCGCAAATATTTCTTTATGGTTCACGGGCGCGGAATGATGCTCAACCAGACTCTGATTGGGATATATTAGTATTAGTTGATGGGATCACTAACCCTACTCGCACATCTCAAATCCGTCGTCAAATTTATGAAATCGAATGGGAAACAGAAGAGGTTATTTGTACCATTGTTCGCAGCAAAAATCAATGGGAACATCCCTTATTACAAACTACTCCTTTCTGGCAATCAGTTAACAAAGAAGCTATTATGCTATGAGTAAAAATTCCCCTCACGATCAACTAATTAGGTATCGTTTAAATCGTGCAGAGGAAGCTTATCAAGATGCTTGTTCTCTTGCTGATGGTGCAAGATGGAATAGTTGTATCAATCGTCTATACTATAGTTGCTTTTATGCTGTTACGGCTTTACTTGCTTATGATAATCTCTCATCTCCAAAACATACAGGTGTCCGTAGTCTCTTCAACAAAAACTACATCCGTAGTGAAATTATTTCAAAAGACTTTGGTGCAGTTTATAACGAATTGTTTGAATACCGTCTCGAAGCAGATTATACAGACTTTGCAGATTTTGATGAATTACAAGTTTTTCCTTTCATTGCAAAAGTGAGAGATTTTTTAAATATAATTTCAGACCTGCTTCCTACTGATTAATTGTATGGCAATACATTAAGTAAAGAGCATCTCAATACACAAATGATTCGTAATAATTTACAAATGATGCGACAACAGCAACAATCATCATCTTAACTGTGATTGATGTGATTATGGGATGGACTATGATTGATCATTGATGAAGACTTGCCAAATACAACACAATCATAGTATTCATTCAATCATTCAAATCATAGTTTAGACTGATTATGTGATTATGGGATGGACTATGATTGATCATTGATGAAGGCTGGCTGAATACAACACAATCATAGTATTCATTCAATCATTCAAATAACAGTTTAGACTTATTATGGGATTACCGTAGGTGCTTCTCCTCTATGCCTCTTAGATTACCAGATTTCGTCCCCCCCCTGAACGGTGACAATTTATCGGCGTTTTCTACCTGTTTGTCGGCGGTGATGCCGTTGATGAACTAGGCGATAGCTAACAAAATAGGTTATCGTAGCAAATACCGTCGCTGATAGTAAGCAACCAAAAAACAGGGTTAAAAGAAATTGGCCGCCAGAACTAGCTAACTTTTCGGTGAAGCTTTGATTAGTTTGAAAAATGTCGCCCAGATTCGATCGCCCGCTTTGACCAAGAATAAACTCTCCTAATTTATAATTAAACAGGAAAATTGGCAGATCGGTCAAGGGATTGCTGATATAAGTACCGGCAGCAGCCGCGATCTTGTTGGCACGAAATAGGGTGGCTAAAAAGATAGCGACGATGATTTGAAGGCCCATCCACGGGAAAAATCCCGAAAAAACTCCCAAGGCAAAACCCCTGGCAATTTCCCTAGGATGTCCTTGTAATCGCATTAAGCGAATATACCAATAGCGCAAAAATCGCAGTAAGCGATTACTCGAATATTTGCGGCTTTTTCTCGCTTTTAATGACCGTGAGCGCATATTTTCGGGCATAAATGCTGACAAAATTGATACCGACTTCAATTTTAGCAAGGAGTGATTAAGAGATGTTAAACACAGGGGATACGATCGCCGCCATCGCTACGGCGATCGTTCCGGAACAGGGTAGTATCGGTATTGTCCGTTTATCTGGTAGTCAGGCAGTGGCGATCGCTCGTAGGCTTTTTCATACCCGCAACCGTCAACCCTGGAAAAGTCATCGTCTTCTCTATGGTTATATCCGGCACCCCCAAAGTCAAGCAATTATCGATGAAGCTTTGCTGTTGCTCATGTTAGCGCCCCGCTCTTTCACCCGCGAGGATGTGGTGGAATTTCACTGTCATGGCGGCATTATGCCCGTACAACAGGTGTTACAGTTATGTCTAGAAAATGGGGCGCGTTTGGCACAAGCGGGGGAATTTAGCCTGCGTGCCTTTCTTAACGGCAGAATTGACCTAACTCAAGCCGAAAGCGTCGTGGATCTCGTGGGGGCGCGTTCTCCCCAAGCGGCACAATTTGCCCTCGCTGGGTTGCAGGGAAAACTCGCGCAACCGATCCGCCATTTGCGTGCCACCTGTCTCGATATTTTGGCCGAAATTGAGGCCCGTATTGACTTTGAAGAAGATTTACCGCCCTTGGATTGCGAGGCGATTCTCCATAGCATAGAACAGGTTTTTTGTCAAGTAAATTTAATTTTAGCTACCGCCGAGCGCGGGGAATTGCTGCGTAGTGGTCTGAAAGTGGCGATCGTGGGACGGCCGAATGTGGGTAAATCCAGTTTGTTAAATGCTTGGAGTCGGAGCGATCGAGCGATTGTCACCGATTTACCCGGCACTACCCGCGATATCGTCGAATCTCAGCTAGTTGTGGCGGGAATTCCCGTACAAGTCCTCGATACGGCAGGAATTCGCTCGGCCAGCGATCGAGTTGAACAAATTGGGGTGGAACGTTCCCGTCAAACGGCCCGGTCTGCTGATTTAGTTCTCTTAACCGTCTCCGCAGAGTCCGGATGGACAGAGGAAGATGAGGAAATTTATCGCTCTGTCAGCGATCGCCGATTAATTTTAGTGATTAATAAAATTGATTTAGCTCATCCCGAAACGGTAATTTATCCAGCAGAAATTGAGCGAGTTGTCAAGCTGTCGGCCGCCCAAAATCAGGGTATTGAAGAATTAGAAAAAACTATTATTAATGCTGTCCAAAATCAAGAACTACAGGCGGCTAATTTGGATTTAGCCATTAATCAACGACAAGCAGCCGCTTTAACTAGGGCGAAAATTGCTTTGGAACAGGTCAAAAAAACAATTGACGAAAATTTGCCTTTTGATTTTTGGTCGATCGATCTGCGTACTGCCATTCAAGCTTTAGGAGAAATTACCGGCGAAGAAGTAACTGAATCGGTACTCGATCGCATTTTTAGCCGCTTTTGTATTGGTAAATAAGCAATTAGAAAATCCGGTCAACCAGAAAGAAGCAAAATTATTTGGGCTCTTCGGTTTGTGTTAATTTTTGTCAATTATTTTCGATCTAGAGCGAACTAATCAATTAAATTCCTTGCCAGATAAGGATTTAGTCGATTTATGCCCCCCTATCGAACCATACCAAGTAACGAAGAGCCATTATTTGTAGGATGGGTTAGCGGTAGCGTAACCCATGCAGGCGTTGGGTTTCATGCTTCAACCCAACCTACGTTCATCTTATATTTAATTCCACCCACCCACTTAGGAAATCCTGTCAACCAGAAACAGGGTTTTATCTTTTTGTGTTGGGTTAACTATAGTTTTGTTGAGAATTAGAGAACTCAGATATTACTGGAAAAAATACTTTCCAAGCGGCCGTAATAATGGCACTCCCCAAAAGGATAATTAATGTCCAGACCTGATTTTTTTGGGTTCCTTCCACTGATTTTAGCCGATTGTCGATGCCTTCGATTTTCTCATCTAACACTTTAATATCCCCCTTGATATCTGCTTGTCCTATCTCAAGTTTTGTTAAGCGATTATCTAATCGATCAAACCGTTCATCAATCTTATCGAATTTCTGGCTAACTTCCTTGATACTGTCTTTAATTTCTTTAAGGACGACATCCAGGGAATAAGTGACAGTTTCGTTAGACATTGGTTCAACTCCTATACTGCATCTGGTTAGAATATAATTTTATCTTAGTCTAGGCTTTAAGAAAATTTTCTTTCAGGAGCGGTTAACTGTAGTCTTGTTGAGGATTGGAGAACTCAGATATTATTGGAAAAAAAGACTTTCCAAGCAGCCGTAATAATGGCACTTCCCAAAAGGATAATCAATGTCCAGACCTGATTTTTTTGGGTTCCCTCTACCGATATTAGCCGACTGTCGATACCTTCGATTTTCCCGTCTAACACTTTAATATCCCCTTTGAGATCGGTTAATCCTATTTCTACTTTGGTTAACCGATCTTCTACCTTGTCAAATCTTTCGTTAACCCGCTTCTCAAGCGAGTCAATCTTCCCCTCAATCCTTGTGAGGACAGCTTCTAGGGAATAAGTAACAGTTTCGTTAGACATTGGGTAAACTCCTATACTGCATCTGGTTGGATATAATTTTATCTCAAGTCTAGGCTTTTTGGCATTCCTTACCCCACAGTTAACTTCACTTCTGTTCAACCACTGAGACAGTGTTAGGTGAAAACTTCGCTACTTTCTTGTCACTGATTACCCGTTACTGTTCATTCTCTACGAAAAAACCCTAACTGCCAATTTTTTCGGGAACTTCCTAACATCCCATTCATCTTAAAGCCCATATTCCCCAAAGAAAAAGGGGGAAATCCAGAGGAGTTTCCGGCTTTTTTCCTAGCCTCTCGGTTTTCTTTTGGTTTGACACTCCCATCGCACTCATGCGAGGGATTCTTCATTCACGGGGAGATGCCTTGCAAAAGCAGTGCCTTTACTTGGTCTTACTCTCCCTCCAGAAGCAGTAGCGGTATGCCCTACCGCCAAAATTCGTAAACCTTCATCTCGAATATTCTTAGCAGCATTGATGTCTCTATCATGACTTTCTCCACATTTAGGACATTGCCAACTGCGAATATCTAAACTCAAACTATCCAGACGATTTAAGCAGTTACTACAAGTCTTGGAACTAGGAAAAAATCTGTCAACTTCTATATAGATTTTTCCTTCCCATTCAGCCTTGTATTTTAACATAGTACAGAATTGACCCCAACCAGCATCACTAATTGATTTTGCTAGTTTCTGGTTTTTGACCATGGTTCTGACTGCCAGATTTTCCACCACTATGACTTGGTTTTCGTCAACTAATTTACGACTTAGTTTGTGGAGGAAATCTTCACGACAACGAACAATTTTAGAGTGAATTTTAGCAACTTTAACTCTAGCTTTATTTCGGTTGTTAGAGCCTTTTTGCTTGCGACTTAATTTCTTTTGTCTCCTCGCTAATCTCTGTTCGTACTTACGGTAGTATTTAGGATTCCCGTGTTTAGTCCCGTCTGATGTAATAGCAAAATGGGTTAGTCCAACGTCTATCCCGATAGCTTTTCCTTCTGATGATTTTTCGGGTAAATCCTGACCATCATCATAGAGACAAGATGCGAAATATTCTCCTGATGGATTAACTGAAACCGTAACAGACTTTAAGTTTCCCTCTGGTGGCCGTGAAACTTGGCAATGGACTTCACCAATTTTAGGCAATACCAAAACATCATTTTTTAACTTACAGTGTTGAGGAAATCTAATCGACTGCCTATTTTGCTTTTTCTTGAAGTTAGGATATTTAGCTCTACCTTCAAAGAAATTAAGGAAAGCACTAGAAAGATTTAAAGCGGCTTGCTGTAATACCTGCGATGGTACTTCGCTTAACCACTCATGCTCTTTTTTTAGGGAAGGCAGCAGCTTAATTATTTCGTCTCTGCTTAATCCTTTTCCAGTTTGCTTGTAAGTTTCAGATGTCAAGTTTAGGGCGTAATTGTAAAACCATCTAGCACAGCCAAACGACTTGGCAAGCAAAACTGATTGCTCGCTTGTCGGATAGATTCTGTACTTAAACGCTTTTAACATCTTGTTTACCAGACTATATTTACTATGTTAAACTAGGCAAGGCTAAACTGTCAAGGATTTAATCGTGCTTTGCGGTTCTATTCTGGTCGGGGTTTCATCCCTTCAGTACGAGGGTCTTCACCCCGACATCTGTGATAAATTGGGTTATGTGTGCAAAGGAGTGAGCGAGTGGTGTTTAGCATCGAACCAAAAATTATCAATCCGCCCAAAAACCGTCATGATTATCAATTGTCGGAAGTAATTCGCTATCGTGCTTGGGTAGAGATTGATCGCTCTGCCCTACAACAAAACGTGCGAAAAGTCAAGGCCTTATTAGCCCCAAAAACGGAATTAATGGCGGTAATTAAAGCCGATGCTTACGGACACGGGGCAGTTAAGGTGGCTAACAGCGTTTTAGAAGCTGGAGCGCAGTCTTTAGCCATCGCGACTATCGGGGAAGGTATCGAACTACGGGAAGCGGGAATCGTTGCCCCAATTATGATTTTAGGGGCAGTCAATACCCCGGAAGAAGTGGCAGCCTTAGCCCATTGGCAATTGCAACCCACCCTGGTACAAATCGAACAGGTGCAGATTTTTGCCAGCGTTATGAGACGCTTAGAGCAGCGGCTGCCGGTTCATATCAAACTAGATACGGGGATGTCTCGCTTAGGTACACAATGGCACAACGGCACCAAATTCGTCGAACAGGTTTTAGAGGCTCCTAACCTGAAAATTGCCAGTATATACTCCCATTTTGCCACAGCTGACGATCCCAATCCCGAGATCATGCAGTTACAACGGCAAAGATTCCAACAAGCGATCGCCGAGTTAAGATCAAAAGGTTATCATCCCCCCTGTCTGCATTTAGCCAACTCTGCCGCTACCCTAAGCGATCGATCTCTGCACTACGATCGAGTTAGAGTCGGATTAGCTCTCTACGGTCTTTATCCTGCCGATCATCTCACCGATAAAGTCCCTTTGCAACCGGTGCTGCAAGTAAAAGCGCGCATTGCCCAAGTCAAAACCATTGCCGCTGGTTCGGGAGTGAGTTATGGTCATCAGTACATAGCGGCAAAAGACACCCGTATTGCTGTGGTCGGTATCGGTTACGCCGATGGAATTCCCCGCAATCTCTCCAATCGTTTAAAAGTATCCCTGAGAGGACGTTTAGTACCCCAAATCGGCGCGATAACCATGGATCAGTTAATGATTGACGTGAGCGAGATTCCAGAGGTAAAAACAGGGGAAATCGTCACACTTATCGGTAAAGACGGCCCACAGTGCATCACCGCCGACGATTGGGCGCGAGATTTAGGTACGATATCCTGGGAAATTCTCTGCGGGTTTAAGCATCGTTTGCCGCGAATTACTACAGGGTGTGGGGTGTAGGGTGTAGGGTGTAGGGTGTAGGGTTTTAGCGATTTTGAGGGGGTCAATTACCTAATTTTCAGGGAAAAAGTCCCGGAATTTTCCACCCGATCACTCCCATATCTGGTACTTTTTGGAAACCAAAAAGTCTAAAAGTCTTACCCAACAAGGTTTTCACATTTATTGAGCAAGCCCTAATTATGGCGGTGATCTTAAAAAATGTCAATTGGCGGCAATTCTTACTGTTGACTGGTGAGATGTGTAATTAATTTTGCTTAGGTGCTTACCGCTGCCAAGTGCGATCGCTAATTGCTAGGCTAGATTAGGGGATGAATTCTCCAGTGCTTTAGGTTAAAATAAACAGGGTTAATCGACGGCAACTGATTAGTTTTACCCTAGAGGCAGCGATGACTATAAGCAAAGATCTACCCTTACCCCCCGGCAGTTTCGGATTACCCCTATTAGGAGAAACAATCGCTTTTTTAACCGATGGGGATTTTGCCAGTAAACGTCATAATAAATATGGTCAACTTTTCCGTACTCATATTTTTGGCAGTCCCACGATAATTTTATCCGGTGCCGAAGCTAACCGGTTTCTCCTCAGCAACGAGAATAAATACTTTGCGGCCACTTGGCCTAAAAGTACCAAAACTCTCCTAGGCAGCGCATCTTTAGCGGTGCATACAGGAGATGTCCACGCTTCCCGTCGTCGCTTAATCTATCAAGCTTTTCAACCCCGGTCTCTAGCAAGTTATATCCCTACGGTAGAAACAATTACCGCTCACTATTTAGAGCGTTGGCAAACCGCAAAAACCCTGTCATGGTATCCTGAATTAAGAAACTATACCCTCGATATCGCCTGTAAATTATTTGTCGGTCTTGACCAGGGTTCTGCTACCAAATTAGGAGAAGCTTTTGATACTTTTTCTGCGGGACTATTTACCCTTCCCCTTCCCCTTCCTTGGACAGCTTTCGGCAAAGCATTACGCTGTCGAGAAGAATTACTGCAAGCGCTCGAAACTATCATTTTAGAAAGACAAAAAAATGATAACCCCGGCCAGGATGCTCTTGCTATCCTTTTACAAGCTAAAGACGAAAACGGTCAAAGTTTATCCCTAGCGGAATTAAAGGATCAAGTGCTATTATTACTCTTTACTGGTCATGAAACTTTAACCTCCGCTATCGCCACTTTCTGCCTACAAATGGCACTGCATCCCGATATTTTTCAGCTTGTCATCGAGGAAATAACTAATTTTGACCTATCCAGTCCTTTAAGCGTTGATACCCTCAAACAGATGACCTATTTAGATCGCGTTTTAAAAGAAGTTTTACGTTTTACTCCCCCCGTGGGAGGAGGATTCCGTCGGGTAATAGAAGACTGTCAATTTAACGGTTATCATTTGCCGAAAGGATGGGTAGTGCAGTATCAAATCAGCAATACCCATAAAGATAATAATATTTATTCCCATCCTGAAACCTTTGATCCCGATCGCTTTTTAGCCGAAGAAAAACCCTACGGATATATCCCCTTTGGTGCGGGATTGCGCGAATGTATCGGCAAGGAATTCGCTCGTTTAGAGATGAAAATTTTAGCCGTCCGTTTAGTACAAAAGTATGATTGGCAATTACTCCCTAATCAAGATCTCACCCTCACCACTATCCCCACTCCCCATCCCCGGGACGGTTTACAAGTCACCTTTAAACCTCGTTAACTCGCTAGGATAAAAAAACTTTAAAAACAGTTTAGCGTTTTTCTCGTAGCCGTGAAATAAATTTCACGGCCTTTATTGTCGGAAATGCTCAGATTTTGAGCAGTCGGTGGAACTCACCCGAACAGAGGTTAATCGGCAGCGGGTAAAGCTTTCGGTAATTCTCCATTTTGCCGATGATTTGGTCTATCGAATTCGAGAACTAAGTAACGAATTAAACGCGCTAGGGATTTTTGTAGTAAACCTTCAGCAATTTTTTGTCCCATCTGTTGGGTTTCCGGTTTAGCGATTAGTTTCGTCATCACTGGCACCATAGCCATGGCATCAAATCCTTTCGTTTCCTGTAAAATACTAAAGATGTTGCGAAGATGCTCAAAACTCTTAGCATCACCCAACAATTCTGGGGGAGTTTCTTGTACCGTTAAACCCACCTGTTGCCGGAAATTAACCGTGAGATTAAACCAAGTGCGACGGCCGAAATTATCGAGGGTATTTACTAACTCATTCACTAATTTTTCGCGGATAAATATACCCCTGTCTGACAGAAGAAAATCTAATGCTTGTTCGGTGACTTTCTCGAAGTTAAAATCATTAGAATCTTTAGCATTCCGCAAGAGATTTTCTAAACGATTCCAGCGAAAAGTACCGTCTTTAAACAATAAATCCCGCAGGGAATCGCGCAACTCCGTAGAAGGATCGGTGAGCAGACGTTTAGCAATGTAAGGATAGGCTTTACTCAGTACCTTAAAATTAGGATCGATGCCAATCGCTATTCCCTCTAAAGTCACCATCGAGCGAATAATCAGGGCATAATAGGCAGGAACTCGAAAGGGAAACTCATACATCATCGCCGACATTTTATCGGTGATACTTTTAAAGTTTAATTCTGCCACACTCGCCCCCAAAGCATTACCGAAAACTTCCGAAAAAGCGGGAACAATTGGCTCTAAATTGGTAGTTGGTGACAGGAAGTCTAACTTAACGTAATCCTTGGCCAAAGACTCAAAATCCCGGTTGACTAAATGCACCACCGCTTCGATTAAACCGTAGCGTTGATAGGGTTCAATATTGCTCATCATGCCGAAATCAAGATAAGCTAATTTACCGTCAGGAGTCGCTAATAAATTACCCGGATGGGGATCTGCATGGAAAAATCCGTGTTCAAGTAATTGACGCAAAGAACACTGCACCCCCACATTAACTAAGTGGGTGGCATCAATACCCTGAGCTTGAATTTCTTTGATATTAGTTAATTTTGTGCCGTCCACCCACTCCATGGTTAAAACCCGTCGCCCAGTATATTTCCAGTAGATTTTGGGGATGTAAATTTCGGCAATGTGACCATAAAGTTGAGCGAATTTTTCGGCGTTTTGTCCCTCGTGAAGATAATTAATTTCTTCAAAAATACGAGCGGCTAATTCGTCGGTAATTGCCACTAAATCGGAGCGAAGTCTTTTAACATTAATTTTCGCCCAACTCGCCAAACTACGCATGATATACACATCTAAAGTTATACAGCGAATCAAATCGGGACGCTGTACTTTAACGGCGACTCTCTCTCCGGTTTTTAATTTACCTTTGTAAACTTGTCCTAGGGAAGCGGCCGCTATGGGATTGGGGGATAATTCTGCATAAATTTCTTCAGGAGAATAACCTAATTCTTCTTCGATAAAACGATAGGCAATTTCGTTAGGAAAAGAGGGAATTTGATCCTGGAGAGTGGTTAATTCTTCTAAATATAAAGGCGGTACTAAATCAGGCCGGGTAGAGAGAGCTTGACCGATTTTAATATAGGTGGGTCCCAATTTGGTCAACATTTCCCGCAATTGTACGGCCCGTCTAATTTCATTTTTTGGCGATTTTCCCCGCAGTTTATCCCACCAGATACCGATGACAAAAGATAAAACCGGTAGGGCAATTTCGATTAATCTCCCCACAACGTCTAGAGGTCGCCGACGGTAATAGTCGTTAATAACTTGGGGATTGTAGCGCCAACTTTCGGCTACGTTGTCATCCATGGGGCCGATATCTTCCCGATGCTCTTCGGGAATATGCACGGGCTGCACTTCAACAGTAATCGCTTCTTCGGGTTGCGTCTCTGGGGAGATCATCTGTTCGGACATAGTTCGGTGACAAGGCAGGGTGATTTGTAAACTATTGTAACAAGTATCGGCTTGCTGCCCGATCTTGTTTCTGTCTCCCCGAATGGTTATCGGTGTTTTTGACGATTTCGAGGCTGATAACCTATAATGCTGTTCGTAATTTAAATTGCTGGTTGAGATCACGGCCGAGGCCTGCCTCCTGCCTTCGTTATTACCTCTCAAAGTATTCTACGATAGCTCTCGCTATCGATTCTGCACCATCTTTAGCCAGTTTAACCTTTAATCTGGGCGGTTGGGGAGCTTGGCGTAAAAAGTCCCAATTACCTTGAAAAAATTCTTCACTGCTAATAATTTGATGATCACTATAATCTTGGATTCCAGCCAATAAAATCGCTGATTCGGCAAAACCTTCTCGCATCAGAGAAACAATCGGAACCTCTAATTTTAAAGCCTCGGCAAAGGTACTATATCCCGGTTTGGAAATAATTCGATCGCACAGGGGCATAAAATCCACGGGACGATAGGTCCGATCTGATTGATCCTGTAGGCGGATTAAATTGGGCAATTCGGGCGCGTTTTTTTCAAAAGTGATAAATTGCCAATCGGGAAAACTGGCGAGGTTATTATATGGAATTGCTTCTAATCCTAACCCCCCAAAACTCAATAAAATAGTTTTTTCTTTGGGGGCATTTAGCTTAAATTCCTGTCGCAATTGTTCTTCACTGTAGCGGGGTGTACCCCCGGTTAAATTTGCTTCTGTGATGTGAGGAAATGCTGTCATTGCTTCTGCTAAAGGCAGTTTAAACAAGCGATCACATTGATTATAACAACGACCAATCCAATCACTAATACTGGCAAATTCTTCACCCCAATCACGATAGATAAAATCCCAGCCGAAGTTACCAATCATCCAACAAGGAAGCCCCGCACTTTTGGCAATTAGTGCCGCTAAAGGCGGTAAATCGGCCACAACTAAACCCACACGATTAGTTTTAATAAAATTAACTTCACTGGCAATAATTGACCTTGATTGAGCAATTATTTGTTCTAATTTTTCTTTAGTAGCTAATTTATCCATCGTTAAACTATCCGATTGGATTACCCCCACATCAAACCCCCGGGGTCTTTGAATATATTCTCCGGATATATAGGAATCTAATAACCAGCGCGGGGCTGTGGTGACTAATATCGGCAAAATTTCGGGATTAAGTTCAATAATATTAGCTACCACCGAAGCACTGCGGACAGCATGGCCAAAACCATGATTAGTAACGGCAAAATAAACAACAGGACGAGACATAAATATCAAGTAAGGTGAGAATAATAAGCGAGAAATTTTGTTTTTCAGACTGTAGATAATAATTACCCTTGATTTTAGGGAGGCAAATGAGGCAGTATATAAATACTAGCAAAAGCATAATATTCCGCTCCCGGTTGACAAGCTTCTTGCAGTAAAGATAAAGCCTCCGAGTCTCCTTGTTTTGCTAAACGTAATAATGCTAACAATCTTTTAATATATTGACTACGATAGTTAATTAATTCTTTTCGTCCACGCATACCATTGAGATCGAACAAATCTTCAACAATTTGACCACGTCGATCCCGACCATAAACACTGGCCAATTTTGCCATTTCATCCCAAACAAATTCAAGATGTGTATTCGGATCGGTTACTCCATCCGTGGGGTCTATTAACAGAGGATTTCCTGTGATATCATCGAGAGGAAAATTTGTGCCTTTGTGATTGGCATCATTACATTTATCACAAGAAAGCAGTAAATTCTCCCAAGTAAAAGTCAGATCAGGATACTGGCTTTTTGGATAAAAATGTTTGATCGCCCCGTAAGTTACCACTATAATCTTACTTTCACAGTAAGCGCATTTCCCATTAAACATTTTAACTAATGCGTCTTTAACTTGCGGATGACTGTATTTATTTTGTGCTTGGTTAATTTGAGCTTTAGTTGCCTTGTTGTTTGATTTTATTGATTCTAAAGCCTCTAGCCAACGAGCGGCATTTTTAGCTAATACGGGTGGCTCTGATATTCTGGTGACAGGAATCAAGATAAACGCTCCTCTAGTAAGGCATCAATTCGGGATTCTAAACTATTAGGTTGACTAATTTCGCCAAAGGGTTTAACTTCTCCAACAAATAATGACAGTTGTTCATATTCTTCCTTTTCTTCTGCTGCCAGATTTTTATTTTTACGATTTAGTTGGTGGTAACGCTTAATTTTATTTTCTGTCTCAGTGGGAAAGGTTGATTTCAAACCAAAAGCAGAACTTGTTAAAGTACGATCAACATTAGCCGCTAATTCTTTATAAGGAATTTCTACAATCTCTGATTCACCCGCTACCAGATCGATTCGTAGGGTTAAAGAATTTGGCCCCGCACCGGCAGCGATTAAAGGACTATGAGTAGCGACAAAGAATTGAAGCTTGGGAAAAACTTCCTGTAACCATCCAGCAATTTCCCTTTGCCAAGAAGGATGTAAATGAATATCTAACTCATCGATTAAGACGACTCCAGAAGCCTCTGTGGGGTCATCTAGATCGGGGAAGGATTGTAATAATCGCCAAATTAAATCTCCGGCTAAAGCAATCATACTCCGAAAACCATCGGATAAACTAATGGTTGGAACTTTTTGACCGTTAACTAGAAACTGAATCAAGCCATCGGCAGTTACTTCAGCAATTTCTACATTACCGGGTAACAGTTTAGTAATTGCTTCTTCGCCGATTTTTTTCATTTGTTTGGATTTACTATCTTCAGGATTTTTGGCTATTCGATAATCTAAATACACCATCCATCTCTCAAAAGAACTTAAAGATGTATCCTCATTAAATTGGCTGAAAAAGTTGCTAGAGCGTTTCGGAGGTTCAAGACTAGGAATAATCACTTGACTCACTCGTGTCAAACGACGGAAAGCTCCATAACCGACGGCAAACCAACCATGATTATCGGAGGCAAAAGCATTGGCTCGCAACCAACTCAAAATTTTAGTATTTTCTTCGATTAATGCTGGTTCTGTATAGGTTTGTTTGTCCTTACTGCCTCCTAACTCTAACCTTTCCTTGCCTGTAACAAAATAGGAATAAGCAAAAGTTTTTCGAGTTTTATCCGTACCAAATTTTCCCGCATCCCCATCTTCTTGATGAAGCACTGCGGTTAATTTACCCGGTGTCTTGGGATTACATATCCAACCAGTCGGACGTGGTAATAATTCTTTCGCTGCTTCTGGTCCGGCGAGCAGCAAAGCTAAAGCCTGTAAAATCGTGCTTTTTCCTACTCCATTTTCTCCCAATAAAGTGATCCAACGACAAGGTTTAGCATCCTGACGACGTTTATTATCGGGATTACTAATAAATTTAATCTCTTGATTCTGGAAGCATTTAATGTTTTCGAGTTTTATACTTTCAACCCACATGGACATTCCCCCAGAGAATAACAGCGATCGATAAAATTCTAGCTTATTTGGCCACATCTAGCCCTTTTGGCCTTCATCTCTAAATCCAGTCAAAAACCCTCTCTTCGCAGAGAGGGTGAATTAGATTTAGGAATTTTCTTCTAATCCAAAGACGCGATTAAAAGCTTTCAAGACTTTATAACCAGAATCGATCGATTCTAGCGGATCTTTCCGCAAACGGTGACGTAAACAGAGAACAATTACCCGACGGATATCATCTACCGTCACAGTTGTCCGTCCTTCTAAAGCGGCCAGAGCTTTAGCGGCGCGATTGGTAACGATATCGCCGCGCAATCCATCCACGTCCAACTCGGAACAAACCTCGGAAATTTTCACCCGCAGATCATAATCAAGCTCCACAGAAGGCAAAAGATTCTGGGCCTCCACTAGCTTTCTTTGCAGTTCTTCCTGTTCTAAGTTATATTTCTCTAAAAACGAGAGGGGATTGCCATCAAATTCCGCACGCTGTTCCACGATTTTGACCCGTAGAGGTGGTTCTTTGACGGTGTGAATCTCGGCGTGCATTCCGAAGCGATCGAGCAGTTGTGGGCGCAATTCTCCCTCTTCTGGGTTGCCCGATCCCACCAAAACAAACCGGGCCGGGTGACGGATGGAAATTCCTTCCCGTTCCACCGTATTCCAACCACTAGCGGCCGAATCTAATAGCACATCGACGAGGTGATCGTCAAGTAAATTGACTTCATCCACATAGAGAATGCCGCGGTTAGCTTTGGCCAGCAAACCAGGTTCAAAAGCTTTTACCCCTTCTGACAGGGCCTTTTCGATGTCAATCGTGCCACAGACCCGATCCTCCGTCGCACCAAGGGGCAGATCTACCATAGTGACTTTTTTCTTGGCAACGGTCAAGGGGATGGCCTCGTCCACCTTTTGCCGCACCTCATCGCTCATTAAATCGGGATCATTGGGGTCAGAATTAAAGGGATCGTTAGCAACTACGTCAATTTCTGGTAAAAGGTCGGCTAAAGCCCTAATGGTGGTCGATTTTCCCGTACCTCGATCCCCCATAATCATCACCCCGCCAATTTTGGGGTCGATGACGTTGAGCATTAGGGATAATTTCATTTCTTCCTGGCCGACAATAGCGGTGAAGGGAAAAACCACGCGGCGAGTTTTCGGAGGAGCTTGGGGAGTCACGGTCATAAGTGGATTCAAAAGTCAAGAGTTTTTGCGTAAAGAATTATATCTAGTGGGGATTCTAGCCGTCAGCTTTCAGCAAAGCTTTATCATTGTAAGTCTTTTTCCCTGCTTTTTAAGATCCAGCGCCAGAGGGGATGACGCGACCCTTCGGCCCGAATTTTCTGCACCCGTTGCTCTAAGCGCAGTTTTTCTCTGGGGGAAAGTCCTAAAATAATGTTGCGACTTTGCCAGACTAACACTGCTCCTGTAATGGCAAAACAAAAGGCTAGACCGATAGAAGGCCAGTAATTGAAAGCTAAAGCGTATCTAAGGGCTGTCCAAGTAAAATATTGCCGCATTAAGGCTATATCATCCCATAAAACCCATAAACTAACCGAACCAATCCCTAACCAACAACCCAACACGAACAACCAACGACCCCATACCGTCAGTCGATGTAATCTTTTGACCTGTTGCTGTAGTTCAAAATCGGCCATTTCAGTTATCAGTTATCAGTAAACAGTGAGCAGTAACCAGTGAGCAGTAATCAGTGAGCAGTAATCAGTAACCAGTGAAAAAGCCTAAATTTATTGAAAATTGAAAACTTAAACCTGATAACTTAAAACTTAAACCTGATAACTGATAACTGATAACTGATAACTGATAACTGATAACTGAATTATCCCTTGACAATTGCGCCAAAATCTGCTAGGACTCGGGCGTGATTTCGCAGTAAACCCAACAGATTTAAACGATTGCGACGGACAGATTCTTTTTCTGCCATGACTAACACACTATTTTCGCCATCAAAAAAGTCAGCCACCAGGGGAGAAATTGCTGTTAAAGCAGTGACGAGACGCTGATAATCTCTTTCCTCTCTTGCGCTGATAGTTTCGGGAATTAGGGCAATTAAAGCGTCATAAAATGCTGGTTCGGAGGATTGTTCAAATAACTCCGTATTGATGATTCCGTTGGTTTCTAGGGTAGTTGTATCTAAATCTCCTTTTTGTGCCAAACGGGTCGAGCGATTGACGGTTTCATAGATGTTGGCTAACTGACCATCCTGACGAATTTGGCATAAAAAGCGAGCGCGTTCACGGGTATCTAATAAATTTTCTAAAGCGCGAGACTTATACTCCGGATCGTTTTCCCCTAAAACTGCATTAACGAGATCGTAATCTATCCTCAAATCATCAATTAAGAGAGTTTGCAGACGTTGTAAAAAGAAATCTTTAATCAGATTTGCTGGGTTGGGTTTATCGGGATGACAGGTAACAAAATCCTTAGCTATCTGCTCAATTAATGCCAAAAGATTGATATTAAAATCGGCTGACCAGATAATACTAATTATTGCATTGGCAGCCCGACGGAGAGCGAAGGGATCTGAGGAACCAGTGGGCAGCATTCCCAGTCCAAAAATACCGACTAAAGTATCTAAGCGATCGGCAATTCCCACCACTTGACCAGTTATTGTTTCCGGGAGTATATCCCCAGCATTGCGAGGCAGATAATGTTCAAAAATGCCCCGGGCAACTATGGCCGATTCACCACTAATTAAAGCATATTTTTCGGCCATTACTCCCTGTAATTCGGGAAATTCATAAACCATTTGGGTAACTAAATCCGCTTTACAAAGCATGGCAGTGGACTCTATATCACTGCGACTTTGTTCATCGAGATTTAACTGTTCGACGATCATTTGGGCAATTTCCATAATCCGATCGACTTTATCGCGCATGGTTCCCAATTCTTCTTGGAAAGTGACGTTTTCCAGTTGAGGAAGAAAACTATCTAAGGGTTCATCACAATCGGCAGTATAGAAAAATCTGGCATCGGCTAACCGTGCGCGGATAACCCTTTCATTTCCCGCGGAGATAATCTCAGATTTCTGGGGATCGCCATTGGAAATAGTAATAAAATAGGGTGACAAACCCTGGGGAGTTTTCACAGGGAAATAACGCTGATGTGTCACCATCACGGTAATAATTACTTCTGGGGGTAATTCCAGAAATTCATCGTCAAATTTGCCAACAATTGCCGTGGGATATTCGACTAAGTTAGTCACTTCTGCTAATAAATCTGTGGGAATTTCTGCCACTCCCTTGAGTTTTTTGGCCAGGGTGGTAATCTGAGCGGTAATTATCTGTTGACGCACTTGCGGATCCGCTTCCACAAAAATCGAGCGCAAACTGGTTAAATATGCTTGGGGATGACTAATGGCTAAGGATTGCGGGTGTAGAATGCGATGACCAAAAGTTAAGCGATCGCTGGTTAAAGTGGTAGAGCCATTAATTAATTCTAGGGGCAAAACTTCCCCATCCACTAAAGTTAATAACCAACGAATTGGCCGGGGAAATCTTAAATCTCCATCTCCCCAACGCATAAAACGTCTTCCTTCCAAACGGGTAATCCATTGGGGAATTAATTCAGTTAAAATCTCGGCTGTTTGACGACCCGGAATCGTTTTTTCAATATAGACAAATTCTCCTTTGTCTGTGGCGCGAATGGAGAAAGCAGCGGTGCTAACTCCCTGTTTTCGAGCAAAACCCTCACCAGCAGCGGTAATTTTGCCATTTTTGTAGGCGGCACTAACTGGCGGTCCTTTTATCTCCTCGCTGCGAGCTTCTTGCTCCCTCGGTAATCCTGTGATTAACACGGCCAAACGGCGCGGGGTTGCGTAAACTTGAATAGCAGTCGCGTCCAGAGATTCCGTCTCTAAACTCTTGCTAACTCTTTCCTGCCATTGTGCGATCGCGCTATCGACAAAATCTGCGGGTAGTTCTTCTGTACCGACTTCAAGTAAAAAATCCATCTGATTGATTGGCCGTGTTTATGCTTCACCAATCATCTAGGCTATCACAGAAGCCGTGTCCTTAGTTTTTGATCAGCTGTACTGCATTTAAACTGCATATGGGAAATTTTAGTACAAATGCTCAAACTTCCTCGACCTAGCTTTGGCGCTGCCCACTCTCCTATCCCTTTTAAACAGTATGCTAGTATAACTATATAGCGATACAATTGCCTTAGCTTGGCTAAAGGGACAAAGTTGCTATCATATCTTATCTGTTATGTCAATAAAGTTATGAAACGATTTCTATTATTATTTTGTGTTCTCGTGAGTTTTTTGCTGTTTATCAGCTTTGAGATTGATTTTTCCTTGTCTGCACTAGCTCTTACTCGACAACAGCTAGAGGGGCCGGGGCAGCTGTTGTATCAATCCCGTCATAGTTTGCGCGATGATACAGGTAGTCCTTGGCAGGTGGTGTTGTTCAAACGAATTAAGGATGGGGAAACCCTAGAAATTAGTTTGCGCTTGGTGGGATTTCCTGAAGGGATTGAGTTTCTCCATGGAGAAAGATTGACGATAACGACGGCTAAAGGCGAAATTTTAGCGGCTAAGGATGCTTTTGCCGAAAAATCACCAGCAGCTAACGTCGGTCAATACGAGATGCAGGATATCTTACCGCAGCTACCCGTTACTGAAGCGATCGAACTTTCCCTACCCCTAGAGGACCCCCGTCATCTTAACATCCCGATTCCTGTACTTTTAGAATGGCAAAGTCTGCTTTTTTCGGCAAATATTTGACTTTTTGGGTTAGGGTGAAAGATGCAGCAAATTGGAATCAGCGACGATGGGAAAGATTAATTTATTAGTCAGTGCCACCTCTGAGGATTGGATAGAACAGGCAATTAATAATTTAGGGATTATTCTGCTCGATCATTCCCATTGTGAGCGAAAAGCGGCAGGAGTGGCCTTAAATCTCATGTTTCGTTATCCTTCCTACGCTTCCCTCGTGCGGAAATTAACAGCGATCGCCCAAGAGGAATTAGAACATTTTGAACAGGTAAATCAATGGTTAGATAAATGGGGAATTCCCCTCGCTCCCTTAAATTCTCCCCCTTATGGTGCTAAATTAAAGGCCCAGATTCGTCACCAAGAACCCGATCGCCTTTTGGATTCGCTGTTAATATCAGCTTTAATTGAGGCGCGTTCCCACGAAAGATTAGGTTTATTGGGAGAATATTGTCCTGATCCCGATTTAGGCAAATTTTATCGCGGTTTAATGGCTTCCGAAGCCCGTCATTATGGTATTTATTGGCTATTAGCAGCGGATTATTTTGAACGGACAGTGATCGAGCAACGCTTGGCAACCCTAGCGGCGATCGAAAGTGAGATTCTCACTACTCTGCACCCGGAACCTCGTATTCATAGTTGATTGCCCCCAGGGACAAACCCTATCTAAATCACTCGTTCAACTCAATTTCTCTCTTAGAAAAGGGTAAATCTTGATTGATTGCATCAATTTCTTCCTGTTCCATTTGATTAATTTCTTGGATATAATTGCGGAGAATTTGAGTCATTTTGCCATGATAAAAACGGTGTAAACTGTGATTAGCAGTAGCGGGAAAACCCCGTCTTTTTTTATGTTGTCCTCCCGCACCGGGGTCAAACATGGTAATACCTTGACTAATTGCCCAATCGATCGGTTGATAGTAACAAGCTTCAAAATGTAAACAGTCGTACTCTTGAAAACTGCCCCAGTAACGACCATAAAGATTAGTATCTTTGCGAATACAAAAAGATAAACCCACCGGTTTAGTATCCTTTTCATTTTGGTAGGCAGTAATCAAAACCACTCGCTGACGATAATTTGGATATAATTGTTCAAAAAATTTCTGTGTCAGATATTTACTTCCCCAGTAAAATTTATCACAGGTACTGCTATAAAACCGATAAATTAACGGGAATAAATGATGGGGAATTTCTTCGTCGGCCAGAGTTTTAATAATTAACCCCGCATTAGTCACCGCTTTCCGTTCCCGTTTAATGTTGCGCCGTTGATTAGCATTAAAAACCGTCAGATAATCTTCAAAACTTTGAAAACCCTTGTTATTCCAGATATAACTATGGTGTAACCAGGGAGTAAAGCCCAAATTTTCCATTAAAATTCGCCATTGGGGATCGACAAAAAGAAAATGACAACCCGACAGATTATTTTGATCGCAAAAATGATCAATCGCCGCTATCATTAAAGCAGTAATCTCCAGTTCATTTTCCCCCGGAGCAATTAAAAAACGATAACCCACCGCCGGAGTAAAAGGGGTCATTCCTAACAGTTTCGGATAGTATCTAATCCCCAAACGATGGGAAAGATCTGCCCATTGGTGGTCAAAGACAAATTCACCATAACTATGACTTTTAATATACAAAGGAGCGGCGGCAATTAACTCAGTACCGCGCCAAACTGTTAGATGAGCAGGTTGCCACCCGGTGCGTCCCGTGGCGCTGCCGGAAGTTTCGATATTATGTAACCATTCCCACTCTAGAAAGGGAGTAGTTAGGGGTTGAGCGAGAGCATCCCATTTTTGTTGGGGAATCTCACTCATTTTATCAATCCAAGCGACAGAATATTGGGGTTTAAGCTGTTCTACCATGGGACAAGATAAGTCAACCTTTTTATTTAAGGTTTGCTGAATAAATCTAAAACCCTTGTTGGGTAAGACTTTTAGACTTTTTGTCAATCAAAAAGTACCGGACTGGGAGTGATTAGGGGTAAAATTCCGGGACTTTTTCCCTGAAAATTAGGTAACTGAGTACCTCAAAATCAGTAAAACCCTACACCCTACACCCTACACCCCACACCCTGCCCCCACCAACAAACTTTTTCAGCAGACCCTATTTAAGGTAATCTAGTTTTGAGATTTATGGGAATCTCGTTCAAGGGAATAATGTAGGAAAATTTCTTCTTGCACGGTTTCCACGCTCAAAAGTCGTAATTTTCTGGCAGAATCAGCCATAAATCCAGTTCCTCCCAGGGGAGTTGCCGCTTTATTGCCTCCTAACAGCAACGGACAAATGGTTAGATGGATTTCATCGATTAAATCTTCAGCTAAAAGAGAGGCAATTAATTCACCTCCTCCCAGAATCGCCAGTTTTTTGATACCTAGGGCGGTAAATTGACTAAAAATAGCCTTCCAATCGCCGCAGACTAAGACAAGCTCAAATAAACCCCGATTTTCCCAGTTCGCCACTTTTTCCGCTGCCGTGATTAACCAGCGCGGGAAAGGCTGCTGAAAAAATTTCATCCGGGGATCAAGCTGGCCTGAATGAGAACAAACGATCTGTATCGGCTGCGGGGATAATCCCCGTTGTTGACGATAAGCGAGAAAATCGCCATGACGGATAGGAAGACTGGTGTGATAAGCGCGCAGGGTGTTAGCACCGAATAAAGCGGCATCCATGCGGGATAAATGTTGTTCTAGACGCATTTTATCGGTAGCAGAGGCAAATCTGGCCGCTGACTGGTAGGCGTCGGCAATTTTACCATCGGCACTCATGGCTAAAATAACGGTGGTGTGAGGACGATTCATAGCAAATGATGAGGGATATCACCAAGTCCGATTGGTGAATAGGCTAGTATAGTTTGGAGTTTGATAAGTACCTAAGCAAAATTAATTACACATCTAAGCTCTCAGCCGTCAGCCTTTTGCTGATGTGAGTAAACAGTGAACTGAAAACTCAAATCCGATCCCTGATAGCTGTCTCCCGTCTCCTGTCTCCTGTCTCCTGTCTCCTGTCTCGGAGTCTCGACTAGGAAATTAATTTTGCACGACTACTTAGCAAGAATCAAACTAATTTCTGCCTATGTCTATCGGTCAATCCTCCTTTCGTCGTATTCTGCTCTCTCGCTTACTCCTAGTCAGTGTACCTGTACTACTAATGGGGGTTTATGTCACCTATCGTAAGGCGCGATCGGCTTTTTTGGAAACGGCCCGTCAAAATCTTACCGAAAGTGCCATCAGAAAGGCAGACAATATTGAGCAATCAATTCAACTTTTGCAGGCCAATCTGATGACTGCTGGCGAAAGTCTGGTTTTAAAACAGGGAAACTTAGCCGAAAAAGAAGCTTTTTTACAACAATTCACTGCGCCGCTTCTTAATCAGATTAACTGTGTGGAATTAATTGATATTAAGACCAAGAAACCTTTATTAAATCAAGCCTGTGAACCAGAAATAATCAAAGTTTTACTTCTAGAAAGATGGGCAGAAAAACGGACTAGCTTTGCTGGTAATATCGAAAATATTTTAGTTAGAAGTTTACCCCGAAAATTTCTAATTAAATCTCCCAATAATAATCGTCAATTAGAATTAGTTTTTGCCGTTCCCATCTACGATAATCAAGGACAATTACAATCCAGTCTGATTCTGCAAACTTCTCTACTTTACGGTGAGAAGGTTTTACCCGGTTCTTTGTCAGGTTATCCCGTGGTTATTTCTGAAAATGGCATTATTCTCGCTCATCCCTATTTTCATCGCATTGGTAAGCATATCAGTCAAGAAGCTGATGCTGAACGCTTAAATAGTATTATCAATAATGCTATCCGAGGAAAACAAAATTTCTTGCATTTATTTTCTTTCGAGAAAGATGGCAAAGAATTAGTCGCTGGTTATAGTTCCCTCCCCAGTCCAGTTACGGGAGAATCGTCCCAACAATGGGTAGTTTTAGCCATTAGTCCCCTCCCTCAAGCTCTCGCTCCTCTACAACAAATTTGGGAGGCAATTTTTTATCTGATTTCTGGTTTATTATTAGCTTATTTAGTAGCTATTGTACTGATTGCTAGGGATTTAGCTAGACCTTTAGAAAAACTGCGAGATTATGCCTTAAATATTCATAAAATTCCTTCGCAAAAGATTAGACCACAAAACTTTAATATTCGAGAAATTAATCAGTTAGCCTCGGCCTTTGAGGAAATGATCGAACGTTTACGCCTTTGGGGAGACGAAATAGTTAAGAGTCGGCAAGAAGCAGAAAATGCTAATCAATTAAAAAACCAATTTTTGGCGAATACTTCCCACGAATTACGCACCCCTCTTAATGGTATTATTGGCTCAATTCGTTGCGTTGTGGATGGATTTTGTAATAGTGAGGAGGAGGAAAAAGAATATCTGCAACAAGCGGATAAGGCAGCCGTACATCTTTTGGAAATTATTGATGATATTCTCAGTATTGCTAAAATAGAAGCGGGCAAACTTTCCGTTAATCCTGAACCAGTAGATTTACACCAAATTATCAATGAAGTTATTAATTTACAAACAGCGTCGCTGCAACGTAAGCACTTAAAATTCAATCTACTTTTGTGCCAGGAAAATCCCATAGTCTGTGCTGATACCACTAAATTAAAACAGGTAATTTTGAATGTTATTTCTAACTCAATTAAATTTACTGATAGAGGCACAATTTCTTTAATAACTCACTCAGAACATTCACAGGGTATTATTACTATAATCGATACAGGAATCGGTATCGACCCCCAGCAGCAATCAAAATTATTCCGACCTTTTGTGATGATTGATGGTTCCACAACTAGAAAATTTAGCGGTACGGGTTTAGGATTAGCTATTTCTAAGAATTTGATGAAAATGATGGGGGGAGATATCACTATCTCTAGTCAAGGTCAAGGTTTAGGAACAACTGTGGAAATTATTCTTCCTCTAGTGGGGGAAAAAAAGCTTGATTCTACCCCAGAGGAAAACTCATCTTTGCCGATTCTTCCCTCTCTTAAAAGCTAAAATATCTCTATTTAGGGGCTGCTGAAAAAGTTTTTCGTGGGGACAGGGTGTGGGGTGTAGGGTTTTACCGATTTTGAGGGGGTCAATTACCTAATTTTCAGGGAAAAAGTCCCGGAATTTTCCCCCCGATCACTCCCAGATCTGGTACTTTTTGATTGACAAAAAGTCTAAAAGTCTTACCCAACAAGGTTTTTAGATTTATTCAGCAAACCCTATTTAACTACCGTAATTTCTGGGCAACTTAGTTTATAATTCCTCTAAACTTTCTACGGGTAAATTAACTACCTGATAAGCACCAAAAACCTTGATCGCATCGGTATAATTTGTTAATTCTTCTAAAGTTTCTGCGATTAAATGCTGTTGATCCAGATTAATTTCTAGATCAATAAAAAATATGTATTCCCCTAAAGATCGTTTAGTTGGTCGCGATTCAATCCGAGATAAATTAAGCTGACGTTTGGCAAAAACTTCTAAAGGTTTGACTAAAGCACCGGGTTGATCTAAAACTTGAAAAGCGAGGGACATTCGCTCTCCTTGAGGATGGGAAGTTAAAGCCATTACCCAAAAACGGGTACAATTATCGGGATAATCATTAATTGGTTGTGTTAATATTGGTACATTATAGAGTTTTGCTGCTCGGGGGGAAGCAATAGCGGCCGAATTAGCCTCTCGATCGAGAATTTGAATCGCTTCCGTGGTAGAATTGGTGGGAATAATCGGCACGTTAGGTAAATTATTTTCTAGCCATTTTTGACATTGAGCTAAAGCTTGGGGATGGGAATAAACGGTTTTAATTTCTGTTAGCGATTGTTGAGGAGATAGAAGTGCATGGGAAATCGGTAAAACTAATTCTTGTTGAATCTGTAACCCGGGTAATTGCCATAAAGCATCAAGAGTCATTACCACACTTCCTTCGGTGGAATTTTCCACCGGAACCACTGCTAAATCGGCCTGATTTTGGACAACCGATCGCAGGGCCAGGGCAATGCTAGGATAGGGTATTAATTGATGAGGCTGGGGTGGTAAACTGTTAGCATAGGCTAAAGCGGCTGTTTCTGAATAGGTTCCCACTGGCCCCAGATAAGCGATCTTTACAGTCATTTAGATTATCCCCGCAAGCAATTTTTTCTAGCTATTACAGCCATTCTCATAAATATCAAGTATAACCTAATTTGGTATTGACTCCTATCTCCTATCTGCTGAATTCTGCTATAATCATCTCAAGTCAGCTTCACTTTGTTTGATGGTCAATTGACTGATTTTTTGGCGATTTTCCTCGATGGTTAACCCTTGGGCTAAATCCCCCAATTCTTTGAGCAGATCATTAGTTAAGGAGAGAGATATTTGGCTATCCTGACCCGATAAATAGACAACTTTGGCTAATTCAGCCAGTTTAACTTTTTTGCTGGTGCGATTTTGGTAACTGACCGAAAATCCGTTAATCTCTGCAGCCTCTTGCTCAATCATTGCCGATTTTAAACGTTCCTTGAGATGTTCCATCTCTGTATCTAAAATCTTCCATTGCTGGTAAATTTCCCAATAACGATTAGTTAATCTTTTCAGATTCTCACCGGCAGGATCGGGAGTAATTAAATGGGAAAGCTGCAAAAGACGATGGTGGATTTGGGCCGTATATACGGGGTCTTTTTGTGCATATTCTAGCTGGGCAACAGTTAAAGGTCTTTTGCCCCAGTTTCCCCCCTGTTCAGTCTTATCAATAGGGGGAAAATGACAAAGACATTCAGCCAGGGTTTTCAGTTGATAATTGGGTAAAGGAGCAATATAGTAGGGAACCTGTTTAGCTAACTCTAGGGTACAGGTAATTTTTTTAACTTGGCCCTTACCGCCCAAAAATTTACAATCATAACTAGCATTGTGAAAAACCTTTTCTATCTGGTCAACCAGCATGATTTTAGTGATAAAATAATCGATCAGGTCCGGTCGATCGAGAACATCCAAAATTGTCACCCGCTCACCCGTTAAGTCCGTGGAATCAGCAAGAATTTGAATCAGAGACAAACGGGGAGTCTTGCTATCGTAATCGGCTACTTCCGTATCTAACCAAAGAATGGGAAAATGATAAAAGTGATCGATCGCATTCTTAATAGTGTCGGATTCCGTTAAATAAGGCATGGTTGCAGAGGCTGAAAAATGTATCAAAAAATCTTGATAGCAGTAGATTTGTCGGAGATGGGGGAGAGTGTCTTTAAGGAGGCTGTATCCTTAGCCAGTAAGTACGAAGCTAACCTCCTACTACTGCACGTCCTTTCTCCTGAAGAAGATTATAGCCCTTTACCGATTCCGCCCAACTTAGCCGATATTTACCCCGCCCAGGGTAATGATCTGACTCTTGATTTTTGGCGGCAACAATGGGAAGAATTTGAGCAGAAAGGGTTGGCAATGTTGCAAAAAAGAGCTAATCAAGCGGGAGAAATGGGTGTAAAGGGAGAATACCGGCAAATTTATGGTCATGCCGCCAAAACTATCTGTAAAGTGGCGCGAGAGGAAAATATTGATTTAATTGTTATCGGTCGGCGTGGGCGATCGGGTCTAGGAGAGTTATTCTTAGGTAGTGTGAGTAATTATGTTCTCCATCATGCCCCCTGTTCCGTCTTAATTGTTCAACATCCTCAGGACTAAAAATTCCTGTTAGCTATTTCCCCCTAAAATCCCCAAACGATTAAAAGGAAAAAAGCGAAAAACCGCCCTACCAATCACGTTATTTTCCGGTAAAAACCCCCAGATATGGGAGTCATTGCTATTATTGCGATTATCTCCCATGACAAATAAGTTATTTTCCGGCACGAGCAAAGGCATTAAATTATATTGAGGGGGTTCGAGAATATAATCCTCTGACAAGGGTTGATTATTCAGATAAATTTTGCCCTCCTTGACAGCAATCACATCCCCTGCTGTGGCAATCACTCTTTTAATAAAAGCTTGATCCTTTTGGTACCCCTGTAATTGTAATTGTGCCGGCGGTTCAAAGACGACGATATCCCCCCGTCGAGGAGGATGGAAATCGTAGGAAAGTTTTTCCACTACTAAGCGATCGCCTTGTTCTAAAGTGGGTAACATAGAATCAGAGGGGATAAAACGAGGTTCAGCCACAAAAGTGCGGATTAGTAGGGCTAAAACCAAAGCTATAGCGATAATTTGCAGATTTTCTCGAATAGAAGCCCAAAAACTCTTGGATTTGTCCTTATTAATTTCTTGCTCTTGCATTATTGCCCAGATGATGGTTGATCTAACTTAGCTTTCGCTTGCTGCCAGAAAACTGTTAATTCCTCTAGTGTATAGTCATGAAGAGGCTTTTCCGCCACAGATTCCACTAGGGAAAAACGTTGAATAAAACGCAGATTAGTCTCTTGTAAAGCGATACTGGGATCTAAATCATACCAGCGAGCAAGATTGACAATAGTAAAGAGTAAATCGCCTAATTCGGCCTGTTGATGCTCTTTATCGCCCGATTCTAGGGACTCTTGCCATTCTGCCAACTCTTCACCGAATTTTTCCCAGACTCCCGCGATATTTTCCCAATCAAAACCGACTCGCGCTGCTTGCCGAGAAATTTTCATCGCCCCGATCAAGGGTGGTAAAGTTTGGGCATAACGGGTTAATTTGCCGCTAATAGTCGGGTCATTTTTTTCCTCAGCTTTGATTTTCTCCCAATTTTGACGCACCTGTTCGGGATTTTCTAGGGATAGCTCCCCAAAAACGTGGGGATGACGACGAATTAATTTATCAGTGATGCCTCTAGCCACTTCTTCTAGGCTAAAATTACCCTCATCACTGGCAATTTGAGCTTGTAAAACCACCTGTAGCAGTAAATCGCCTAATTCCTCGGCAATGGCAGTTTTATCACCGCTTTTAATCGCCGCTACCACCTCATAAGCTTCTTCAATAACGTAGGGAATCAGGGTTGCCGGGGTTTGGGCTAAATCCCAAGGACAGCCGCTTTCTGGGTCTCGTAAACGGGCAACAACGGTGATTAAATGGTTTAATGCCTCTAAGATGCCCTTGTAGCTGAGATTATCGGTTTCTGGAAGGCTAGACATCGATTTTTTCCGGTTTTCTCCCCCATTATACCGGTCAGTTATCAGTTATCAGTTATCAGTGATCAGATGTGAGTTTTCAGTTCACTGATCACTGTTTAGCGATCACAGCAAAAAAGCTCTCATCTCCCTATCTTCTAATATTTAGTTACAGCCTTTCTCATCAGCGGGAAACCGGTACTTCCAAAAGAGGATATTCCAAGCGCCTAAGACAAGCTGTATCCTTAACAATGGAGCAGTCAAACTAGGAGCCGTCTGAGGTGAAAGTCTCAGGCACGGTTCTGATCAATAATAGCAAAGTCTTACGACTACCGCTGAACCAAAACTTCTATTATCCTGATGAGAAACCTCTATTTTCTCTTACCCGGTACTACTTCTCCTTTTGGTGGGGGTGGACTGTGGGCAGAAATGAAAACCGTCAATTTGGCTAGTCAAATTTGTACCGCCCAGATTGTGACTTATCGTCAAAAAGAGTTAAATTATCCTTTTTTAGAGGATATACTTGCGAAAATAAGCTCGGATGACAGTATTTTTGTGGTTAGCTGGGGTTTTGATCTTCCTAAACTGGTGCCAAGATTGCGATCGCATAATATCATTTATCATGCCCATAGTACAGGTTACGGCTTCCGTTTACCCTCCCAAATACCAATTATCACCGTTAGCCGCCATACTATGGGTTATTGGGGAGAAAAAGCTCCTAATGCTTTGATTTACTATCTTCCTAATCAAATTGGCTCGGAATTTCTCAATTTAGGCTTAGAAAGAGATATCGATGTCCTAGTACAGGGGCGCAAATCCTCAAAGTATCTTCTCAATCGTCTAGTTCCCGCCCTCCGTCCCCACTGTCGCGTTAAGGTTTTAGATAGCTATGTGGAGGATTTATTGGGATTATTTAATCGCAGTCGGGTTTATCTCTACGATTCGGCTGAATATTGGGCTGTAAACGGTTTAACGGAGGGTTTTGGCTTACCGCCCCTGGAAGCTTTAGCCTGTGGTTGTACGGTATTTTCTAGCGTTAATAGCGCCTTAGCCGATTATCTCGATCCCGGTTTCAATTGTCAAAAAATCGGGGCCTATTCCACTCAATACGATCTAGAACGTATTCTTAATTATGCCCGTAATTTTCCCGTTAATTCTTTACCGGCTAATTTTCTTGATGATTATCATCCCGAAAAATTACTACCACGTTTTGAAACAATTTTAAGAGAAATTAATGATTTCTTTGATCTTAAAAAACGCTATCCGGCTGATATAGAAGGTTTAGAACCCCTGCGACTTAAAAAATTATGGATGCAGAGTTCTCTGGCTAAACTTAAGAAAAAACTGTTCAAATAGCAGTGATCTTTCCTTAATTAAGTGGGTGGGTGGAATTAAATATAAGATGAACGTAGGTTGGGTTGAAGCATGAAACCCAACGCTTGATCATGTTACGCTACCGCTAACCCATCCTACAAATAATTGTGCCTCCCTACTTATTCGCCAATTCAAAAATCAAACCCACGACTTCTTAAGAGTTGACAGAGAAAGATTGAGCGGCTATTCAGTTATCAGTTATCAGTGATCAGTTATCAGTGAACAGGGATATCGGGAGAAAAAAGCGTTCGACAAAAGCTCACGCCGAAGTCTGATGGCTGACTCCCCAAAAGGAAAACTTTCTACTTCACCATTAAGATAACTGCTATATAATTATTTCTAACTCTTACCCCCAGGATATTTATGAAGCGAGGAATTTACATTACCGCTAATGATCGAGTTGTTGATCAAGCGATCGCATTAATGAATAGTATTCGTTTGTACGATCCCGATTCTCCCGTCATCTTGATTCCCTACGACAATAATTATCAACAAATTGCCGATTTATTGTCCGAAAAATATGGCGTTATTCTCTATCCCGATCTGCAATTAGTGGAAGAATTAGCACAAAAAATCTATGATATTTTCGGAGAAAAATTCTTTGCTCGTCCCAATCAATTTCGCAAGCAGGTGTGTTGGTTTGGAGAATTAGATCAATTTCTTTATATCGATACCGATATCGTAGTTTTTGAAAAAATAATAGATAATCTAAATTTCCTCGATACCTACGATTTTCTCTGCTGTGATTACCAACACAAAAAAGGGATTACTGATGTCTTTAATCCGATTGTTTTAGAACAGGGAATCTTCACAGAAAATGATCTAAGTGGAATGTTTAACGGTGGTTTTTGGGCTAGTAAAAAGAATCTGTTCTCAGAACAGGAATTATATAGCGCTTTTCAAGAATGTGCCGCTCATCCAGAATATTTTGATTTTTCTCAAAAAACCTCCGATCAACCGATTATTAATTATACCATTCTCAAACGAGTTCCCAATCGATTTAATATTGTCCGCGCTCCGGGTTGTCAAGCGGGAAATTGGGGGGGAAGTTCTCATTTTCAACGTCAGGGGAATATCTTAATCGATCCGAGATTAAATCAGCCCTTAAAATATTTACATTGGGCAGGAATTCGCATCGAACCGGGATGTCCCTACTGGGATATCTGGAAATATTATCGTTATCTAGATGATCCTAATCCCCCCGCAGATCCGCCAGCAAGTAAACCCAAAAATCCGTTTCAGAGATTATTAGATAAAATCAAATTATAGGTTTGATTTTTCCTCTCGCATCACTAAGATAACTGCTGCAATTTAACTCCAATCCTGTTGCTCCTCGCTTTGGCGAATTTGATACACTTGTCCGTGACTGTGCAGTGGTCGAGTTTTTGCCCATAAACTAGCTTCATCTAACTGCCATTTTTCTAAGATTAAATCTAAATCTCTTTGGATTTCTCTTGCCCCCGGAAAGTTTTGATAACGTATGCGTAAACGAGCGCATTCAGCTAAGTTTAAATCATTGGGTTCTGATTGCAGCAGCTGATCAACAATCGGGCGATCTAGTCTTTCCTGTGGATGTTGTTGTTCTTGATTTTTACTAGCCATAATTAATCGAACCAACCGATTTCGGAATCCGTTAACTCTGTCGGGGTAGGAGTGGGGGCAATATAACGGGCTAAAGTGGTCATTTCAAAGTTATAAAGACTGGGTTTCTTCGGCACAGGTTTGGTAATTGGTGAGGGTTCAGGGGTGGGAGGGGGAGCATTTTCTAGGGTTTTAATTTGATTATATAGTTTTTCAATTAACTGTTTTTTATCAGTCAGTTCTGTTTCTGTCTTACTCAATTGACTCGATAATTTTTCAATTAACTGTTTTTTCTCGGTTAATTCCGCTTGGGATTGACTCAATTGACTCGATAATTTTTCAATTAACTGTTTTTTATCAGTCAGTTCTGTTTCTGTCTTACTCAATTGACTCGATAATTTTTCAATTAACTGTTTTTTATCAGTCAGTTCTGTTTCTGTCTTACTTAATTGACTCGATAATTGTGCCACCAAAGTATTTTTTTCCGAGAGGACAGATTGTAACTGCTCGGTCTGTTGTTGTAACTGCTGTAACCTGACAGAGAGTTCCCGATGTTCTTGAAGTTCTTTTTCCAGAGAAATAACCTTTTCTTGGAGAGTTTGCTGATTTTTCTCGGTTTTTTCTAACTCTGTTGTCAAGTCGTTAATTTTTGCCTGTAGGGTGGCGTTAGTTTCCTTGGCAGGTTTGGGAGAAGGAGAGGTTTGGGATTCTACCTCTTTATTAGCTTCTGTACGGATGAGATCGTTTAAATTACCTTTGGTCATAAGCTGTGCAAATAGGATATTACGATAGAATCGGATACTGTCGGAATTAAATATAAGATGAACGTAGGTTGGGTTGAAGCATGAAACCCAACGCCCGCATGGGTTACGCTACCGCTAACCCATCCTACAAATAATTGTGCCTCCCTACTTATTACCCCGATATACAAGCTTGATTAAGCTGGGGAATTGTTCCATAGGTTTTATTGTATAGCTTGAGGTCGATCGATCCCTGTCCATTTAAGGAATGAGAACAAATACCTAAATCTCAGTTTTCCCAGTAAGATTCTAAATTTTTCTGTAGTTAATGATACGGAATAGTAAATTTGTGTCAGACTGAAGGTAGGAATTGATCGCACCTGTGGCAAGGATAAATTTATGAATATTCAAGAAAAAGCACGTCTCAATTTAACCCAAGAACGCCAAGCAGAAGGAATGCTCGAAGAAAATGTCTTAACTCGTACAGAGGAGCTTTTAGGGGAAGGGGAGACAGAAACTGGGAAAGCGCGGGTTTTATTAACCGAAAATCGTCAAGAAGACGAAAAACTCCAAGATAAAATTTTAGAACGTTCGATCGAAGCTATGCAATAGCCTTTCGGTGAAGATTGGCAATATCCACAAAAGTCTAGATAAATGTCTGTAGAGACGTGGTTAACTGCGTCTCTATTTCAATTCCCGATAACTAATCACTGTTAAACTAATCACTGTTAAGCTCTGGACAGTGAGAAAATGCAGATCCGAAGAAAACACCCCAATCCTGCCGTTAAAGTTGAGAATTTGAGTTATGTGGTGAAAGTGCCAGAGGCACAACCGCAAAATATTTTAGAAGAAATCGTTTGGCATAAAGAGATAGAAGTCGATAAATTGCGCGAAAAGTTGCCTTTATTAGAATTACGCCAAAAAATAGCTAATACTGCTCCACCTTGCGACTTTTTAGCCGCCTTAAAACAGGGTAAAACCCAACCCGCTTTGATTGCCGAAGTCAAAAAAGCTTCCCCGAGCAAGGGAGTTATCCTGGAAGATTTTGATCCTGTAGCGATCGCCCGTACCTATGAACAGGGAGGAGCCACTTGTTTATCGGTTTTAACCGATAGTAAGTTTTTTCAAGGTAGTTACGAAAATCTTAGCCTCGTCCGGCAAGCGGTATCTTTACCCCTATTATGCAAAGAATTTATCCTTTATCCCTATCAAATCTACTACGCTCGCTCTAAAGGAGCCGATGCTGTCCTTTTAATTGCCGCTATTTTAAGCGATCAAGACTTAGCATATTTTGTCAAAATTGTCAAGGGTTTAGGGATGACAGCTTTGGTAGAGGTGCATAGTCTGGCCGAATTCGATCGAGTGTTAGCCATTGAGGGAATCGAACTAATCGGCATCAATAACCGCAATTTAGAGACATTTACAGTCGATTTAGACAATACTCGCCAATTACTAGAAGCAAGGGGTGAAAAGGTGCGAGAAAAAGGTATTCTGATCGTCAGCGAATCGGGATTACACACAGCAACAGAGCTGGCGAAAGTGAAGCAAGCGGGAGCAAATGCGGTTCTAATCGGCGAATCTTTGGTAAAACTGCCCGATCCTGCCGCAGGTATCCAGAAACTCTTTGAAAATCTCGGTTAGGGGTTTTTCAGTCATCAGTTATCAGTTATGGTTCTTCGGTTTGTGCTATGCAATGGACGGGGTTATAAGGGATGAAACCCTTACAGAAAAAGACATTTAGCGATTTTTGTCAATTGTTTTCGCTCTAGAAGAAACTAATCAATGGAACTCTTGCCAGATAAGGATTTAGTCGATTTATGCCATACCAAGTAACGAAGAACCTCAGTTATCAGTTCACTGATTACTGGTTAAGGAAAACCGCGTACTTCACCATCAAGATAACTGCCATAATCATCCTCACTTAAAACTCCCACTGATAACTGCTAACTGATCACTGATAACTGACAAGCCTGCCTCCTGGGATATAATCAGAGTTTGCCGAATCTTAAATCATCTCCTCAGAATTGATGCGATCGAGATTTGGTTTTTTATCTTGTTAAATATGGCCCAACGAGAGAGGACGAACCATGGAAAATAAAAATATGTTGATGATTCCCGGCCCCACACCAGTGCCGGAAGCGGTATTATTGGCTATGGCTAAAGCACCGATAGGTCATCGGACGGGTGCTTTTAGCAAGGTAATTGCCGAATTAACCGAAAATCTCAAATGGTTGCATCAAACCAGTGGCGATGTTTTAATGCTAACCGCTTCGGGAACCGGTGCCATGGAAGCGGGAATTATTAATTTTCTCAGCCCCGGCGATCAAGTTTTGGTGGGGGATAATGGTAAATTTGGGGAACGTTGGGGGAAAGTCGCGAAAGCCTACGGCTTAAATGTGGATGTAGTTAAGGCAGAATGGGGTAAACCCCTAGATCCAGAAGCATTCATCGCTAAACTGACCGAAGATAAGGAAAAAGCCATCAAAGCGGTAATTATTACCCATTCGGAAACTTCCACCGGGGTTCTCAATGACTTGGAAAGCATTAACAAAGCGGTAAAAGACCACGGGGAAGCTTTAATTATCGTCGATGCTGTCACCAGTTTAGGAGCTTATCCTATTCCCATCGACGAATGGGGTTTAGATGTGGTCGGTTCTGGTTCCCAGAAAGGTTATATGATTCCTCCCGGTTTAGGTTTTGTTTCCGTGAGTAAAAAAGCTTGGAAAGCCTACGAAACCGCCAAACTGCCCCGTTTTTATCTAGATTTGGGCAAATACAAAAAAGCCACCGATGAGGATAGTTCCCCCTTTACCCCTCCAGTTAACCTGATGTACGGTTTACAAGCTTCTCTGCAAATGATGAGAAGGGAGGGATTAGCGGCAATTTTCGCCCGTCACCAACGCTTAACGAAGATGACGCGGGCCGGTATGCGCGCCCTGGATTTGCCCCTCTACGCGGCGGATTCCTGGGCTTCCACGGCGATTACTGCGGTGGCCCCCACTCTGGTGGATGCGGAACAAATTCGCTCGACTCTCAATAAAAAGTTCGACATCGCTGTGGCTGGTGGTCAGGATCACCTCAAGGGTAAAATCTTCCGTATCGGTCATTTAGGTTTTGCTAGTGAGAGGGATATCCTCACGGTTATCGCTGCCATTGAAGCGACTTTAATCGAGTTAGGTGTCGAAAGTGTCACCCCCGGCGCCGGTGTGGCTGCGGCTGCCGCTGTGATGGTGCAGGGTTAATCTTAGGTTGGCTTTTCCCCTTCTCCCCAGAGCTATCCATTAGTCACATCTTTCTTAACATAAAATTTGACAAAGAGAGAAAAGTGTGCAAGATGGCTCAAGGGGGTTCTCTGGGGGAACTAATTTGATTCAGATAGTTTCCACGTCTCGCTGATATCATGTCACCTTCCCAGTCCCAACCAAATAGTTTTAACACCAAGTTCACCTACAGAAGCGATCGCAACCATTCCTCTAAATCTTCGGGTTTGGTAAAATCTAACAAGGCTTTCCCTAAAGCTTCCAGTTGATTAATTGAGAGAGATTGAATTTGCGATCGCATTTCAGGAGTCACTTCACCGAGGTGACGGGAAAGGAGCCGCAGAGCGAGCTTCTTCCGCTGCTTGGGTTCCTTCGAGAGTAGTGAGTACCATTAAAGCAACTCCTAGGGGTAACTGCTGAATTTACCCTCCTAACCAAGAAATTAATCAGGTTGATGAAATTAAAGAAAACCTTGAGCCAAGTTTTGAGCAAGTGCTTTGAGAAACTGCACAAAAACAACGAAATATAAAACCGTAATTTTTTGTTAGAATTACCAGTAATTAAACACCACGCTTGCAGGAGCTATGGTTAACCTCACCTATAACAAAAATCGCCCTCTTCCCAGCGCCGAAGAATTGCCCTCTTCCGATGAAACTCCAGTGGACAACCAGTTACAGAATGATCTTCCCAATCTGCTGCTAAATTTATTAGCCTTAATTTGGTCTGGT
>VYLS01000011.1_pt1 | contig 40370 bp, 34 predicted proteins | sample 5114231 | NCBI WGS metagenome assembly VYLS01 (sample SAMN12291800, study PRJNA351875) | freshwater metagenome | isolation source: freshwater lake | place: USA: Michigan, Lansing Lake | collected 2013-08-14 | reverse complement strand
ATAAATTTGTTTTTTCTCCTCTCGGTCAACTTTGGCGGTACTATCGGAGAGAATTTCGATAATTAAATTGGGATATTTGCCCTCTTCTCGCCAAATTACCCAACTTCTGCGGTTAGGATTGGGATTTGTCCCCAAAACGACGAAAAAATCGGGACCACGAAAGAATTCTGACTTTTTCTGGTTGGGACTGTAATAGATAGTTAAATTGCCGGTGGCAAAATAATCTTCTCGCTCGCGCCACCACCATTCTAAACACTGAATTAGTAAAATAATTTGTTGTAGATGTAGGTTACTTTCCAAGGGTGGTTCATCACTCCAAAATTGGCCTTGTGGGAAGATTATCTCAGGGTTGACATGAGACTCGACTAGGGGTAAGCTTTGAGCGATAGTCATGGTTTATCCAACAGAGATAGGTCGATAACTTATTATAAATGATTGAATATACTTTTTGGATGGTTATAGCACCGGCAATTGAGTTAAAAAGTTAAAATGGGCTTAATGGCTACAATGTAAGAATATTAATAGCTCTCTGAGAGTTAAAAAATGTTAAAAACCAGCACTTTTCGAGTTTTGTAAGAGGTCTTATGAACAGAATTAACAATATTGTTTTGGTTCACGGTTTTTGGGCCGATGGTTCTAGTTATAATCAGATAACTGCCCAGTTATTAGCCGAAGGATACGCAGCGATCGCAGTGCAAAATCCTCTCACTTCTCTAGCGGATGACGTAGCTGCTACGAAAAGAGTTTTAAACCGTATCGAAGGACAATGTATTCTAGTCGGTCATTCTTGGGGGGGGATGGTAATCACAGAGGCCGGCAACGATGAAAAAGTTTCCGGTTTAGTTTATATTGCAGCGTTGGCTCCCGATGCGGGGGAATCGATGGTAGATTTGTTTAGTGAATACGAAACCCCATCACAGTATTTTCAAGAACAAGAGGGGTTTATCTGGATTTCTCAAGAGGGAATAGAGAAGATTCTCGCCAATGATTTGCCCGCCGAAAAAGCCGCTTTAATTTATGCCACCCAAACCCCAGCAGCCGCCTCTTTACTAACAGCAAAAACCACTACAACCGCCTGGAGAAATAAGCCGAACTGGTATATTGTCTCTAGTCAAGATCAAGCTGTACCTCCAGAATTACAGCTTAATTAGGCCGAGAGAATGGGAGCAAAGACAGTGGTTTTGGCATCCGGTCACGTCCCGACTATTTCCCATGCTTCAGAGGTTTTAGAGGTGATTAGAGAAGCCTCGAATAGGGGATAAGTAAATCGCCATTTTCCCCTTAAACAATACCGGAACGCAGGGCAATTACGGCCGCTTGTACTCGGTCGTCCACGGCCAATTTATTCATAATTCCCCGCACATGGGTTTTAATCGTATTGGTGCTTAAATAAAGTTGTTCGGCGATTTCAGCGTTACTTTTGCCCTCAACAATTAACTTTAAAACCTCCATTTCTCGCTCTGATAAAAGTGCTAGATTGGGATTAGGTTGCACTGCCGGCGGTTTGAGATTATCCATGACTAAACGGGCAATTTGGGGGTCTAAATAGGTGGCTCCGTCCTTAGCTGCTTCAATAGCGGCCAAAAGGCGATCGAGACTCGCTCCCTTGATACAATAGGCATCAGCGCCACTGGCCAGAGCAGCGATCACTTCCTGTTGGAGAGTGTGGGAAGTGAGCATGACCACATGAACATTAGCTAAACCCTCCTTAATCTGTTTAGTTGCCGCAATGCCATCGAGACGGGGTAAACCGATGTCCATGACCACTAAATCCGGCCGTAGGGACAGGGCTAATTGTACCGCCGCTAGACCATCACTAGCTTGACCGACAATCTCAAAATCCGGCTGTTCACCGAGCGCCTGTTCTAAACCTAACTGCATTAAAGGATCGTCTTCAACAATTAAAATCCGCATGATCTTTGATTCCTAACGGGAAAATGTACGGTTTTCACCCATCTGCATGAGGCAGAACTACTCCTAGTTTAGGCAATCTGGAAATAGATTAACAGTGATCAGTGACCAGTGATCAGTAAACAGTGATCAGTGATCAGTGACCAGTGACCAGTGACCAGTGACCAGTAACCAGTAACCAGTGAAGGATACTAAATTTATTGAAAATTGAAAACTTAAACGGTTCTTCGTTACTTGTTATGGTTCGATAGGGGGGCATAAATCGACTAAATCCTTATCTGGCAAGAGATTTAATTGATTAGTTCGCTCTAGATCAAAAACAATTGACAAAAATCGCCAAATGCCTTTCTATATAAGGGTTCCATCCCTTATAAACCCCGTCCATTGCATAACACAAACCGAAGAACCATAACTTAAAACTTAAACCTAATAACTTAAAACTTAAACCTTAAACCTAATAACTTAAAACTTAAACCTAATAACTGATAACTGATAACTGATAACTGATAACTGATCACTGATAACTGATCACTGATCACTGATAACTGATAACTGATCACTGATAACTGATAACTGATAACTGAAAATGCTACGGATTTCATCAGATCGATCTAAAATTGTGCTTGTTGCCCTAGTTTATCTGGGTGTTGGTTGGCTAGGCTATCTCTGCTTAAATTTAGGGTCGCGACCGGCCCCGATTTGGATGAGTGCTGGTATTGGCTTGACTGCTGTTTTTTTAGGGGGAAAAAGGCTAGTTTTAGGCGTTTTTATCGGGGATTTGCTTCTTACCTTCTTTTTAGGGGCCAGTTGGCCCATAGCTCTATTTTCGGCGCTCGGTAGCAGTTTATCGGCTCTGTTAGGGGCGCAATTCTTGCATTATCTGAGATTTTCCGCCACTTTAGAGCGCATTCGCGATATCCTTTTACTGGTATTTTTAGCGGCTTTATTAGCCTCGGCAGTCAATGCCACTATCGATACTTTTGCCCGTAGTTGGCTAAATACTTGGGATTGGCGGCAATTTGGACAGTCTTGGGGCATTATCTGGCTCGGAGATAGTACGGGAATATTAATGACCACGCCGCTGCTGTTGCGTTTTTGCTTCAATCGTCACTCCCTGCGGGAACCACGGCAACCTCAACGCCTTGGCGAGGCCTTACTTTGTCTGAGTTTGCTAACGGGGGTGACTTCCGTGGTTTTTGGTGGTCAACAGGATTTTCTTAACCCCGATTGGAGTATGGTGCAGTACCTCGAATATCTGCCTTTTCCTTTTGTGGTTTGGGCCGCCATGCGTTTTCAGACCTGGGGAGCGGTAATAGCCAATTTTTTGGTGTCTATTTTAGCTTTGATGGGATTGGTCGGGGGAGTCAGCCCTTTTATCCTACAAGCTCCCGATCATACCAGAGGTGTCCTGATCTTACAAATCTTTTTAGTCATTGTCATGTCAACTTCTCTGTTTTTATCGGCGGCGATTACCGAAAGACAACAGATCGATCGAGCTTTAAATGAAACTTTAGAACGAGAACATTTAGTAACACAAGTTGCTTTAAAAGTCCATCAATCTTTAGATATAGATCAGGTTTTAAATACCATTGTTGAGGAAATCAGACATTTTCTCGATGCCGATCAAGTCTATATCGGTCACTGTCAAGAGCGGGGTTGGTCTAAGGTAATCGCTGAGTCCCGTCGTCCCGAGATTCCCTCGCTGATGGGTTGGTTTCCCGAACCAGAATTACTGGAAGAATTGGGACAATTGTTTTCTTTAGATAAGTTAATTATTGCTGATAATACCGCTAAGGTAAAAACTCTACCCACTCTCAAGGGTTATTACGAATACCTGCAAGTTAAATCCTCTTTAGTTTTACCCCTAACGGTTAATCATCAACATTTAGGTGCTTTAGTTGTCCATCAATATTCTCATCCTCGTCATTGGCAAAAAAGCGAGGTCAAATTATTAGAACAGTTAGCCACCCAAGTTTGTATCGCTATCGGCCAAGCGCAACTATATCAGAGGGTGCAAAGCTTGAATAATAATTTAGAACGGGAAGTAGCAGCAAGAACCTTGGAACTGCGGGAAAAAGTCCGGGAAATTCAGCGTTTATACGAAATGAAAACGGTTTTTTTACAGGCAGTATCCCACGATCTTCGCACTTCGATTATGGGATTAGTGATGTTATTAAAAAATTTACAGTGTCGGCAAACAGAAAAAGTAACTATCTCGCGAGCAATGCTCGATCAGGTGGTGCGTAGTTGCGATCGACAATTAACTTTAATTAATGCTTTATCAGAAAATCATTTTGCTGAAGAACGGCCTTTAATCTTGCATCGTCAACCTCTATCTTTAAAAGAACAGGTGAAAATTTGGCTGAAAGATTGGCAAAAAGATTTTGATTTATACCAAGCTACTTTTATTAATCTTCTCCCCGATGATTTACCTGCTATTAATGCTGATCCTTGTCAGCTAAGAAGTGTTTTTGAGCAATTATTAAATAATGCCTTAAAACATAATCCTCCACCAATTCAATTAGCTTTAGATGCTCGTATTGACCAAGACATGATCTACTGCACTTTAAGTGATAATGGTATTGGCATGGATGAGGAACAATGTCAACATCTTTTCCATTTATATGTAAGAAATCTTCATAATCAACACCTAACGGGAATCGGTTTAGGTTCCTACCAATGTCGGCAAATAATCGAGGCTCACTCTGGGAGAATTGGGGTAAAAAGTACCCCACAGGTTGGCTCACAATTTTGGTTTACTTTACCCCTTGCCCATCAAAATTTTAGAGTGATTAAGCAGGATTTGGTCAACAGTAATCAGTGATTTTTAACAGGATCGAGATAATTATGCTTACCCGTCAATCTGGGATTAGATTTGCTTTAGGTTTATTGATTATTTTCAATATTTTCTATTTTGTCCATCTCGCCTACTATAGCTATGTTTGGCACGATGAATGTTTTGTATTACTGCATCTTTCTGGTTACACACCTGAACAGTTAATTAACTATCTGTTCGACGGACAAATTAAATCTACAGAACAACTCTGGCAATTGCAAGGGGTTAATTCTGTGAAAGGTTTTCCCGATACCTTAGCCTCTCTTTATACTAGCTCAAATTATGATCTACCTCTCTATTATAGTTTCCTCTGGTTTTTAGCAAGATTATTAGGCAATTCTTATTTAGTCTTAAGAGGATTTTCGGTAATTATTTGGTTTGGTATTTTATGGAGTTTTTACCATTTGGCTTTGACTTTATTTAAAAATAAAAATGCCGCTTTAATCGCCGCTACACTTATCTTCTTTTCCCCGCGTTTTACTGGTTATGCTCTAGGAATTTGGGAATACGGACTATATGTTTTCTGTTCGATACTTTCTAGCTGGTTATTTCTCAAAGCTATTGATTCCTCGCAACCGAAAAAAGATTGGTTTTTCTATAGTTTATCCCTAATCGCTGGTTTATATACCCATGTTTTCTTTATCTTTGTTCTAGTAGTCCATAGCCTATATTTTCTGCTACAGCTGAATTCTTTTAACTCTTTAACCAAAAAATACTATAGCATCAGCTTACTTGCTTCCCTAGGTATTTATTCAATTTGGTTAACCCGGATTTTTACCAGTCGATTTACTGTCTTTGGATGGTCAAAAGGCAGTTTACCCCTAGAGATCCTTTGGCAAAGATGGGTAAGAATGATCGCTCGTTTATTTTATAATTTTAGTTTAACCAATTCCACCATCACCCCTATTATTGAATACTGCCTAATTATCTTCGTCATCATCTCCTTTATTTATCTGGGCAAAAAAGCCGATAAAAAAGTTTTTACCCTGATTATTCTCCTGACAATTATCCCCTTTTTCTCTCTTTTAGCTTGGGATCTAATCGGAGGATTTCGCTACACGGCTGTGGGCAGATTTTACTTACCAAGTTTTCTCGGTATGCTGCTGGCAGTTACCTTTTTACTAAGCAACGGATTACAGCAGCGCCAAGGCTGGGCAAAAATTCTCTTAATATTATGGCTATTTTTCGGATTAATTGCCAAAATTCCCTATCCAACGCCAGCAACTAGATATGTGGGCTATGGTAGTAATATTCCCAACGCTTATACAATGATTAATCGCAGTCAAAAACCTCTAATTATTTCAGAACATTGGTTAGATACCTTGCCCCTGATTCATACCACTGATGCTAAGACAAAGTATTTATTTGTTCAGTCGAACCCTAGAGTTTCCATCCCATCCTTAAAAAATCAATTTACCGATATTTATCTCCTCAATCCTTCCCCCAGTCTCAGACAATATTTAGATAACCAGTCTGTACAATTATCCCCTACGGAAAATCAAGCCTTTTGGCGAATTGATTAAAAAGCCATTGACCCCCCTTGCCAAAATAGACCACAACCTGATAGACTCAATGAACCAAGGCTTCAGGGAATAGAATTGGGCAGTTCATCCCTAAGAGGGATTGACTTTTACAAAGTTTTATGCTTGCTCAACTGGAGAGTCCCCGAAATCTGGTGATGAAGAGTTTTAGCCTCTTGGCTACTGGACTGACTAAGCAGACCTAACAAATTCAACTGTATGATACCGAGTCAAGACATCGGCGAGGCAGTAGATTCAGTCAGAAAAACTGACGCACAAGACTTCTCTAATTTAATGCCTAGACCTGGCTGGCAACAAGTGGCGGGTTTAGGTAGAGGCTCTTTTTGGTATTGAACTCCGATTCTTTTTGTTCTTTACCGGTTTTAGTGATTGCCAATAGGGATTTTAAGCCCGTAATTGGTTGAAAATTGCTATTTATTCGCAAAAATCCCTAGTCGCTCCCTGTACTAACCCTAGAAATCCACTTCATCGTCAGTAATTTTCCCCAACCCATTCTCTGGAAATCAGCTTCCAGAACAATTTAGTTATTTTATGAGTAGCAATGCCTTAACCGATCGTGAACATCTAATCGAACTGTATAATCGAGGTGAACGCAACTTTGCGGAAGTCAGACTTAGCGGAGTCAATTTAAAGAGACAGTGTTTAAACCAGATTAACCTAAGTCATAGTTACTTAAAACGAGCCAATTTAGCCGAAGCTTGTTTAATTAACGCTAATTTCAAGGACGCTTCCCTCGAAGAAGTTAATTTAAGCAAAGCTTGTCTTATCGATGCTAACCTGACTAAAGCCGACCTTTCTGGGGCAAATTTGCACCAAAGTCAACTAAGCGGCGCAATTTTGAGTAATACCGTCCTCAAAAAGGCTGATTTAAGTTCTGCCTGTTTAATTCACAGTAGCTTACTTTTTGCTCAACTGTTCAGAGCAAATCTCGAAGCCGCTAATCTCACCTCAGCCACTTTAACCCATGCCATGGCGGGGAAAGCTAACCTAAAACGGGCCATTCTCACTCGTGCTATTCTTAGCTCTGCTAATCTTAGCCATGCTAACTTAAAAGAGGCTAACCTAATTCGAGCCTATCTCTATCAAGCTAATCTGGAAAACTGCCATCTTCAATACGCCGACCTCAGCTATGCCGATTTGCGCGGGGCGGATTTACGGGGGGCGGATTTACGTTATGCTAACCTGGAAGGGACTAATCTGACGGGAGCTAACCTCAATTCTAGCGATTTTGAGGGAGCGAACTTAACCGGAGCCGATTTAAGTAAAACTGACGCTAATAAAGCCAATTTTCGCCAGGCTAACTTAACCGGTTGTAATCTTCTTGGCGCTAATTTAGCCTCCGCTAACCTTTCCGGTGCTAATCTACACCAAGCGGGATTACTCTTGAGTTATTTAGTGGGAAGCAATCTTAAACGAGCTAATCTCAAACAAGCTAACTTAATTGGGGCGATTTTAACCGAAAATAACCTTCTTTCCGCTTCCCTTGAGGAAACTATTCTTCCTAACGGCAGTCGCGGTAATCTCCTTTCCTAATATTCCTAGAAAAACCCAGTTATAGAGACTTTTCCGCCGAGGTTTCTATAACCGTGGGGTTTTTCTTGGGGAATGATGAATTATGAATGATGAATTATAAATTATAAATTATGAATTGGGAGTGGGGAGTGCCAGAGTTGGGAGTGGGGAGAATAAATAAAAATAATCTCCTGAATACTGTCTCCCGTCTCCTGTCTCCTGTCTCGACTAGGAAATTAATTTTGCACGACTATTCAGACCCCTCAAGGCCATGAACCGAAGATAATGGCAGACAATTACTTAATTTTACTGATAACGGGCGTTTTTTCGGGCTTATTAGCGGGTTTATTTGGTATTGGGGGTGGCACTATCTCCGTGGCGATCCTGTTAAATTTGGGCTACAGTTACGGGGAATCGGTGGCTACCAGCAGTTTAGCGATCGTTTTTACTTCCCTAGGGGGTACGATCCAAAATTGGCGATTAGGTTCCCTCAAATGGCAGCGAGTTCTCCTCTTAGGTTTACCCGGGATTTTTACGGCATTTATCGGGGTCTATCTGGTCAAATCTAGCCCCAAACACCTCCTAGAAGCGGCTTTTGGTTGTTTTTTACTACTCAATATCTATTTAACCAATCTCAAGCAAAATTTAAGCCAAAAAGAGCCAGTTTCTGCCCTTAGATTGCATCCTAATCTAGCCTGTCTGCTAACCGGAGGAATCGCTGGATTTTTAGCCGGTATTTTCGGAATTGGCGGTGGGGCGATCATGGTGCCACTACAAATGATTTTTTTGGCAGAAAAGATCAAAATCGCCATTGTCACCAGTTTAGGTGTGGTTTTACTCAATTCGATCGCCGCCTGTTTCGCTCATGCCCAAGCCGGTCATATTCTTTATCTACAAGGGATTATTTTAGGTATCGGTGGTTCCCTAGGTGTACAAGTAACCACTCGTTTTTTACCGAAATTACCGGATCGATTGGTGCGGATTACTTTTTATATTTTTCTGCTACTGATGGCCATTTATTTCTTCATCCGCGCTTGCTCTTAGACCGGATCAACGGACTGGTTAATTTCTAACCCTTCCACTCTCTCCCTGATGGGCTTTTTTCCGGATTCATCAATAAAAAACGGAGAATACTTGACAAATTCGGGGGGGGGGTAGAATGATGCTGCTTATTACTGTTAAGCAATGATTTATGGGGTATAAATAGCAATTTTTCCCCAGTATTAGCCATGAAATTAACTTGTCAATTGATCAAAAATGACTAATCAACTGCTAAAAGCCCTTTGCCTTCCGGCGGTGACTTGTGCCGTTTTCAGTGCCATTCCCGCCCATGCCGCCATTTTTACCGCTACCTATACGGGTACTGTTTCCAGTGCTACTGTCGATAACGTTACTGCCGGTAATACTGCGGTTATTACCTATCAGCTTGACAATGGGGGAACTTCCCTGTCAAACCAAACATGGACCGCGAGTAACATTGTGAGTGTCACCTTCAATTTTGGTAATGGGAACCACGTTACCACCTTTAATCCTAATGGGGGTAATGGGTTGAGTGTTAGTATAGGAAGTTTTGTCACCAATGCCTCAGGAACATTAACGGCTGTTCCTTCTGCTTGGACCGATTTCTCTAATGTCAATGTCGTCTCAACCAATTCTACACAAACACCTAACGCATGGTACCTGGATGGGGGCAATGGCGTTTACGAAACTAATAGTTTCTCCAAGACTGTCAATTTGACCAATGTATCAGGTAATATCGTTGCTGCTAACTGGACCATTCAACCTGCCCAGACACAGACAACCCCGGAACCAGGCACCCTTTTAGGCTTATTAGCGGTGGGTTCTCTGGGTGTATTGGCTCGCAAACGGCAATAAATGACCAATTCTGCTGTAAGGAAGGTTTAAAAGCCTTCCTTTTTGGTTAGGGGGGCGGTATAGTGTTATCTCCCTTTTTGTATAGCTCTAACCTGTTTAACCTCTAATTCTAAGGCGGATGCGACTTGCTCAACACTTAACCCTAAGGCTAACAAACGAGGGACCGCCTCTAATGCTTTGTTTAGTCTGCCTTCCTGACGACCTTCCTGACGACCTTCCTGACGACCTTCCTGACGCGCTTCCTCGCGCACATCTTGAAAATACTGAGTTTGTTTTAATTCATCTAAACTAAACATAGTTGGCTCTTCGTTACTTGGTATGGTTCGATAGGGGGGCATAAATCGACTAAATCCTTATCTGGCAAGGAATTTAATTGATTAGTTCGCTCTAGATCAAAAATAATTGACAAAAATCGCTAAATGCCTTTCTATATAGGGGTTCCATCCCTTATAACCCCCGTCCATTGCATAACACAAACCGAAGAACCACATAGTTTCTATCTCCCGACGATTGAGAAGTGGTAACTTATAAACGAGAATCGTCTCTATTAATTGTAAGAGTTCTTGGGGTTTTTGGTCGGGGGTTAATTCTTCCCGCACTCTTTGGATTAATTTTCGGGTGCTATCAATCGCTTTTGCTTTAGATAGGGTGATTAATTGGACTGTAGCTAAACCAATCGAAGTTTGAGGAATGTTTTCTAGTTCATTCAGATAAATCCGTCTGACTCGCTCGGAGTTGAGGAGTTCCCGATAGCGTTGAATTTGATTGGTTTCTACTTGAGGGTTAGGATAGACAATCACACCCCGCCAATCATTGGTTAAGTCAGTTTTACTGAGATATAAAAATATTTCGGTGAAAAAGCGCTGATAAAAAGCCTCATCTTCTTGAAATTGCACCTCATACTAAATCCGTTGAGTAACGCACAGAAAACGGGTTTCTCCGAGAAACCCGTTTTCTACTCATGCCTTGGCTTCGCTGATAGGGAGTTGAATTAATTCAAAGAAGATAGAGGGGAATGATTGAAAGAGTTGATAAAAAATCGTGTCAGTTTTCATGCTTTTATTTCTGAACTTCCCCCCTAGGAATATACTAGCTATGGCTAAAAGTCTTACAGAGCCTGAGTTAAAATTTAATTTTTTAGTATTTCTGTATGGAGGAAGTCCGAGAATACTGACTCCTAACGACCGACTCCTAACCCCCAAAGTTTTTCAGCAGACCCTAATCATATATTGGCCTCAAAAACGGGACAATAGCCTTCGGGAACCACTTTAAAACCGTAGAGGGGAGAAGCGGGATTCCAACAGCGCTGACTTTTGTAGTGGACACAGACACGACAGCAATCCATCTCCTCTAAAGCTTTGGTGATGCGATTGGGACTCTCGCTTAATAACTCCCGTTGGGAGACTCCCCGCAATAATAATTCTTCCCCTTGCCAGCGCGCTTCCACCAGTCCCGTATCGGCGAAATTACTCCACCGGGGATCCCGGGTGATCGGCTCTGGTAAAGTGATAGTGACGATCGAATCCGATTCATTTAATTCTCCCTCATAGTGACTGGGGGCCGGGGGTGTCGGTTGCAGAAAGCGATCGCCGATAGGCAATTCCACCAGGGTTCCCACGGCCGGAGAATGGAGTTGATAACGGCTTTGTAATTCTTCTAAACTGGTCAAATCCGCTAGATATAGGGGCGAGCCATGGACGAACATGATATGCTGTGGTCGCAGGTTATGGATCAGTTGGGTGGTGTTGCGACTATCGCTATGTTCGGCCAGTAGATAGGTTTCTTGGCTAATTAATCCCGAACGCTGTGCCGCTTTTAATCGGGGATTCTCCAGGTTGATATCGTGCAGGTGTTGGGGAACTAACATTAACCAAGGTTTATCCCCTTGCAGATATTTACTCACCTCCTCTAGGCGATCAATTAGTAAAATTATCGGAGTGGTTCCCCCTAGAGGTGTCGGTTTTTCTGGCAACCTTCGCAACCGGGGACAGATGCGCTCATCCCAAAATAAGGGCTGATGTTTGGCAAAATTCTGGACAGATGCGGGAAATTGTGGTAAAATTTCTAGATAGGCATCGCAAGCTTTAGCGATCTTGCCTCCAACCCAGATATCAATGTCGCGGCCCGTGAATTGGTGGTGCGATCGCAGTAATTTTAAAATTTCTTGACCCAATCCCAAAGCGGGGACGGGTAGTAGGACATTTTGCCCCTCAGCGATCGCATGATAGATGCGATTCATCAACTGTTTTTCCTGCTGTCGTCGGTGGGGATGGCGTTCTGTGCCGTAACTGCCTTCAATAATCAGCACATCGGGGGATATTCCCCGCAGCAGATCGATCGATAATCCTTCCACCAGTTGAAAATTAGACAGGGAAAAATCGCCGGTATAGAGGACCTTATAGGTGCGTTTGGGGGTTTTGTAGGTGAAGAGAACCACGGCGGCCCCAGGTAGGTGGCCAGCCGGAAAAATCTCGACGGTGAGATCATCAAAGAGAGCGATCGGCGATCGCCATGGCCAACCCTGACAGAAACTGCCGATTTCCTCGACAGAATCGGGCCATTGTAGGGGCAGCAGTTGTACTGTCACCTCACTGGCATAAACTGGCAATTGGGGATAGGTCTGATGGAGAGCCATTAACCCACGGATGTGATCGCTGTGGGCATGACTACAGAACACCAGATCCACGGGGGGTTTTTTATTTTGGGTCAGGGGTTGCATATCGGCCAAACCGCAATCTAAAAGTAGGCGATAGGGACCGATTGTCAGTAGGAGACAAACCCCTTCCGATGTGTGACCGACACCAAAAGGTAAACAGGATAAAAGGGATTTCGACCCCCAGACAGCAGTAGAGCGTTGAACCATGGCAACCCTGATTATGATGACTGGTTAGTGAGCGGAACCGTTGCCATCGTAGTTATCACTATCATAAAAACCGTTGCGAGTGCCGAAAAAGAGACAAGAGACGGTGAATACAGCCGTTAGTGCCAACAAGATTAATTTGATGTCCATATAATTAGTGCAACTCCTCAGAGGGTAATCTCCCCTCATACTAACCCAACTTTTTCGGTTGTTAGCAGCTAGGTTTCGGATTTGTCCCTGGGCGCTCAACCTCTTTTAATAATTAAACTTGCCAGTAATTTGTGATGATTTCATCAAAAACTACTGATAATTGTTGAAAAAAATAGCATTTTTTGTCATAATAGTCAAGAAAATTTCATAAAAATTTAGCCTGACTTTAAATGCTCCTTTTCTCAAGTGCGACGTAATGATACTAAATCCGTTGAGTATATGCTACATATCAAGACAGGCAATAGGCAAAAGGGGGAATAAATAATCACTCTTTAATAACTGGATTTAGTATTAGACATGAGGCAAAAGCAAACAAGTTATTCATTTTGACTCAGATTAGCTCAACTCAATTATAGTGAAATTTTACTAGGAGTTTTCGATTAGAGTTGAAGGCTATTTAATCAGATTATAAACTTAATTAAGGTTGATTAAAATTAAAGTTTGTTAAACTTGGCTAAGTCATTGGTCTTTTCAAGAAGAGGATAACGAATTGCTGTTTGATCGACTAGACTAGATAAATACTCATAAGTGTGACGAAGTTCATAGGCATTATCATCACTTTTTGCTTGGTTACACTGCCAGCATACCAGTTGTAAATTGTCAAAATCAAACATTTTTTCGGGACAGCGGACTTTATTAATTATATGATCGATGGTGACATAATTGGGGTGAAAAAATATCCGATTAATTTGATTAATAACTTTTTCCCCTTGATAATTATTATATTCGTAACCCCTCTTGATAGCTTCTGACTGAGAAGAAGTTTTAAATTCTTCGCCATGTTTCATCTTTTTACCACAAAAAGGACAGGGTTTTTCTTTGGCCATTGTTCGATATTGATTCGGGCTAATTAATCCTTTTTGGGGATGTTCGATAACTGCTAGATGTTGATTAGCATTCCAGATTTCTGCAATTTCATCGGAGCTATATAATTGAGACAACTTTGATTTTGATATTTTAGTCATGGCAGTACATAATAATCATAACAAAGGATATTTATCCAAAGCTTTATCTGCTATTTTATGCAAATTTTTCGAGACTTTTTCTAACTCTTTTTTTCCTTCTTCAGACATTTTTTGGGCTTTTTCAGACTCAATAATGGCTAAATCAATGGCTTTGGCGAGATTTCCTTTATTTAATTCATGCTCAAATAAACTGACAACTTTATAAGTACTATTTTTAAAATCCTGAAGAAGTTCCCAAGAGCTTTTAACCTTTCCCCAGCCGCTATTATAATAGCCCTTTTTTCTCGCTTGTCTTTGTTGCTCTGCGGAAAGGCCATGAAATACTTGACTATTTCTTTTTTGCCATTGGCGATAGTTCATTTCTTCTAGTAAATTCATTGCTTCAGTTCCGGGTCATCTGCAAAGTAACGACTGATTTCTTGCCACTTTTTATCGCCATAGTTATTAATAATATACTTTTTAATATCCCCCAGTTGTCTTCGTAGTTTATCATTAGTTTTTTCCAGAGATTCAACTGTAGAGATGGCTCGCTCTTTTATGTGTGTAATCCCATCCTGTTGTTCCTGAATAGTATTTTTTAGATCGCTCACCGCTAGATTATAACTGTCTTTATGAACTAATTCCTTTTCCAGTAAAGCCTGTTGACGTTCCTGGCCAGTTTTAGATAGACTAGCCTTTAACCATTGACCTAAACGATAAATCTCAGATTGATCAAAGTCTAATAAATCTTGACGTAACTGCTCTAACTTTTGTAGCAATTCATTAACTTTTTCTTGCCAATAACTGACTTCTTGTTTAAGCTCAACATTCTGGTTGTATAAATTCTGATTACTTTTTCCTAACTGTTCAATTTTGCCCTCGTGTCTGGATATTTGCAAGGACTGATTTGAATTAACTTTGGCTCTCTCATTGCGTTCTTGTATAATAATCTGGAACAATTCCGCCGCTACAGGATCATCAAGATGTTCTACAATCCATTCTAGATGACGTGCTTTTAACCTATCGCTCAAATAGCCCTTAATTTCTATATGTTGTTCTTTCAATAGGGCTAGATTAGATTTAATGGTCATGACCGTAATTCTGACTTTAGTAAACTATCCATAGTTATTTTAGTACAAGTATAAGCTTTTGGAAAAAAGCAATCTTATCGGTCATGGTAGTTTTGCCTGTCTCTGGGAATTAACTCGGACTGACTAAAGAAACAAAAGAAAATGGAAATTTTGCCGATCTAGGGCTGGCCTTTGCTATAAGTGAGCTATATAGTGCCTCCTTAGCTAGTGAGGAAATTCTCCAACGCTAAAGCTGAGAGTTTACCGCTATAACTAAGCGCACAAATCACCCAGACTGAGAAAATATCATGCGTATCGCTCACGATGTCACCGAATTGGTTGGCCGCACACCTTTAGTACAATTGAATCGGATTCCCCAAGCGGAGGGCTGTCTTGGCCGAATTGTGATGAAATTAGAAGGGATGAATCCCGCTGCTTCCGTCAAGGACCGCATTGGCACTCACATGATTAATAGCGCCGAAAAAGCGGGTTTAATTAATCCAGAAACCACGATTTTAGTGGAACCCACTTCCGGCAATACGGGAATTGCCCTCGCGATGACTGCGGCAGCTAAGGGTTATCGCTTGATTTTAACTATGCCGGAAACGATGAGTTTAGAGCGCCGGGCGATGTTAAAAGCCTACGGTGCTACCCTAGAACTTACCCCCGGTTCCCAAGGCATGAAAGGGGCAATTTTACGCGCTCAACAAATTGTCGATAGCATCCCCGGCGCTTATATGTTGCAACAATTTCGCAACCCTTCTAACCCGGAAATTCACCGTCTCACCACTGCTGAGGAAATTTGGCAAGATACGGAGGGACAGGTAGATTTTATTGTTGCGGGTGTGGGTACTGGAGGCACGATTACGGGAGTCGCTGAAGTGATTAAATCCCGTAAACCTAGTTTTCAAGTAGTCGCGGTGGAACCTTTCAATAGTCCGGTGATTTCTGGTGGTAATCCCGGTCCCCATAAAATTCAAGGTATCGGTGCGGGTTTTATTCCGGAAGTTTTACGCACAGATCTGATTGATGAGGTAATTACTGTCAGTGATGAGGAAGCTTTTCAATTTGGTCGTCGTCTGGCAAAAGAGGAAGGGTTGCTTTCGGGGATTTCTTCCGGTGCCAATCTTTGCGCGGCGATTCAACTAGCCCAACGACCGGAAAATGAGGGTAAATTAATTGTGGTGATTCAGCCTAGTTTCGGGGAACGTTATCTGAGTACACTGATGTTCCAAAATATCGAGGAGCGCGAGTTAACTTTGGTGTAAAAAAATATCGTCTTCAGCCTCTAGCGGTCAACATTTAGCCTTAGCTTTAACTATAGCAGTTATCTTCTTGGTGGGGTAGGATTCAGTTATCAGTTATCATACTAAATCCAGTTATTAAAAACTGATTATTTATTCTCCCTTTTGCCTCTCCTCATAAGTAGCCTATACTTAACGGATTTATTATCAGATGTGAGTTTTCAGTTCACTGATTACTGTTTACTGTTCACTGATTTGAGGACGGATTTTCTCACCTGTAGGGGTATTTGTAAAGGTTGCGGTTTGATTGCTTCTTTGCTGGCAAAATTATCGAGTAAAGCCGATCGCACTTGTGCATCGGTTTCTCGCGAGAGAAGATAACGGAAGTATTCTTGGCATTGTTCTCGACGACTGGGGGAAAGTTGCATTTCACTTAAACGTCGGACTGCCATTAAGCGCATTAAGGGATCATTGACGGTTAATTTTTCTAACCAGCGATCAAAGTTTTTGGACTCATTTTGACCGCGATGGTCGAGAAAATGCCATCCTAGCAGGATTAAAGTCAAAACCGTGCCAATTCCTTGCAAAATTGAGGCCAGGGCCAACCAGCGATTTTCGGCATAGGTCCAAATGGCGACAGCGAGATAGGTGGCTAAACTGCCCAAACCGCCACAGACTACCGCTAAAGTTAACTTACCGCTATCGGCAGTGAAAAAAGCACGCCCCCACAGCCACAGCGATGGCCAGTTTTGACCCTGGAGATGGTAAACTCCAATCATCGCCCCCACTCCGGTTAAAGTGGCCAAAACTAACTGCCAATTCCACGCCCAGAGGATCAAAAAACTAGCACAAGCTGCCGCCCATGTCAAGAATTGACGGGTTTTTTTTGCTGCGAGAGTTTTGATGACTCGACGCTGCAGAGCGGGAGAAAAATAGCGAGGAAGGCGGAATACTGAAGACACGGGAAGTTTTTCACTGAGGGTTTGATGATCACTATAGCCTGTTCTCAGGCAGACAGATCATTTTTCTCGGTAAAAATCCTCGTGGCAAAAGAGCGCAGTGCTAGGGTGGGCTAAAATTGCGATCGAGAATCGGCTAAAGTTCAGATTGGCGAGCTAAAGTGTTAGGATGGTTTTCAATCAAACTCAACTTTTTTTATTAATAAATAGCTGAACAATATTCTGTAAACTTATATAAAGAAACCTAAAGAAATATGTTAATTTACCGTCTTTAGGGCAGCAAGCTCTGATAGACGATCTAGAGTAGTAAGTATAAATACCGCACATAATTTTACCTAGTCACGCCAGCTATCTAACTCATCTATAGCGGTTCTCGCATCTGTGCGGCACACTTAAACCTTTGCTGATTAAGCTGTTCACAATCGTGAATGTACCTCTTGTGAATCAGAAACGCTATATATCATTTCCGAACAGAGTTGAAACGTCCTTTGTTACGTTCTGAGAGGCAAAAAAATGACTACTCAACTACAACAAAAAGCCGAACTTGAAATCGTCACCTTGAACCCTGTTTACGGAGTTAACTATAACAAGGGTTACATCGGTTTTACCTATGACGGAACACATCCAGTCGGTCGAGGAATTGCTTATTTTACTAAGTGGGATAAAATGAGCAATATTTATGCTACTCACGCTCTCATCGTCACGGGGGAAAATACCTGTATTGAAGCGAATGCTGGCACGAATATGGTAGAAGAAAATCCTCTACAACCCTATTTTGAACCTTCTAATTGCCAAATTTTCTTCCGCAAACCCAAAGATTTAACTGATGAGATTGCAGAGCGTATTGTTGAGATTCTCAAACCAGAAGTAGGTAAAAAATATGACTATAAACTAATCCTAGCTCATGCCTTTTCTGGAAGTTTACCCGGTCAAATACTCAATCTTTTATCACGGCAAAAAATCAAAAAATTACTGTCTGAAGCTCTCAACTGTCCTGATAAATGGATTTGTAGTGAGTTAGCAGCTTACGCTTTAGATGAGCAACCTGAATACCGAGATATCGGAGTTCTGATCAATCCTAATTCTACCATTAATCCTCAAAAATTATTTGAAGATGATCTGATTTTTCAGGCGTGGGAAAATCAGGTTGCGGCAAAGTTTAAAGATTTAATCACCGGGACAACAGTAATTGCTTAGATGTATTACCTGCATTATTGATGCTATCAGGAGAATATCAAATGACCACGACAACTATTGCTAGAGTTCCTCTTCACGAACCAGGAAAATTACTTGATCCCTATATCAAGGACAATGATGCTTTAATTGCTCCTGCGGAGGATTTTACTATCTCGATCAATACAATTTCACTGCAACTATACACTAAATACAAAGGTGATTATTTAGCAGGACAGTGGGATAATAACTATTTCGCTCTTGTCAGTCAGATAGGATTAGGAGATCAAGAAACCCCTATTTTAAAGGTTCACTATCTTAATCACATTTCTGGAATGACTTTAGATGTAACAGACATTTGGGCTGAAAATGTTGCTGTCATTGAAGACTTTCAAAAAGATGAAAAATCTCAGAAATTGTATTTATCGTTTAGTAGTTTTTGTCAAGGATTAGGACGTTCTACTTTAGGACAAGTTACCAATTCATTGAAGCAAGTTGTAGGAACTGTAGGAGCTGCTTTTCCTAGTTTAATACCTTATACAACCCTTGGAAGTACAGCCTTACAGGGCATTAATAATATTCTGGCAACTGTTGTTGAAGCTAGATTTCAACCCCAAGTGAAAACATCAACTTTTGGTCTTTATCCTGCTAACGTTGAGCAAAGACCTGTGATTGGAGAAGCTCCCTTACAAACAGGAGCTTATGCCTTTTTCTTTGAACCCGTTGAGATAGAAACCTTGAAAATGGGATCGAATGGGATTGTGACTTCAACTAATAATAAACCCGTCAGTCCTTACATTGTAGTTAACATCAAAAAAGGGATTACTTTAGCCCCCAGTCAAATCGAGAAAAACTTAGCCACTGAAGTATTAGAAGCTTACCACAGAACTACTAACTATCCTCTAACCACTTCTAATACTGTGATTCCCTACTTCAATGCTTTAGAAGAATTGGGTAAAACTATTCGTTTAGCTAGTTCTACTAAGCGGTATTTTGAGTTAAAACAAAAAGGTGAACGAGTGACTGAAGCGGAAGCAAAACGTCTAGAGATTCTCTTGGCTTACTTAAAGGAAAATCTTAAGAATTTTGAGCAGTAATCAATTAATTTACATTCCCTAACTTTTAGTATTTGGAAACTGTTTAATAATAGGAGGAAATGATTATGATGTTCTCATGGACTGATTATGTGCGTGCCGTTGCTACCACCGAACAAATTCCCACTCGGTATCGCAAATTACGGGTTGTTCAATTAGCACAAGCAATCGTTGAATCTGCACGAGGTACGAGTAAACTTTTTCAAGAAGCGGGAAACCCCGGTGGACTCAAATGGCGAGATAAAATTGACGACAATTACACCGAAAAAATCACCCATCAAATTTGGTTAGTTACCCCTAGCGAACCCAATGGTTGTTATTGGTGTCATTGGAAAACCGCAGAACAGGCCGCAATGGGATATTGGCGGTTTATCGGTCGTCCGAATTCCCCCTATCAGGGATGGGAAGCCTATGATAATGATCCCGAAGGCTATTTACAATATATTTGGGAAAAGGGCTATGCCACCGACCCAAACTATGTCAGTAAGGTCAAAAATGTTTTCCCTGAAGCTCAAAGCTTACTAGATGAATATGGTGGAGAACAACCTCCTCCATCACGGATTTTCAAAGTTGCTATTATGCCAGGACATGGAGGGACAGATTCAGGGGCAGTCAACCATACGCTAAATTTACGGGAAAAAGACTACAACTGGAAAGAAGCAGTGGAAATTAAAGCCCGTTTAGAAGCGGAAGGCAATTATCAAGTGATTATCTGTCGTCAAGAAAATGAATTAGCTTCCCTTTCCACCTTGCAACAACGAGCTAATGACAGTGGTGCAAATGTTTGTTTGTGTCTGCATCATAATGCTTGTAACCGACAGGCAAAAGGTTGGTGGTTATTCTATGTGAATCGGAGTCCAGAATTTGAGAAATTTATCAAAATCATGGATAAACACTTCCGAGGACTGCCTTTACAAGCACGGGGTTATGAATACGCTGGAACGCCCTTTGCCCATGACTGGTATAGTCGTGTCTGGAATTGTACCCATGCTTGTACCATGCCCACCATCTTGTTTGAAAGTTGCTTTATTGACAATGATGCGGATGCAACTTGGTTGAGGGATGGCGGTTATCAGCAAATTGTTGAGAAAATTTGTGCAGGGGTTAAGGAATATTTAGGAAGTCAACCACCCATCGTTAATCCACCTCAGCCAGAAAAATTCGTTTTTGTCTGTGATGCCAATCCGCCTTTAAATGTGCGGAAAGGTGCAGGAAGTAATTATGATCCTGTGGGGCGTTTAGATAACGGGACACGATTAACGGTTGTAGGTGAAGAGGGAAATTGGCTCAAAATCAGTAAACCGATTGAAGGTTATGTTCATCGTGACTTGACAAAATCTTCCTATTGCGTGTTTGTCAATGACCCAAATCCGCCCTTAAAAGTCCGTTCAGGAGCAGGAACAAACTTTTCAGTGGTGACAGAACTGACTAATGGCACACCCTTAAACGTGATAGGGACGGATGACAATTGGCTTCGCATCGATAAACCTGTGGAAGGTTATGTCTTTACTTCTTTAACTTCCTCGCTGCATCGAGTCTTTGCCGCTGATGCCAATCCTCCCTTAAATGTGCGCTCTGGACCTGGAACTACCTATGAAAAAGTGGGTCAATTAGACAATAACACGGCTTTAACTGTCGTAGATGCTGGTTTGGATAGTCAAGGTGCGAGATGGCTTCGTATTAGTTCACCTTGTTCCGGTTGGGTTCTAGAAAGTTTAACCTCTGATCGCCTGATGGGTTCGGGAATCAACCCTCCTGCTTCTAATCTATCGGAAAGTGAGCAATACGATTATTGTGCCGAGATTATCACCCATAATGGCGGAACATTGCGTAAACGCAACTTAATCTCTTTCCGGAAGGAAACCAGTACAAAAGTCAATGATTGGCATGGTTGTTACGATGATATTACTTACATGATCTGGAAAGATGGCGCGGGGAAACACGCTCGTAAATACGCCTCTAACACGGAACCCTCATCTCAGTATGAAGATAGTAATAATCCATTGGCTGATCGCAACAGAATGGGGGTTGATGCAAATGGTGATGGACGACTGGATTTAGGACGTTTACCCGAAGGATATTACGAATATAAAACAGGAACAAGTGCCACCCTGGGTAAAGTATTGTGTCCTACCGCATCAGCCATGGCGGAACGAGATACCAGTCACGATGGCCTATTTCAACCTAATGAACCTCGTGCTTCTGCTGGAACAACGATGTTATTTCATCAAGGTGGAGAAACGAATCCTTTCAGTGCCGGATGTCAAACCATGCCTCCCAATGAATACACCAGATTTTGGAATGATTTAAACAGCAACGGTGATCCTGGTGTTATTGGTTATACCATTGTTCGCTGGTGTTCAATTGCTTAATTCCTTGTCCATTCACGTCAAGTTAAGCAATCATAGATTAAATGTTGTCTGTATTGACTTAACTTGAGCCCCTTACATCTAACTTAAAATAAGGAGTCTGATTATGAAATTTGGCATTGATATAGGACACAATTGCCCCCCTTGGGATACCGGCGCAGTGGGATTTAAAAAGGAAGATGACTTGGCGAAAGATGTAGGAACTCGGTTAATCAAGAAATTATCTGCGGCAGGTCACAGCGTGATTAATTGCACTCCTAGCACAGCAGCAGAGGGAGAATCTCTCCGAAAACGCGTCAATAAAGCTAACGTCAATCAAGTAGATATCTTTGTTTCCATTCACTTTAATAAAGCTGATGGTAAAGCTTTTCGTACAGATAAGCCAATTGGAACAGAGATTTTTGCCCTCAGTAATATAGGAAAAGCGATCGCTCAATCGGTTCTCACTGAAATCGTTAAGCTTGGCTTTAAAAACCGAGGAGTCAAAAATGCTCAATTCTTTGTCCTTAAACATACCTCAATGCCAGCCATTTTAATTGAATGTTGTTTTGTTGATTCTCAGGCGGATATGAATCTCTTTGATGCTGAAAAAATGGCAGATGCGATTAAAGTCGGTTTAATTGGGGATGCTCAAGATACATCAGAATCTCAACCCGGTATCTTAAAAGTTACCCAAAAAACCATTCTTAAACCCTCTACTTTACAGTCATCTGACTTACCGCCAGAAACTTTGATAGATATCGATTTGGGAGAATATCCTGTATTAGATTTTCGCCGTGAAGAACGACACTATTGGCTGAAATGGCCAGATAAAAGTCAAGGCGATCGAGATGTTCATTTTGTCTTTGACGAATACGCAGAAGTCAAAGAAACTTAAACTTTTTGTTAGGTAGGGCAAAATCAATCTAATCCCCTCCTAGTTTTAATAATTATGATCACTTATTTGAGGACTTAATTATGATGTCAATCCCTGAAGAACTCAATCCCAACCAAGGCATCCCTGGATGGCTAGAACTCGATGATTTAAGCCTTCATGGAGACATGGTAGCACGCATCCCTAAAGGAGCTTATATCAAAGGAATAATCGGTGGAGAAAAACCTTTTTTTCCCGTCTCTGAAATTCTTGGTACAGCTATCTCTAAACCTGAAGGAGTAAATAGCAATTGTGGATGGGTTGAATTAGAAACTCTGACCTTTCATCGTGACATAGAAGCTGTTGCACCCCTTGCTCCTTATGTGCGGGGAGAGATGGATAAAGACCACAATTTTTATCCCGATAAACCTTATACTATTGTGCGCTCAAATGATTTTATTGGCAATGGAGAAGAAAAGTTTATGACGACTCAAGCTATCGAAGCATTGGTAAATACTGTCATTAAAAAATACCCCATTGATAGTACACAGATAACCGATCCAAGACAAAAATTTACTTTATTAGCTGGATCGAAACTTGAGATTCAACAGTATGACAGGGTGGATCATAATCATTGGAAATTGCTTTTATCTTCCCCTGTCAATGGTTCAGTCATCTGGTTTGCTTATAGTCCTCATGTCAATATCATCCGCCCAAATATTAACCGAAGCACGGTGATTACTTACCAAATCTTAAACGATGACAATGGGAAGCTGAAAGCAACCGCTAAATTAGCCTGTAACTTTTGGAATCGTTTTGTCATTCCTCAGTCTAATATTGTGATCCGACTAGGAACATTTTATAGTCCTGGTTCTGTGATTGCTAGAGCCTATAAACCTTATCAACAAGGCAATACCGTCTATGGCAAGATTGAGTTTAATACTAAGTATCTTGGAACGTTTACTAATTATGGTATTGCTGGCACAATTATTCACGAAATTGGACATACATTAGGATTTGGTTGGGATCAATGGATGAATTTGTTTTATCAAAATACGGGTGCTTTTAAACCCGAAACAATCAAGAAGATTCCCGAACTACAATATATGTTTGTTGAAACCGATTATGGTCCAGGAACAGCATATTCCCACTGGGACGAAGAACGATTTGATCAGGAATTAATGACGGGATTCAAAGATACCTATGAATATGTCTTACCTGTGACGATTAAAGTGATGGCACTTCTCGGTCATGTTATTGCTGAGGAATTAATCCAAAAAACGAATTTAGAAACCTTGATTCGTGAGATTGAAGATGTTCTATTCACCATGACAGAAACAGTCCAAGAAATTAACTTTGAATACTATAAAGATACCGAAATATCGGAGGAAATTTACACCGCATTGACCTAAAATTGTCAACATAAATATGGGGGGAGTTATTACTATTTTCCTGAATTAAGCTTCCCCCGATCGAGTGTTTCATAATTTAAGGACTGTTTCTATGAAAATTACCCACCTTTTCAAGCTATTATCAGCACTTAGTTTGGCTCTTCTTCTCGGTTGGCTTTTCCCGATGGCTCATATTAAGGCTGACAATGTATCAACACTGGGAAAATATCCTGTCTGTGAACCATCTGCTGTCGTAAAAGTAACCTGTCCAGAATCAGAAGGAAATTGCCTTTTAGTAGCAGATAATGAACAAAAAGACGCTCTCTTTCTCTATTCTGTGAGTTCTAAGCAATTAGACTCAACTCGTCAAAGTCAGTTAGCCTTAGAGAAAAAAATAAGTGACATTGAAGCGATCGCAAAATTAGATGATAATAAAGTTCTTCTCTTCGGTTCTCACAGTCGTAACAATAAATGTGAGATCAAAGCAAATAGACAACGGTTTGTACAGGCTCAATTGTCGGGAAATCAATTAAAAATTATTGGTGAACTGATCCAAAGTCCTCAAATCGATTCTAAAGTTCTCTTTCAAGGTCTAGATGTGAATTCTAACAAGATTATCAGTGCCGTGAGTCGTGCTATTGATGAGGCGGAAACCAAGGCTAATCAATCATTAGGAGATAAAGTGGCGTGTGAACAAGCCAATGCTTTTAATGCGGAAGGAGCAGTAGCCATTCCTGAGCCTTTATCCCTCGAAAAATTCAAGATTTGGATTGGCTTACGTTCTCCCGTTGTCACATTAGACGCTAAGAATTATGCTGTTTTACTATCAATGGCTAATCTGGATAACTATCAATTCGATGGTGCAACACTTCTAGATTTAGGGGGACGGGGAATCAGAGAAATTACCTTTGATAATAACCAGATTTGGGGAATTGCTGGCGGGCCGAAAGATGGTCAAGATAATTTCGTTTTTTGGAAACTATCGGCTGAGGATCTCAAACCCAATACGATTCTTAAACCTGAAATCCTTCGAGAATTACCCCAGTCATCAGAAGGATTAGCGATCGTTGATGGAACAGCCTATATTTTGATTGATGGCAATAGTGGGGATTCTGGAAATCAGTGTGCAATACCTGCCAAGTTTATGCAATTTACTGTCCCTAATTAGGGTTATGTCCTCAAATTTTGCTAGTTTTGAGACTTAGATAATCCTCTGATATTGAAAAAAAGGAGAATCAATGATGACTACCCAAAAACTGAAAGCTCTAGTCAATACTGTTATCAAACAATCTACCCTAGATAGCAGTCAGATTACTGATCCTACTCAAAAATTTTCCTTGATAGCTGGAGGTGAACTTGAGATTAATAGCTATCAATCTGCCGCTAATAATCACTGGCAATTAACACTAACAACCCCTGTTAATGGTGTAACAAAATGGTTTGCTTATAAGCCTCATCTAGAAATTCTGACAACAGCATTAGATAAAATTAAAACCATTAATGCTGAATTTCCGAATATTGGTGTTTATCATCGCTCTAATGACCAAGATCGTGAATCTGCGGGTTCAGGAAGAGGCATTTTTCCCTCTGGTAACGAACCTGATCATCGTTCCGAGACAACTTATTTACCCTTTGTTATGGCCACACGACGGCAAACCGATATGATGGCCAGACAAGCTTATTTACTCTTACCTGAATCTATTCGGAAAGAGACTGCTTTTTTAATTAGCGATCGCCTCATTCAATCCCCTGAAGAATATATTCCCTACATTGAACAAAAGAAACAAGTTGTTCTTATTGGGAGTTTTATGGGCTTAAAACAAGAAATTACTAGCTTAGGAGACTATCAGAATAGCAATTCTGACAATCAATTACTCCGAGCTTTTCATAACATGGAGCTTCGTCAATTAGAGTATTCCATTGATTTAGTTAAGAGTCTGAATAAGCCTATCATTGATATTGTTTTTGCCATCGGTGACTCTCCCTCTAAATATGCTGATGAATTTCGTTCCGAGATTATGGAAAAACGCTTACATCAGCTATTAGGATCTCGTGGATTAGCTCATTTAAAACGCCCTTTAACTTGGGGGGCTGATGATACCACTTTACGGGCATTTGCTCGCCAACTTCCTAACCTAAAACTGAAAGTGATTACTGCAAATTCTCAAGCCAAACATCACTATGATGGCTATAGAACTACAGAAGAAATTGTCAAATATATAACTCAGGAATTAGGTATTACTATCGTCAATGATGATAATTGGGATGCTCAAGTGTTTATTTTTGATCGCCATCCCCAAGCTTCCTATCATTTTGGTGACAACTTTAATGATACTAATCAGAAAGCACTGGATCAAAAGATAGCTAATCAGTTAAAAGCTTTACCAACCAATCAACAGAGCAAAACGATTATTATTGATGGACGAAATCCCAATGGAGCTTTTAATTCTCTTTGTATTCCTCCATCGGATAAGTTTCTTGCTTTTGGAGGTTGGGGAACATTTGGCAATGTCTGCGCTCAGACTTTAGCAATGGCTAAAATTTTACACTTTACGGATAAGCCTAACAAACTGGCTATCCAACGTCAGTTATTACTGGAAGCTGTGGCTCATGATGTCTTTATTATTGGCTATGAAGCCGCTCAATCTTCCAATAGTCCTCTACGCAAACGCTTGGCTGAAATAGGAGGTCGTTATCTTCATAAAGAATGTAAAGATCAACGATATAAAGATGACAAAGAAGTCCAAAAAACTTATCAACAAATTAATCGTTTTGTTAACGAACAAATGTCTAAACTAATACCAGAAATGGGTTCTACTCAATTAGTCGTTGTCCCTCAACTATGGCGAACTTTTGAAAGTCAAGTTTTCGTTAATGGGGGAGAATTATCCGTTGCAGGAGTTTATCATCAAGATTTACCTTCTGCTACCTTTAATCCTTTTCAAGCAGTAAAAAATGTCAAAAAATTTGGACTCGATGAACTGCTTCAAGAATTTTAATTAATTGGGGATTGTCATTGTCTTTTGATATCGGCGGGGTTAACAACCAAAGTCACAAAATAAGGAGAAAATATGAAAGACGCTATCCAATTTCAAAAACCCAATTATCAAATCCGTTCTCTGACGTTTAGTCCTAACGGTCAGTTTCTAGCAACGATTGGCGAAAACGCTGACAAGTATCAAACGGTTGTTCTCTGGGAAACAGCTTCTAGTCGAGAGCTTGCTCAATTAGATGCTAATATAGAACCGCCCGGAATTCTTCAAGTTCTCTTTAGTCCTGATAGTCAAATTGTTCTAACAGTTCAGGGTTTTCTAGGGCAAGTTACCCTCTGGAAAATGCCATCGGGCGAAAAACTCAAAGAACTTTCTATTGGCAATCTAGTTGCTATTAGTCCTAATAGTCAGATTTTAGCCGCTACTCACTTTCCTATTTATGAACCAGAGGATTTTGAAAGTCGTCACAGTACCATCGGTTTGTATTCTCTTACTGGTGAATCATTAGGTCATCTTGAGGGTAATGAACACTATATCTATGACTTACAAATAAGTCCAGATGGTCAATATTTAGCGGCTATCGATCATCCTCGTGGTGAAGAAAGTGGAACGTTGAGATTGTGGAATCTCTCCCCTTTCTCATCATTTAATTAACTTTTGCAAACAATCCCATAGGAGAAATACCATGACTTCCCTACAAATTATCAATCCTACCAATCATGCTCGCTTTGAATGTCTAAAACCTGTTACTTTTACAGGCAAAGTAAATTCTGGAATAGTCACTGTAGAACTCACAGCAGATGACAAATATTCCCTAGGCAATAATCAGGTTAAAGCAGACGGTTCTTGGTCGATTACTTATTCAGGATTCACGAATCCTGGGAAGCGCAAAATTACTGCCTTTGGCTATGATCAAGCTAATCATGAAGAAGAAACCAGCATTATAATTTATGTGGCAGATTCCTCAGATTATACTAAAACTATTTATGGTGGTTTAGTTTTAGATGCTTACAAAAAGCTTAAACACACCAAGTCTCTGCCGACAGATCACAGGTTAACTGATGCCGAAGGGTGCCGGTTATTTGAACAAGAAATCCTGCCCATTCTTCAGTCCAAAGAAACCTTTATGGAAGCAACGGAGGAAGGTCGAAACAAACTAAACGAATTAGTTGAACAAAACAAAGATCAATACGGTATTCATCATGCACCCTGTGCTTATTCTGTCTCCTGTGTGATGAAATATCTGGCTGAAAAGTTAGGATTAGCCACCGTCAAAGCACTTTTCCAAGACCCCTGTTTAATTGATAATGTTCAAGTTACAGGCGTTGAGAAAAAACTGCGTCGTCTGGGATTTCTCTACTTTTTGAAAGAAGATTACCTAGCACCTCGTGGGGCAATAGGAGCAAGATGGCCTCGAAAAAATAAGGATAAATCGAATGAATCAGGTCACATTTATTTCATTACCAAAGATGGAGAAAAACGTACCGAGTTTCCTAACCCAGAGAATCTTTGGGACGATCAACAGGGTAAACACGAAACTGGAATAAACGGGCCTAAATGGCAAATCAAAGACCTTCATGCTGAAAACCTCGATTTCTTCGATCATGTTTTTATGCAATCGGGGAATGGCTATACAGAAGGATTTTGGTTGCCACCGGGTATTTATCCTTTAAAAAGATTTTAGGGATTAGAGCTTTGTCCAGGAGAATTCTGGCGGAAGTCAGGGAATAGGCTGATTTCTCCCCTAGATTGACTGACTTTTTAATCATGCAGGAGGTCTATTATTTAACGATCCCAACCAAAACGATAACAGGGGCTATATTAACGCTGAAATCGGCGATAAAAGTCCCAATCGCCAAGATTAGGCGATAATAGTCGCAAAAACTCCCTAGCCATGCCGGTCTCATCGAGATGATCTGCATAAAAATTTAAGAATGATCCCCGTCTGGTGATAGACTTTTGACTGTTAAGGAAACAAACTCACTAGATAAATCATAGATTCAGTTGTAGGGAGGATCATCGAGTGGAAAGTACGCTAGGGTTAGAAATTATCGAAGTGGTCGAACAGGCTGCCATTGCCTCCTCGAAGTGGATGGGTAAAGGCGAAAAAAATACCGCCGATCACGTCGCGGTGGAAGCGATGCGCGAACGGATGAATAAAATCCATATGCGCGGTCGCATCGTTATTGGAGAAGGGGAAAGAGACGAAGCTCCCATGCTCTATATTGGCGAAGAAGTGGGTATCTGTACCCAAGCTGATGCCAAACAATATTGTAATCCCGACGAATTAGTCGAAATCGATATCGCCGTCGATCCCTGCGAAGGCACTAACTTGGTTGCCTACGGTCAAAATGGTTCCATGGCCGTGTTAGCGATCTCCGAAAAAGGTGGATTATTCGCCGCTCCTGATTTTTATATGAAAAAATTAGCCGCTCCCCCAGCAGCTAAAGGTCATGTGGATATTAATAAATCGGCGACGGAAAACCTGAAAGTTCTTTCCGATTGTCTCAATCGTTCGATCGAAGAACTGGTGGTAGTGGTTATGGATCGTCCCCGTCACAAGGAATTAATCCAAGAAATCCGCAACGCTGGGGCGAGAGTTCGTCTGATCAGCGATGGTGACGTATCGGCCGCTATTTCCTGCGCTTTTTCGGGAACTAATATTCATGCTCTCATGGGTATCGGTGCCGCTCCGGAAGGGGTAATCTCGGCGGCGGCTATGCGTTGTCTAGGCGGTCACTTCCAGGGACAATTAATCTATGATCCCGAAGTGGTCAAAACCGGTTTAATCGGCGAAAGCAGAGAGGGTAATCTCGCTCGTCTGCAAGAAATGGGCATCACTAATCCCGATCGCGTTTACGGTTGCGAAGAATTAGCCAGTGGCGAAACCGTCCTCTTTGCCGCCTGTGGGATCACCCCCGGCACCCTGATGGAAGGGGTACGCTTCTTCCATGGTGGCGCTCGTACCCAAAGCTTGGTTATCTCCACCCAATCGAAAACCGCTCGCTTTGTCGATACCGTTCACCTGTTCGACCGACCCAAATACATTCAACTGAGATAATTCTCTGACCGGGTGGGGTGGCCATGGCTCACCTCGCCCCCATTGGTAAAAATATATAAAGTTTTTTTTCAAACATCTTTTATTTGCATCCCGATGGGGACTAAATTGCAACAATTAGAGACATAACGCACTGATCTTTATCAATAATTTTTGTAGCCTGAGCAACATTTGTAGGAGAACATAAATGAATATTGCTGTAGTGGGCTTGAGTCACAAGACAGCCCCTGTGGAAATTCGCGAAAAATTGAGTATCCCGGAAGCGAAAATCGAGTCCGCTCTTACCCACCTCAAGGGTTATCCCCACATCCAAGAGGTGGCTATTATCAGCACCTGTAACCGTTTGGAGATCTACGCCGTGGTTACGGATACGGAAAAGGGCGTGGTGGAAATTACCCAGTTTCTCGCTGAAATCGGGCATATTCCCCTTAATGTCCTGCGTCGTTATCTGTTTACCCTACTGCATCAGGATGCTGTCCGTCATCTGCTGCGGGTGTCGGCCGGTTTAGAAAGTCTTGTCCTCGGTGAAGGGCAAATTCTCGCGCAAGTTAAAAATACCCATAAATTAGCTCAAAAGTACAATACTATTAGTCAATTACTCGATCGCCTGTTTAAACAAGCCATGACTGCCGGTAAACGCGTTCGCACGGAAACCAGCATCGGCACGGGGGCCGTATCGATCAGTTCGGCGGCGGTGGAGTTAGCCCATGCTAAGGTGACAGACCTCAGCGGCAAGAAAATCGCTATTATCGGGGCAGGGAAAATGTCCCGATTATTAGTTACTCACCTTCTGGCTAAGGGTTCTCAGCAAATTGCGATCGTCAATCGCTCCCAAAGACGGGCCCAGGAGTTGGCCCGTGAATTTCCTCACCTACCGCTGCAACTATATGGCTTAGAAGAGATGATGACTACGGTAGCGGCATCGGATATCGTCTTTACCAGTACCGGAGCCACGGAACCAATTTTAACTAAAAATTTATTGACAGAAGTGACGATTACTGCTAAATCGCTGATGTTAATCGATATTTCTGTTCCCCGCAACGTCCACACCGACGTGAAGGAATTGGCACAAGTGCAAGCTTTTAACGTCGATGATCTTAAAGCGGTGGTTGCCGCCAATCAGGAAAGTCGCCGTCAGATGGCCAGGGAAGCAGAGGCACTCCTAGAGCAGGAAGTGGAAGCTTTCGAGCTTTGGTGGCGTTCTTTGGACACTGTACCGACAATTAGCTGTTTAAGAAGCAAAATTGAAGATATTCGCGAACAGGAATTAGAAAAGGCCCTCTCCCGTCTGGGGACGGAATTCGCCGAAAAACACCAAGAAGTTATCGAAGCAATGACCCGCGGTATCGTCAATAAAATCCTTCACGAACCCATGGTACAACTACGCGCCCAACAGGATATCGAAGCCCGCAAGCGCTGTTTACAATCCCTGCAAATGCTCTTTAACCTCAGTGTCGGGGAGGAATATAGTTAGGGACTGGTAATCCACAAAAATTAAGGGCGATTCTATTGGTCTGTCAAGGTGATTTTGAGGGATTGGGGGCGGATAATTTGGCAGCATTCCCCTATCCACAATTTCAAGATTGACAGACCACTAAGCTGTTGACTCTCTAAATCACTCGTTAAGGCTGTCCATGAGTGCCGGAGTTGGCAGCAGGGAGCGGTATAATTGATAGTTAGGTGTACCTGGAAGGAGTTCTGTGGTATTGATTCATAACTGCTACTAAATGACCAGATGGCAACGTTCCTTACTGATTCTGCTGATATAGCCAGAGTCTACTACTCTTCAAGATTGAACTTGAAACAGCGTAGTCAGTTGGGTCAGTTCTTGACCCCCGCAACTGTTGCGCGTTTCATGGCAGGACAATTCAACAACCTGTCTGGTCATATTCACCTTCTAGATGCTGGGGCTGGAATTGGAACTTTAACTGCTGCTGTAGTAGAGCGGTTACTGGCAAACCCCGATCAGGTTAGTAGTTGCAGCATTACAGCATATGAAGTCGAACCAGTCTTCTTCCCCTCGCTAAATCAAACCCTCACAGAATGCTGTGCCGCTTTGAACGGAAAAGGAATTCAAGCAGATTATTGCTTGCGGGGGGAGAATTTCATCAAAGCTAGTAGTGAAATGAACTTGCCACTCTTTAAGAAGGTAGTTCCAGGCTTTACTCATGCGATTCTGAATCCACCTTATAAGAAGATTCACAGCCAATCAGCAGAAAAGAAAGTTCTTGCAAGTATTGGGATTGATACTGTAAATCTCTACAGCGCATTTGTTTGGCTTGCCATCGTACAACTTATAGACGATGGCGAAGTGGTTGCGATTACGCCGAGAAGTTTTTGCAATGGCAAGTATTTTCGCCCTTTCCGAAAAGCCTTCCTAGAATATATGAAACTAGATAAAATTCATATATTTGAGAGTAGATCAGCAACCTTCTCAGAAGATGAGGTATTACAGGAAAATATTATTTTTCACGCCCTAAGATCTAAACAAAAACCTAGCACTGTAAAAATAACCAGTAATTCTGAGATGGCATTAGACGAGATTTCAGAATCTAGATATGCCCCCTATGACGAAGTGATTGAGCCGAATGATTCTGAACAGTTTATTCATATTGTTACAAATTATCTCAACAATTCCTTGAGAGTTCAAATGAATAAAATGCCCTGTACATTGGATGAGATAGGCTTAGAAGTTTCCACTAGTCCAGTTGTTGATTTTCGCCTAAAATCGTCTTTAAGAAACCATTTGAGTGATAGAACTGTTCCCCTACTTTATCCAGAATCTGTAAAAGTCAGGAAAGTAGTATTTCCTCCTGATAATCCCCGCAAGCCCATTGCGGTAGAAAAAAATAACGAAACAGAAAAATGGTTAATTGAGCCTGGCTGGTATGTTTTGACAAAACGTTTTTCGTCCAAAGAAGAAAAGCGTCGTGTTGTTGCTGCTGTGTGTTCTCCTATTGGTTCAAAATCTCTAGGTGTCGAAAATCATCTTAATTATTATCATGCTAAAGGCAGAGGAATGCCTCCTGATGTAGCTAAAGGGTTAGCCGCATTTCTTAATTCAACTTTATTTGATAGCTACTTTCGTCAATTTAGTGGACATACACAAGTCAATGCTACCGACCTTCGTAGGGTTAAGTATCCATGTAAAAATGACTTAATCCAAATAGGAGTTCAAGTTGGGGACAATGACTTAAACCAAGAAGAAATCGATCAAGTTGTACATGAAGTTCTATCAATTATGGATGAAGCAAGCGCCGCAGTTCAAGCAAACAAACGAATCGAAGAAGCACTTACAATTCTCAAGGCTATCTCTGCTCCTAGAGAGCAACAGAATGAAAGGTCTGCACTATGCTTACTTGCGTTAGCAGATATTCAACCTGATCAACCCTGGAGCCAAGCTACTGCACCAAAACGCGGAATTACAGAAATGATGGATTGCTTCCGTGATCATTACGGAAAACAATATGCACCAAACACACGCGAAACTGTTCGAAAACAGACAATGCATCAATTTGTGCAGATGGGACTGGTGGTTCAGAATCCAGACAAACCAGACCGACCAATTAATAGCCCTAGGTGGTGCTACCAACTTGATCGGCAAGCGTTATCACTGCTTCAAGTTTATGGCTCTGAGCAGTGGGAAGAAGCTCGTAGAAATTATGCGCTTTCAGTGACTAATTGGTTGCAAGCCAGGAATCGAAATCTGCCCATGATTCCTATAACCTTACCCGATGGTCGGGCGATTCAGCTTTCATCAGGTGGGCAAAATATTTTAATTAAAGACATCTTAGAAAGCTTTTGTCCAAGATTTACGCCAGGGGGCGTAGTTCTATATATTGGCGATGCTGGTGATAAATTTATAATCAACGAAACACAAAAATTCCGAGAAATGGGGATTGAATTAGATCCTCACGGGAAAATGCCTGATCTTGTTATCTATCATAGATACCAAGATTGGCTTGTCCTTATAGAAGCGGTGACGAGTCATGGTCCAGTGAATTTGAAACGCCACAATGAACTAAAGCAACTTTTTCAATTAAGCTGTAAGGGTCTTGTCTTTGTTACTGCTTTTCCCAGTCGTAGGGAAATGACTCGTTATCTTGCTGAAATTTCCTGGGAAACAGAAGTTTGGGTAGCTGATCAGCCCGATCACATGATTCACTTCAATGGAGAGAGATTCCTAGTTCCATATTAGAACCCAGAAAAGCGTTCTTAAAGATATCAGTTGTGAAAGTACACCTAACTTCACCGTTAGGTGGCTTAGGTTTTCTATTGGGACAGTGCTTCTAGGTTATTTTTGATCCTAAATCCTGTTTTGCAAAGCTGATAACAATCAATCATAAGTGACAGTACACGACAGTGCGATCGCTGTAGGGGGCGTTCCCTGATGCAAGTCCTACTGCTCCACCAATAGATTTTTGGGAACGCACCATGCTCATTCATTGAAGCTGTGAGTCTAAGAGTGCGATGTCGAAGCCACTGCCTAACAGTACGTCAATCTTGTCGGGTGCGAAGCATGAAATGTAAAGCACCTTTTGAGTGGAATACTAGAAACCTTCTGCGGTGATTATGCCAATATTGAGGTGATTAAACCCCGCAGTGCGCTATTAAGTTTCATTAAACCTCTTGCATAATTAATTTTTGAGGGTTCAAAAACGGCAAAAATAAGGATTAAATTGCATAAAATCTGCAAATAGACCATTTAATTGATTATTATTCATTCTTAATTCTCCTGACTACTGACGACCGACTCGGCTCTTCTGGTTTCTGTGTGAAAACGAGGTCTATACTGAATAGTTTCTTCGGCGAAATAGTCCTAAAAGTTTTGCCCGATAAGCACTTCACGATTCCATAAGCAAAAATTATCACACAAACCCGACAAGAGCCATGAATCCTGACTCCTGACCCCTGACTCCTAATCCTAACAACAATTTTTGATTTTTACAAGAGGTCTATTTTTAACTTGACGTAAGCGGTCAGGGATTGAGATAATCTAACAAGTATGTACGACAATGAAATCCTAGACTCTAGCAACTCCTTAAATAATCCTCTCGATGGGAGCGCTCTGGATCAAGCAGCGGAAATCCCCCCCGATCCAGAGGAAATGCTGTCATTGCTTACTTCTGCTCATGTCAGCGAGAGAATGATCGCCGCCCGCGCCTTTTGTGAATTGCGTGATGAAAGAGCGATCGCCCCGTTACTAGAAATGTTAAACGATGTCTGTCCCCTAGTGCGTGTCAGTGTCGCCTACGCTTTGGGCAGAAATCCCAGTCTTAACTCTGTGGAACCCTTAATCGATTTACTGGCCAGAGATTGGAATGGTTACGTCAGAAAAGGAGTAGTTTGGGCCCTGGGTAACTGTGGTGATCGCCGAGCGATCGAGCCTTTGGTTCATGCTCTTAAAACTGATATTTCGGCGGTGCGATTATGGGCCGCCAGTAGTTTGGCCCAGATTGCCAAGGTCAATTATGAAGATATCATCACCGTCTTGCCGCCTTTAATCGAAGGATTGCGCCGAGATTTAATCGCCGCAGTGCGGAGTAATTGCGCCTGGTCAATCGGTCAATTATGCCGAGAATTGCCCTTAAATGTGATTTATGCCACGGCGATCGATGCTTTGATCGAGGCCTTGGTGGAAGATGAGGATTTAGGTGTCAAGGAGGATGCTAGGGGTGCTTTATTAAAAGTGGGCGACCCGAGAGGATTACAATTGATCGAGGAATTAGAGCTTGAAGGAATTATCTAAACCGCTAATTTTGGGTGTTACAGGGGCATCAGGACTGATTTATGCCGTCCGTACTCTCAAATATCTACTTTTAGCCGACTACACGATCGATCTAGTGGCCTCCAAATCAGCTTACACTGTCTGGCAAGCGGAAGATAATATGCGGATGCCGCCAGAACCGGAGCTACAAGAACAATTTTGGCGCGGCCAATGCGGGGTGATGGAGGGGGGAAAATTACGCTGTCATCGTTGGGGCGATGTGGGGGCAACGATCGCCAGTGGTTCCTATCGCACCCTTGGTATGGTAATTATTCCCTGTAGCATGAGTACAGTGGCCAAATTAGCGGGGGGGTTAAGTTCCGATTTGCTAGAAAGGGCGGCCGATGTGCAGATTAAGGAGGGCAGAAAATTGGTTGTAGTGCCGCGAGAAACCCCCTTGAGTTTAATTCATCTGCGTAATTTAACCACTTTAGCCGAGGCGGGCGTTAGAATCGTGCCAGCAATACCTGCATGGTATCACCATCCCCAATCGATCGAGGATTTGGTCGATTTTGTCATCGCTCGTACCCTCGATCAGTTAGATATCGATTGTGTGGCCATTAATCGCTGGCAAGGACATTAACAGTTATCAGTTATCAGTTATCAGTTATCAGTGGGTAAGTTATCAGTTATCAGTGGGTAAGTTATCAGTTATCAGTTATCAGTTATCAGTGGGTAAGTTATCAGTTATCAGTGGGTAAGTTATCAGTTATCAGTTATCAGTTATCAGTGGGTAAGTTATCAGTTATCAGTTATCAGTGGGTAAGTTATCAGTTATCAGATGTAAGTTTTAAGTTAATTAGTTAGTTAGTTATCTTTATCTTTATACCTGTTTACTGTTTACTGATCACTGTTTACTGATCACTGTTTACTGATCACTGTTTACTGATCACTGAGTCAAGGGAGGTAAAAATGGGCTGGATTATGGTCTTATTTGCGATCGCTGTAGGCGGATTACTGATCTGGCAGAATCTGGGGGTGATCACTTTGGTCTTTTTTGGCGGTATTATGACGGTAAAACTGCCCCTAGCTGTCTGGGTGTTACTTTTCACCCTAGTGGGAATTATCAGTGGTTTAACCCTGCAATTTCTCTATAGTTTTGGTCGTCCTTTGGCTGCCCCAAAAGCCTCCTCTCGTATAGCCAATAATCCTACAGTCCCACCCCCATCTCCCCGACCTACCTATATTCAAGATCGCGCCGCTTCTCCACCGGGTAACGATTGGGAAAGAGATAGCGGTGATGATTGGAATTTTGATACACCCCCCGAAAAACCGACTACCATTCAGGATCGGGAAGAATTCCCACCTAGTCTTGCTGATGAGGAAAGAGCGAATTTTGTCAAGCCTCCAGAGGACAGTTCTCAAACTGGCTCAGTTTATTCCTATAGTTACCGCACGGCCAAACAGACTCGCGGGGAAAAGGCCGATCAAGTTTACGATGTCAATTATCGGATTATTATGCCCCCTGCTCAGGATGAAAACGAAGATCGGGAGGTAAACAAAGCGGATGAAGAAGAGTGGATTTAATTTGACAGAGTAGAGGTTTCTACCCAAATAGCTCAGAGAAGACAAACTGTTCTGGCCTTGTCTCCTGTCTTACAATGGTTAAATCTAGGTTGTGTAGATAGATCGCCATGAAACACACATTATCCGTATTAGTTGAAGATGAAGCGGGAGTCTTAACCCGTATTGCTGGATTGTTTGCCCGTCGGGGCTTTAATATTGAAAGTCTGGCCGTGGGTCCGGCTGAACAAATGGGAGTTTCTCGCATTACGATGGTAGTACCAGGAGATGAGGACAGCATCGAACAGTTAACCAAACAACTTTACAAATTAATTAACGTCCTCAAGGTGCAGGATATCACCCAAACCCCCTGTGTGGAAAGGGAATTAATGCTGATTAAAGTTAATGCTACCGCCGAGCGCCGGGCCGAAGTGATCGAATTAGCGCAGGTATTCCGGGCGCGGATTGTGGATATTTCCGAGGAAACCCTGACCATCGAAGTGGTGGGGGATCCGGGTAAAATGGTGGCGATTATGCAAATGCTGAATAAATTTGGCGTTCGCGAGGTGGCCCGTACCGGTAAAATTGCTCTGATTCGCGAGTCGGGAGTCAATACGGAATACCTCAAAGCTTTAGAGGCTAAAATGTCAATTTAGGGATATTGGGTATGAATTGGGGTGTTAGGGTTTTAGGGTGTTAGGGTTTTAGGGTGTTGGGGTGATGGGGTGTTAGGGTGGTCACTGCGTGCGCGTTGCGGGGGGTGTTAGGGTGTTGGGGTTTTAGTTGAAATTCCCCACTCCCCACTTCCCCACTTCCCCACTTGCCTCTTGCCTTCAGAAGCTGATAACTGATAAAAACTATGTCTAAGCAGTCGCCGAAAACCCAAATTAGTCAACTTGTCACCGTTGCCGTGCAGAAATTGCAAGGAAAGGTGAATTTTCAGGCGGTAAATCTCAAAAAAGGGGCGAGAGTTCCCGAATTACGCCTTAAAAACGAGAATGGCAGCGGGGAAAGCAAATATCCCCTTATCGGCGATCGCTATTTGTTGGGTCGTAGTTCCAGTTCCTGTGATATTACTATCCGTAACACTGTGGTGAGTCAGATTCATTGTTCCCTGCAGCGTGACCCGAAAAATCCCCATCATTTCCTGCTCACAGATGAAAACTCCACCAACGGGGTTTATATGGGTAAACGTCGTCTCAAAAGCGTTTCCCTGCGTCATGGTGATATCTTTACCCTGGCCCCCCCAGACTTAGCCAATTGTGTCACCATCTCCTATTACTGTCCCCCTCCCCTGTGGGCGAGACTTTTGCGCTATGGTTTCTATGGTGCGGGGGGTATTTTCGGTTTATTGGTTTTAGGGATTATCTGGGAAAGTCGCAAAGTTAATGTTTATCCACTCCCTTCCGGGGTGAGCGGTCCGGTGGTGGTTTACCCTAGGGATGGTCAAACTCCCCTCAATCCCATTCGACAGGAAACTCACCAAGAATTAGATAATCTGGGGGATTTTTCACCCTATTTGCCCAAGGCGGTTGTCGCTTCCGAAGATAGTCGTTTTTACTGGCATTTTGGCGTTGATCCTTTGGGGATTGTCCGGGCTGTTATGATTAATTGGCAAGGTCGGGGCATTCGTCAAGGGGCCAGTACCCTGACTCAACAGTTAGCGCGTAGTTTATTCCCCGAAGTCGGTCGCCAAAATACTGCCGATCGCAAACTCCGGGAGGCTGTGGTCGCTTTACAATTAGAAGCGGTCTATAGTAAGGATACAATTCTCAAAACCTATCTCAATCGAGTTTATCTCGGTCTGGCCGGTTACGGTTTTGAAGATGCGGCCCGCTTTTATTTCGATAAATCCGCTAGAGATTTAGATATCTCCGAGGCTGCTACTCTTGTGGCTATGTTACCCGCCCCGAATCGATTTAATCCCATTCAAGATTACGACACTTCCGTACAATTACGCAATCGTGTCATCGATCGCATGGCCCAATTAGGCATGATTTCCCCGGAAGCGGCGGCCAGCGCCCGCAGATCTCGCATTGAAATCAGTCCCCAAGCCAAAAAATCCCTATCTAGTACGATTGCACCATATTTTTATAGTTACGTTTTCGAGGAATTACAGGACCTTTTAGGGGAAGAAGTGGCTAAAGAGGGCAATTTTATCGTTGAAACCAGTTTAGACCGCCGGCTGCAAGCGATCGCAGAAAAAAGTTTAAAAAATAATGTCCTAAAGCAAGGACCCCGCTATCGATACTCCCAAGGGGCTTTAGTTACCCTAAACAGTCAAACCGGGGAAATTCTCGCTTTAGTCGGGGGAGTTGATTATCAAAAAAGCCAATTTAACCGCGCTGTCCAAGCTAAACGTCAACCCGGTTCCACTTTTAAGGTATTTGCTTATACTGCCGCCCTAGAAAAGGGAATATCGCCCTATAAAACCTATACCTGCGCTGGACTCTCTTGGCAAGGACAAGCCTATTCTCCCTGTGAACGTAGTAGCGGGGGGGTCAATATGTTTCAAGGTTTAGCGCGATCGGAAAATAGCGTCGCCCTTCGCATTGCTCGCGAGGCAGGATTAAGTAATGTGGTCAATGTGGCGGAACGTTTGGGGGTCAAATCACCTTTAAATCCCGTACCGGGGCTAATTTTAGGGCAAAGCGAGGTAAATGTCTTGGAAATGACCGGCGCTTATGGGGTTTTTGACCATGGCGGGCGCTGGAATCGTCCCCACGCCATTAAACGCATTCTCGACGCTTCCGACTGTAAAAATGTGGAGGATTTGAGTACCTGTCGGGTTATTTATGACTATGGCGAGGATACCGAGAGAAATCAGCAGGTAATCTCCCCTAAAACCGCCGAGACGATGAATAGTTTATTGCGGGGGGTGATAACTAATGGTACAGGAGGCGCTGCCAGTATTGGCATGGGAGAAGCGGGTAAAACGGGAACTACGGATAATTATGTGGATCTCTGGTTTATCGGTTATCTTCCCCGTCGCCACTGGGTGACAGGCATTTGGTTAGGTAATGATAATAATTCTCCCACTGCGGGCAGTAGTCAACAGGCAGCCAAGTTATGGGGCGATTATCACCGTCAGTTATTGACATCCTCGCCGCCGTAAAACGGACGGCGATTCCTCACCACGCCACTTTTTTAGGGTGGTCGCGTCAACGGGGTTGACGCAGATAGCGAAAAACGCTTAATTGCTTAAGT
>VYLS01000056.1_pt1 | contig 46250 bp, 47 predicted proteins | sample 5114231 | NCBI WGS metagenome assembly VYLS01 (sample SAMN12291800, study PRJNA351875) | freshwater metagenome | isolation source: freshwater lake | place: USA: Michigan, Lansing Lake | collected 2013-08-14 | reverse complement strand
AGAACAGAGTAAATCTGTTAAGGCAGGTGCGAAAAATCCTTCGGGAAAGAAGCAGAAACTCAAATCGTGAGGTTTGGGAATCGCCGTCCGTTTTACGGCGGCGAGGATGTCAAGAATCTCAATGAGTTGCCAGGGGCCGATATCATCTTACCCGGACTGAGAGATCTTCACAATGGTGAGTCCAATACCATTGGGGCGCTGCTAGTTGCGATCGCATCGACGCGCCTAACGGAAGTCGGTTTCGATATCCCTAAAAATCACCTAGCTTCAGAGCCTGAGCTAACCTTGTATGCCTATCTCCAAGAGGAACGGGATGATGCTTATTCTTACTATAATGCTTTGCTGAATCGCCTCAATAGCTTTTGCAATGCACTCGAACTCGGTTATAAAATATGATGACAATTTCCCCAAGTTTAATTTCTCCCGATCTTAGTTTGGCCGATATTCCCCTAGAGGAAACCCTCTCTTTAGGAGTGATGGCTTCTGGTAGTGGTTCCAATTTTGCGGTTTTGGCGGCAGCGATCGCTAAAAAACAACTTAATGCCCGGATTCCCGTCCTCATCTACAATAATCCCGATGCCAAGGTAAAAGAAAAAGCCGATCACTACAATATCCCTGCGGTTTTCCTCGATCATCGTCAATTTAAACCCAGAGAAGAACTCGATCGGGCAATAGTCGAAACTTTCCAAGAATACGGCGTAAAATGGGTAATTATGGCGGGCTGGATGCGAATTGTCACCCCGGTTTTACTAGATGCTTTTCCCGATCGCGTGATCAATATCCATCCTAGTTTACTACCCAGTTTTAAAGGTGTGCGCGCCGTGGAACAAGCTTTAGCGGCAGGGGTAAAAGTGACCGGATGTACTGTGCATATCGCTCGCGCGGAGGTGGATAGTGGACCGATTTTAATGCAAGCAGTGGTTCCCATTCTCCCCGATGATACCCCGGCCAGTCTCCACGAACGCATTCAAGTGCAAGAACATCGCATTTTCCCGGTAGCGATCGCTTTAGCGGCGAAATTGGGTCTGTAGAGATAGATTTCTCGACTCCTTGGCGAGAATACCGGCAAAAAAACGAAAATTCAAGGCAAATCGTTAAATAGGGTTTGCGGCAAAAAGTTTGTTGGTGGGGTTAGGAGTCAGTAGCCAGTAGTCAGGAGTCAGGAGAATTAAGAATGAATAATAATCAGTTAAATGGTCTATTTACAGACTTTATGCTATTTAATCCTTATTTTTGCCGTTTTTGAACCCTGAAAAATTAATTATGCAAGAGGTTTATTAATTATATTAAAAGTAACTCCTTCGTAAATTTCCTGAAAACTGAGAGCAAAATTGACAGAAGTTAAAGATAAACTGGCATTTTCACCCTCATATTCCGTTAATAACCATTTATTTTCTTCAGTTTTGTTATACTGCATGACATAGGGACGACTTTGACTAATGAGAATATATTCTTGCAATTCTGGCAGCGAACGATAATAAAGAAATTTATCGCCCTGGTCATAATTTTGAGTTGATTTTGAGAGGACTTCTACTATTAATCTGGGATTGGTAACAGTTGTCTTACCAGTTTCATAATAAATCGGTTCTCCCTCAATTAACATCACATCGGGATAGGTTGCCTGACGATATTGCGCTATCCATAATTTAACGTCACCGATAAAAATATCATATTTCTGTCCTTTGAGGGCAAATTTTAAATAAGCGGCAAAATTGAGAGCAATTTTATTATGATCGGTAGTGCCTCCTTTCATCGGTACGATTTCCCCGTCTTGATACTCATTTTTATAGGCTGCCGTTTCCTCTAGTTGTAAATATTCGGCAAAGCTATAGGTAATTTTATCTGTGGCTATGGTCATAATTTAAGTAGCTGGTTATAATTAAATTAAAAATGGATTTTAGGTTCGATCCCCCCTTAATCCCCCCTTGATAAGGGGGGCATCTGAAAGTTTTTAATACCTACCCACTTATTGATTAGCTCTCTCAATTGATTATAGCAATTATTATACTGGTGAGATGCAAAAAAGTTACCAGAAATTAGCTATTTTTACCCAAGTAAAAGATAACAGCTATCTTAATAGGACTCTTGAAAATTTTTAGCTGGCAACTAAACCAGAATTTGATCTCTCCCAAATGTGGGACAATTGACAAAGAACTAAGAATTGTAGAATCCCCCCATCATGACCTCGGAACTATCGAAGCAATACGATCCCAAGATCACAGAAACGAAATGGCAGCAATATTGGGAAAATCAAGAGATATTTACAGCAAACCCTGAAAAAGGTGGCGAAACCTACTGTATAGTCATCCCCCCTCCCAATGTTACCGGTAGTCTCCACATGGGTCACGCCTTCGAGAGTTCCTTGATTGATACACTTGTTCGCTACAAACGCATGACCGGCAAAAATACCCTCTGGCTGCCCGGTACGGATCACGCTAGTATTGCAGTACAAGCTATACTCGATCGCCAATTAAAAGCCGAAAAAACCGACCGTTACCAACTAGGAAGAGAAAAATTCCTCGAACGCGCTTGGCAATGGAAAGAGGAGTCCGGTAGTACCATTGTTAATCAACTGCGACGCTTGGGGGTATCCGTCGATTGGACGCGGGAACGTTTCACCATGGATGAGGGACTCTCCCATGCTGTCCGTACTGCTTTTATCAAACTCTATGAGGACGGATTAATCTATCGCGGTCAATACTTAGTTAACTGGTGTCCCGAATCTCGGTCGGCCGTTTCCGATTTAGAGGTGGAAAACAAGGACATTGAGGGAAATCTCTGGTATTTTCGCTATCCTCTCAGCGATGGTAGCGGTTATCTTCAAGTAGCCACCACAAGGCCCGAAACCATGCTCGGTGATACTGGTGTCGCTGTCAACCCGCAAGACCCCCGTTATCGCCATTTAATCGGCAAAACCGTCACTTTACCGATAATGGGGCGAGAAATCCCCATTATTGCCGATGAATTAGTGGATCCCGAATTCGGTACCGGTTGCGTCAAAGTTACGCCGGCCCACGATCCCAAGGATTTTGAGATGGGTAAACGCCATAATTTAGCCTTTATTAATATCATGAATTTAGACGGCAGTTTAAACGAAAATGCCGGAATATTCGCAGGTCAAGATCGTTTTGTTGCCCGCAAAAATGTCGTTAAAAAACTCGATGAAGACGGTTTTTTAGTTAAGATTGAAGCCTATCGTCATAGTGTCCCCTATAGCGATCGAGGTAAAGTTCCCGTGGAACCCCTTTTATCTACCCAATGGTTCGTTAAAATTGAACCTTTAGCCACAAAAGCTTTAGCCTGTTTAGATCAGGAAAACTCGCCCCGTTTTGTGCCAGAAAGATGGACAAAAGTTTATCGCGATTGGTTAGTTAAACTAAAAGATTGGTGTATTTCTCGACAACTGTGGTGGGGTCATCAAATTCCCGCTTGGTATATTATCAGTGAAACTAATAACGAAATTACTAACCATACTCCCTTCGTCGTTGCCCCAGATGAAACCTCCGCTTTAGCCAAGGCCAAACAAGAGTATGGAGAGGATATAATTATTCAACAAGACCCCGATGTTTTAGATACTTGGTTTTCCTCGGGATTGTGGCCATTTTCGACTATGGGATGGCCAGAAAAAACCCTTGATCTAGACACCTATTATCCCACCACAACCCTCGTCACTGGTTTTGATATTATCTTTTTCTGGGTGGCAAGAATGACGATGATGGCGGGCTATTTTACGGGAGAAATGCCCTTTAAAGATGTCTATATTCACGGTTTAGTTAGGGATGAAAACGGCAAAAAGATGTCTAAATCTGCTAATAACGGCATCGATCCCCTAATTTTAATTGATAAATATGGAACCGATGCTTTACGATATACCTTAATTCGAGAAGTGGCAGGAGCAGGACAGGATATCAGTCTGCAATACAACCGTAAAACCGATGAATCGGAATCCGTAGAAGCGGCCCGAAATTTTGCCAATAAAATTTGGAATGCTTCCCGTTTTGTGATGATGAATCTGGAGGGAAAAACCCCAGAAGAATTGGGAGAACCAGCTTTAGAAAATTTAGAATTATCTGATCGCTGGATTTTATCTCGTTATCATCAAACAGTGCAAAAAACTAGAGATTATCTAGAAAATTATGGCATGGGAGAAGCGGCAAAAGGTCTATACGAATTTATCTGGGGCGATTTCTGTGATTGGTATATCGAGTTAGTGAAAACTCGTTTATGGAAGGATAAAGAATCGGTTTCCTGTGCCACGGCTCGGCAAACTTTGGCTTTTATCTTGGCAGGGACATTAAAATTATTACATCCCTTTATGCCCCATATTACCGAAGAAATTTGGCATAATTTAACCCAAGAAAATCAGCAGGTTTTAGCTTTAGAAACCTATCCAATAGCTGATAGTTCTCTGATCGATCTAGATTTAGAAAATACTTTTGAGTTATTAATTGAAAGTATTCGGGTGTTGCGTAATTTGCGGGCCGAAGCGGGGATTAAACCGGGAGCAACGATCACAGCAATTTTACAGACAGAAAACAGTCAAGAATTAGCTATTCTGCAACGCGGACAAGTGTACTTAAAAGACTTGGCCAAGATTGAAAACTTAATTTTGACGGACAAAATAACCGAGGAAGTCAATCAAGCGATCGCTGGTGTTGTCGCTACGGTAGAAATCCTTATACCCCTGTCCGGATTGGTTGATATATCGGTATTGGCTGGGAAATTAGCGAAAAATTTAGCTAAAGTGGAAGGGGAAATCAAGAGTTTGAGCGATCGCTTGAATAAACCTAGCTTTGTCGAAAAAGCTCCAGAAGCTTTAATCCAAAAAACGAAGCAAGCTTTAGCAGAGTCCGAAAAACAAGCCCAAATTCTCCAAGAACGCTTAAAACGTCTGCATTAACGGAGGCAGGGGTTATTTTGGGGATTTTCCGAAAAATAGGGCAGTTTTCAGGCTACCCTAACCGGAAAATTAATCCCCAAAATGGGAGATGATTGCATCGGCAAATTCGGAACATTTCAGGGGAGGATTAACGGGAGGTTCCATCAGACGCGCTAAATCGTAGGTAACTTGTCGATTAGCGATCGCCGCTGCGATGCCTTTTTTAATCAAATCGGCCGCTTCTTGCCATCCCATGTATTCCAACATCATCACCCCCGAAAGAATCACCGAACCGGGGTTAATTCGGTCTAAACCGGCGTGTTTAGGGGCTGTACCGTGCGTTGCCTCAAAAATAGCGCAAGTATCGCCAATATTCGCCCCAGGTCCCATCCCTAAACCACCGACGATCGCCGCTGCCGCGTCGGAGAGATAATCACCATTCAGGTTCATAGTAGCGAGGATTGAGTATTCATCGGGACGGGTTTGGATCTGTTGGAAGATACTATCGGCAATGCGATCGTTAACCATAATTTTATCTTTCCATTGGCCATTGCCGTGGGTTTCCCAGATAGCATCGAGAACACTGGTAACTTCTTGGCAGATTTTAGCTTTTTTCTCGTCCGTGAGGGCATCATAACCCGGTTCCACCATGCGGGCGTTATCTTCGATGCTCAGATCAGGGTTTTTCTCCTTATTACTCAGGATCCATGATTCCATCTCGGTAACGCACACATCCCGGAATTCACTCTTAGCTAATTCATAACCCCAATCCCGGAACGCCCCTTCCGTATATTTCATAATGTTACCCTTGTGGACAAGCGTAACTTGATTTTTCGGTTTCGGTAAAGTCAGCGCTCGTTCGATCGCCCGGCGGACTAATCTTTGGGAACCCGTCTTACTAATCGGTTTGATCCCGATACCCGCATCGAGGGGAATTTGTTTTTTACCGTGTTCGGGAGTGGCGGGAATTAGTTCCGTATTAAGATAATTAATCAGTTTATTGGCGATTTCCGTGCCTTGTTTCCATTCGATGCCGAGATAGATATCCTCGGTATTTTCCCGATAGACGATGACATCGAGTTTTTCCGGGGTTTTATGGGGGGAAGGGGTTCCCGCATAGTAACGACAGGGGCGAACACAGGCATAAAGGTCAAAAATCTGCCGCAAAGCCACATTCAGGGAACGAATGCCGCCACCGATGGGAGTGGTCAAGGGACCCTTGATGGCAATACCATATTCTTTAATCGCTGTCAAGGTATCTTGGGGTAGATATTGATAGGTCCCGTAGATTTCGCAAGCTTCATCGCCAGCATAGACTTTAAACCAATGGATTTTCCTTTGACCAGCGTAGGCTTTGGCGATCGCTGCATCGATAACTTTTGCGGTTGCGGGCCAGATATCGACTCCCGTACCGTCACCACGAATGAAGGGAATGATCGGATCGTCGGGAACTAGAGGTTTTCCCTCAGAAAAAGTAATTGTCGAGCCTGTTGTCGGTGGGGTAATTTTTTCGTAGCTCACAGTCATGGGCTTCCAGAAACAGTATTTATCTATACGTTGGGAGTCTAGCGCCGTCAATATCTATACTCAGGGATTTTGGCTAATTTCTTAAAGATTCCCTTGCTGGCATCTCCGCCAGATAGTTCCAGAACATGGATTAATTTTATTGGCTCGATCGGGTAACTGTCAAGAAAACTGCTCTGGTTTCTCAGAGATTGAAGCGATTTTTCCCTCCCTTAATGCCCCTGGGCAATCCTAACGGATTCTTCGGCAATTAACTAACAGGAAAAAGTCAAGACAGTCTTAGAAATGCTCTCCGTTCCCTTTTGCTCTTCCCTTCGAGGTAGCCTTGGCGAACAGATAATTAATATAACTCAAATAGGACTGCCATAGCCATTCTTTCTAGGCAAGGCGGCAATTTTTAATCAATTGTTAAAATACCAAAAGGATGCTAAAGATGGCGGCTAGAGTTTCCAGAATGAGCTATCCTAGAGATACTACTTACGCCATCCTCCCCCATGCTCGATCGAGTTCTCCATAGTCGTTATCAAGTCCAACAGTTGCTGGGAAAAAAAACTATCTTAGCTAGGGACAGACACACCACCCAGTTAGTGATCATTAAACTTATTCCTGTTCCTAGTGGGCAAGGGAGTCAGTTTATCGGAGAAATAACCAGTAAAATCGCCCTGTTGCGACAACTCTCTCACCCATCTCTCCCCAAATACCTCGATAGCTTTGAGATAGATTCATCCCAAGAACAAATCATCGCTATTGTCCGACCTTATTTATCGGCGCAGCCTTTGGAAAACTATCTTAACTCCAGTTGTTTGTTAGCAGAACAAGAACTCAAACAAATTGCCAAATATCTCTTGGAGATTCTCTCCTATCTCCATCAGCAGGATGTCCCCCTTAACCACGGCAATATCAAACTTAGTAATATCCTCTTTGATACTCAGTCTCATCGTTTTTATCTAGTTGATTTTGCCTTTGATTCTGATTCTCCCATCACGGACTTACAGGATCTAGGCAAAACTTTGATCAGTTTAGCCACCGGGATTAAGCATCGTTACATACCAGAAAATTTTGAACAAAAAACTAATCTAAGTGCTTTTTTTATCTATTGGTTAAAAAGATTATCAAACTCCCATTCAGTCTATAATTTTCGCTCAGTAACCGAAGCTTTAGCCAGTTTATATAGTTGTCAATTGATCTTAGTATCTATTGGCAATCTGACCAAACCCTACGGCAGCGAAGTTACTGTTTATAAAAAAGATAATCTCCTGGAAATAAAAATCGCTAGTAAAACCAAACAAAAGTTTTTCAACAATCTCAAAAACCAGTTAAGACAATTTCTCCCTTCCCTATTTTTTACCATCATCCTCTTAACCATAGTCGCTATTTACGATCTCAAACTGGTCGCTTTTTTAATCCCGATTATCCTAATTTTTCTGCTCAATTTAATCTCCGCTAGTTTATCTTGGCAGTTGTTCAAATCTTTTTGGCAGGGAGAACTAGAGTTAAAAATTACCCCCAAAAAAGTTTCTCTTTACCAAAAACTCTGGGGACTGAAATTTAAACTAGCTGCCGATGCCGCTAGTTCCGAAATTTATAGTCTCATGCGTCGCAATGTCACTGTCACTATGCAGGGAGAAAATCTTACTATTGTTCCTCCTTGTCTGGCCCTGATTGCTAACCATCAAGAATATATTATCACTGCTAGTGAAGATGTTAGCGAAGCAGAATTAGATTGGTTGGCACAACAATTAAGCGATTGGCTACGTTTACCGATTACGAGAATTTGACTTCTCCTCCGCATAAATGACAGTGGATTCTAAGGGGATGCTAGGCAACGGGATCAATCAAAGTCTTAGCCAACAAGGTTTTTAGATTTATTCAGCCAGCCCTACTTAAAGCATTGACTAGGCTCGCTCAAAAGTCCTATAATGTTAGGGTCTAGGTTGCCAATCTAGTAACTGAGCAATGACAAAAGAACAGGGTCGCCTTCGGGTCGATAACCAACAGGGCAGGCAAATCTAAGCACCGAAAGCTCTTGTTTTAGGCTCTAAGACTGATGTTAATCTCCTATCCTTAGATAGGCTAAATCTCCTCCAATCCCTTTATTGTTGGCTATTGCCTGTTACCTCATCTGTTGGTGTGTGTTAGCAAAAAGTATCGGTGAGTATTACCAACATAGCAGACAAAATCCTCATGCGAACCTTAGCGATCGGTGATATTCATGGTTGCTCGAAAGCTCTAGATCACTTGCTAGAGATCGTCAATCCCAAACCCCAAGATACTTTAATCACCCTCGGTGATTACGTTAATAAGGGCAGAGACTCGAAAGGGGTGATCGATCGCCTGATTTCCCTACATAAACAGGGAAATTTGATTCCCCTCAAAGGTAATCACGAGATTATTATGCTGCAAGCCCGTCATAACCCCCTCAAACAGCGTCTCTGGTTAGAAAAAGGCGGTAAAGCTACTCTAAAATCCTATAGCGAAGGCCACCTGATTAAAATTCCCGAATCCCACTGGGATTTTTTAGGAAAAGTCTGTATAAATAGCTACGAAACTGCAAATCATTTATTTGTTCACGCTAGTCTCGATCCCCATCTACCCCTAGCCAGACAACCAGAATACAAGCTCTTTTGGGAGAAATTTCAATATCCCGCCGCCCATAGTTCGGGAAAAACCATGATTTGTGGCCATACCAGCCAAAAAAGCGGTAAACCGATTAATCTCGGCCATGCCATTTGTATCGATACTTGGGCCTACGGCAGAGGTTGGTTAAGTTGTTTAGAGGTGGAAACGGGTAAATTGTGGCAGACTAACCAGCGAGGAAATTTTCGCATTAGCCATATTCAAGATTATTATCGTTCATCCTCTCTACGTCAGGACATTAAGGACGGTTCGCCGATTTTTGGCCGTTCACTCTTGTCAAGAGCGGCAGCAATGACATTTAAGGGCAAATAACTGGGGTAAACTCCCTCGCGAGCGCGTTTAATATCCGTTTCCTCTAGGGGAAGTTGGTATTTTATCGCAATTGCCTTGAGGATATCGCCGCGATCGATCACTCCCGCTACGGCGGAGGCCGGTGTTAACACCGTGATCATGCGGTCTGGGATAGTTTCCAGTTTTCGCACCACCGTCACTAAGGGGGTTTTTTCCTCAACACTGGGAATTTCCGCGAGGGGATGGGCAATATCAAGCAGTTGTTTTTCTGACCAGAAACTCCGCTCGATCGCCTGTAAATCTTCCACCCGAATTAATCCCCGATAACGCCCCTCGGAAGCGGCAAAATAAGCAGTATTGGCGGCTGCTTGGTCTAAAACGTATTCCTGGACGAATTCCTCTAGGGTTTGATGGGCGTTTAAAACCCGCAAATTTCTGCTCATCACCTCTCCCGCTTGCAAATTGAGGAGACTTTCCTGTAAATTAGTCAAATTATCGTAAGCGCGGGCATTTCTGAGGATAAACCAGCCCATTAATCCTAACCAAGCACCCCCCACATCTGCCGTCAAAAGAACCAAGAAAATCCCCAAAATAATCCCTAACCAACCGATGAATTGACCACTGATCGCAGCCCAATGTAAACCTTTCCAGCGATCGCCAGTTGCTTGCCAGACCATTGCTTTGAAAATTTGACCCCCATCGAGGGGTAAACCGGGGATAAGATTAAATAGAGCCAAAAACAGGTTAATTATCGCTAAATGCCCGCATATATAGGTTAAATTAGCGTTTAAATAGGGTAAGTGACTGGCTAGGGAGAGGAGACAAAACAGGAGAAAACTGACGAGGGGTCCAGCGATCGCTACTTGCAGGGCCTCTGGAGGAGTCCGCGATTCTCGCTCGATCGAGGCCATACCCCCAAAAAGAAACAGGGTAATGGAATTGACCTCGATGCCTTGGGAGCGTGCCATGAAACTATGACCTAATTCGTGGAGTAAAACCGAGATAAACAGCAATAAAGCGATGATTAAACCAAGTAACCACGCTAAACCGAAACTCTGGCCAGCCAGAGATTGAATTTCTGCATCGGTGGCATTGATCAGGGTGACAAAAGCCAGAATCAAAAACCACGAGGAATCAATATAGAGAGGAATGCCCAATAAAGAGCCGATTCGCCAATTTGTACGCATAATTTTCAGTGGGGAAGTGGCAAGTGGCAAGTGGGGAAGTGGGGAAGTGGCAAGTGGGGAATTTAGCGGAAATTTCCCCATCACCCTAAATCCCTAACCCCTAACCCCTTTTAAGACATTTGGAAAATAAAAGTCATTTTGTCGCCTTTACCGAGGCAAATGCGATCGCCAGCCCGGAGACGATGACGATTGCCGGGGGGTAGGGGATTGTGATTAACGTAGGTTCCGTTGGCGCTGCCCGTGTCTTCGAGGTAATAGATGCCCCCTTCGACGCGGATATCGGCATGAACCCGGGAGACGATATCAGAATCGGGAAAACCGGAAACATCGATATCGGGGGGAATGCGATCGTTAGGTTTGCCGACATGAATTACCGATAGATGTAGGGGTAATTCAATTTTGCTATCGGTTTGCAGGTGCTGGAGACTAGCCATTTCCGTCTGTAAGCGGGTGGCAGCCGGAACCGGTGGGGGGGCAACAGGAGGAGGTGCGATCGAGGCGACGGTAGCTGTCCGGACCGGTGGGACGGGTTCAGGTTCCGATTCCGATTCGGCCTCGGCTGCCACCATGGGGACAGAATTAGGCTGTAAATTGTAGCCACACTGACCACAAAAGGTGGCATCAGTTTGGATGGTTGCGCCACAACTAGGACAGGAAGACATCCTCGGTAAGGGGGTATAACAGGCCTCGCATTGACTGGCCTCATCGGGGTTAATATGTTCGCAATTAGGACAAACGATCATTTTTAAGGAAAAAGTAAAAAGGAAAAAGTAAAAAAGCAGATTAGGGGTTGGGTGTTGGGGTGGTCACTGCGTGCGCGTTGCGGGGGGTGTTAGGGTTTTGGTTGAAATTCCCCATTCCCCCATTCCCCCATTCCCCCATTTCCCCTATTCTCTAGACAAAAGAGGAACCAGCGGCCGCATCCAGTAACCAATATAATTCCCCTGCCGGGGGGTGAATGAGACGGGAAGGATAGGAGAAAGAGTCACCATAAGCAGAGAAAATCTCATGTAAAGCGGGGCGTTTACTTTCGCCGGCAGCGATAAAGATCACACAACGGGCCCGATTGATCAGGGGAACGGTAAAAGTTAAGCGGGGATTGCCGTCTTTCTCGCCGACGGTGATACAGCGATCGCTCACCGTTAAAGCTGCCGTGTGGGGAAAGAGAGAGGCAGTATGACCATCATCGCCCATTCCCAATAAAATCAGGTCAAAAACGGGAAAATCGGGAGAATTGACCCCAAACCATTGGCGGAGATGATCATCGTATTTTTGGGCGGCCCGGTGGGGATCGGGGTCATCCGTGGGCATAGGGTGAATATTAGCGGCTGGGATCGGTATGCGATCGAGCCATGCTAACCGGGCCATGCGTTGATTACTGTCAGGATGATCGGGACTAACGTAGCGCTCATCCCCCCAGAAAACGTGAATTTTTGACCAGTCGAGGGGTTGAGAGGCTAAAGCTTCGTAGAGAGGTTTCGGGGTACTACCGCCGGACAGAGCGATGGTAAAATAGTCCTGTTGGTCGAGGCTGGTTGTGATTTTTTCCAGAACCAGCGCCAGAGATTTTGCGATCAGAGCTTGTTGATCGGCTAAAACTTCCACCAATTTCTGCATGGGTTTTGTTATCGACTCAGGGGGGCTGTCTTTACTATAGGCTAACCATTGAGGACTCGTCTGAGAGCTTGGGAAAATTTTATTCTTTGACAGTCTCTGTCTTAGGGAAGAGATCCGGGGGAAAACCCAGTCTGAGAGCTTGGGAAAATTTTATTCTGTGAGAGGGATAAGTTTAGCGATACCATATTGAGGTAATATTTCTAGAGTCGATTCTCGAAAGGGGTTGACAAGCAGAACGATTTTAATATAGGGTTTAGCGGGGGGGCTGAGCGAAAGTTAATTAGAAATTGCAGTTTGTCAGATTGCCTCTCGGCAAAATCCTTCCGCGAATCCCCAGCGAGAACTTTTAAACAGACTAATGAATCTATTCATTGACATACCATTACAGAAACAGCGATGAACAGCTTTACTTCTTTGTCCCTGAAATTAACGGGATTGGTTTTCATTCTTTCCTTCCTTTTGGATGGGTTTATCCTGCCGCTGCCCTATCGATTCAATCAATCCCAATGGCAGGTAGGGTTCGTCACCACCTTTGTCGATCGAGGAATTGTTCCTCTTCTGGGTATCATTCTCGTTTTAATCGCTTACTGGATTGATGCTAACAGAGATAGAGATGTCATTTCCAGAAAATCCCGCTTTGAATTGCGTTGGCCGATCTTTATTTTTTCCACACTGTTAGGCTTAGTTTTTCTGTTGATGATTCCTGTTCATATCAATAATATCAACCAGATTAAAAACAACGCTTTGACTCAAATTCAACAGGGTGTTGACCAAGGGGAGGGACAAATTCAAGCCTTCTTAGTCCAGTTAAATACTCTATCCCAAAATCCTCAACTATTAGACCAGCAGATCTCTCAGAGAACTCAAGTGATTGAAACAGGTCGTTTCCAAGGACAACCGATCAGCACAGAACAGTTAGAGACCCTCCGTCAACAAAAAGAACAATTAACTAATTTACGGAATTTATCCAAAAAACCGAAGGAGTTTAAACAGGAATTAGATCGGATCAAAAATGAGCTACAAACTCAGCTGCAAGATCGGCGAACACAGGCAGAAAGTCAAGCTAACTTGGAGGCTTTGAAACAGTGGTTAAGAATTGGTATTCAAAGTATGTTGCTATCGATTTGCTATAGTTTGATCGGTTGGTTAGGCATTCGAGAACTAGGTAGTATGAAAAAACGCCCCGCCTAAGCAGGGGATTTATCTTCATGATGAAGTATAAAGTTTTCGTTTTCGGGACTCAGAATTCTCCGAGTCAGGAGACGAGCGCAGACAAGAGCATAATTCATCCTTAGGATCAAAGCTGTAACTACTTAAATGTTCAGCCACAGGGCATCATTTACTGATGCCCTTTTATTAGACCTCTTGCATAATTAATTTTGGCTCTCTTGGATTTGGTGGGTAAAATGTATTCTAAGATACAGTCCTGCTGGCGAGGGAGTGGAAGGAACCACAAAGACACAAAGGACACAAAGATTGATCGATCCTATGTAAGTTAAACTTATCACACAGAACCTAGAAGAGCCTAATTTTGGCTGGCTCAAAAACGTCCTATAGCGGTTTTCCGTCTAATCAGGTATAGTAAATCCCTTGATAGATAGGCGTTTCAGCGTTTCAATCGGGACTCACTTCTGGGCAAACTGCTATAATATATAGCGTTTACTGTTCACAAGAGGTACATTATCGGTGTTAAAAAGCTTAATCAGCAAAGGTTTAAATGTGCCACACAGGTGTGAGAAAAGCTATATACCATTCAACAAGCTCGGAGAAAGAAGCTGGGAGAAAGCGGGTTTCTTAACAAAATCTGAGCTTTAATTTAGCTATTTACCAGAAACCCGCTTTCTGTTCTATAGCGTTTCCTGTTCACAAGAGGTACATTATCGATGTTAAAAAGCTTAATCAACAAAGGTTTAACTGTGCCACATAGTTGTGAAAACCGCTATATAATACTAAATCCTGTTTAAAAGGTATAGGGGAGCAGGGAGAAGGGAGCGGGGAGCGGGGAGGGGGGGGAGAAGGGAGAATAAATAAAAATAATCTCCTGACTGCTGACTCCTAACCCCAGCAAGGAACTTTTTGCCGCAAACCCTAATCAGAGATTTTTCAGTACAAAGGCTCTAAAATGGCCAGTGCCAGTTATTGGCCTGAAGACTTGTTTTTTCAGTCTTGTGGCTTTATCATGAGTACTGTGTGGTGTGTGTGATGTGAAGGAGTAAGATGACTGCTAATAGCCAACTTATCTCCGTCAAGGCTCTACAAGCTTTGATGAAGCGAGGGTTCAAACCTTCGGTCTCCGGTAGACGGCATCAAAAATCTTGGTTAATAGCTTTAGACGGCGATACCTCAAAACGATTATTCGATATCGTTTTCTCCCTATCGGTGCTAATTTTCTTTTCGCCGCTTTATTTAGTCTTAGCCTTATTGATCGCGATTAGTTCCCCCGGTCCAGTCTTCTATGTGCAGAAGCGCGTCGGTCAAAACTTCCAGCATTTCAACTGTATCAAGTTCCGTACTATGGTGATGGATGCGGATAAGGTATTAGAGAGACTGATGGAAGACTCTCCCCAACTGCGGGCGGAATTCGAGGATAATTTCAAGCTTAAGGACGATCCCCGCATAACTTGGATTGGCAAATTTCTGCGCTTAACCAGTTTAGACGAGTTCCCCCAATTCTGGAACGTCCTGCGGGGAGATATGAGCGTCGTCGGTCCGCGGCCTTTAGTTCCCGAAGAATTGCAGAAATATGGCAATCGCATCGACAAAGTTTTAACTATTCGCCCCGGTTTGACTGGTTTATGGCAAGTTTCTGGACGTAATGACATCCCCTATCCCATGCGCGTGCAGATGGATGTGTATTACGTTAATTCCCATAACTGGTTAACCGATATCTGGGTAGTCTTCAAAACTATCGGTGTTGTGGTTTTTCCCAAAAATAATGGTGCTTACTAAAGCAGTGAATAGTAATTAAAGATTACTCACTGCTGTTTCAATGTAATTAATCGCTAGACTGGAGGAGAGAAAGGCAGAACTGGCTTTTTTCTCCTCTTTTTTTGAGAAAGATGATGACAGTAATTATAGCGCTTTTCACCTTACTGAGGTATCGACAATGAAAACTGCTATAAATACGTCTTAGCCTACCAAGTTTTAACATTGGGTAAGGATGGTCTCTGTCGCTTGCTATTCTATGAGACTAGGCTTCTGTAAGAATTTTTAACAGACAATTTGTGAAAGTGATTGGCTTTTTTTAAGTTGTTTTTGCGTTCAATCAGGGGAAATGCGATCGCCAATAAAAATAGCAGAGTCCGGCAGTTACCCCAAGACTAAGAATTGTTATCCCCGTGAGAATTTCCAACATCCCCGACTCGGTTACTAATATGTTGTACTATTGTAACAGGAGAATTTTTTTCCTGAAAAATTGTCATATTTGAGGTTTTGATTATGCCTTATACAAACGAAGAAGGTGGACGCTTAAATAATTTCGCCGCCGAACCGAAAGTTTATCAAGCGGCTCCCCCGACTAAATCGCAACAACGTAATTATCTTTTCTGGGGTGTTGCTGCGATCACACTTGTGGGTGGACTGTTAGCTGTCGCTTTTTACGCATCTCAAGCTGGCTAAAATTTAGTCCCTCGTAGTTGCGATTTAGCCCCTTTCACTCCTCTTTAGCGCTAAAATCACAACTACTCCCTATTTTAGGGCTTCTGACCCTGAATTAATGCCACTGCTGACTGAGACTTAGCCGCAGTCCCCTGTTTACCCTGAGATAACGCTAGACGAACTGCTGCCTCTAAATCAGCGATCGCTTTTTCCCTGTTTCCCAATTTATAATAGGTCAAACCCCGATTGTGGTACGCTTCGGCAAAATTAGCATTGATTTTCAGACTCTCATCATAGTCCCTTAAAGCCATTTCCTGCTGTCCGGCTCGGTTATAGGCCAGGGCGCGATTATAGAAAATGCGATCCTGTCCTCTGGTTCCCTGTAAACTCAAAGCTTTTGTGTAATCTTCGATCGCTTCTAGGTGTCTTCCCAAGTCATCCTTGGCATTACCGCGATAAATAAAGAAATCAGCAAAATTTCCGTTTAAAGCGATCGCTTTTGTGCAATCTTCCACCGCTGCCTCGTATTTTTTCGTCAGATAATGCACATAACAACGATTACCGAGAGCATTAACATAATTGGGGTTGATTGTCAAGGCCTGGGTATAATCTGCGATCGCTCGCTCGTACTGGCCAAGAACTAATTCCGCATAGCCGCGATTATAGTAAGCATCGGCATCCTTCGGCTCTAATTGTAGAGCTTGAGTAAAATCAGCGATCGCCCCTGAGTAATCCCCTGCGGTTAAACGATCCACCCCCCGATTATAAAATTCTACAGCTTTCACGGGGTTAGCGGTAGTTTGAGCGCTTAGGGGAGAGATAGTCAGTAAAAAAGTGGCTATAGCGATAATAATTGTCAATTTTTTCTTAATTTTCATAATCCCTTCACCTAAACAATTCAAGGTAAAATTAAACAGCCCTACTCACAGGTCAAAATATCATGATTAAATCTCTTTTGGCGACTTTCCTCCTAATTACCACCCTCCTGTTCACCGGTTGTACAACTCCCATCGCTGGACTACAAGGATACACCAGTGGCAGCCAAGGCTATCAATTTTTATATCCTAAGGGTTGGACGCAGGTGGATGTGAAAAAAGTTGCAGGAGTAGATGTGGTTTTTCATGACCTGATCGAAACGAGCGAAAATTTAAGCGTTATTATCAATCCCGTCCCCGACAATAAAACTTTAACAGATTTAGGGACCCCCTCGGAAGTTGGCTATCGTCTCCTGAAAAATAACAGTCTTAACCCCAATCTCGATAAGGAAGTAGAATTAATTCGCTCAGAATCCCATCAAATCGACGGTCAAGATTATTATATCCTCGAATATCAAGTTAAATTAGCCAACGGCCAAGAACGTCATAATCTGGCCAGCGTCACGGTTAATAATCATAAACTCTATTCTTTTAATCTTTCCACTTCCCAAAAACGTTGGACGCAAATTCAAGAACTCTTTGAAACTATCGTTGATTCTTTCTCGGTTAGTTAAATGTCAGAGGATAGGAAATTTTCAGTAAAATGTAGGGTGCGTTAGACGGCAAAAATTCCTGTTTTGACTATTCCTGTTTTGACTTAAAGGTAACAATCCGTCGTAACGCACCACTGGCAATAGGCAATAGTAAAATGTAGGGTGCGTTAGACGGCAAAAATTCCTGTTTTGACTTAAAGGTAAAAATCCGTCGTAACGCACCACCTATCATCAACTAGGTAGCCGGTTACAATTAAAGATAAAATACTTACTTAATCAGTAATCAGTAATCAGTAAACAGTGAAAAGACAGGAGGAAACTTCTATTTAATACTGTCACTTAAAACTCAAATCTAATAACTGGTAACTGGTAACTGGTAACTGGTAACTAATAACTGATAACTGATAACTGATAACTGATAACTGGTAACTGAATATGAGTAACTCGGAAGAAAATAGACTAGATAGACTCGAATCTCTTGCTGAAAATACCCTAACAGAACTACGGGAGATTAAATCAGGACTACAGGAGATTAGATTAGGATTACAGGAGATTAAATTAGGATTACAGGAAACCAATCAGGGATTAAAAGAAACTAGAGCGATCGCTAATTCTAACGCCAAATCGATCGAAGCGTTAACTAATAGTCTTGCTGAGTCTAAAAAAGAATGGGAAAAAGACAGACGGGGACTTTATCAACTGCTAGGACAATTAACTCGATCGATGTCGGATTTTTATGAAGTCCAGTCAGATTTTTACAATCGATTTGACAAAATTGAAGAAAGAGAATCACGCATGGTTGAGATTTTAGATCGTTATTTTCCCCCCGAAAATCCTGCCAATTCTTAGCAGGTTTTGCCATAGCATTGTTAGGTTTTACAGGTTGGGGAGATTTTTCATTTATCAGTTACTCCTGTCTCCTATCTCCTGTCTCCTGTCTCCTGTCTCCTATCTCCTATCTCTTTTTACTAAAAAAACTATGTCCATTCCCTTGATTCTTGCTTCCGCTTCTCCTGCACGTAAAAAACTATTACAAATGATCGGAATCGATCCGATTGTGCGGGTAAGTAACTTTGATGAATCGACAATTAATGCTGATGATACTCTCCATCTTGTCCAAACTTTAGCCCAATGTAAAGCGCAAACGATCGCCCCTAAATTTGATACAGGATTGATTCTTGGTTGCGATTCCGTCTTAGAAGTAGCGGGGGAAGTCTATGGCAAACCCAAGGATAAATCAGAAGCGATCGAGCGTTGGCAAAAAATGCGTGGTCGGGTGGGTACACTCTATACAGGTCATGCTTTAATCGATCGAGTTAATCATCAAACTTTGACTCGTTGTGGGATCACTAAAGTTCACTTTGCCAATATCAGCGATGAAACAATTATTGCCTACGTTGACACCGAAGAACCTCTCAAATGTGCCGGCTGTTTTGCCCTAGAAGGAAAGGGGGGTCTATTCGTGGAAAGATTAGAGGGATGTCACAGTAATGTTATCGGTTTAAGTTTACCCCTATTTAGGCAGATGTTAACGGATTTTGGCTACCAAATCACTGACTTTTGGTGATCTTTTGGCTGATAATTTTCCCAAATTTATTGGCAAAAGGGCTTGACAAATTCTCAGATTTGTGTTAACCTTTTATTATAATGGGAATCCGTGTCGCCCTGCGAACCCCTCTTTTTTCTATCCGATAGCCCCAAAATTTTTAACCCTTTCCTTGTCACTTTTTCCCGAAAAAACTATGTCTTGCTTGCGCGTGGGAATTGCCGGTCCGGTGGGTTCAGGAAAAACAGCCCTTCTCGATGCCCTGTGTAAAAATTTGCGGGATCAATATCCGATCGCCGTAGTCACCAATGACATTTATACTCAAGAAGATGCCCAATTTTTAGTGCGATCGCAAGCTTTAGCCCCAGAAAGAATTTTAGGAGTAGAAACGGGAGGATGTCCCCATACAGCTATTCGCGAGGATGCCTCAATTAACTTAGTTGCCATTGAACAGTTAGAGAGAAAATTTGCTAACTTAAAGTTAATTTTTCTGGAAAGTGGTGGCGACAATTTAGCGGCAACCTTTAGCCCGGAATTAGTAGATTTAACCATCTATGTGATTGACGTGGCAGCCGGGGATAAAATCCCTCGCAAAGGTGGACCTGGTATCACCAAATCGGATCTATTGGTAATTAATAAAATAGATTTAGCCCCGATGGTGGGGGCAGATTTAGGGGTGATGGATAGAGATGCCAAAAAGATGCGCGGGGATAAACCCTTTATCTTCACCAACTTAAAAACACAGGAAGGATTAGAGCGAGTGATTGCCTTTATCGAAAAGAATTTATAATAACTATTGCTAGGAATAAAAAAGCGATCGCCAGAAAAATTTAGGTAAAGCTAACATTCTTTTCCAGCGCCAAGGTTCCTGATAGAGTCGATACAACCACTCTAAATTATTGTCACAGAAAAAGCGAGGGGCGCGGATTTTTGTCCCGGACCAGATATCAAAACTACCCCCCACCCCTACCCAGATAGCTTGGGGACAAAGATTTCGATGTTCCCTAATCCAATATTCCTGTCGGGGTACTCCCAAACCAACTAAAATTAACCGCGGTTGTTGATCTTTTAATACCTCAATCCAATCGGACATTTCCTGGGAGGATAGATAACCGTGGTTAGACAGAATACGGATATTAGGTATCTTTTTTTGCCAATTACTTGCCGCTTTTTCCGTAATCCCCGGTTGACCACCAAAAAAAGCAATAGGAAAACTCTCTCCCTGCATTCCTAACTCAGTAATTAAGGATTCTGATAATTCAATACCGGGGCAGCGGGTTTGTTTTTTACCCCTTAATTTTAAGTAAATAACAATCCCCGCGCCGTCGGGAATAACTAAATCTGCTTCCCGAATAACTTGGGCTACTTTGGCATCATTTTCCCCTAACATTGCCATTTCTGCATTAAGAGTGACAACGTGGGAACCAAAACCTTGATAGAGGCGATCAATTAGCCAACGACTGTAGTTATCGAGGAGATGAACCGGTAAACCGAGAACTGAATATTTAGGGGGAGTTTCTAACATAAGTAGGTAGGTGCTAAAAGTTGTCAGACACCCCCCTTATTAAGGGGGGATTAAGGGGGGCAGGGGGGATCAGAGGCAAAATCTATCTTCAATTTAATTATAACTACTTACTTATAAGTCATCTTGATTTAGTTGTCATTTTATCGAGAAATTGGCACAAAATCTACCCCAAAACTAGAACGAGAACCGGGTTTAACTACCACTAATTGCACGGATTGATTGCGATCGCCAGACGGTAAAAATCGCACTGGATTAGTCGCCCCAGGCACAGAAAAATCACTGCTTCTTAACGCCCGTTGAACTCCCTCTCGGCTAGATTCTGCCTTAATTCCAGCGATTAAAGCCTGAGCAGCGTCATAGGCGGTGGCGGTGCGCCAATTTACGTCTCCTTGCCACAATTGGCGGGAATTATTCACAAAAGGACTGTTCGGATTAGCCCCCAAATGCCAAGCGATAGCGACAACCATGCCCTGGGCATTTTTTCCGCCTACATCCAGAGTTTTGGGGCTATAAACGTCATCACCCGCCACAATCGGCAATTTTTGACCATTGATTTGAACCACCTGCAAAGCCTTATCTAGGGTACCATTATCCCCAAGAAGGGCGATGAGATTTGCTCCCTCCTGTTGAGCTTGTTGGAGGCTTTTAGAAGGGGTAAAAGTGAGGGAAGATAGATCAAATTCACTCACCACTTGACCTCCTCCTAATCCTAAAGCGGTGATAAATTCAGATTTTAGGGATTGACTATAATTACTTTGGGAGTTAAAAAATACCACTGCCTTGACGTTAGGAATTTTTTGCAAGCTAGATTCGGCTAATGCCCGTGCCGCCACAAAATCACTGGGAACAGAACGAAAGATATAGTCACCAAAATTGGAGAGTTTAACTGAGGTACTGATGGGGGAAATCATTACTAATCCCCCTTTTTGATAGATAGCCGCCGCCGCTAAAGAGGTGTCACTGCTAGTGTGTCCTACTACTCCTAAAATGCTGTTGTCAGCCGCTAATTTTTGGGCAATTTGAGCGGCAATTTCGGGATTATCAGCATCATCAGCAATGAGAACTTTTAAAGGAGTGCCATTAATTCCTCCGGTTTGATTGATTTGATTTTGAGATTGGGCAACTCCTCGTAAAACTTCTAGGGCGGTGTTGACATTGCTACCAATTGGCACGGAAACGGCGATAGTATAGGACTTAGCTTGACCAATACGGGCGTTATTTAAGTAGATGAGAGCTTCTGGATCATTTTGATTAGCTCGCAGGGATTTTTCTAGGAGGGAAACTGCTTGCTGAAAGTCTCCTTTCCCGATAGCCTGTATGGCGGCTTGTTTGTCAGAAGAAGCCCCTTCAACTATTAATAAGTTTTCCCCTTGACTAAATTTTGCTTGTGCCGATACCGATTTTTGCTCTGGTGATATTTTCTCGATTTCAGAAAGATTGGTTGGGCTATTTTTTCCTTGAAAACGATTGTATAACCACCAACCACCTGCCCCCAAAAATACTAGGGTAATCAGCAGGGCTAAAAGCAGGGGAACGGTCTCATTTTTCTGGCTCATGGGCTGATCAACTAAGATTAAATTAATGGTTTAATCGAGATTTATAGTTAATAAAAGTAACATTTTTTTTGTTTTTAATATGCTAATTCAAGTCTGAATGTCACCACTATCCGATCTACCTTGATAGAATACCTCATTTGGGGTCTGATAGTCAAGACATTGTTGAAATGCGTCTTAGCTTATTAGCGATACTTTACCTTTTTGTTTGGGAATCTTCTAAATGTTTTACCAAAACATTTGAGGATAAAGAACCGTGTAAATGACTCCAGGGTAAAACCTGTTCTAAACGCCATTGCTGATGAACGTAATAATCTAGCGGGGGAATTTGTCCTTTTAGTTCCTTAAAAGCCCGTTTATAACTGCCTAAAGAATCACCGTAGCCACGGGTTAATTCTAATAGGGAGGTTAAGCGGCGATCGCCTCTAGATAATAGGGCTTGAATAACCGACCAATTATAACTTTCTGGTCGAAATTCTATGCCCTGTTTACCTAATTGTTTCTCTAGATATTTTAATCTTTTTTCGGCCATTTTATTCACTCCAAACCACTGAAAAGGAGTATGGGATTTAGGCACAAATGTGCTGCAACCGAAAGAGATTCGCAGTCCAGAGGCGGCTTTTTTTAAGGCTATTAACATTTCCACAGTTGCCGCAATATCTTCGGTTTCTTCTCCCGGTATTCCCACCATACCATAGAGTTTTATCCCTTTTAAACCGCCCGCTTTAGCATTAATAGCAGCTTGGATAATTTCATCATTGGCTAACTTTTTGTTGATAATTTCCCGTAGGCGATCGGAACCACTTTCTACGGCAATAGTAATTGATTTGGTGTCTCTTTGGGATAAAATTCTGGCTAATTTTTCCGTGACGGTATTAGTTCTAACTGAAGCAATCGAGAGTCTAACCCCCTCAAATTTTGGTTGAAAAAGATAATCGAGTAAGGTTTCAAATTCAGGATGTTGGCTGACGGAAGCACCTAATAAACCAAGGCGATCAGTCACTTTTAAACCTTTTTCAATGGCGGGAATTAAAGATTCTAAACTAGCGGTACGAAAGGGTAAAGTTAGATAACTAGCTAAACAAAAACGGCACATTTCTGGACAACTTCGCACCACCTCTACCATATAAATATTCTCCCATGCCGCTTGTTTTGTTACCACCGTAGAAGCAGAAAGGGTATTACTGCGATAGGTTTGTTTACTAACAAAGGCGGGAACATTATTATCTATGGGTAGAATTGCTGTAATTTCACCTTCGGGACTATCATAATTAACGGTATATAAACTAGGAACATACACCCCCGGAACCTGGGACAAATGACGGAGTTTTGTCGGGCGATCGGCGTTTCTCACCTCTTGATAGGCATTAATAAAATCAGCAATTAAATTTTCACCATCTCCCAATAAAATTACATCAAAAAAAGCGGCAAAAGGTTCGGGATTAGCAGTTAAAACTGGTCCCCCTCCAAAAATTATCGCTTGCCGATCTTGCCGTTGATGACTGTGACAAGGAATTTCTAAAGATTCTAACAGTGAGAGGATATTAACATAGTCTAATTCCCAAGAAAAGGAAAAGCCGACTAATTCGGGATAACGGGGTAAAGATTCTTGAAAATCCGTAAATAAACGACTAACTTGTATATCCGATCGCAGGGCTAAAGTTGCCCAAACAATTTGATAACCTAAACTGGTTATACCGACGGAATACTGATTAGGAAAGGCAAAAATAGTTCTAATGGCATCACTGTGGGGTATTGCGGGAGTAAAGAGGAGTTTTTCGTCTTGTAAGATGGTCATTTCAGTTATCAGTTATCAGTTATCAGTTATCAGTGACTACCAGTAGTCTTCAGTAGCTTTTAATTTTCATTCTCTTGAAAGTTATCAGAACGTAGGTTGGGTTGAAGCATGAAACCCAACGCCCGATTATGTTACGCTACTGCTAACCCATCCTACAAATAATTGTGCCTCCCTACTTATAAGTTTAATTTAATCCGGAGGTGAAGGAGGGGAAAATATCTCTATATACAGTTCTAGGATCATATCTCAGGTTATGATGCTGGGGAGTCGGTGGTCAAGAACAAATTCAAGTTATACTTCCTCCCTAGGGATAGCTATTGTATTCACGGGAGATTTTCTCTTATATCCTAGCAATTTTCACAGCTTAACTAGGTGTCGATTTTATTCCTGAGCGCTGCTTTCAAGCAACTCTTTATCTCCTTCACCCCAGCCGGAACGAAATCTATGAATAACCCAGAAGAATACGTTATAATCATGGCGAAAATCCTAGATTTAACCATTCCCGATCGCTATTTAAATTCTGTGGTTGAAAACTGGCAACGCTTGCAAGAAATCGCCAGTTTAGTGACAGAATTTCCCTTAGAGGATGACGGGGAAAGCGCCCTCAGCTTTGAACCATGACTATTTCTGTGAGCAATTTAGCTCGATCAATCCAAAATCGTCAAACTAGCGCCTTAGAAGTTATTAATCGGACTTTAGCGGAGATAGAGGCGAAAAATCGCCATTTAAATTGTTTTACCGACATTTTACACCCTAGGGCGCTCGCTCAAGCCCAAAAAATTGATCTAGCGATCGCCAATGGGGAACCCGTCGGTGTCTTAGCAGGAGTCCCCTTCGCCGTCAAAAATCTCTTTGATATCGAGGGTATTGTCACCCTTGCCGGTTCCAAAATCAATCGAGATCACCCTGCCGCTGGACAAGATGCGATCGCTATACAAACCCTAGAAGCGGCCGGGGCAGTTTTGGTGGGGGCGACCAATATGGATGAGTACGCCTACGGTTTTGTCACCGAAAATGCCCATTATGGAGCCACTCCCAACCCCCTCGATCCTAGTCGCGTCTCGGGGGGATCCTCCGGCGGTTCCGCCGCTGCCGTTGCCGCTAATTTAGTGCCTCTCGCCCTCGGTTCCGATACTAATGGTTCCGTGAGGGTTCCCGCCGCTTGTTGTGGCGTAGTGGGGCTAAAACCCACCTTTGGGCGCGTATCCCGTCAGGGCTTATTTTTGTTCGTTAGTAGTTTAGACCATCTGGGATTTTTTAGCGGCAATGTGGCGGATATGGCGGCTATTTGGAGTCTTTTTGCCAAAAATAACCTTAAAGCTCCTTTAAGTGGCTTAGAGGGCGTAAAAATAGCCCTTGCCGATGATTATTTTCAGCAGGGAGCCGAACCAGAAGTAATCGAGTCGGTGATAGCGATCGCCGAACGTTTAGGAGTGAGCCAAAAAATCACCATTCCCGAAACCGCCCGCGCCAGGGCAGCCGCCTATATAATTACCGCTTCCGAGGGAGCAAATTGGCATTTACCGCGTTTACAGACCAGATTAGAGGATTTTGACCCCGCAACCCGGGATCGCTTCTTGGCGGGGGCATTAATTCCCTCTAGCTGGTATTTACAGGCTCAACGTTTTCGCCGTTGGTATCGCGATCGTTTGCGAGAGAGCTTCACCGAAGTAGATATTATCCTCACCCCGACAATTCCCTGTACTGCACCACCGTTAGGAGTAGAAAAAATGATTATTGACGGGCAAGAGCTATTAATTAGACCTAATTTAGGCAGATTCACCCAACCTTTTTCTTTTATCGGTTTACCAGCCCTTTCTTTGCCGATTAAACGTCCATCCCAGTTACCTTTAGGTTTGCAAATCATCGCCGCTCCTGATCGCGAAGACTTAATCCTAAGGGTAGCCAGGGTTTTAGAAGAAATGCTCATAGATATCCCGCACAAGTGAGATTTCAAGGGCTTACTTCCTCTTAAAATCCCTAATTTAGGCACTTATAAGCGAAAATGTTACTTTTATAGTCTGAGTAGGGTTGGCTGAATAAATGTGAAATATAGACGAGGTAAGGGGTTTGAGGGAATGTTTGGCGAAGCAGCTGCAAGATTTTCAAGCTAGTGGCTCAAAAACCTTGCATCTTGAGCGGCTGGCGTCCTGGTAGGTCTTCAAATAATATCTGTAGGGGCGAAGCATTCGGGCAATAACCTATCGCTGAAACCGTAGATTTTCTATCCGAATGCTTCGCCCCTACTTTTTCAGCAAACCCTAAGTAAACAATCTACTGGCTCGGAGACTCCTTTTCAATCACATCTAACCAAGCGGCAGCCGATCGATCCCAAGTGTCAGTTAGGGCAATTTGACGACATCTTTCGCGCTCTTGGGCTAAAAGCTGGGGATTTTTCAATAATTCGACGATTTTCCAGGCTATAGCTTCCTGAGTAGCCGGATCGGTTACTTCCCCCGGCACTTTCACACAGTAGTCCTTTTCTCGAAAAACAGCAAAATCCGTCACCACCGGCAGACAGCCTACCACTGCTGACTCGCGCACAGAAATACAATCGATCTCACGATAGGTGCAACCGTAGTAATGAATAGCAGAGCGCGCTTTTTCCTCGATTAGTTGACGATAACCCATCATTCCGCGATCAACTACCCCCGGACTAGCTTTAATCAAAGCGATTAAATTATCGCGCCATTCCCTGCGATCGCCACTGCCATCCCGTTTAGTAAAACCATAGTAGAGATGTAACTCGGCTGCGGGAATTGCCGCCTTGATAATCGGCCAGCCATGCTTTAACATCGACTCTAGGCCGCGATAATAACGAGAGGCATAGACTAGACGATAGGGAATATACTCACTTTCTGGCACTGTCTCACTTACAGCCAAAAGGGAAGTATCGATACCATTAGGAACAATCGGACATTGATTATCGGCACAGAAATCCAGTAAATCCCGTTGATATTGGCTTTTACAGAAAATTTTGTCGTATCTAGCCAAAATTTCGGGGGTATAGGAGGCTGCCGGAACTTTAATATCTTGCCAATCAAAAAAAATTCGTTCTGCCTTGGTACCCGGACGGCAATAGGTGGGATGACGAGAGATCACCAGTGTCTCAAAGTGATCCTGCCAATTCATGCGGTAATAATTAACATAGCGAATACCGTCCTGTTCCCCCTCCATACCCTCACAATTGCCAAAAATCGTCACTTTATAGCCGCGTTTCGTCCATTCCTGCCCTAAAAAAGCCACCGATGCCTGGGTACCACTGGCCCCCCGTTGCCAAATTTCCGCCGGAAGCATGGGACGATATTTTTCTGTGTAAATAACGATCGATTTTTTCGGCCAACGACGGGCGCTCAAACGCTGTTTAATTTGAAATAGGGAAGGTGCGCTGGACCGTAGCCATTGTTTTAGATTAGATTGTAGGGATGGAGTAGCTTGTGACACTCTTTTTCTCCAAGATCGAGGGAAAATAGGGGCGATGGGTGATAGAGTCTTAGTTTCTCGAATTTAACTCGATTTCTCGACTCAGTAGAACAATTCGAGCCTATCATATAATGGGTTCAAGTCAAAAATCAATCTTTTTATTGCCATCTATCTGCCAGAAAATCTATGAAAATTGTCATCCCGATCGTGTTTTATCGCAAAGGAGGAGTAGAAAGAGTCATTATCTCTTTAATACCTAGCTTATTAGAATACGTCGAACAAATTATTATCGTCCTCCCTCGTAAGGAAATTGAATATTTTAAGTCTTTAATGCCCGATTCTGATCAACTTATCTACGAAGATTTTAATTTTTACCCCCAGAGTTTTGAAACAAAATTAATTTATTTTTATGGTCTTCTAGCGAATTTTTATAAAACCCTAAGACTGACTTCTATTCATCGTCTTTTCTCTCGTAGAATTGAACTTTTACGCATCGAAGCAAGAATTAATCAGATTATCAAGCGTTACCAAGCTGATCACTGTTTGTATGGGATGACTAATCGGATTTCTCCCCCCAATGTCAAGGTTACTTTAAGTGGCATTATTTATGATGTGTTTTGGCAATTTGCTCCCTTAACTTACTCAGAATCCTATCAAGAACCCTACAATGAAGCGTTAAACGAATGGTTAGATAAGGCCGATCTACTCTTCACAATTTCCCAAAAAACTAAAGACGATGTTTTAAAAATTTTTCCCAATGCTACCTATGCCAGTAAATTAAAAGCTGTACCCTTAGCAGGATTTATCGATGAATCTAATCTCAAGAGTGATCTAGTCAAAAGTGAGCTAGTTACTTTTTATTTTCCCTCCTCTTTTGGTATCTACAAAGATCATCTGACTTTGCTCAAAGCAGCCATTACACTAGCGAAAAAAGGTTTAAAATTTCAAATGGTTTTTATCGGTAAAGAAACCGATAATCTAGTTAGTGGAAATTTGCAATTGTCTCAACAGTCCCAAACCCAAGAATATCAAGATTATCTCAAAGAATGTACCCAACTTTATCGGGAAAATCAAGAAATTTTCCAGAGTCATATCAAAGGATTAGGTTATCAAGACTATGAAACCTTACAATTTTATTATCAAACCTGTTCCTCTGTGGTATTTCCCTCAAAATACGAAGGTTTTGGATTAGCAATAGCAGAAGCAATTTTACAAGGTATTCCCGTTATCGCTTCCGATTTAGAAGTGTTTCAAGAACAGGTGGAATTATATAATTGTCCCGAAAGAGTGCAATTCTATCCTAGGGGAGATGCGGACAGTTTAGCTAATTGTTTAGAACAATTTATCCTCAATCCAATTCCTCGCTTGTTACCCGAAGATATCCCCAATAAAATTAATCTCTGGACTTGGGAAGATGTGGCAAAAAAATATGTAGAACTACTGAAAGAAAATGCAGGTTACTGATCTCTATATCTACCCGATTAAATCCTGTCGAGGTATTCAATTATCCCAAGCTGAAGTGACTCCTAAAGGTTTACTCTGGGATCGAGAAATGATGTTAGTGGATGGCAAGGGTAAATTTATCACCCAAAGGGAATATCCGCAATTAGCCACCGTTTCTGTCACGATTACAGGAGATAAATTTTCTCTGAAAACATCTCAATATTCCCTAACTTTTCAGCCTAATTTCACAGGAGAAAAAAGAGAGGTTCAAATCTGGGAATCTCAAACCATAGCCATGGATCAAGGGGATGAAATCGCCGAATGGTTCGAGAAAATTCTGGACATTCCCTGTCGTTTAGTGCGACAATCTCCTGATTATCCACGTCCTGCGAATCCTCGCTATGCGGGGAACGATCATACTCCCGTCAGCTTTGCCGATGGTTATCCAATTTTATTAACTAATACTGCTTCTTTAGAGGACTTAAATCGGCGTTTAGTCGCACCGGTGCCGATGAATCGTTTTCGGCCTAATATTGTTATTAGTAGCGATCGAGCTTTTAGCGAAAGTAGTTGGCAAAAGATCACAATTGGAGAGATAAATTATGCTCTGGTTAAACCCTGTAGTCGCTGTATTATCACCACCACCGATCAAGAAACAGGTAGGAGAAATCCCCAGCAAGAACCTTTAAAAACCTTAAGCACTTTTCGCAGTTTCCCCGGAGGCATCATGTTCGGAGAAAATGTCATCCCCGAAAAGACAGGTACAATTAAAGTCGGCGATCCTATTACCGTAATCTAGGGAAATGGGGGTGATCAGTTATCAGTTATCAGTTATCAGTTATCAGTTATCAGTTATCAGTTATCAGTTATCATTAAACAGATGTGAGCTTTCAGTTCACTGATTAAGTACCTAAGCAAAATTAATTACACATATCTAACCCCGCTCTTGCCTTTTGCCTTTTGCCTCTTGCCTATCTTCACTAGGAAATTAATTTTGCACGACTACTTACTGTTCACTGTTCACAGCAAAAAACTCCCCACTCCCCACTGATAACTGTGCGGACATCAAGGTTAAGATAAATAACCATAAGAACAATACTTGACTAGAGACACTGAAACCATGCCCCTTGATACCGCCTCGATTTTAGAAGTATTACGTCCCGTTCAAGATCCAGAACTGCAAAAAAGCCTAGTGGAATTGAACATGATCCGCAATGTGGCGATCGATGGCGGAAAAGTTAGCTTTACCCTAGTTTTGACGACTCCTGCCTGTCCTTTGCGCGAATTTATCGTGGAAGACTGCCAAAAAGCCGTTAAACAGCTGCCCGGGGTGGAAAGTGTCGCTGTGGCAGTAACTGCCGAAACCCCGCAACAAAAAGCCTTACCGGATCGCCAAGGCGTGGAGGGGGTTAAAAATATTATCGCCGTTTCCAGTGGTAAGGGCGGTGTGGGAAAAAGTACCGTGGCTGTCAATATCGCCGTCGCCTTGGCTCATTTAGGGGCAAAAGTGGGGCTATTAGACGCGGACATCTACGGCCCCAACGCCCCGACAATGTTGGGCTTAAATGACGCACAAGTGACGGTACAGGGCGCAAATGGCGAGATATTGGAACCCGCTTTCAACCATGGCATCAAAATGGTTTCCATGGGCTTTTTGATCAACCCCGATCAACCGGTAATCTGGCGCGGTCCGATGTTAAACGGCATTATCCGTCAGTTTCTCTATCAAGTCAACTGGGGCGATTTAGACTATTTAATCGTCGATATGCCTCCCGGTACCGGGGATGCACAATTAACTTTAATTCAATCGGTCCCCCTAGCGGGTGCGGTGATTGTCACCACTCCCCAGACGGTTTCTTTAATTGATGCGCGTCGGGGTTTAAAAATGTTCCAACAGCTAGGGGCGCGGGTTTTGGGTATCGTGGAAAATATGAGTTATTTTATCCCCCCAGATCAGCCCGATCGCTCCTATGATCTATTTGGGTCCGGTGGTGGGGAAAAAACCTCGCAAGAATTGGGCGTTCCTTTACTGGGATGTGTGCCTCTGGAGATATCCCTCCGGGAGGGCGGTGATACTGGCGTACCAGTGGTTTTGGGGCAACCGGAATCGGCCTCAGCTAAAGCCCTGATAGCGATCGCTCGTCAGGTGGCGGCGAAAGTATCCCTAGCAGCCTATAGTTAGGGTTTGCGGCAAAAAGTTTTTCGGTGGGGGCAGGGTGTGGCCCCCCCAACCCCCACCCCCCCTGCCCCCCCGACATCGGGGGGGGGTCGGGGGGGCAGGGTGTAGGGTGTAGGGTTTTACCCATTTTCAGGGAAAAAGTCCCTAAATTTTCCCCCCAATCACTCCAATGTCCGGTGCTTTTGGATTTCAAAAAGGTCTAAAAGTCTTATCGAACAATGTTTTTAGATTTATTGAGCAAACCCTAGTTAGTTAGTAAATGTGGGGAGAGAAATGGTGAGAAGACAGTCCCTTATTAGTAGGAAACTAAGGGGTTTTAGTGAGCGGTTTAGCTTCATTTTCCGGGATCTAGCCCAAATGGATCGGCTTTTGTTCGTTTTGGTGACGGGTTTAACCGTTTTCGGTGGTTTAATGATTCGTAGTGCCGAAAGGAACACCACTGCTCTCGATTGGTGGCAACACTGGTTATTCGGATGCGTGGGAGTGGCGATCGCTTTATTTCTGGCCCGTTGTCGTTACGAAAGTCTGCTGAAATGGCACTGGTTAACCTACCTTCTCACCAATCTCTCCCTAATCGCGGTAATTATCCTAGGGGTGACGGCGAATGGGGCGCAAAGTTGGATTAATATCGGCAGTTTTAACGTGCAACCGTCGGAATTTGCCAAGGTAGGTTTAATTATCACCCTGGCAGCCCTCCTACATCATCGTCCCGCCGATAATCTTTTTGCGATCGCTCGTGTCTTTGCCGTCACTGCCATCCCCTGGGTGTTAATTATGGCGCAGCCGGACCTGGGGACAGGATTAGTCTTTGGGGCAATTACCCTAGGCATGATTTACTGGGCTAATGCGAAACTGCCTTGGATGATTATCCTCTTATCTCCCCTCGCATCGGTTTTTCTGTTTAATTTACTTTTTCCTGCTTGGATTGTTTTAGCAATTATTATCGGTGTTCTTGCTTGGTTTACCCTTCCCTACCGTTTTTTATCTACTTTCCTCGTGGTGGCAGCTAATCTGGCAGTGGGTAAATTAGGCGAGGTTTTTTGGGGTTTATTAAAAGAATATCAAAAAGATCGTTTAACCCTATTTCTTGACCCAGAAAAGAACCCTTTGGGGGGAGGTTATCAATTAATTCAATCCCGCATTGCCATCGGATCTGGAGAATTATTGGGACGGGGATTACACCAAGGCACCCAAACCCAATTAAATTTTATTCCCGAACAACACACCGATTTTATCTTCTCCGTAGTCGGGGAAGAATTCGGTTTTGTCGGCAGTATTCTAGTTTTAATAGCTTTCTGGTTAGTTTGTTGGCGTTTGTTAGTCATTGCTAATACTGCTAAAGAAAACTTTGGTTCTTTAATAGCGATCGGTGTTCTCTCGATGATCGCTTTTCAGGCAATTCTTAATATTAGCATGACCGTGGGATTAGCCCCGATTACAGGGATTCCTTTACCCTGGTTAAGTTATGGACGTTCATCTTTATTAACCAATTTTATTGCCTTGGGTTTAGTGGAATCCGTGGCTAATTATCGCCCCCGTAAGCGTTTGTACTAAGTAGTCGTGCAGTTATCAGTTATCAGTTATCAGTTATCAGTTATCAGTTATCAGATTTGAGTTTTAAGTGACAGAGTATGGCTCTTCTTGTTTCTGTGTCGTGAACTATAAATTGTCCCTTGACAAGATAGTTAAATAGTGTGATAGTGTGGTTTCTCAAGGGGTTGTGTCGTGAACTATCAATTGTCCCTCCACTTTTAAAGTCACTTACTCTCTCGGCAAAATTAGCAAGTATTGGAGAACGCCATGAAAGTGACCTATGATCCAGTCGTTGATGCTCTCAAAATCACCTTAAGTAATGTGCCGATTGCAGAAAGCGACGAGCAGAGTCCGGGGGTGATTCTAGACTATGACCAGTCAGGGAACGTGGTGGGGTTAGAAATCCTCAATGCTCAGGAGCGGATGGACAATCCCCAGTCTTGTGAATATTCGATTCTGACCACTAAACCGGAATTAGTCGCCACTTACCAAGTCCCAGTCTCTCAGAATACTGCCAGCTATGGCGAGAAAGCGCTGAGACAACTTTAAGAACTACTTGACCCACTTTTGTTACTGTGGCAGTTTAGATACTGTTTACTGATCACTAAAAAACCCCATCTCTCAATCTCCGTCATCCTCAAAATGATTAGCTAACAGGAATTTTTGACTGGTATTCAACTCTTGCCAAAGCTGGTTAATTTTCTCGTAAGCTTCCGTGGAGGTAAGCTTTCCCCCCGTGTGTAAACCAGCGATAAAAGAGACTCTCAGGGCGAATTCCTGCAAATTAGCGTTAAAAACTAAATTTTGTGGCGTGAATAAACCCCTGTAGCTGGTTTTAGGGTAGAGAAAGTTATCTTTAGAATTGAATTTTTCCATTGTGACCAACCCCCCAGTATAGGATACCTACATTATTATATTACTTAACCTTTTGTTAACCCAAGCTTAACCTAAGAATTTGAACTTGTCTCTAGATTCTTCAGAGAGTAGCTGCTGAACTTGATTAGCTGCCGCTATCCCAGAAGTTAAGGCCGTTTCTAGGGAAGAATTTCTCGATAAATCTCCCCCTTGACACCAATCACCACAGGCAACTAGAGGTAAAGGACTATTAACACTTAAACAGGGTACAGCTAAACCCTGACGGACTAAAGCATAACGCCAACGGTGCAGCTGAGACCAATCGGGGAGAGGCAAAGAAGCACGAGAGAGCAAATCTAGCTTAACTGCTTCTAAATCCTCGCTATCGAGATATTTAACCGCAAAATCTCCACTACTATGCACAACAAAGACATAATCAGGGGATGATTGCCGTTTACTGCTATCAAGTCCTAACCAAGCCATATCGGTGGAGGGAGCAACTGCGGGTAAAGAATCGCCATAACCCGCCATTACCGTTAAACAGGGATCGTAAACGATTGATCGCAATTCTGGCATAGTAGTTATCTGAGAGTTTTCTAACAATAACGCTGCTTGCGGGGCGGGAATAGCTAGGACAATCACGGAAAACTCCCCCCGAATTTGACCGTTATTGTTTAAAACCCATTTTCCTTGACGATTTTCCAGACGAGTAACCAGAAAATCTCGTTCAATTTCTAAACCTTTAGCTAAAAATTTCGCCACGCTATTGATGCCAGAAGGAGCAACATAGCTAGAATCAAACCAAGAAGTAACTATATTCTCTCTCAGTAGATTATCAATTAAAGCCGCCGTTTTTTCCCCCTGAATAGTCAAAAAAGGCAAGCCATGATCCACAGCCATCTCTTGATTAGCTCGATTAACCCGTCGCGTGGCTAAACGACCACCAATGCCTCTAGACTTATCAAATAGCTTAACAGTATAACCTTGATCGCACAACTGACGAGCGCAGGTTAACCCGGCTAAACCCGCACCAATGATCCCAACCTTAAGCGAAAAATTTGTCACTAGCCTTCCTAATCCTGTGAACCCTTGAGTTAATATTAGTAGTAATCAGCACTAGAGAAACTGATTTGATTATTGGGGCTGAGGAGGACAAACCACATTGGACGAATTACGCACAGCTTTGGAGTTAGCCACCGAGGAGGAACTGCAGCAAATCACTAACATCCTCTTTTGCCGTCGTTTTAACCCTCTCGATTATCTACGAGCGCCGGACGCAATCGCCGTTCAAAGTCAAGATTGGGAAAGTTGGTTAGATAGCGTCGAGGATCGTTTTCGTTACCTGGCTGCCGATGGTGTGACAGTATTAAAGGGTCAAACGGAAAAAGTTAGTTATCGTCAAATTCTCGTTCGTGTCTGTCATTTCCTCAAGGTTCCCTACTCCCAAAAAATGCCGACAACGGAAATTGAAGCGGAAATCTATCTTCACCTCGTTAACAAAGCTTGGAAACGTCTCCCCCCATCGGAACAAAAATCCCTCTCGATTCAAATTCAAAAAGCACTCGCGGATTCCCACACTCCCCAACCCTTACCGGTTCACCTACAACACAATCCCCTCGATATAGTCCTCAAAGGCAGTAGCGTCATCGCCGTTAATTCTATCCTGAAACCGATTCTGCTCAAACATATCGCCGGGCAGTTCGCTCTCCATTTTGTCCGCTATCAAGGGGCAAAAACTGCCCTAGTCCAGGGTGGGGCAATTGTTAATCAAATCGCCCTACAAACGGCTAAACAGGGCATGACTAGGGCGGCAGCCCGCTACGGAGCGGTCAGAACCGTGTTAAGCTTGGCAGGACCGGCTTTATGGGGTTGGTTTATTGCTGATCTCGGTTGGAAAGCGATCGCCACTGATTACGGCCGGATTATCCCGACTATTTTTGCCCTTGCCCAAATTCGTCTGACTCGTGAGGATTGTTGGCAACCTGCATAGCATGAAAAAGATTTTTTGTCAAGGGTGGGAGTGGAATTTAATACTTTTTTCAGTTTTTATCGCCATGATGCTGCCGGAGTTGGCGGGTATCGGCATTATTATCGTGTTAATTAGGGTTTTTACCGGCAATTTTCGGGCAATTATCCAGTCACGTCTCAATCAAGGTCTCGGTATCGTCACTCTTTGGTTAATGATTAGTGCCAGTCTTTCCCCAACTCCGGGGGATGCTTGGATTGGTTTAGGAAATTTCCTGCCTTTTTTCTTCTTTTTTAGCAATATTCGGCAATTAATTAAAAAACCCTCTCAATTGCGTCAACTAGCTTGGGTGATGGTTATTCCCTCGGTTTGGGTAGTGGTGATGGGATGGGGACAAATTTTTCTCGGTTGGCAAAAACCGGAAGCATTAAAAGGGATTTTTACCTGGCCCTACGGGGTGGGGGGTGAACCTTTGGGGCGAATGTCTTCGGTTTTTATGTATGCTAATCTTTTAGGCGCTTATTTACTGATAACTCTGATTTTAGCGATCGGTTTATTAATTCTAACTTGGCGGCAGTGGCACAGACAAAGAAATAACCTTTTAAATCTCAAAATCGGGTTTTTAACTTTAACCATATTTATCGACAGTGTAGGGCTGTTTTTCAGCAATTCTCGCAATGCTTGGGCCTTAGCCTTTTTAGGGTGCCTAATTTTCGCCCTTTATCTGGGTTGGAATGCCTTAGTCGCCGGTTTTGTCCTCTTGGGGGGGGTGATTTCCCTTGCTTCTTGGGGACCAAATCCTTTCAGGGATAGTCTGCGTTTTTTGGTTCCTAGGGCGATTTGGGCGCGATTATCTGATGAAATGTTCCCCGATCGCCCTCTAGGGACTCTCAGATCAACTCAATGGCGTTTTACTCTAGAAATGACCCAAGAAAGACCCCTATTCGGTTGGGGATTACGCAGTTTTACACCTCTCTACGAAAAAAGTCAGGGATTATGGTTAGGTCATCCCCATAATTTATATTTGATGTTAATGGCAGAAACGGGAATTATTGGCTTAATTTTATTGTCTGTTTGGGTGGGTTGGATTTATGCCCAAGGGTGGCGTTTATTTATCTTTCTACGGCAACAAAAAGCTGGGGGTGAGTTAATTATCTTTACCTATCTGGTGGCCTTTGGTGCTTGCGTTTTATTTAATCTCGTCGATGTCACCCTCTCCGATGTCAAGATTAATACTATTGTTTGGTTTCTCTTGGCTGCTATTGCCGGGGTGAGTCAAAGGTTAAATTATGAATTATGAATTGGGAAGTGGGGAAGTGGGGAAGTGGGGAAGTGGGGAGAATAAATAAAAATAATCTCCTGAATACTGACTCCTGACTCCTGATACTAAATCTGAAATCTGGTTATTAAAGACTGATTATTTATTCCCCTTTTTGCATGAGTGCATGAGCAGAAAACGGGTTTCTCCGAGAAACCCGTTTTCTGTGCGTTACTCAACGGATTTAGTATGAATGCTGAATTCTAACCCCATGGTAGATGTTGGATTTTTGCAGGAGTTCTATTTTCCGACAAAGATAAGCAAAAATTATTTATTGACTCCACAAACTTGAGAATATTTAAATTAACATTTCGCAATATTTACAAATTCTTAAGAATTAATTGAGAAAGATTTTTATTTAACAACGATGTTATGATGGTTACAGCGATTTTACTGAATTTCATAATGGGTTATTCTGTGCTTTTTTGGGCAGCAATGGTTGAAACCCTTGCCACACCTACAAGGTGATCCTAATTAGGACGGGTAAATCAGTCAATTTCACCCACAACGATGATCTTTTTTTTGTGTAGTTTTATTGCAAAAAAAAAGTTTTTTTGACAAAAAGCACAAAGTATGATACTAACCCGACGTATTTCTGGCTGCCAGTAGTTATTGCAGAGTGGGAGTTGTGGAGAAGGGATAAGGGAGTGCTGGAGTTAACAAAACGAAAACTTCGCACCTCATCATTAAGATAACTGCTATATAGCGGTTCTCACATCTGTGTGGCATACTTAAACCTTTGCCGATTAAGCTTTTCAACATAGATAATGTACCTCTTGCGAACAGGAAACGCTATAAATAGACTTTTAATAACCACAGAAAGAAAGGAATAGTCAGAAAACTAGCAAGGGTAGTGACCACAACTGTGCGGGCCATTAAAGTGGCTGAACCACCGAATTCTGTGACTAAAATGACAGTATTAACGGCGGTGGGCATGGCACTCTGTAGGATGAGAATTTTTAGATCCATACCAGTTAATCCTAAACTATTGCCGATCGCAAATGCCAAAAGAGGAGCGACTAAAAGACGCAAACCGGCCCCTAATAATTCTAATTTACCGATCGCTAATTTTTGCTGAGATAATTGGATACCTAGGATAATTAAAGCCAAAGGAATTGCCGCTTGTCCTAGATAGCTAATACTTTTATCTAATTGCAGGGGAAGATGAAAAGAGAAAGTTTGAAAGCTAATGCCGATAAAAATTGACCAGATTAAGGGCAAGCGAAAAACTAAGCGAAATCCTGAAAGAAAGCTTTTTCCTCGCAAATAAGCGGGACTAATACCAAATAACAGAATACTAGAGCCAATCATATAGATTATCGCTCTTTCCAGTCCAGCCGCACCCAGGGCAAAACTAGCCACAGGTAAACCCATATTACCGTTATTGGGCATCACAGCGGCAGCCATGAGGCTTTTGCGGGTATCAGCATCGAGACTAAGACAATAGGCGATAATTTCGACGACAATTGCTATTACCAGTGAGATAAGAGCAAAGCCTAGGAGAATTAAACCGATATTACTGCCGGATAAAGTGGTGCGATAGAGTCCATCAATCACCAAAGCGGGAGCAAGAATATACACCGTGATTTGGGAAAGGGAATGCACTTCAACAGTGAGAATTTTTCCTGCTATCACACCGATGAGGATGATAAAACCCACTGGAATAATAGCGGAGAGGATGACAAGCATTAATCAGGTAAAAAGTAAATAGTAAACAGAAAAAAACTGATCTGATTTTTTAACAGATTTCTGTTATATCTTCATATAAAGATTTGATCGCACAGTGAAAATCGATACTAGCTAGATAAATATCTGCTCCTTTGCTGTAGGGATAAAGAACCCAGAATCCTTCGTCATTGCGACGAAAACAATCCACACTGATGCGTTCTTGACTGATAAGAACGTATTCTTCTAAAGTTTCAAGGGAACGATAGTCGGCAAATTTATCGCCCCAGTCAAAGGCAGCAGTAGTGGGGGATAATACTTCTACAACCAAGCGCGGATAACGGATAAAATCTTCCGAGAAAGACTGATTATCTCGCGAGTCGCAAGTGACTACAAGATCGGGATAAAAATAACTATTAGCTATTTCTAGACGAACTTTCATAGCTGTGGCATAGACAAGACAACCACTACCCCGCAGTCGGTTTTTTAAAAGTGTGGCTAAGTTGATAATAATCATACCGTGGGCTTTACTTGCACCAGCCATGGCGTAGGTTTGACCGCGAATATATTCGTGTTTATCCTTGGCTATTCTCTCCGTTGCTAAATAATCTTCCGGGGAAAGATAGTTATGGTCAAAGTTAGCAATCATTTGGTTAAATCACCTTTATTGTCTCTAAAATCAATTCTAACTCTCGATCGAGGAGCGGTACATTTTAAAAATTTGACCATAAGTCTGATTTAAAGTGAGTATTTCTCTTTCATTTTACCGAACCTCATCAAAGATATCACTAATCAAGTATCTTGTGTGGGCAATAAAGGTATTAACAAGTTCAATAGTTCAGGAATATTCCGTCGAATAACCTGCCAGACGATATCAAGATCGATCCGATCATATTGATGGGCGATAATATCTCGCATACCGGCGATGTCGTCCCAAGGAATTTCTGGATGTTGTTTACGAAATCCAGGGGATAGGCGCTTGGTAGCTTCTCCCATAATAGTAATTTGATAGAGAATCGCGGATTGGGTGCGTAAATCCGATTCTAGTATTTCCCGATCCAGTTGCTCGGCAAATTGTTGAGCTAATTGACCGGCTCGGACAATATCTAGTAAAAAAGCCTTATCCCGCCACATAAATCACTTGTGCTGTCTCTAAAATCTCTCGTTGACGAATCCAATTATGACTCTGCTCGATCGATTTTTTCGTTAGCAAATCAACTTTCCGTCCCAATAAATTCTCTAATTCCCGTTTCATCCTCGAAAACTCCAGAAGTCCCCAAGAAACACTATCTTGGAAACTGACCAGTATATCAATATCGCTGTCTGCACGAAAATCTTCCCGCAAAACCGATCCGAATAAATACATTTCAGATATCTGCCATTTCTGACAAAATTCGCTGATTATTTGCTGGGGTAGTTCTATTTTCAATTTTTTCACCTCCCTGTCACCAGTAATCAGTGATCGGTTTTCAGATTTAAGGAGAATTATCGCTAACGACACGAAAGCCGATATCATAGAGTCCAGCAGTAGCCAGAAATTTGACTCGGTAGGCCGAGCGACATTTGTTAGGGCCGTCATTCCAGGAACCCCCGCGTAAAACTCGTCTGTCCCTATCTTCTATTGTGGCTGCTTCGTAGTTATCGCGCCAGTAATCTGCACACCATTCCCTGACATTTCCGTGCAGGTCGTAGAGTCCGAAAGGGTTAGCGACGGCAAACATTCCCACTGGTGTGGTTTCCCTGCGATCGCATCCTAGGGAACCTTCCCCATAACGACCATAACTGCACACTTTTCCGCCATAATCCCAGTCCACCCCGGAATAGTTGGCTAAATCAGTGGAAATTGTCGGGCCAAAGTGGAAGGGGGTGGATGTACCTCCCCGACAAGCGTATTCCCATTCTTTTTCTGCGGGTAAACGATAATTCAGTCCCGTGAGACGGGATAGGCGATCGCAAAATTCCACCGCTTCCCACCAGTTAATTTGTTCTATGGGGCGATCGTAACCTTCAAAATGGGCCGGGTAGGGATTAAGTTCAATATTTACCGGTTCTAATTTTGCCACCTCGCGCCATTGTCGTTGGGTAATTGGGTAGCGACTCAGACAAAAAGTCTGAATATTAACCAGAGATTGGGGACTTTGACTCAATTTCCAGCCTAACTCGCTTTTGGGCGCACCGATCAGGTATTGACCGCTAGGGATAGAAATCATTTCTAAAAAGGTTTTTTTGCTTAAAAAATATTTATAACCTCGATTAGTGACTTTTTCCCGTTTAATTTCCTCACCTTTGCCATTAACAGTGACCACCTCATCGGTAAAATCTAACCATTCTCCCATTCTGCACCCCTCTATCGGTTATCGGTTATCGGTGGATCGGGTTAAGCTGCGAGCCTAGAAAAATCTCGCAACCCACCAGTTATAAGAATAACAAGACTTCGATCGATCACCTAGAGACTGTTCGTATTGGCGACAAGGGTGGGAAAAGGGGTTGAGCGATTATGTATAGCTGATTACAAATCAGCCGGTTGCAGGTTCAAATCCCATGGAACAACTTTTGAGTCAAGACCTAATTTAGTAGTGTGATTGCTCTAAAATAAGGTCATCGCCCGATCAGTATATAGCAATGACCTTAATCGCTGTCATCGATTATGACATGGGAAATCTGCACTCTGCCTGTAAAGGACTGGAAACCGTGGGTGCAGTGCCGAAAATTACCGATTCTCCCCTCGATCTCGAAAAAGCTGACGCTATTGTCTTACCCGGAGTCGGTTCATTTGATCCTGCTGTCCGGCAAATTCGCAGCCGTCATCTCGAAAAACCGATCAAAGCGGCGATCGCTAATGGTAAACCTTTTCTCGGTATCTGTCTCGGTTTACAAATTCTCTTTGACTCATCAGAGGAAGGACAAGAGGCGGGTTTAGGGGTTATTCCGGGGACAGTGCGCCGTTTTCGCTCGGAACCGGGCATTACCATTCCCCACATGGGTTGGAATCAATTAGACTTCACCCAGCCGGATCATGCTCTTTGGCAGGGATTACCCCCGCATCCTCACGTCTATTTTGTCCATTCCTATTATGTCGATCCCCTTGATCGTCATCTAACTGCCGCCACCGTCAGCCACGGCAGTCAAACGGTGACGGCAGCGATCGCTCGTGAGCGTTTGGTGGCGGTGCAGTTTCACCCCGAAAAATCCTCAACTAATGGCTTAAAAATTCTGGCTAACTTTGTTCAGCAGGTGCAAAAATTAGCTTTAGTCTCCTAAATAAGCCTTTAAAACCCGCTCGTTTTTTTGGATTTCGCTGGGAATGCCATCGGCTAAATTTGTCCCTTCTGCTAATACCCAAATGTGGTGACAAAGGGACATAATCACATCCATATTATGCTCGATAATCAAAAAGGTGATTCCCTGACGATTCCAGGGGATTCCCTGACGATTCCATTCGATAATATGGTCGCTGATTTGGCCGATTAAAGTGGGATTAACTCCGGCGGCCGGTTCATCTAATAAAATTAATTTTGGCTCGGTCATTAGCGCTCGGCCAATCTCTAATAATTTACGCTGTCCTCCCGATAAAGCTCCCGCATAATCCTGCGCTTTTTCCCCTAGACCGATCGAATCTAATATATCCAAAGCTTTGGCACGATTTTCCTGTTCCTGTTGGCGAATTTTTGCCCCCTGAAACCAGACTTTGAGAAAATTTTCTCCCGTTTGCCCCGGACTAGCTAAGAGCATATTTTCTAACACCGTTAATCGGGATAATACCCTTGCTACTTGAAAAGTTCTCACACATCCTTTCAGGGCAATTTGATAGGGAGGCAGCTGATGAATGGGCTGACCATCAAGAAAAACTTCCCCTTTATCTGGGCGAATAAAATTAGATAAAAGGTTAAAAAGTGTGGTTTTGCCGGCCCCATTTGGCCCGATTAACCCAGTGATGCTGCCCTTCGGCACATCCAAATAAGCATTATTGACGGCGCGAATGCCTCCAAAACTTTTCGATAATCCTTTGGCAGAAAGTAACATATATGAATTATGAATTATGAATTATGAAGTGTTATCAGTTAACAGTAAACGGTGAACAGTAATCGATGAACTGAAAACTGAAAACTGAAAACTGAAAACTGAAAACTGATAACTGATAACTGATAACTGATAACTGATAACTGATAACTGATAACTGATAACTGATAACTGATAACTGATAACTGATAACTGAAATTATTTTCCCAAAGTTAACTCCTCTTTTTTGCCGAGGATACCCTGGGGTCGCCAGATCATTAAAACCATGAGCAGCAGACCGATAATCATAATCCGTAAAGCCCCTAATTGGCTATCATTAAAAATATCTAATTGGGGCAGAATAAAGCGAGTCAGGGAATCGTAAGCCCAGAAAATTACCGCTCCTAGTAAGGTGCCGGCATTGCTACCAGAGCCACCGAGAATGATAATAATCCAAGCGTTAAAAGTCAATAACGGTTCAAAATTAGTCGGGTAAATAGTGGTTAATTGCCAGGCTAAAAAAGCCCCGGCCAAACCAGCGATCGCACCGCCTAACATCAAAGATTGTAACTTATACCAAAAGACATTTTTTCCCAAAGCCCGGGGAATTTCTTCATCTTCCCGGATAGCTTTGAGGATGCGTCCCCAAGGCGATCGCAAAAGTAATTCTAACCCAGTATAAACGAGAGCGAGGAGGACTAAAACTACCACCATCAGCCCCGCTTTGTAATTATAATCATTCAGAGCAATTACACCGTTTATATACAGAAAAAGCAGGATTATCGCCCCTAACAACCCCCAAAAGATTAAAGCTCTCTTTTGCGTCGGTTGATAGCTTTTACCGCTAATTTGCCCAGCTTCGCGCCATTGTCGTTGCAGATTGCGCCCCAATTGCCAGAGAGCAAAGATAGCAAGCAGGGTAAACAGGGCAATAATTAATAATTTGACGGGAAAACTGGGATTTATATCCAAAGGTAGGGGATAACGTTGTAGTCCGAAACTGCCTTTCGTTAACCAATCCTCGTTAAGCACCAGCAAACGAATTAACTCAGACACCCCGATGGTGACAATCGCTAGATAATCGGCTCTTAATCTCAGGGTGGAAAAACCGATCGCCAATCCCAACAATGCCCCTAGGAGTGCCCCGACAATGGCGGCAAAAATCATCGGTACACCTTGTAAAGTTAATAAAACCGTGGCATAAGCCCCTAAAGTGGCAAAAGCAACGTGACCAAAGTTAATTAAGCCAGTAAATCCCCATTGTAGATTTAAACCGAGGGCAAAAATCGCGTAAATACCCGCCCAAATTGTCAGGGAAACTAAATAATCTGTCATGTTATGGCAATTATCTTAATAGTGAGGTACAAAGTTTTCGGTTTCGGGAGTCAGGAGCCAGAAGTCAGGAGTCAGGAATCAGGAGACGATGCCCAATCCAGTTATACTTCATACTTATGAGAAACGCTATAACTAAAAAATGATCTTCAAAGTAAAAAGTAAAAAAGGGGTTGGGAGTGGGGGAGTGCCGGGGTTGGGGAGAAAAAAGCTGAAAACTCACATCTGATGACTGAAAAGGCTGATAGCTAACTGCTAGTATAATATCAGTTAAAACGGCCTCTGTAGCTTGATGGACAATTGTGACGAGCGGAGGGTGCTAGGCTATTAATAACGAAAAAACCTTGTCCTGTTGATTTCTATGCCTCTTTTGATTCTAATTGCCGATGATGATCCCGGTATCCGCCTAGCGGTCAAAGACTATTTAGAATTAGCAGGTTATAGTGTGGTAGCGGCGAGTAATGGTTTGGAAGCTTTAAATTTACTGGATACCTATCATCCCCATCTTTTGGTATCGGATATCAAAATGCCGCGTTTAGACGGTTATTCTTTGGTGACTAAGGTGCGGCAACAGCCAGCATTTAGGTTATTGCCGGTAATTTTTTTAACCGAAAGAGGGTCAACAGAGGAAAGAATTCGCGGTTATCAAGTGGGTTGTGATATCTATCTTCCTAAACCTTTTGAGATGGAGGAATTAAAAGCAGTTATTCGCAATCTTTTAGAGCGATCGCAAATGGTGCAAAGTGAACGTCAATATCAGAAATTAAAACCAGAAGAAAGCCCCAAAACTACGGCTGTTTTGACTTCTTCTTTACAGGACGATTTTAAGTTAACTAATCGCGAGCGGGAAGTGTTAGAACATTTAGCCCGGGGACTTTCTAACAGTGAAATCGGGCAAAAACTGCATCTTAGTTCTCGCACGATCGAGAAATATGTTAGCAGTTTACTCAGAAAAACAACTACTAACAATCGCGCCGAATTGGTTCGTTTTTCCCTCGAACATAGATTAATCGATTAGCTGAAATAAAAAACTTAAATTTTGTTTTTTACTTCCTCTAAAAGACTGCCACAGGAGTCTAAAAGTAGCTCGATTACGCGGTCAAAACCTTCACGACCACCGTAGTAGGGATCGGGAACTTCTTTTTCTGGGTGATAACGAGCATAGTCACACATTAACTTGATCTTTTCTTGATATTTTCCTGTCCGATCTAGGGATAAAATATCTTGATAATTGGCTTTATCCATGGCTAGGATTAGATCAAAATTCTCGAAATCTTCGCGGGTAAATTGTCTAGCTGTCCCTTGCAGAGGAATACCGCGTTTTTTGGCTGCCGTATTCATGCGAGAATCGGGAGGAGAACCGATATGATAACCGGCAGTTCCCGCAGAATCACACAGAATTTTGGCGCTTAATCCTTCTTGTTCAATCAGATAAGTCATGATATTCTCGGCAGCGGGAGAACGACAGATATTTCCTAAACAGACGAAGAGTAGTTTATAGGGCATAAATTGACTGGTAGAATCATCACTAAATTGCCAATTATAGGGCATTTTTAACATCCCGATAAAGATTTATCCTCAAAAAACTCCTCGCTGTCCATTAACCTAATTTTGGCTAATCCCAAGCTTTCTAAATAATCTTGCCACCCTTGGGGAGTATCTTCGATCGCTAATAATCCTAATACCCTAGCTACGTCTGCTACCCAGGGTAGGGTGTGAATTCTATAACCCTGCCAGTTTACCTCTAAGGATAACCAAGCGGGAATCTCTTGGGGGTTAAATTGTTGGGAGGCAAGATAATCAGCTTGAAAGCAGTAAATCCGAGGTGGTTTTTGACTCTCTAACAAGGTTAAACACTCCTTCTAATCTGGACATTAATCTCTTTCCCCATATTTTAGGGGAACCTCGGCATAATTTCTGTTAAATATGAACTTCTCTTGTCAAGAAATGGTTAAAAAACAACTGATAACTAGGCCGAGTTTCCCCAAGGCAATTTACCCTTAATTCTCCCCTAAGGGAGGACGAATAATTAAATAAATTGCCGGACCGATTAGAGGTAAAAGGGAAATTACTGGCAACAGGAAAGGATTTTTTAATCCCCGTCGGGTTAGATCATCTTGCAGCAAAATTGGACATAATAGGGTTAAAAGACAGAAATCTAAACTCATAACCTGAATAAAACGGCTAGTTTGCCACTGATACCAAAAATCAGACCAATTGCCGTTAATTAATCCGTAAGCGATTAAAATTGCCGCAGTAATTAGGGCAATTACTCCTAACCAAGGTGAGTCTAAAAGTTTAATGACCAGATTTTTTTTACCGGTAAAATTGCTGTTGGGTTGACGGAGAGTTAGATAGGGTAAAATAGCGAAAGCACCCACAGCAAAGGAGGCAAAAGCAAAGGGCCAAGCGATGATTTTTTGGTCACGACCATCGATAATTAAAAGGCTAGTGTAGATAAGTGGCCAAACTCCCATCAGGTTAAAAAGAGCAATAATTAACGGGTTAATATCTTGCCATTTGCCAGTGGAAAGATTGATAATTAAATTCATTGTATCTGGTTGGTCGGGGGGTGCTAGTAAAAAAGCGTATAATCCGAAGCATAACCAAAGTAAACCGAGAATAATTTTTGTTAACATGAGAGTAGATAATTAGGTTAATTGAGTAATGGGAGTCCAGCAGATATTTTAGTAGAAAAGTGATCAAAAGGTCAAGCAGTATTATACTAAATCCGGTTATTAAAGACTGATTATTTATTCCCCCTTTCCCCCCCGATGTCGGGGGGGCAGGGGTAGGGCTGTTTCATTTAAATTAAGTATAGCTGATTTTGAGTCAATAAATTTGATCGAGGATTCTCAAGTTTATCTTTTTCTAATCAAAAGAGTTAGTCATAATAACTAATCTTTAATCTTCTG